>Ga0335081_10012615_pt1 | contig 13698 bp, 9 predicted proteins | sample Lox_Sample_35_FD_206713 | JGI IMG/M metagenome (GOLD analysis project Ga0335081, IMG submission 206713) | Soil microbial communities from Loxahatchee National Wildlife Refuge, Florida, United States - Lox_Sample_3.5 | ecosystem: Environmental > Terrestrial > Soil > Wetlands | place: USA: Florida...
CTGCATCTAGTAAGAAGAGACGATGCGTCGGTCCGGTCCCAGAACGATTCTGCTGGTATTCCTGTTTCTCGCTGCTTTCGGGCTCGAGCGAGCCGATGCGTACTCTCTGCTGACGCACGAGCAACTGATCGACCTGACCTGGCAGAGCGCCATCGTGCCGCTGCTGTTGAGCCGGTATCCAGACCTGACGCCGGCACAGCTGGACGAGGCGCGCGCCTACGCCTACGGCGGTTGCGTCATCCAGGACATTGGTTACTACCCTTTCGGCGATCTGTTTTTTTCCGATCTGACGCACTATGCGCGCTCCGGCGATTTTGTCGTCAATCTCTTTCGCAACGCAACCAACGCCGACGAACTGGCTTTTGCAGTGGGTGCGCTCTCGCACTACATTGGAGATTCTCTGGGGCACTCGCTGGCGACGAATCTCGCCGTGCCCGCCGAGTTTCCCAAGCTGGGCGCGAAGTATGGGCCGGTGGTGAGCTACGCCGAGGGCGAGCACCAGCACGTTCAGACCGAGTTTGCTTTCGACATCAACGAGATCGCGCATCATCGCATGGCGCCGGTGCGCTATCTTCGCCATATCGGGCTTGCGGTGCCGGTACACCAGCTGGCGCTAGCGTACTACCAGACCTATGGGCTGGCCGAGGATTTCTCGCACCGGCGGCGGCGCATCAACGTGGGCGCCTACCGGTTCGCGGTGCGCGCATTCATTCCGCGCATCGCCTACGCGGTCACGCTGCTGCATCGCAAGCACGAGCCCGCGGATCCCGAGAATCCGGAAGCTCAGGCGCTGGAAAAGGAATCCGCCGCGATTGCCGCGGCGAACCATTGGGACCTCTACCGGCGACATGCAGGCATCGGCACTTATGCGCTGGCGGGGTTGATCTTCATTCTTCCCAAGATCGGTCCTCTCAAGCTGGTGGCAATCAAAGGCCCTACGGCAGACACCGAGGCCGAATACATCCATAGCGTCACGATTTCGGCGGCCACTCTGAGCCGCCTGCTGGCCCGATTTACGCCAGTCGCCCAGCGATCGGCAGAAGAGGACACCGCCGAGCAGGCGCGTCGCGCAGCGCACAGCAGAGAACCGGTTCCACTGGCGTCGCGCGATCCGCGTCATCCGCTGCCCAATCGCGATCTCGATACCGGACAGGTCGTGGCGCCGGGCGGGTATTCGCTAACCGATTCAACGTACGCCGAGCTGCTGCATCGGCTCACGCTCGAGCCCAGCCGGCCGCTACCTCCGGGGATCAAAGAGGACGTCGAGGCCTACTATGCGAATCCGAGTCTGCCCATCACGACCAAGAAGGATCCCCAGAGATGGGCGCAGGTGCAGGCAGACCTGAAAGTCTTGCAGTCGATGCCTGTCAGTGCCGAGTTGAAACCCTACCCGACCTATGGCGACGACGCGGACGATGTGCAGTAGCATTCCAATGCGCGTGGATTCGCGGTCACCCAGGTCTCAAGGTCGAGACCTGGGGCACCCAGATTCTTGAGTCTTCGTCATGAGAGTCATGAGGAAACAATGGCGCGTCTCCGGGTGTCGACTCAATAAAGCAGATAGCGCGCGCGAAGCGTTTCGAATTTCGCGTCTTCATCCTGCCAGTCCTCGGCAACTCGTCGCGGATCTTCGCCGGCGGCGAGTGCATCGAGGCTCGATCGGCTCACCATCAGGGTGTCGAGGCCGGAGATCTTGTATTGCGTTGGATAGAGCTTGAGCAGCGCCGACGCGATCTCGGCTCCGAGCTCAGGCGCGTCGAGCGCGTCGCGATCGGTGACGACAAGACTGACGCCGCCGCACGGCTGGCCGGCGAAGACCGAACTGGACGGCGTGAATCGCACCGGAACGAAGCGCACTCCGTCGAGTTCACGCGCGTTCAGATAGGCGGCGAGCGCCGGCGGATCGATCCACGGCGCGCCGACGAGCTCAAAAGGCGTGTCGGTGCCGCGGCCGACGGAGATGTTGGAAGCTTCCATCATGCCGATGCCGGGGTAGAGCAAAGCTTCGTTCAGGTTGCGCATGTTCGGCGACGGGTTGGTCCACACTTCGCCGGTAGAGTCGAACCAGTCGCCGCGCATCCAGCCCAGCATGGGAACCACGGTAAGATTCGCGCCGATTTTCCGTTCGCCGTTGAACAGGAGCGCCAGTTCGCCGAGGGTCATTCCGTGGCGCACCGGCGCTTGCCAATAGCTCACGAAGGACTCGCGTCCGGCATCGGCGGCCGGGCCCTGCACGACTGCGCCGCCGAGCGGATCGGGCCGGTCGAGGACGAAAATCTCCTTGCCGGCTTTGGCCGCGGCTTCAAGAAAATATCCCAGCGTGGTCTCGTAGGTATAGAAGCGAACGCCCACGTCCTGGATGTCGTAGACGATGGCGTCGAGGCCGGCGAGAACCGCGGCCGACGGGCGACGCTGTGCATCGGTTGCGCCGTAGACGCTGTACACCGGCGCGCCGGTCGATGTGTCGCGCGAGTTGTCGATGGCGGTGGTGTCGAGCTTGCCTTCGAAGCCATGCTCGGGGCTGAAGATCGCGGCCAGTTGCAGGCCCGGCACATGAGCCAGCACGTCGGCGGTGCGGCGGCCTCGGGCGTCGAGGGCGGTTTGATTGGCGACAAGGCCGATCTTGCGGGGATGCGCCGGATCGGGCCGCAACTCGCGAAAGGCGTGGCTCTCCAGCACATCGATGCCGTTCTTCACGTCGCCGTTGCGCACGACGACGCGCCGCGCGGCCATCATGGACTCGTTGTAGCCGGTGATGCGCGCGAGGCGCAGCTTGTCTTTTTCGTCGACGGTGAGAGCGAGCGCGGCGGCGACGGCGGTTGCGACCTCGGAGCGAAGGGAAATCGTCGATCCGTGGCCGCGTGGATGAACGGCATTGGTGAGGACAATGATGTACGTGTCGGTACTGGGATCGATCCACAGCGAAGTGCCGGTAAAGCCGGTGTGGCCGAACGAGCCGATGGGCAGCAGTTCGCCGCGATTGGTCGAATAGGGCGAGTCGATATCCCAGCCCAGGCCGCGCAGGCTCGGTGCATTCGGGGGTTGCTGCGGTGTTGACATTTTCGCCACGGCGAGTGGACTCAGCACCGGCGAGCCGCTGAGCAGCGCCTGGGCGAATCGGGCGAGGTCGTCGGCGGTGGAGAAAAGGCCTGCGTGACCGGCCACACCGCCCATGCGCCGCGCCGTGGGGTCGTGCACCACGCCGCGCAGCATCACTCCGTGCTCGTCGTACTGCGTGGGCGCAATACGGGGGAGCCAGCCCTTCGGCGGCAGAAAGCGCGTGTCCTTCATGCCCAGAGGAACGAGGATGTGTTGAGTCGCGTAATCGTTGAGCGGCTCCCCGGTGACCTGCTCGATAAGAAAGCCGAGTGTCTCGAAGTTGATGTCGCTGTACACAAAGCGCGAGCCGGGCGGGTACTCCGGCTGGGCTCCCATCGCCATGCGAAAGGCCGTGGCGCGGCCCTGCCATGGTTGCGAGAGGTCGAGATCGGGCGGCAGGCCGGAGTAGTGTGTCATCAGCTCGCGGATGGTGATGTCCTGCTTGCCGTTCTGCGCGAACTCTTTGAGGTATTTAGCGACCGGATCGTTGAGCCGCACGCGGCCCTCTTCGATGAGCTGCATCATCGCGGTGGTGGTGGCGATGCATTTGGTCAACGATGCGAGATCGAAGATCGTATCCGTTGTCATTTGCTCGCGGGTGGGCTCGAGCGATCGCCAACCGAACGCCTGGCGGTAGACCACGCTGCCGTTGTGGCCGATCAGCACCACGCCGCCGGGGATATTGCCTTCGGCAACGGCCTTGTCCATGATGGCGTCGATGGGCGCGAAGCCGGAAGACGGCTCGCGAGCGATTTCTGGCTGCGATTGTGCAGGTACAACGCAGGCGAGCATAAACAGCAAAACGCAATGGCGTAATCGGGACGAATAAATCCGTGCCCTTTCAAAACCCGCGCGTCTTGATTGAATTGGTCTGACCATCAGACCTTTCCTCCTGTCGATTGTTCAAGCGGCTGCGCGGGCGGCACGCTCCGGCTGAGGATGAAGCTTGCGATGTATCCGGCGAGAAACGCGCCGACGCTGCCGAAGACCACCCACCAGGTGAAGGGAACTGCGGTGAAACGCCACAAATACATGTTGAGCGCGAGGCCAACCAGCATGCCGACGATTGCGCCGTTCTGATTGGCGCGGCGAGTCAATACGCCGAGCAGGAAGACCCCGAGAAGGGCGCCGTAGGCCACCGAAGCGATCGAAAGGCCCATCTCCAGCACCGTGCCGCCGCGACGGGCGAGAATCGCCAACGCGAAGAGCATCACGCCCCAGGCAATGGTCGCCCAACGTGAGAGCTGCACGCGGCGCTCTTCGCTGGAGTGCGGGCGGGCTTTCGCGTAGAAGTCGACAATGGTGGTCGATGAGAGCGAGTTCAGCGCGGCGCTCAGGTTCGACATGGCCGCGGCGAGAATGGCGGAGATGAGCAGGCCGCTGGCGCCGTGCGGCATGCGGCTGACGATGAACGCGGGAAAGATCGCGTCGGAGCGCGCGAAGGCAGCCGCGGGGGGAAACAGGTTGTAGAAGGCGAAGAGCAAGGCTCCGACGAGCAGGAAGAGCGCGAATTGAAGGAAGATGGCTGCGCCGCTGGACAGAAGCGCGATCTTCGATTGCGTTTCGCTGCGCGCCGATAGCAATCGCTGCACAATCAACTGATCGGTTCCGTGGCTTGCGGTGGTAAGGAACGCGCCGCCGATCACGCCCGACCAGAACGTGTACGTCGCGGAGAGATTCCACGAGAAGTCGAAGACACGGAATTTCGCCGCGTGATCTGCGATCGCGTGTGCTGCAGTCCAACCTCCCGGAATGCGGTGCAGAAGGGTGAAGAGCGCGACAACCGTTCCGGCGATGTAGATCATGAGCTGCACGACGTCGGTCCAGATGACGGCGGCCATGCCGCCGTGGAAGGTGTAGACGAGGGTGAGCAGCGTGACGACGGCAATGGCAACGACATCGCGGCCAAAGTCGCTCAATCCGGAAAGCACACCGGACAACGCGACGCGCACGACGATGGCGACGGCAAAGACGCGCACGCTCTCGGCCGCTGCGCGCGTGAGCAGAAACAATGCCGCCGTGCAGGAGCGTAGCCGCTGGCCGAAGCGGCGCTCAATGAGCTGATAGGCCGTGACCAGCTCACCGCGAAAATACTGCGGAATGAGCAGAAAGCTGACGATCACGCGGCCGACAAGGTAACCGATGATGAGCTGCAGAAAGCGGAAGTCGCTTTCATAGGCGAGTCCGGGCACGCTGATGATGGTGAGCGTGCTGGTCTCAGCGGCCACGATGGAAAGCGAAATGGCCCACCATGGCGCCGTGTTGCCGGCCAGGAAATAGTCCCGTACCGTGCGCTGCCGGGGGCGAAAGCGCATGCCGAAGAGCGTGACGCCCGCGAGGTACACAGCGATGACCGCGAGGTCCTGCGAGTTCAAACCCATGCGAATGGTTCCCGCAAAAAGAACCGGCCGCCCGCGTCCGGCGCGACGGTTCGGTTTTCCCGTCTCCGACCAGTGTAATGGCCGCAGACATAGCGGTCTCGATCCGAAACTTTGTCCGCGCGAATTCAGCGGCGAAAGTTCGCGACAGGCGTGAGCTGTCGCGCCTTATAAAGGCGCGACATTGGCCTTACGGAAACCTTACGGGGAAAAGAGTTGAATATCACAGGAACGAGGCGGATGGGTCATCCGGGGAAAGGGCAGTTGTGGTGGGAGATTTCCAAGGGCTAATAGCCTGGGCCTTTCTTCAGCCGCAGCTCGTACGGCCAAAAGGCCGTACCCTTCACACGCCCCTGCTACGGTCATCAGACCTCGTGGAATGGTTGAGTCTTGGTCATGAAAAACAAAATTGCAGCAGGAATGGTCGCAGTGCTTGCCGTCAGTTTCGCTCTCTTCGCCAGATCACAAGCAATTCCAGCCGACGCGGCGCAAAGCAACATGGTCGCATCGGACGTTGGATCGAGCACGGCTCACCCATCGTCGGTTGCCGCGGCACAGGAACCCAGGCCGACGGTCGAGCAGGAGATTGAGATGCTCAAGCGGCGGGTCGACGAGCTCGAGCGCGAGTTGCGCGAGCAACGCGCCGCCGCTTTGGCCGACAGCGCCGACACCGCCGCGATCAAAGCGGCCGAGAAGGCTCTGGTTGCGGGCGACGGCATCGTGCCCCCGCCTCCGGGGGCCGCTCCGGCGCCGATCCTGCAGGCGCCGCTCCCGCCTCCGCAAGCGGCGCCCGCGCCGGCCGAAATCGGATCCCAGACAACCACCAGAGGCGAGCCGTTCCCGGGCGACTGGACGTGGCTGAACAACAACGGACATGCTTCCGACAGCCCGTGGAGCACGAAGTATTTCACGCCGGAGTTTCGCGCCGACGCGAATTACATTGTGAGTTACAACCATCCCAAGGACGATACGCTGGGCGGGTCGACGGAGAGCTTTCGCTCCGACGAGTGGCAGCTCGAGCAGCTCAGCCTGGGCGGCGACATTCGCATCGACAACGTGCGCGGCCGCATTCTCACCATGAACGGCATGTTCGGAGTCACCACGCCGCGCAACGATCCCAGCGTGATCCGCGGCAGCTGGGACCTGACCGGCGCGTACAAGTACATCTCCGAGGGCTGGGGCGGATATCACTGGGACGTGCAGCACGGACTCAACCTCGACGCCGGCATTTTTGTCAGTTACATCGGGCTATTCAGTTACTACAACTTCGATAACTGGACCTATCAGCCGTCGTTCGTCTCTTCGAATACGCCGTGGTTCTTCAACGGCCTGCGCATTCAGTGGTTTCCTACGGCCAAGCTGAAGATCGAGCCGTGGATCATCAACGGCTGGCAGTCGTATGCGCGCGCCAACGGCAAGCCGGGGCTGGGCGGGCAGATTCTCTGGCGGCCCAAGCCGTATCTCGACTTTGTGTGGAATAACTATGGGCTGGGCGAAGACGATCCCGGCCTGCCCGGCCGATCGCGCGTGCATGCCGATTACAGCGCGCAGGTGAAGTACTACGATCACCCGGAGCGATTCTTCGACAAGGCGGCGTTCACGCTCACCGGCGACCTGGGCTGCGAGTACGGCGGCGGCCCGGCAGGCGGTTCCTATAGTCGAACTGGAGCTTCTCCCGAGATGGGTTCGAGTTCGACGTATTCCGGAGGCGTGAACTGCCACAACGCGCGGCTGGGCCGGCCCAAGCAGTCGTTCATGGGCTGGATGGCGTACACGCGCTTCTGGTTCAAGAAGGATCTGTATGCGGTGACGCTGGGCGGCGGGGAAATGAACAACCCGGGGCGTTATTTGACCCTGCTGCCCCCCATCAATGCGGCTACGGCGGTTACCGGCACGCCGTACTTCACAGAGAACGGCGGCGATCGCGCGCAGATGCACGACGGCACGATCACCTTCGACTACATGCCGAGCCAGTTCATCACCTTCCGGCTGGAGGAGGGGTACCGTTATTCCGATGTGCCCTATTGGTCGGGGCGCGGCGGCATCACGCCGCCCGGCGGCGACAACGGCAAGCCGGCGCAGTACGCCTGCGCCAACGGCGCTCCCTCGGGGTTCGGTTACGGGAGCCTGATCAGCGCCGAGGCGGCGTGCATCGCAAGCGGAAACAGCAACGGGGGGACCGGTGTGAATGCCATCTGGTGGCCGGATCTGCGGCGCAACCAGGCGGCGACGACGGCGGCGATCATGGTGAGGTTCTAGGCCTCTGACCGAGGGATGTTGGACAGTCGGCGCGGTAAATTCCCAGATCCCAAAACAGGGACCTGGGGTACCCCGTTGGTCCCCGCCCGCGCGTGGCGCACGCGATGTCCGGCAAACTCGGCAAGTCGGAGCAGAATCAGCAGGATAGCCACGCCGATGACGAGGATCAGCAGGATCCGGGCGCGCGCGGATTGATTTTGCCGAGGTCGGATGGTTCTGCTTCTGCGCCGCGTCGTCACTGGCTCATCCTCGGAAGAGCCCATAGTAACCCGCCTCTGTCCGGACGGTCTAATCTCTGACGTTTGGAGATTGGAAAGGGGCGTAGAATATGCGCATGAAGCGCTTCGCCGCAGTTGCGCTCGGGTTGGTCATCGCGGCGTTTCCAGTGTGGGCGCAGCATGGGGGCGGCTCGCATGGCGGTGGGCATGCCGGAGGATTCGGCGGCGGCCATGCCGCGCCGGCATTCCACGGAGGTTTCAGCGGCGGAGGCAGCCGCAGCTTCGGCGGTCCCGTGTTCCATGGCGGATTCAGGGCTCCGGGGCAGGTTGGAGCGCCGGGTTCGCGGCCGATCGCCCACCCGGTCTACGGCGCGCCTCGATACGGCGCGCGGGTTCCCTACGGATCCGGGATCCGATACGGAGCGCGGCCACCGATGGCGGGGACAAATTTCCGCCGGGTGGACCCGGGCCGATACGACGCGATGCGACACGGCTTCGACCGGCGCCGCGACGGCGATCACCGTGGCTATCGCGACCACTATCGGCGTCCGTATATCGCGACCTACTGGCCTACGTACTCTTACTATGCTTACCCGTGGATCTGGCCGGGCTATTCCACCATTCTCGATTGCGACAATCCGGATGACAATCTCGACTGTGGCTACGGGAACGGAGGGTATGGGGGCTACGGGGATAACGGGTACGGAAATTACGGATATGAGAACGGGCCCGGCGACGGCGGTTACGACAGGGGAAATTACGGCATGCTTGGAGCCGAGCCGGGATACGACGAGCCGAATCTGGGCTCCTGGCCGGCAACGCCGCCGCAATATCAGGAGCCTGCAGCCGTCCAGCCGTCCGCGGCTCCGTCGAGCGAAGAGGCGGTGACCATCATCTTCAGGGACGGCCGGCCTGCGGAGACCATCTACAACTATGTGCTGACGCCGACGGTCCTCTACGCCGGGGACATTACGCACCGCCAGGTGATTTCGATCAACCAGATCGATATTCCCGCCACGGAGAAGGCGAACGCCGAGGCAGGCGTCGACTTTCACATCCCGCAGATGCAGGTGCAGACGCTGCGGAGTCCGGGCTACCCCGATGCCCAGGTGCTGAGCCCGCAATAGTGGAGCAGCTTTCCGGGCCTGAAGGCTCCTGCTCCCTCCGAGCCCGCCGTAAGCGGGGACGATCACGAGCCGAGGTTTCAGCGTGACAACTTGGCATGCTGTTTGGTTCGTGCCTGCTTTCGCGGCACAAACTCGGCCATGTCGCGCAGATGGCGGCGCATCTCTTTGCGCGCCGAGGCGCGATCTTTATCTTTGATGGCGGCGAGCACGCGCCGGTGCTGCGCGCAAGCTTTGTCGGCCACGCCTCCAGATTCGACCGCTTTCAGAATCCACCGGTGCATCAGATTGCGAATCAGGTGCAGGGCGTTCATGAGGATGCCATTGGCGGCGGCGCGTCCGATAGCGAGATGGAAGCCGATGTCGGCCTGCACGAACTCCTTGGGGCTCTTCTTGGATTTGAGCATTCGCTCGAGGTGCTCGCCGATCTCCTTGAGGTTTTCGGCCGTGGCATGCTCCGCCGCCAGCCCGGCCAGCTCGACTTCGATGACGGTCCTTGCCTCGATCAGCTCGCGCGCATCCGCCTCCGAACTGCTGGCAATCGCCCAAAGCAGCGGGCGCGAAAAGAATTCGGAGCGCTTGCAGACATAGGTGCCGTCGCCGAGCCGCGTCTCGATCATGCCCATGATCTCGAGCGCCTTGAGCGCCTCGCGCAAGGACGCTCGGCCCACGCCCAGCTTGACTGAGAGCTCGCGCTCGGCCGGTATCTTTTCCCCTTCGGCCCAACTGCCGCGAATCAGTTCGCCGACCATCTTGCGGCAGATGTCGCCAGTCAACGTGGTTCTCACTACCGGCGTGAGACCATCCTTTTTGAGAGTTAGCGTCATGCGCGTCCGGGAACCTCCGCCGCAGTGTAACTCCAATTTAACTCGCGGCCTTGGGAGTTTGCTGTGTAACTCGAAGAATCACGCCGAAGATTTCTCGGCTTCGTCGGGTGGGCAGCCTTAAGCGAGCAGCCCACCGGGATGTCTCTTGAAAACCTCCGGATCGTAGATCGACGCGAAGATGTCGGCTTCGCGGCGGATGCGCGCCCAGGTGGCATCGGCTTCCATCATGCTCTCCATCACGCCCAGGTAGCGCCCGGCCTCGATGTTGCCGTATTTGAAGAAACAGTCGGTGACGATCACGGTGCCGCGCTCCGACTCGATGCAGACGGCCATCGACGAGCGGTGATGCACGCCCGCCCAGAAGACGCGAATGCCGGGGAGCACCTCGTCTTCATCGGCGAGCAGACGAAGCTTCTCCCAGCCATCATTCTGCAGGTAATGATTCACCTCCGGCGGAATGCGCAGGTGCCGGGGAACGTGCAGGTGATAGTAGGGCGCCTGGAAGTCCTCGATCCAGCCGCGCCGCGAGATGGCGATGGTCGCGTTGCGGAACATGTCGATGTTGGCCGTGGCGTAGGCCTGGAGCGGAGTTACGATGACCGTGGAAATATCGTCCGGCGTGAGCCCCTGCGAGCGCAGAATGTTCTGCGGCAGCTGCGGTTCGCTGCGCACGATCTGCGCCTCGGGATATCCGAAGAAGTCGAGCCAGGCCTTGTTGATGACGGTTAAATCCTGCGGAGGGCCGGTGTTGATGAGGATGTTCTGGCCGCCGCCGCGGACGAGATAGATGAGCGCGTTCATCTCTTCGCGCGTGTTCCACGACTCCATCCAATACACCTCGGGCCCGGGAACCCAGAATGTGCCGCCGTTGAAGGCCTGGACGGAATACTTCATGCGCTCACTCGCCTTTCCGAAGCGGCCTCAATCGCTCGCGCGGCGTGGGCGCGAAATGCGCGCATGGCATCGAGATACACGCCCACGTCGGTGCCCAGGCTGAGGGCGCGAAAGCCTTTGCCGATCCAGTGCGCGGCGGCTTCCGGCGATCCCGGCAGGAATCCCGCCGCGACGCCGTGCTTCTCGCAGGCGGCCAGCAGCGCGTCCATGGCGGCGAGGCATCGCGGATGATCGAACTGGGTGGGAATGCCCATGGATACGGTGAGATCGTAATGCCCGACCCAGACGATGTCGATTCCCGGCACCGAAACGATCGCGTCTAGGTTTTCAAACGCTCTCTCGGTCTCGACCATGACGATCACGCATGTTTCTTCGTTGGCCTGTCCAAAGAAATCCGGAGCGCCGGCGCAATAGAGGTCGTGCGCGATGCCGAGCGCGACGCCGCGGCGCCCGGCGGGCGCGTAGCGGAGCTGGGCAACGATGTCCTCGGCCTGCGCGCGGGTTTCCACGCGCGGAACCATCACGCCGCGGGCGCCGACATCGAGGGGCCGCGAGAGCGGGGCGTAGGCAACGTCGGGAACGCGCGCTAATGGGACGATGCCGCAGCCGCGGCAGGAGGCGACCATCTCGGCCAGCAGCGTGATATCGCAGCGGCCGTGCTCCATGTCGAAGATGACGAAGTCGAGGCCGGACGCGGCGAGCATTGGCCCGATGCCGGGCGTGAACATCTCCAGCACCATCTGGCCGAGGAGCACCTCGCCGTGCTTGAGCCGCTGCCGAAAGCCGTTCATCGTCTGCCGCCCGTCTCCGCATGCGCGGCTTTGTATCTTGCGAGTTTATCGCGGAAGGCGGGGTTGCCGAAGACCTGCGGATTGACGACGTGCTGCGGCGCCTCGCCGCGAAAGACGGCCAGCGCGCCCTCGCAATCGATCCGGCCCATGTCGCGGAAGAGCTCTTCGGTCCAGGCGATGGAGTGCGAAGTGAGGATCACGTTTTCCATCTTTGTCAGCGGCGAGTCGGCGCTGAGCGGCTCCTGCTCGAAGACATCGAGCGCGGCGCCGGCGATGCGGCCGCTCTGCAAAGCGCTGACAAGTGCCGCTTCGTTGACGATCGGCCCACGCGCTGTGTTCACGAGCACCGCATCGGGCTTCATCAGCGCAAACTGCTCGGCGCCGAGCAGGCCGCGCGTCTCAGGGGTCAATGGGCAGTTGACGAGAACATAATCGGATTCGCGAAGGAGCGCTTCGAGAGATACCAGCTCGACGCGCAGTTCCGCCGCGCGCCGGGCGTCCGCGTAGGGATCGAAGGCGAGGAAGCGCCGCACATCGAGCACACGCAGCAGACGAATCGCTTCACAGGCAATGTTGCCCATGCCGATGGTGCCCACGATGCGGTCGCGCGGCTCGCGCCCCAGGCGTCGCGTGCTCTCCGGCCATCGGCCCTGGCGCACCAGCCGGTCCTTGTTGAGAAGGTTGTGCGAGAGAGCCAGCACCAGCAGCACAATCGACTCGGCGACCGGCCGAATCACCCCGCCGGGCGTGATGTAGACAGCAATTCCATGATCGGTGCATGCCGCCAGATCGACATTGTCGTAGCCGACGCCGCAGCGTCCGATGGCGCAGAGACGGCTCACGCCCTCAAGCGATTGCGCCGTAATCTTCGGCCTGAGCGAGACCAGCACGTCGTAGCCGGCCAACTGCTCCGGCGTGTATTCGGGCCGATATTCGTCGACGAAGTCGTAGGAGATTCCCGCATGCTCCTCGAGCAGCGGCAAGCCGATGTCGGGAAAGGCGAGTTGTCCGCGCTCGTCGCAAAAATCCGCCGAAAAGCCGACGCGGAATGCGCTCTGCGTGCCGGCTGCCGGCGAGCTCACGCCTTGTTCTCCAGCACGATGACCCAGTCCCGAAAGATGGGGATCGGCGGAGGTTCCCATTTGCCGTTAGCGTCGGGAGATACCGGGCCGATTTCGATTTCGGTTGCGTCGCTCGGATTGAAGAAGAACGCGTGGTAGGTCCCGGCGGGGAGGTTGAAGGCGACGGGTTCGAAGATCTTCGGCGATGCAGGCAGGAATGCGACGATCGCCTCGGACGGAATCTGCGCCGCGAAAGGCTCCCAGTAGTCTTCCTTGCTCCAGTGGGGATCTACGAGTTCAGCCTTTGGTTCGATCTTCCACCAGGAGTAGCGCGAGAGCAGCTTTTTCGCGAGGCCGAGCTGGCCTGAGCCGGGAAGCTGCATGGCCACATCCCATGGCGGCCCTCCCCACGAATGGCCGTGCGGCGAAAGGCCGTAGGGCTTTTCGCGCGTATTCACCTGCCAGATTCCGTTGGCGCCGTAGGTGTGCCCGCCCGTTCCGCTCAGGATCGCCGTCCAGAACATGAAGCGCTCGACCTCCTGACGGCTGGCCTCCATGATGCCTTCGTAACAGACTTCGCCGATCAGCACCGGCATTTTGGGGCTAGCGGCCAGCGAGCGATTCACGGTCTCGATCGTGTTCGGCACGCTGGCGCGGTCGCTGTGGCCGGTCTGCAGCATGTCGAAGTCGAGAACTGCGGGGTCGTCGACGCAAAGGCGCGCGCTGCTGGAAGGATGGATGGTGATGGGATGGCGATGCGGATCGATGGAGCGCACGTAGCGCGCGATCTCGGTCAGGCCGTGCTTCTGCACCTCGGCATCCTGCTCCTTGGTCTTGGAAAGGTAGTAGGGCATGGTGCCTTCGCCGGCCAGGCACCACACGACGGGATAGGCGCTCCAGCGCGCGACGAGATATCGCCATTGCTGCTTGGCCCTGGCCAGACCCATGCGCGGAATGAAGTATCCCCAGAAGCCCACGATGCATGCGGCGAGTCCGTGGTCGGCAAGGTACTGGATACGCACATCGGCCTCATCGAAATACGCGGGA
>Ga0335081_10012616_pt1 | contig 13697 bp, 21 predicted proteins | sample Lox_Sample_35_FD_206713 | JGI IMG/M metagenome (GOLD analysis project Ga0335081, IMG submission 206713) | Soil microbial communities from Loxahatchee National Wildlife Refuge, Florida, United States - Lox_Sample_3.5 | ecosystem: Environmental > Terrestrial > Soil > Wetlands | place: USA...
AATCTGAGAAAAGAACAATCCCTGGTAATCCCTCCAAAAATGTTTCCCATCTGAAAACCGTCTATAATCCCCCCCATTGCCAACTTCCCAGATGTAGAAAACCAAAAAATAATTCTTCGTCTAACCAACCCCAGCCTTTATTCTCAGAGTTATAATTGTATAAAAGAGATTGAGAGGTGAAAAGAGCGAGTGTCCCCCCAACGATTTCTTTTTTTCGTGATTTTATTCTTCGTTACCGTTGATGCTTCCAGTCCCGCTCGGGGGAGGAGATGTGGGGAGTAATAAGGCATCGAGAGACATGGGTGAAGGTCGTTCGGTCCTCTTTGTCTCGAGAATCTTCGTGAGAGTCGACATATTTGCGGCATTGTCGACTTGGGAGTGGGGAGGAGGAAGCATTCCTGGCCCCAACATGGGCGGAGTGCTGGCCGGCGTCGTGTCGTACTCAAAACGAGGTCCTAATGACAGGCCGCGTATTGATGGGAGTTTCTGGTGATCGTAATGGAACGAGTCCGAGCCAAAGTCGCGAGGGAATACTCGTGGTGAATGAGCCGGAGTCAGACTTGGTGTGGAGATTGGAGAGGAAGAATAGGTTGGGGAGGGCGGAGCAGTAGAGGAAGGCGAGTTGGGTCTAGACTTTCGCGCACGAACATTGACAAAGTCGTCATCAAGTCGGTCCTGTGATGACGTCCGCGACATGGGGTTCGAGCGACTATTGTAGGTGTAGGGATATGAGGAGAGAGGTCGATTTGAGTGGGGGTAGCTGTGATGATGGGAATGGTGGTGGTGATGAGAGTGGTGGTGTGACGGCGGGGGGTAGAGACTGTATTGGTACCTCGATGACGCGACATAAGGGTCCGTCGTTGACATCGGCGGGAAGAGAGTCGAACCTGATCGTTCTCGCTCGAGTTGTGATGAGGCGGCCGAAGCAAGGATATCCATTTGATGGTCCTGGTCGAGATGACCCTGGTCCGGTGATGAGTGGTAACTGAGCGACTCTGGGGGGGAATGGCGGGGTGAAATGTTGCGCGAACTTGAGCCGGAGCTAGAGTGGTACAATGGAGGAGGCATCATATGAGGCTCCATTGGCGGAGATGATCGGGAGTGACTCGAGGGGGAACGTTCCATCGCTGTGAGGGGTTGGACACCCTTTGGGTGGTTTCGTCGACTGTTGGGGTTCGAGTGGATCCGGGTGTGACGAGTCAATTCGTCCGAACGGCTGAAGCGCTTTGTACAGCCGGGATAAGTGCAGGCATGCGGCTTCTCTCCGGTGTGCGTCCGGATGTGCCTGGTCTGGTGCTCGAGACGATGGAATGCCTTGTCACACAAATGGCACTTGTAGGGACGGGGCATTTCACCCTGACGCTGTTGCTGGTTGGCGATGTTCATACTGGGGATGGGCTGCGTCAGCAGCGTAGCTGTTGCCATTTCGGAGGTTGTCTGCAAGGGAGGAGAAGGTGTCCGCGAGGAGACAGGCGGCGAAATGGTCATAAATCTGGTGACAAGCCGGAGCCCTCAAGCAGCGGATTGTCGCCTTTCAGGAGGGAGGATAAGTGGAGAGCTGTCGGCTTTATATATTTTTTTTTTACAGCTGGACCGGGAAATAACGAAATATGGGGGCGGAAACGGTGGAGACGGGACGGTGGGGAGGAGTCGTTGAATGACGAGTTTTGCGTGAAGAAATAGAAAAAAATTTGAAATATGTATAGTAGACGTTGTGAAAGTGTGGGATGAGTTTTTCTCATGATGGGGGGAATCAGAGTATTTTATGTGCGAAATAAAAGCGTCGCACGTGAATATCGGGGCCAATAAATGGGGGCAGTTTCGCCAGATTTCTTGCGGGTATTTTCCTTTTTTGTGGGGATCCGATAATTGGGGTGGGAAGAAAATTTGGGGAATGGGGCAATGACTCCGCAGAAAATCGAGATTAGGGCGGATCGAGATTTCCGGAGAAAGTGGGTTGAAGGTTCAAATGTTGCACAAACTCCGCTGAATGCGGATTCGGGCTTCAAAACCCCAGATCGAGTGATACCGAGGGATCGCGGGATGCAGTGCCTTTGAACGCTCAAAAGGTCCTGCCGATGGGTTCCAATGTCGTGGAGGCAAGGGAATAATATCCAGGGGGTTGGAATTCCGGGGGTGGGAGCTTTTGCGCTCCTTCTTTGTCCGGGGGAATGTGCGGCGGTGCTCGGCCCAATTAAGAACGTAAAAGGGAAACATAAGCGATGACGTAAAACAAAATCCCACCTGAAATATTTACAATTTTTGCCAAGGCACCTCGGGTAGAGTCGGATGCAAAAAGTTGATATAAGCAGATATCCCCCATCCGGCTTTTCCCCCGAGCGGAAGGAATCCCCGACAACGTCTCGTGTTAGCCAATGCATTCAGGAACGAATTTAATTGTCAATAACGCATGCAAAACCTGTCGTAACTCCTCGTGCCACCGTCATAACCTCATGCACACTGATCATTAATTTCATATGACCTATTTTTGATAATAGACGTTTCATTACCTATCATAGGCTTTTTACGCTTGAACGGATCCGCATGACGAGTTTCGAGTTAGTCTCAAGGAAACCATTATTAATTTTAATTAATGAATCCCTGGAACCCCTTCCGTGGGGTCGGATTGCCCTGTGCATTTTGGGCCCTGAAAGGTCGTGGGGGGTGGCATTGCACCCCCACTTCTCCCTTTTTCCGTGTTGCGCTGTTTCTCTTTCCCGTATAACCGAACCCACCCCCACCAAAAGTGACTCTAGATCACAAGGTCTGGTACCGATTATTGGGCTGGAATTCGCTCATTCGGCTCGGCACTGGTACGGCACCACCCCCGGATTTTCACGCCGTGTATCAGGTTTATTTATCTCCAGGTCTGAACGTTCAATACCTTCGCAATAAAGTAGATAGATCTCTTCATGGTCTCGCATTCGCGAATTTTCAGAAGTTTCATCTACTTTATCGTGAAAATAGTTGAATGCGGTGGTGGTCTGAATAGAATGAACTTTTGGAGAAGTTCCCAGCAGAGCACGAACTGAACTGGCAGAGAATAGCAAAAATCGAGACGGCAGCATGTTTTGGATGACAGCGATGGGGTTGCGAGCCGCTTTTTGGGCGATCATGATTGAACGTGACAGTGCTGCTGGGATCCAGATCTTGGGTTTGTGCCGTCTGGATCCTGCCATTCGGCCGTGCAACGTGTATCGCCCGACGACGCTCTCAATTGCATACCACGTGTATGTCCGATTTCGCTTTCCTCTTGGATGCGAAGATGGGGAAGTATGCCACATCCAGGAGATCCGAGTGTGCAACTCCCTGGTCTATCTCAGTGGTGTTTAATTAAAGTGTCGGAGAGTGTCTCCGGTGGCACGAGATACCGCACCATTTTCGTACATGACACGATAGTCCCGTCCATGCGAATGCCTTTCATTACAGCTTGCCGGCACACCGATTGGAATAAATAAATAAATAAATAACACTTCCTATCTACACGAAAGATATGAAAACTTTTAGACGACAGAGAAATGTCACGAACTATTGGGCAGTCACGACGTGCAAATCTAATGACAATAGTATCGCTGTCATCTGTCAGAAGGAAACTCGATTTTACACGAAACATTAAAATTTGACGCCATATTTAGGTCAACTTCGCTCTTGGAAAGACCGAAAGGCTCGTCCATTTGTCAGTCGACGGGCCCGGGAAACAGGAGTTTGGTGGTCTCAATGCCGCAATCGGCCCTGATCATAATATCCCGAAGCGGCGGCCCAAGCCTTCCGTCGATGACCAACATAAACAGCATATCCCACCTATCCCTCTTTTATCACTTTCTCCGCCCCTGTTCCTCTTATTTTCTGGTTCAATTATTCGCTTTTCTTTTCACAAGGAGCTTCCGAAACCCCGTTCATTAGCTGTTTGCGGGGGGTATGGCTTCATCCCCAAACGACGAGCGGAACTCTCCGATAGATATGAATCCACAATCTTTCCCCAACAATTTTGCATTTCTGAATGAAGGGTTCTCAGTCATCGGCTACATAGCAGTACATGCGGTATTTTCTACGAAATGCACAGACGGGTGTACTCTTCCGCCGGAACCAATAGTCCACCTGTAAATCTGGGATCACCCCCATCTCGTGTCGGACGCTCCAATTACAGAGATAAGAACATCAAAAGAAGGAATCGTTGCTGGCATTTAGAGTTTAATAACTCTATCTATCCAATAGATGTTCAGTTCCTTTGATCTCGTGAATTCGTATTATTGAATGTTCAAACTTCGATGGCTATTTTGGAAACTTTCGGACATTTCCCCGCACGTGAAGACCTTGATGAACCCAGATCCGTAGCAATTCGTGCGCTTCGGAGCCCGCTGAAAACAGAAAGCTAACTGCCTGAACCCAGTCGCCACTGTCATTCCTCGCCTCGGAACGAAGAAAGGGAGCGGGTCTCCTGCTCAGTCGACAAGTTGTCCGATATTCTTATTTCATTCGTTAGCTATGCCTCCTCAAGGGCCCCCGCAGGTCGCGATTTCGGCGGAGGTGTCCTTGGCCGACGAATTGCACTGATGTATGCCTCCCATGGAACCGATGACCGTCTTTCTGATGCATTCCAGGGTTCGCTTGGTTCGGCTCGGAACTGCATTTCCTCCGAAATAAGCAAAATCGGTTGTCACGTTCACGGCTGCCAAAAGGAAAATGTCACGTACGGGCTGGAGCGTGGGCTCCGTGGTAAATGGATGATCGCTAAGGCATTGCCTGAAAAGTTGCCATCGAAAATCAAGATAATCGGGGGTCTAGATTCAATTATAGGTGCAGAGACGATTATCGTGGGCAATTCATCGTCCTATTCGACAGGGTTAATATTGCAAAACGTCAAAAGACCTCACGGCGTCGTCAATACACAACACTGCATGCCTTCGGATTGGGAATGGCATTGAAATCATGTCATGCGGTCAAACATCGAGGAACATTATGACGAGGAGCTTGGATCTGCTGTTCCAAAGGGACCACGGAAGTTATTGCCTAAGATGGTTGAGAGGGCAAAAATGGGGAACAAGTTGGGAGATAGGTTTTGCAAATGTAATACAAGTGGAGAAAGGGTCTTGCCAGAGGCGTTAATGCCGCTGAAGAACCAACGATCGTTTGTCTTTGATCAATGACGACAATGGGATCTTCCAGAGCGTTTCAATTTGCACAACTTCGATGGACGTCTCGCTAAAATAATGTTGATATCCTTGGGCGCGGCGGTGAGTAGAAACTAATAAACCGGAATTCGGTTTGGATTGTATAAAAAATTACTGAATGGACGTCCATATTATTTTCGAGCTAGCAGGATGCTGCCTGAGATTTATGCCGAAACAGACTGACTGTTGCCCGGCCAACTCCCCCACGGGTGAGCCGATCTTTGAGTCAGTTGGTCGCTTGTGCCATAACCATTATCTGCCCAAGAACGAGCGATGCTCCTGCGGAAGCGGTCATTGTTCTTCGTCCCCACATACCCCCCTTGTGCAGCTCACGCATTCCGGTTCTCCTCCTTGCCCCTACCACGGCCGGTTCTTGCACGCGGCAAACATCCTGCCAGAGCCGCTGCCAGGCGCACATATGCAACTCAACACGCCTCAAACGCCTCAGGCAATGGAATCCCTATCGGCCAGATCCATCTTGGCTCTTCCAAAGCTGGCGCTGCGAAGGGAATCGCAATTCGAGATGATATCACGAAGAGTTGGAAGCAGTTGACTTTCCCGCAGAAGGTGGTGCGAACAGGGGCGCAAACGACAAATTTTGCCGTGATCGTGGTTGGCGTCGGCCTCTTGGTAGTCCTACCTCTCGATGACGTCTTAACAAGCTTATAGGGAACGGTCATATATTACCTCGTTGTTTCTGTGTTCCTGCCAACGTCGGAGACTGCAATTTTTAGCAAAGCCTTTGAACGAGTGCGAAATGATGAGCAGGTAATCCCACCTTCAAAGGGGACCCAGCTCATATCAGATGAAACGTCTTATCGGCGGGAAAATGCGAGCTCATGGCGAAGACTCCCATTCTCGATGGGCCCGGAATCGGCGAATTGCGTATGTCCTTTAGATCGGCACGGACTTATTCTAGTTCCGTTCATCGACTTGACCCACAGAATGTCGACCATTTGTTCATGAAATTTTATATCGAGGGAGAGAATGGCAAGGCAACTGTAAGACTCGAAATGACAAAGGTCAGAGCCCTATCCCGTTGAGGTTTGCATTGATGGCAGGGAGAACACGATCCTCAATATAAGTATCGGTATTTGTTTGTCGAATTTGATCCCTGTATGTACGTACCTGAATTTGGCTAATCGAAGTGCCTGGTTTCGCACCGAAACGAATATATTTAGAGAACGTTCCAGACCGGAAAAAGCCAAGCGCTTCTATTTCGTCTTCAGGCAGCCAAGCTCAATCCAAGAAAGGGTTCCTTGGCGTCAAGTGGGGGTTCGATGGTGATGTTAAGAAGTGATTTTGGCAGTGGTTTGACTTTAGGGTACATGGTTATTGATGGCATTAATTTTTTGCTTTCAGTTTAAGCGGGGTGTATTCGGTTGGATAACATTCTGTAACGATCAATGTTTTTCGCAGGGATCGCTCGTGTTTTCTGTGTTTGGAACAATTCTTCCATGTCAACAATACGTCTGGATACTCAATTCAGCCACGAGCTGCTATCTGGATTCTCGTTTTTGCATAGGATCTCACGGTGGACACCACCTTGCATCGGGCAGATTTGCGGAGGTAACGGTGGAAAATTCTTCCATTTTTCAGCTGGGCATATGAGGCATTAAAATCCGGATAAGTAAATTATTCCTTACAATGAAAATTGCAAAAAGGGCTGAGCGGACACGTTCGGTGTGCAGATTTTGGCCTCCATCGTCTACAAAAAGACATATCGTACCAGCATCGGCGTAGAAGCCTCTGAATTTCCCTTCAGCTGAAGAACGCACCAGACAATGGAACAGCCCTCAAAGCAGGAGTCCCACCAACTGCTCGCCAAGATAAAGAACAAAGGCGGTGCGGCCAACAAGGTTCATACCGTCCTTCCCTGCGGGTCATAATTCTCACCCCGTAGACGTGCTTCGACTGTGGTACAAAAAATCCTACGTGGAGTTCAGTGCCGTTCGGAATCTACATATGTCTGGACTGCAGCTCTGTACATAGAAATCTCGGCGTACACATCTCATTCGTCCGGTACAGGGCCCGTCAGCCTTATTATCTTCACTCACTTTTAGATCGATTAACCTCGATACGTGGACCTGGGATCAAATCCGGATCATGAAGGTTGGTGGGAACGCCTCAGCAACAGAATTCTTCACAAAAAACGGAGGGGCGGCGGCCTTAAACTCCAAAGATGCCCGAGTAAAGTACACCTCGAGAGCAGCCCTTGCATACAAAGATGAACTCAAACGCCGGGCCGCAAATGATGCCAAATCCCATCCGGACGCCGTCGTCGCAGATGACATTGGCGGCGGTTTCCCCGAAGAAGAAAAACGTAAATCCGAAGATTTCTTTGAATCCTGGGATAAACCCATCGTCCATAAACCTACTCCTCCGCCCTCGCGTACCGCCACCCCTCCTGTTCTCGGGAGAACCCCAAGCCCAGCGAACGGAGCTGTAGCGACGAATAATGGCAAGTCTGCGAATTCGAGTCGTTCGAATTTGTCGGTTGAGACTGCTGCCGCGCCGAGAACAACGTCTTCGGCAGCGTTGCGGTCTTCGTCGAAAACAACGGCGGCGGCGGCGGCGAGAAGGACCGGTGTGCTTGGGGCTAAGAAACCACAGAAACTTGCTGTTAAGAAGGTTGCCGAGACAATTTCTTTTGAGGATGCAGAGAAAGCTGCCAAAGAGGAAGCGGAGCGAATCGAGAAGTGGGGTGCAGATGAAGTTGAAGTGAAGAAGCCTGATCCCGTCAAACCCACGGCGTATACTCCGGCGGCCCCTCCCTCGAGTACGTCTGCCCTGTCAACAAAGGAACCTTCACCCGATGTAGGAAGGCTTGGAATGGGCATGCAGCGACTCGGATTCGGAATGGTCGCAAATCAACCCGTCAAACAAGCTGGTTCTGCTCGCTCCACTCGGGGTATTCATTCCGCCACGCTGAACCCCCTTTTCTAATGCGTAGTCGAACCCGAGGAGACCTATGCTCGTCAGAAATTCGGCAATCAAAAGGGTATCTCATCAGACATGTACTTTGGCCGCGGAGCCTACGATCCCTCCGCCGAAGCCGAGGCCAAGACCCGTCTCCAAGCGTTCGACGGCGCAACTGCCATCTCCTCCAACCAATACTTTGGTCGCGAGGAGGAAGAAGAACCCAGTTCTCCCATATCGGGGAATTACGGGGATTTGGAACAGAATGCAAGGGAATTCGCTAGACGCGTGATGAATACGAGCGGTGATGATATTGAACGTATCAGAGATGCGATCGGCCAGGGAGCACAGAAAGTTCAAGAGTATTTACAGAGGTATTCATAGCGTCCCATATAGTCTCTTCAAATGGTCAATCTTTTGGTGTCCGATTAGTTTTGGGCTTTATGTATTTTCATCGCGCATCCATACCGTCAGAGAATGTGAACGGGATTATTGTCAGTGTTAAGTATACCTTAGTTGGTAATTATTATTTTCCAAAAGCCAGCTTTCTTCGGTTTATCTCCACTGCATTGACTACTTTGATACAACGAACAATGCTATAAATAATTCCGGGCTCCCTGTACTCCTCCATACCCAACCCGAAATCTTGAAAATCTGCCCAAGATAGGACACCAAGCTATGCGAGATAACTCCAACCCACCTCCTGGGAAATATAATACAGATGCAACAATAACTTGGGGAATCTCTTGTACAGGAAATAACCAATATATCCACCCGGTTCAAACTCATTCAATCGTCTTCTGAGTGTATCTGGCAAATCATGATTATGATTTTTCTGCACTCATTAGCAGACGACTTGGGGGAAGACGGTACCTTATTCCGGATCAACCGGACTAAATCGTTGACTTTAGTGCCGTCATACGATCGATTGACTCGTGAATCCTTCATAAATGCATCATCGATTACTCGAGTCCAGTCCAACCCACAGATTTCCAGGGCAGTAGACTCGACGCGTTGAACGACGAGGGACGGAGGATCTCGACATTCTTTATTTAATCGATCTGAAAATTCAAGGATGAAATCCATTCGACGTTTCTCACTCCAAAAATACGGGTGCTCAAGTACCTCGGATGCGTTCGGTCTATAATTAGCTACGTTTAGGACGACGACCGTACCGATCATGAGGATTAGGTAAAATCATCCGAGATACCAGGTCCCGGGCCTCGACGCCGTCGCTGGTAGTGCAATCCAAAGCACTCAAGTCGAAATCATTGTCCAAGATTCGTCCATCTCGTAAATATGTCCGATTCCCAAAAGGATGCTCTCCGTCCGTTAGGACATAATAAAATAGACAGCCCATGGAGAATATATCCACAGCTCGTGTGATCCGTCGACGCGAACCATACTCGGGAGACGGCGTCGACAAAGGCGAGGACTCGTTCGAGTTACTCACTCCTTTCCCTTTGTCGATTCCACGAAGGACTTCAGGGGCTCGCCATCCGCATGTCCCCGCCGCGCCATTCGAGTGTGCTTGAAACGTCGAGTGTCCAGGCTCCAATTTCCTCCCCAGCCCAAAATCCGAAATTAAACAACGCGTCAGATCAGGCTTATAATGCCTCCACAACGGCGATTTGGTCAGCGTCGCACCTCTCAACTTGGCCGGGGCGACAAGGATATTCTGCGGCTTCAAATCCCGATGGACGATATGCAGCGAATGCAGGAATTGCAGTCCACTCGCAATCTGCGCCAAAGCATACTGTTTCGGGAGATTTTCGCCCGCGAGGGCGGCGAGCTGATCGTCGTGTGGATGAGCGATGATTTCTTCGAGGGTTGCGGGACAAAGTTCGAGCGCTATATAGATGAACTTGTCATTTCGTTTATTTGTGTAGTATCGTATAATATTGGGGTGTTCATCGCTTTCGCGCAAGTGGTTTATTTCCTTTTCTGCGAGTTGGAAGTTTTCGAGTTGCATTCGTTTTACGGCGACACGGATTCCCTCCCAAGTTCCTTCGTAGACGAAAGTTCCTTGGCTTCCGCTGCCTACAACACATATTAGTTTTTGCAAGCGGGTTGGGAGAGTGGGCGGCACCGAGAAGGTTATCGGTTATTGTGAGGCCGTCGATAGTGTGGGTTGCGTGATCATACGCGGAGAGCTCTTTTGCATCGGCGCTTGTAGATCCGATGAGTGGGTGCTTGTCACTGTATTCACCGACGTCGACTTCTGCCATTGGTTCAGGAACTTTCTTCTTTCCGTTCCTGCCTCCTCTTTGTCCCCTCTTCCGCCTCTTCTTTTCAGGATTCGAAGGATTAGGGTCGTTGGCGGGACTTGCCGACATGTCCTCTCTTGTGGATGGGCCGGCAAGGGGCATCTCATCTTCCGGTAATTTCTCCGTCAGAGGGATACTCTCAATTGATTCCTCCAGAATTTCTTCACCGTCTACGATGAAGGCCCTGTTTAATCCACGGAAGAGGGTTCCTCGGATCAATGCGCGCCTCTTACAGTATCCAAACACCAAAATCGCGATTGCAACCAGGACGAACAGTGAACTCTCCCTATACTTTCCGTGGTGATGGCCTCCGTCAATCAATCCAGGAGACGGAAGGCCGTCATCAATATTCATATCCAATGTTTTGGCAATGGGATGGATGCCGACTAAGTTGCTTCGCGTCATGTTGCAATATTCTTCCGGATTGTGGGTTTCATTGTGGGCAGCATGACACGTAGCCCAAGGGGCCGGTTCGACTCGACCTGCCAAACGTGGGAAGCGATCTGTGGAAAGAGCATACCAAGCCCCTTCCATGGTCGTGTTAAGAAACGCCATTACCCGGTCCTCTGGTGGTCTGTGGAAATATGGATTAGGAGGTTGGCGGATAAGCACGAGGGAAGGTGGATCTTTGAACATCGATGGGTCTTTGAAGGCGGGGCGGAAAACGTCGAAGGCGTTGATGGCGGAAGAAGGGAGGATTTTTGTCCAGAGAGGCGGTTCTGCCAGTCAGTAATGGGATAAGCAGGAAGAGGAAAGAGTACGAGTAGGATTGCAAATGTTAATTTCTCCATCTGAAGACGGACAAATGTAAAGATCGTCTAGAACCTTGACATATTGTTCGCTTAAATGAGAATCAATCATGTTTGGTGTCCATTCGGTATATGTCACATCCCATGATTCCTGGGCCGAAGCGATTGTCAAGTGGTACACTACAAGTCAGAAAACGCGGGCGCCGAGACAATCTACCAGTCTTCCCGATCATTAGGATATTCTGTGAAGTACCCAAGACATCACATTGGTCGTCATGGTCGTACGGGTCCTTGAGAGCTTTGGGCTCAAGACATTTAGCTCCGCGGACGGCCGCACCTCGATTTCCATATCGACTCAGGACCTGGCCGGTCCGAGAATCCACAGCCATAAACTGTGTGTCTTTCCTCCCCGTATACACTTTGTCATCGCCGGGAATGCTAAATGGTGCATGATCAATGAGTTCTTTAACCGTCAAAGAGAGTTGCTACACATTTATCAGAGCCATATCCAAAAGACAGATATGGCAGGGGGCCTCACAAGCAAGCGAAACTGCTTATCAAAGAGATATAATTGTCCGCCGTCCACAGGCTCAACGATCCACCTCGCTTGCTGATCCACTCTCTCAGTGGATGTTTCATTTGTCGCATTCTCAGCCAATGCAATAGGCACAGCTTGCACAGCTGGCCCCTGCCCGTCCAGAACCCACTTTGTAGCCCCGGTATGTCGGTCAAGGGCGTACAAATCGCCCTCCACAGTCGGCACGAGCACAAAATCCTCCAGAATCCAATTCTCCAATCGCGTTCGCGAATCCGAGGACTCAACATAGAGCTTGTGCACCGCGGCTGCTTGCGGCGCTCCGGGAGAGGCGGAGGACGAGACTTGCCGGGCGAGGTGGACGGGCTTGTTAATGTAGAACGTACTCTGGGGTTTGGGAGGAGAGGAGAGGGGAATGACCGCAGCCGAGCAAGGAGAAGGGTTGAGTGTAGCGGCTAGCGCAAAGAGGATATCGAACCATCGGAATCGCATTGAGGGCTCTGCGACCGAGCTCACTGGCTGGTCACCCGCCGCTCCAGGTTTTCACGGTGATTGGTGAGTGGAGTGAGTGAGTGAGCGAGTGAATGAACGAAGAGAACAAGGACTCGTGAGGAAAAGAAAGGATGTTGTATGTCTGATGTGCCGTGCCTTGGCTGCCAATATTAGCTGCTGCGGTGGGTGGGCTTGGCAGGAGCGTGGAGGGGTGAGTCCTTCCGTCTTGCTATTGTGCTCGCGAGGCGGTGCAGCTGCACAGATCGGCACGGGCCTCCTCGGCCCACACATGCATCCAGTTACTCAAATTTATTCGACGTGTCGTCACCCGCCGGGATTATATAAATCGTCTGCGAAAGCTTGTTCGCATTCTTTACGGCATAGTACGCGCCGCGCACGGGGGAGATGTCGCGGGTCCTCGAAGCGGCGGCCCTCATTGCTATTGGGGCCATTGCAGGCGGAGCAATTGTCTACGGCACTCGCAGCACCGTCCCGCCAGCTCCCCAGCCGTCCCCAACCACCTCCCCAGCTGCACCTCGACAGGATGTTGTCCCAGGGCAACTCATCGCGGACGGTCATCACCCCTCCATTTTTTTTCCTTTCCTTTGTTTTTTATAATACTGTTTCTGAGGCGGCAGATATTCGGAAATTGCTTCGGTATGGTCATCCTGGACCTTTTTCTGATATGGGCAATCGACTTGCATTTGCTTCTTCCTATGACCGGCGAATGCGGAATCCTTCGTGGGTAAAACAGCGAAGGTGATAGAGAGGCAATTGACGGGGGTATAGGTGGTGGAGGAAATCACAAAGGAGAGATTGGAGAAGAAGGCGGGTGATCGAAGGGACAGTCCGTTTGTTGAAGACTTTTCGATTCCGGAGAAATATCGCGCCAGGTTAAAAGATTACTTCAGAAGTGGATATGATCGCGGTCATCTCGTACGCACATCTCTTTTTTCGGCGTGTCTGACGAAAGGTCCCGGCGGCGGATGCAAAGATTTCTCAAGAATCCATGAATGAAACGTTCTATCTGACAAATATATGTCCACAAGTACATCCACCCTCATAACAGGCTCTCATCACAGGTTGGAGATGGATTCAATCGAGATTGTCCTCCCCTTTTCCTCCCTCAAATCTAACGTGTTCCAGACTGGGCCCATTTCGAAGACTTTTGCCGCCGTCTCACACAAACCTATAAAACAATTCAAATCTACACGGGCCCGCTCTACCTCCCCCGCCAATATCCCGACGGCAAATGGCGCGTCACCTACGAAGTCATCGGAGATCCCCCCAACGTCGCCGTCCCCACGCATTTCTTCAAAGTCATCATTGCAGAGGGAAAGAATGGACGGGAGGTCGATGGTGGGCCTGTTTCTGTTGGGGCCTTTGTGTTGCCCAATCAGGAGATTGATAATTCTACTGCATTGACGGCGTTTTTAACTCCCATCGAAGCTATTGAGCGGTCCAATCCTCCTCCCATTCCTTAGGGCTTATTGACCCACCCGGAGACTGATGGTTTAGGGCGAGTGGGTTGGAGTTTTTGAAGGATTTGCCAATGTCGCGGCGG
>Ga0335081_10012618_pt1 | contig 13696 bp, 8 predicted proteins | sample Lox_Sample_35_FD_206713 | JGI IMG/M metagenome (GOLD analysis project Ga0335081, IMG submission 206713) | Soil microbial communities from Loxahatchee National Wildlife Refuge, Florida, United States - Lox_Sample_3.5 | ecosystem: Environmental > Terrestrial > Soil > Wetlands | place: USA: Florida...
AGCCGGGCAGTTGGCGCTTATCCACCTCTCCCCTGGCTTTCCCCCCAGCATTCAGGAAACCGGCGGCATCCCAGTCGGGCTGCTGGCCGGAGCAACCTGTGAAGAGCATACTGTGACGCTGTCCAAGGGGGATCGGCTTTGCCTCTGCACGGACGGAATCACGGAAGCAGAGAACGAAGCCGAGCAGCAGTTCGGTGTCGAACGATTGCTTAACGCACTCGAGCGGAACCGGAACTTGAAGCTTGACGACAGCCTCTTCTCGGTCATGACGGCAAGCCTGAGCATCTGACATACGCTCCCACCATGGACATTGAGCTCATTCGAGAGCTCTTTGAGAACTGCCGCCGTGCTGGCGAAATCCTTGGAACAGACGCTGCGTTCCGGTTTGACTTGGATCGGACAGAGAGGCGCTTGCCACCATTGCAAATTGGCAAGCGTGGGCAGCTACAGGAATGGATTGAGGATTATCCCGAAGCTGAGCCAGCGCATCGGCACGTGTCTCATCTGTACTCGCTTTATCCGGGGGATGACATCAGTCTCAAGGCCACCCCCGAGTTTGCGGCTACCGCAAGGAAGACTCTGGAACTTCGTGGTGATGGCGGAACTGGGTGGTCGAGTGTGTGGAGATTGGCTCTATGGGCGCGGCTTCACAACCCTGTGCGCCCTTATGCTAACCTGCGATTGTTGATCGCGAAGTTTATACTACCCAACATGTTCGATCTGTGTCCGCCTTTTCAAATTGACGGGAACCTGGGCGGGCCGGCCGCAATCACTGAGATGCTGATACAGTCTACTCCCGAAGAAATTATTGCGTTCTATTGCGTTGCCTGCACTGCCGCAGCAATGGCCGAGCGGCAGCTTGAGGGGAGTCCGCGTGAGGGGCGGCGGCAAGGTGGGCATTGAATGGAAAGATGGACGCCTCGCGGAGCTCAAGCTGCAATCGGATCATGCCAAGAAATGCCGGATAGTTTACAGCGACAAGTCGGCCGAGGCCCAGATCGAACATGGCAAGCCTATCGTCCTGGATGGCGCGCTTCATACAATCGGCTTGTGATGTGGTGTGGAAGTCGGCTATGGCGAAGGCGATTTCTACCGGGCGGTCTTTGTGAAGCGGAAAAGACGTATCGTTGAGCCATCACAGACGTGCAGCGCGGTTGAAATCCAAGTGGACGGGGAGGGAAGCGATGGAGCATATTGCAATGGCAGTACTTTTTTTGCTAGTCTTGGTTGCGCGCAAGAGTCGGCCAATTTCGAGGCCGCTTCGACCAATGTTTGGGGAGCGGATTATCCTCGGGTTGACAGTGCCGGGAGGGCGGAATTCCGCGTGAAAGCTCCAGATGCTACCAAGGTCCGGCTAGATTTCGGAGTGGGCCCAATGTGAAAGCCGGGAACGAGGGGCAGCGTCGTAACTGTCCAGAACCCGTCCGGCTGCTTCACCATATCCGGTTTGGGCCCGCTCCAGAAATTCAGGCGGACCATCGTGGCATCAGGAGCTTTCACACGAAACTCCGCCCTCCCCGCACTGTCGACACGGGGATAATCGCTCCCTGAACGTTAGTCTCAGCGGGCTCGAAATTGCCCGGCTCTTGCGCGCAACAAAAACTCGCACACAGGACTATCGCCATCGCAACTTGCTTCATCTGTTTTCTCCTCGCTTTCTTCGGTTCTCAATACGGTCTAACCCCCTCGGTGATCAAGGGCCAGTGATCGGTTCGGAAGGGACCAGCCGGCAACCCAGCTCCACTGAACAGGGTCGCCGCGGGATTGGACTGCCACGCATAGCGCACTTCCTGCGGATGAGGCACCGAAGGAGATGAGACGACAACCGAATTGCCCTTGATGCGGGCCCCAGCCGAGTACCACTTACGGTCTCCGCCCGCGATCGAAAACCCTTCAAGCTTGCCTCCCTTAACCACCAAGCCTCCTTCCGCATGCGCAAAGCGCAATCGGATGGAGTGGCGGAGCCGTTTGAAGGAAGCCAGCGTCGGTCCCGAATACGCCACATCCTTGCCGTAGTACTTTGCCAGCGCGCAGAAGGCAAGGCGATTTCCGACCGGTTCTTTATCCCTAGCGTGGATGTTGTTTGGATCGCCCGTGTCGATGGTGACCGCAAGGCAGGAGTCGGGAACCGTCGCGGCGGTGATCGCCATCGACTCCCGGACATCCGCCCATCCGTCGTCGATGGGCGTCGGGCTGCGTTGGCCAAAGGCCGGCAGACTGACCATGTAGAAAGGAAAATCTCCCTGGCCAAAAAGATTGCGCCAGTCCGCGATCATCGCGGGAAGGACCTTCCGATACTGGTAGCCGCGTTCCGAGTTTTGCTCGCCCTGATACCAGATGGTGCCCGCGATGGAGAGCGGTGCGATAGGTTCCAGCATGCCCTGGTAAAGGACGGTTGGCATCACCGGCCAGTTCTCGTAGCCAATGGGCAAGGGATGTGGAGGGCGGGCGTCAACACTCAGCTTCCCCTTCCACTGACCGGCCAGCGGGATGCTGCTGTGATCTCCCAGCGCGAGATGTAAATCTTCGGGTCTGGCCAGAAACCCGCCATCGGGCTTTGTCTTGAGGACGCGAATGGTGATGAGGTTTCGCCCGGGTTTCAACACGCCGGCACGGAGGAAATAGACGCGTGGATTCTCAACCCAGGCGCTGCCGCCAACAAATGTTCCATTCACATAAACGGTATCCATCCTCTCAATTTCGCCCAAGTACATCATCGCAAGCCCCTGCGGAAGCGGATCCGGCAGCGTAATCTCCTTGCGAAACCACGCCACCGCGGGCGTATCAGGAACGCCCAGTTCGGCGAAACCACCGGGGATCTGGACTTCCTTCCAGGCGGAATCATCGAACTCCAAAGTCGCCCAGTTTCCTTGCAGCCCCACGTCATATTCGTCATACCAGTGCATGATGTAGTTGCCATATTCGGGCGCGCGCTCAGCGGCCAGCCGCTGAACCTCCGCCAGGGGAATATCGAAATCCTTGAGCGGACGAAGGGCCTGGGCTCCGGTCCAGGCCTCGGCAGGCGACCCGCCCACGGCATCCACGACCAGGCCGATGGGAACGTGAACGTCCTGCTGAACCTTGACGGCAAAGTAGTACGCGACCGCGGAAACTGAGTTCGCCGTTTCGGGCGAGACCACCTGCCACTTTCCCCGCACAATTTCCGCTGGATGGTAGGCGGGACGGCCGAACACGGTGAAGAAGCGTATCTCTGGATAGCTCGCCTTTTTCACTTCCTTCGCCGCGTTGAGCGTGGCTCGCAGCGGCAATTCCATGTTGGACTGACCGCCACAAAGCCAGACATCACCAACCAACACGTTATGGAACTCGACCGTCTGGCGGCCCGTGATCTTCATGGTGTAAGGGCCGCCGACCGCGGGAGGCTGGATCTTTGCCTGCCACCCATGGTCCGAACCGGCAACGCCGGAGGCACTGTGGTCTCCAATTTGTACCTGGACAGTGTCGCCAGGTTCCGACCAGCCCCAGATCGCGTCCGGCTTGCCTCGCTGGAGCACCATGTTGTCGCTGAAAATCGGGCTGACAAAAGGAAGCGGCCCGGGCACCGAGGTTTGGGGAGCATTCCGTGTAAGCTGGGCAAGAAGTTCCTGGCCAGGCGCGTTCAGGAGAACCACCGCGGCTAAGAGAGCAGTGCGTTCGAAAGTCATGAATTCGGGTCTCCTTACTCCGAGTGGTAATTCACCGTGCGGTATCGGCCGCGTCATGCATGAGGGTCGTCGACTCGGACATCGGAATTGCGCCGAAAGTCAATTTGTTTGAACTTGCGCGGCGAGCCTCGCACCGAATCATTCTGTCCCCTCTTGAGATTTCGGCAGGCTCAGTGTCACTGGCAGACGAAGTTTTTAGCGTCCTCCGGGTTTCCCTGACCCGTGTATTGGGCATGTTTAGGATAGACGCAAAGTGGGCGGCTCCGTCCCGGAAACGCGCGTCCGGTGGCGATCACCGAGTCCGGCGCGACCCCTTTCTCCACCCAACTGACCACCGCGCTGAGCATGTCAAAACGATCCAGGGCCGGCCCGCCGCCGCAGTGGGTCATTCCCGGCACAAGAAAAAACCGGCTCCATCCGCCCACCTTTTCCGCGCCGCCGTTGGCCGTCTCCAGGGATTTGTAGTAATCGAGTGTATCCAGCGGCGAGAACCAGGGATCGCTGTCGCCGTGGAAGAAGATGAGCTTGCCGCCATTCCCGGAGAACGTGGACAGATTGGTCGATGCCGGCTCGAGCAGCGGATCAGAGGCATGCAGCGCCTCCTTGTCCACATCGATCGTCGTCGCCGCAGTGTATGGGCCGAAAAGGCCACCCGAACGGGGAGCCAGCAGGCCTGGGACGGGGCCGGACAGGGCAATGCCTGCGTCATATAGGAAGCCCGGGTACACTTGCGCACCGTAAGCATTCTTCGGTCCCGCAAAAGCCTTCTTGATGGCCGAGATCTTCTCCGGCGCGATGCATCCTTCGGTTTGGCCAGACTGGCAGGACAGTTCCGCGGGATCAAAATCGCACCCCAGGGGATCGAATATCATCCCGTCGGCCACCCCATCTTTTGCGTCGCATCGCTTCATCAGCGCATCCATGAAGAGCTTGCGCTCGCTATCAGCGAGAAACTTTTCAATCTCTGGCCGGCCTGAAACATCTTTGGGGGCGGCTTGGTTGTACGCCACTGGAATCCACCTCGAGATGGCGAGATTGGAAAGCCCAGTGCGCATGGCAGGATCGCCGACGACGATGCCATTGAATACAAGGGGATAGCGTTGCGAGAGGATCATGCCCTCGCGCCCTCCCGTCGAGCAGCCGACAAAATAGGAGTAGGCCGCGGGCTTGGCATAGTACCTGGCAATGATCTGCTTGGCCACTCCGGCCACCTCGGCGTTGGCAAGAAAAGCAAAATCGAGATAAGCCTGCTGGTCCCGCATAAAGGAGAAATCGAACGGACCGGTCTTCGCCTTGTGCCCCGTATCCGTGCTGGCCACGGCGAACCCGCGAACCAGAGCTGGTTTCTCGCCGGAGTACGATGCCCCCAGAGGATAGCTGATCACACCGTTGCCGCCGCCTCCGCCCTGCATCATGAAGTCTCCGTTCCAAGCGGCCTCTACGGGCAGAGCAACCGCAAATCCAATCCCGAATTCCTCGCCGCCCACGCCTTTTCGCCGATGGATGACGCCATCAACGTGGCAGTGCACTGGTAACGGTCCGAGGCTGGGAGCGCCGGGAAATGACGGAACGGTAGTCCCCGCCGGAATGATTGCGGCCTTGGTGATCTCAACGCCATCGAGTTGGAGATTGGTGAGAGCCGCGCAGGAATCAGTCGACTGACACTGGGCAGCAACAGCCACACACAAGAGAGCCGTTACGAGGAACAAGAGCCTGGTTTGCATTGTGCCTTCTTTCTCAGTTGTTACTGTGCGCCTTCCGCAATCGGAATTCGAATGATGTTGATGCTGATGGACGCTATGGAGAGCGACTTCGGGGCCGCTTCCATCGTGACCTCCTTGACGAAGACCTGCGGCTCCTGGCCGGCGCGGTTGGTGGCGTCGAGGTCCTTTCCCGTCATTTGCCACAGTGTCGGTTTTTCCCCGAGCTTGACGCCAATCACATTCAGATCGAGGGGCTGAACGGATTCCGTCGCATTCACCACGGCAAGGGTCAGGTATTTTCGGTCCGGGCTCAACGCCGCCACTATGTCAAGCGGATAGGTCGGACTTCCGGAGTTTGTCTTCGGCTGATCCCCGCCGATGGGATACTGGGGCGCCGGCTGAGGCGAGTTTCCCGCCACTTCCACCGGCAGCAGGCCTGCCCCCATGTGGTCGCCGTACAGCTTGAACACCAGTCCGGTGGTGTTCATGGTCGCAGCGGTGCTGTTATAGTCGAGCGTCGAGACACCCATGGTGTGCGCCGAAAACTTCAGGAAATCGGTGTGCCGGAGCATCTCATTGAAGATCATGCCGTAGGCGAGGGCGAGTTTCAGATTCGGGGCGCGGCCAAAGCCTCCGCCGAAATAGGCGTATTCATCGATGGACAGGAAAGTCTTTTTGTCGAGCATCGCCGGGAATCGGTGTTGGTATCCCTGCCACTCTTCGGCCTTCCGATGTACGACATTGGCTGCAAAACGCGCATACTCCAACGTTGACTGCTCAACATTTACATAAGCATGGTCCGTCGGCTCATCCGGCGGCAGGCTCTTTGCCTTCTCCAGATCAAAGTGCCGGCCCGGCTGCGCGTACCAGTGCTCGGCGATGCCGTCGAAGTTCCCCCAGCAGTGCGCCAGGAAGCCGCCGGTCCAGTCGTCTTCGGTTCCGAACAGGGGCCCGAGGTTCCCCACGTACTTGGCGCGCTTCTCGCCCTCCAGGTTCATGTCCTCCAGCATTTGTCCCGAGGCGATCAGGGTGATCGATGGGTCCACTTTGCGCATCGCTTTCGCGAATTCATTGTGTTTGAGAACGTAGTATTTCAGGTAGGTGTGGCCGAGTTGGAACGTCCCCCAAGGCTCATTGCCGATATTCCAGTACTTGACGTGATACGGTTCGGGATGGCCGTTGCGGGCGCGCAAGGCGCCGAGACGGGTATTGACCGAGCCGTTGATGTACTCGACCTCTTCTGCCGCCGAGTGCGCGTCGCCGAAGCCGGCGTTCACGGTGATGTAGGGTTCCACGCCAATCAGGCTGCAAAGGGTCATGAACTCGTCCAGGCCGACATCGTTCGTCTGCATGGCGTTCCAGGCATAGTCAAACATGGGTGGGCGCTGGTCAGGGTCGCCGATCGCATCGTACCAAGTCCAGCCGGAGAGGAAATTGCCGCCCGGCAGCCTCCACATGCCGGAGTGGAGTTGGCGCAAAAGGGCGATGTTATCAGGCCGGAATCCCTGGACATTGTCAGCCGGCATCAGCGAAACCGTGCCTATGTGAAAACTCCCGTTGCCTGTGCCGGTGATCTCGAGAGCCCCCTCAGCGGTATCGGCCTGGGCATCGAAGCTGAGCGGGAACTTCGCGTACATATCGGACCGTATGGTAAAGGAAATGGTCTGCCGGTCGTTCGCGCCCTCTCCCCAGATCAGACTGACCTTTAGTTTGCAATCTGGAGTGCCGCGAAGATAGATTCGGCCTGTATATTTCTTGCCCATGACCAGAGCGAGGCCGGATTGACGGATGCCGTGCGGGGTGGAGGGGTCCAACTGGATACGCGGGCTCTGATCGCCGACAAACGGTCTGTCCTTGTCCATCACCACAACTTCATCAGGTCCCACAGGTCTCCATTTGCGGAGCTGCATGTTGCGCATCGGACCGCCCTGCGCCCCGCCCGCGCGTTCGGGCTCTTTGGACACGATGGGGAAATAGAATTTCCGGTCATCGAGCATCTCAGACCAAAGACTGCGATAAATGAGGGAGCCGATGTGCTCGATAAACATCCCATATTCGTACTTCGAGATCGGCGCGCTGGTCTCTCGCGCATCAATGGTTGCTGTCAGTCGTTCCGGGGCGTTCGGCTCAGCTTGCTGAGCTCTGCTTAAAGCAGTATACCCAAGCCACAATGCCACGACTGCGATCAGTACAATCCGTATCTTCATCGAGCCCATCCTATTCTTTCTCCGTTGTATCGGTCCATTTCCGAAAACAGAAGTACATTGCGCCGGAAGCAGCAGATGCATCTGCCTCCGCAATGAAGCGTGACACGATCTAGGCCACGGCCGACGAGGGTAACGGCAGCGCCTCCGTTCGCACCCCTCGGCTCACGGCAAAACTCTCCGCATTACGGCGCGCTAAATCCCCTATTCCGGCAAGTCAATCTGGCCTTCAACGCGGAAGTGTCCGGTCACACCCGCCGCCCCGGTATCAGGCTGACCTCCGCCGATGCTAATCGTGTAATCACCGTCGGCGATGATCGGATCGCCATCCTCCGTCACCATGCCCAGGTCCCGGTTCTTCAGCTCAAAATGGACTTTCTGACTCGCGCCGGGATCGAGGTGAATGCGCTGAAATCCGCGCAGAGCTATCCGCGGCGCTCCATTCACTGGTGGGAATTTCAGATAGAGTTGGACCACTTCATTCCCGGCCACCTCGCCGGTGTTGGTCACGGTCACATCCGCAGCAACCGACTCGCCCGCTTTCACGTCCGTCTGCGGCAGGCTGAGATCGCTGTAACTGAACGTTGTGTAACTCAGTCCATAGCCGAACGGATAGAGCGGCTTTCCTTGGAAATATCGGTAGGTGCGGTTTTCCATGGAATAGCTTTCAAAGTTGGGGAGCTGGTTGATGTCCTTGTAGAAAGTAACCGGCAAACGCCCCGCAGGATTGTTTTTCCCGCTCATCGTTTCAGCGATGGCCGCGCCGCCTTCTTCGCCGGAATACCACGCCTCGAGAATCGCGTTGGCGTGTTCGCCGGGCCAATTCACGGCCAGGGCGCTGCCATTCATCAGGACGACCACTAGCGGCTTGCCGGTCGCGGCCACAGCCTCGACGAGCTCTTCCTCCGGCTCGGGCAGATCAATGCTCGTGCGGTCCCCGCCGAGGAAACCGGGTTCGTTGACGGGCATCTCTTCGCCTTCCAGCCGGCTGGTAATCCCGACCACGGCAATCACAACGTCCGCGTTCTTCGCGGCGGCAATAGCAGCCAGATCGGGCTTATCGCTATATGGCGCCCACACAAGCTGCGCCTCGGCCGGGCCGCCGCGGAAATGCCCGTACGTCAACTCCAGCTTCAGCGGGTGTCCCGTTTCCAGATGAACTCTTCCGAGCCGAGAGCCGTTGCCGAACACTGCCGCGACCTGCTTCTCTTCCAGCGTGAGGCGTGCGAAGCCGTTGGCCTTGATGCCCACCAGGTAATCGCCCGTCCTGGCCGGATTCAGGAAGCCCGTCCACTGCACCGCGATGGCGGATTTCCCTTTTGCCTGCTCGGGAAGGCTGCCTTCGTTCAGGTCCACGCTGGGTTCGACGCGCGTAGTGAGCGGCGTGGGCTGCGGGGCCGAAGGGCCGAATCGCATGCCCGAGCTGTATTCGGCTTTCAGGCCGGGTTTGCCATCCGGCGTGGTCAGCATGGAGGCGGGCACCGGGTTTCCGCCCTGGTCCGAGAGGAACTGCGTGCCAAGGACGTAGCTGATCTTCGCGTCGGGAAATTCGGCTTTCATGCCTTCCAGCATGCTCACCGTGTGCGTGGGAGTGCCGTTGTAATTGCCAAGAAGTACGGCGGTTTGATCCGCAAGCGGTCCGACGATGGCGATGCTCTTGACTGACTTCTTGAGTGGCAGCGTGCCATCGTTCTTCAGCAGCACCATGCTCTCGTTCGCCAGCTTGCGAGCCAGCGCGCGGTGCTCGGTGCTATCGAGTTCCTTGGGATCGATCTTGGAATAGGGGACCATCTCCGGAGGATCGAACAAGCCCAACTTAAACCGCGCCGTATAAAGGCGGATGAGCGCCGTGTCGATCGCGCTTTCTGGAAGATATCCCTGTTGCACCGCCTGGATGTATGGCCGGTAGTCCGAATCATTTGGGAACTGCGTGCCGTAGCACTCGTTGTCCATGCCGCGCTCCAGCGATATGGCCGAGGCTTGCGGCTGCGTGGTACGGTAATGATGGCCGGAGAAGATGTCGCGGACGGCGCCACAGTCGGAGACCACATATCCCTGGAATCCCCACTTTCCGCGCAACTGGTCTTGCAGCAGGAATTCGTTGGCGCAGGCCGGCTGGCCATTGATGGCGTTGTAAGCGCACATCACCGACCCCGCATGGCCCTCCACCACGGCGGCGCGAAAAGCGGGAGCGTAGGTGTCCAGAATGTCGTGCTTGCTCACGTCCACGTCGGCGAAGTGCCGGGTCGGCTCCGGGCCGCTGTGCACGGCATAGTGTTTGGGCGTGGAGATTACCCGGTAGTACCTCGGGTCATCGCCCTGCATTCCCGTGACAAAGGCGACGGCCATGCGCGCGCTGAGAAAGGGGTCCTCACCGTAGGTTTCCTGGCCGCGACCCCAGCGCGGATCGCGGAAGATGTTCACGTTGGGAGACCAGAAGTCGAGGCCGTGAAAGATGCTCGAATTCCCGTTGTGAACCGATTTGGCGTTCACCACACGCCCTTCGATGCCGATGGCGGTGGCCATTTCGTGAATGCCGGGCACGTCGAACGTGGAGGCCAGACCGACAGGCTCCGGGTACTCCGTCGTGCCGTCGGAGGCGACGCCATGTAAAGCTTCGCTCCACCAGTTGTAAGACGGAATGTCAAGGCGCGGGATGGCGCGCGATTCATTCGTGAGCTGCGACGCCTTCTCCTCAAGCGTCAGGCGGTGTACCAGATCGGCCGCGCGCTGCTCGGGCAAAAGGCTGGGGTTCATGTAAGGTAATTTCGCAATGTCCTGTGCCGTTGCGGTGCAGGCGATGATGGCGAAACAAGGGATAAGGGTCACTAAAACGCGATTTGCAGAAAGGCTCATTGGTTTCTCCCCCATGGGTGTCGATACAGAAGTCGCTCAGTCTTGCGAAAATAGCCGGAGCGCCACAGAATCATCGAGGAAGATCGTGGGGCGCAGCGGCGCTGTCAGTTGGAACTTCAGCGTGCACTCTACCATCAGGCGAGGCTCAATTTGAAGGCCACGGCATATTCCGAAGGCGGCGTCACCGCGAACGGAGGCCACTCGATGCGCAGGCCCTCGTCCGTTTGGTTAGAGCGCATTTTTTCAGGCGAACCCAGCAACTCGACGTTCGCCACTTTCACCGGCTTGGCGGCCGAAGCACCGAACGATTTCAGCAGCAAGCCCCGTTCGCGTCCGGGCGGGCCGAATCCGCGTTCGGGCCAGCCCAGCACGATGGCGTAAACCACCGTCCCGGCCTTGTTACGGGTGTAGCGGATATCGCTCGCGCCAAGTTGCTCGATGGAATTGCCCTGGAACGAGCCGGCCTTAATCATGTGCGGGCCTTCGCCGAAAACCGTCCAGGGACGCGAGGCATAAATCGCTTCGCCGTTGATTTTGAACCACGGGCCAATTTGCTCCAGAATGCGCCGCTCCTTGGAGTCGATGGTGCCGTCGGGTTTGCCGGGGATGTTCAGCAAAAACGTGCCGTTCTTGCTTACCGTATCAACCATCCAGTGAATGACCTGGCCCGGCGCCAGGTAGCGGCCGTATTCGCCCGGCCAGTTGTACAAGGCGCGCTGGTAATGCCACTCGCCGATGCACGTCTCCGACTGCCAGGGATAGGGCAGAATCCCCGCAGCAAGTCCGCGCTCGATGTCCGCCACCACCGATTTGGCCAGGTTGGGCGGAACATTCTTGATATTGATGACGCCTTCCATTCTGCCGCCGTTCGCGGCGAGGTTGTGATTGTAGTAGTACGCGCCGACGTTCATTCCCGCCCAGCCGAGCGGAAAAAGGTCGTTGTCGAAATAGAGCAGGTCCGGGCTGTGCTGGTCGATCAGATCGCGCGTCCGGTCATAAAAATCCTTGGCGTAGGAGATGTCCGGCAGGGCGTCGGGCGGGTGCTTGGGCGCGTAGAGTTGCTGCGGATCGTAACCCTGCCACCATTCGTTACGGCCCTCGGCGAGCGTCAGGCGGCCGTCATACGGGCGCCCCGCCGTTGGCCCCGTCGCATCCGCGCCGTGGCTCGGCTGAAACCACCACCAGTTGCGCGCCTGATGCACGGTGACGCCAAAGCGCAGATTGCGCTTTCGTGCCTCGGCGGCCCAGGTTCCGATCACGTCACGGTGCGGTCCGAGGTTGGCCGCATTCCACGGATGGTATTTCGAGTTCCAGGTGTCGAAGCCGTCGTGATGGTTGGCGAGCGCCACATAGAGTTTTGCGCCCGCGCTCTGGTACAAATCCATCAGCTCCGATGGCTGCCAGTTCAGCAGTGTCCACTGGGCGCACAGGTCCTTGTAGCCGAAAGTCGTGGGCGAGCCGTAATGCGCCATGTGAAATTGGTTTTGCCATTGCCCCTGAATGTACATATTGCGGGCATACCAGTCACCATCCTCCGGTACGCACTGAGGGCTCCAGTGATTCCAAATGCCGAATTTGGCGTCGCGGTACCACTCCGGACATTCGTACTGAAGCAGCGATTCCCAGGTCGGTTTGTACGGGCCTTCTCCTGCCAAGTCCGGAATAGGCGCGACCATGGGCACCCCGTCGTGCGAACCGCCCGGCACCGGCAAGTCGGGCGGATTGCCCCAGTCAGTGGGCTTCCAATCTTGGCCGTTCAGATGCTCGTCAACAAGGCTCCCGTTACGCAAGGCGTAAAAGACGCGCTCGTTCTCAGGTCTGGCGCAAAAGGCGACGTAATCCTCGGTGTATTGGTTGAAGCCCGCTGCGTTTGGGGTCGCTCCCCTTTGGGCAGCGGAAGTCTCTCCATTAGACGAAAGCGTAGAACCAAACCCGCGCTGCTTGGCCCCACCCAAGGGCGGGACGGCCGATTGGGCGGCGAAGCCGCCGAGCAGGTGAATGAATTTCCTTCGCTGCATTTGTATAGATCCCCTTTCCAAGATGGCGGCGTTCAAGGCGCTTATTCTATAACAACGAAGGCCACCCCGGCACGAAATGGACACGATTTTCTCCGCTCAACGCGCTACCGCCTGAGAATCGGGGATCGCCCGATTTGGACCTCCGACGGCCAGTGCACGGCCACTTAGAGGGAGCAGCGAAATTAATCCCGGCGGCTTGTCTCTGCTGAACTACCGAATAAGGTTGGCGCGCCTGAGTGGGACATTATCATGAAGCTACAACATGAGAATCAAAGGACCTCGCGCGACAGGGCTGTCGGTGCCGAACTCGTCTTCGGCGATCCTCTGCCAAAAGAGCCTGCCTCGGCCCTTAACTCGGACAACGCTCCGCGCTAAATATAGGCTATCGATGTAACCTAACGATGCTTGTAACTCGAGCTGTTGCGGCCGCCGCGAAAGGAATCATCATATGCGAACGAAGTGTTTGGTAAGATTGGTTTTAATATTGGGAATCGCAATTCCCGGCTTGGTATACCCTCAGGCTGTGGCTCCGAATCCTCCTGAAGAAATCGTCGCCGACATTGATGCAACAAAAGCCAGCGAACCCGTCAGCAAATAGAAATAGGGTGTGTTTATCGAGCATATCGGCTCACTCATCCAAGCCAGTGGTCTGAAATGCTGGACGACCGGAAACTCTATTTTCCGATTTCATCCGACAAGCCCCGGGCTCAGACCGCGCCGCAGCGCAGCGGTCCCGGCCGCATGCCGCTTCGCAAGTGGCGCCCATTGGCCCCGACGACGTTGTAGTGATGGACAGGATTGTCTTCTATGAGCTCGTCGAGGCCTACCGGATGACGAAGCCCGTCGAGCACGGTCACGGCGCGGCTACTCCGTCGCTTGCAATCGGATCACTGGATTTGTTCCAGAGAAAGAATCAGGAGGACACAACGAACCGCACCGGCAGCGCTGAGGGAGGATACCGATACATTTCGCACTGGGAAACCTGATTCCTTCGCCCGATGCCGGACCGGAGGCGGCCTATGCGCGTCTTGCTGAAGGAATTTGGAGGAGGCTCTCAACGAGTCGGCGGAGGGGCACCGTGAATACTCAGCTCATCGCTCACAAACCTGATGGCTTACAGCTTCAAGAAGATTGCCCCAATCGGAACGAGCGATTGGGAATGAAAAGTCCCCCATCCGTCAACTGGCTTGCAGACCAGAGTGGCGGCGGTGGCGGCGGCCGGTCTCTCACGCACTACGGCAACTACCGTT
>Ga0335081_10012619_pt1 | contig 13696 bp, 16 predicted proteins | sample Lox_Sample_35_FD_206713 | JGI IMG/M metagenome (GOLD analysis project Ga0335081, IMG submission 206713) | Soil microbial communities from Loxahatchee National Wildlife Refuge, Florida, United States - Lox_Sample_3.5 | ecosystem: Environmental > Terrestrial > Soil > Wetlands | place: USA...
ACAAGAGGATGGTCCGGAGCATCGAACGGGGACTGAAGGACCTTCGTGAGGGAAGGTTCCGCAGATACGAGAGCGTCGACGCGCTGCTCAAGGGAATCAAGAAGCAGTCAAGATGACCTGGACCCTCGTCCCGACCGCCAACTTCGAGCGAGGCTTGAACCGGTTGTCGTCTCTCGATTTGGACAGAGCGCGCGGTACGCTCGAAGAAATCGCCGCTGACCCGTACTCCTTCAAGGAACTGAGGGGTAGGTTCAGAAATCTGAGAAGCGCCCGCTTCGGTGGCCACAGGATGGTCTACACGATCAATGAGGGCAGGAAGGAAGTCGTCTTGCTGGCGGTCGAGCCACGAAGCTCTGCCTATGGAAAGTAGTGCGAGCCCTCTCTAACGCTCCTGAAAGTGGTCGGGTTCCAGTGGTGAAGAACGCGACCAGCAAGCCAATCGTGTACCAGATCACCGAAGTGGGGAGAACTGCCTGTCAGGGACGACCTAGCCGAAAGTCACCGCGGAAGCACTTAATAGAACAGGGCGCTCCTTTGAGCGAGCGAATGAAGGCGGACTACGGCGAGCTGAAGGAAGAGATGGTCCAGATGAAGAGGCGGATATCCGCGCTTGAACGGGCGTTCGACACGATCGCGACGAAGGACGACCTGAAGGCGCTTGAGGAAGCGCGGGCTGACCTGAAGGCGGGCAGGGCCGTGAGCCTCGCTCGGACCAAGAAGTCCGTTGAGGTTTGAAGTAAAGATATCGAGGCGGGCGATGCGGGAGTTCGGGTCGCTCGACCAGGTAACGCAGAAGCGGGTCTTGCTCGGATTCGACGAACTTGCCGAAAATCCGTTCCCGAGAGACGTGGTGAAGCTGTAGGGCAGGGACGGCATTTACAGGGTTCGCGTCGGAGACTAGAGGATTCTGTATGAGGTTCTCCAAGAGAACAGGGTGGTGCTCATCGTCAAGGTAGACCATCGAAGTGGTGTTTACGGGCCCTGAGAGCACTTGCGACATTACTGATGCGGGGAAGGACTATCCGTCGTCTGGCTGATTGACGTTGTTTCTCGGCTGACCTTTTAAATCCCACATGGCCCTGTTGAGCAAACAATGGAGGGGGAGCAGAGGCGCCTGGCTGCCATAGTCTTCACGGACATTGTGGGGTACTCGTCCGTGTCCCAGAGAGACGAGGCGCTGGCCATGAGGCTCCTGGATGCCAACAACTCCATCGTGAGAAGCGCCGTCGAGAGTCATGGCGGGCGCGAAATCAAGACCATTGGCGACGCGTTTCTGCTCGAGTTTCCCAGCGCGCTGCAGGCTGTTCTTTTCGCGGTCGACGCGCAGGAGCGGTTCGATGAGTTCAACCGCGCGGCGCCGGCGGGAGAGACGGTGTCGGTCAGGATAGGCGTCCATCTTGGCGACGTGATCAGCCGGAACGGGGACCTGTTCGGGGACGCGGTCAACATCGCATCTCGCGTAGTAGAGGTCGCCGAGGGCGGCGGGGTCTGTGTCACCGGAACGGTGCACGATCAGGTGCGCAATAGGGTGACGGTCGATATGGCGAAGCTGCCCCCGCAGCGGCTCAAGAACATCGAATCGGAAATCGACCTCTACCGGGTCGTCCTGCCTTGGAAAGGGACGGAGCCAGCCTCACCGAGCCCGGCCAGCCGCATAGCGGTCCTGCCCTTCGCGAACATCAGCCCCGACCCCAAGGACGGCTACTTCGCGGACGGGCTGACGGAGGAGCTGATAACGACGCTCTCGGAGGTGCACGAACTCAGGGTAATCGCAAGGACCTCGGTGGACCGTTACAGGGATGGGACGAAAAGCGCGAAGCAGATTGGAACCGAGCTCGGCGTCTCGCACCTGCTGGAGGGTTCGGTCAGGATGGCGGGGAACAGGGTCAAGATAGCCGCCCACCTGGTGGATGCGCAGTCCCAGGAAGAAGTCTGGTCCGACAGGTACGAGGATGATCTGGTTGACGTCTTCTCGATACAGAGCGACATCGCTTCGCGGGTGACCGAGTCGCTCAAGGTCAGGCTGGTCACCGATGAGATGGACAGAATCGGAAGCAGGGAGACGAAGAACGTCGCCGCCTATGTGGCCTACCTGAAGGGAAGGAGTCTGCTGCGCGATGGGACGGAAGAATCCGTTCGTCTCGCAAGGAAGCAGTTCGAGTTGGCCATACGGGAAGACGAGAATTACGCGAAGGCCCATGCCGGCATGGCTGACGCGTTGGTGCTGCTCGGAGACTATCTCTTCTCGCCGGTCCCGGTGGCCATTGAGGAAGCGAACAGGTATGTCAGGAAAGCGCTGGTCCTGGACCCGAACCTGGTAGAGGCGCGGGTATCGCTGGCGAATCTGTTGATGTTCGACTACAAGTTCGGCGACGCCGAGAGGGAGTTCAGGAGGGCGATCGAAGCCAATCCCAGCTACGCGACGGGACACCACTGGTATTCGATCTGCCTGCAGTGTTTCGGGCGCACCGAGGACGCGATGCGGGAGACGCTGGTGGCCGAAGACCTCGATCCCCTATCGGCCTCCATCACGCTCACCGTGGTCTACAGGCTGGTGAATCTCGGTAGGTTTGAAGAGGCGATGGAGCGGATACGCAAGCTTGAGGCGATAGACCGCGAGAGCCCGCTCGTCGATGAGACGCGCATGGTCTACAACTTCGTAAGAAGAGACTGGGAATCGACAACGGAGTGTCTGAAGCGGATGATGGAGCGCGACCCGGCCGACCCGTATCTGGAAATGGACATGGCTTACATCTACGGCGTGACCGGGAGGAAGAATCAGGCTTTGGAGCTCATAGAGAAGCTGAAGAAGGTCCCCGAGGACCTTCGGATAAGGGGCCAGATGCTCGCCTTCGCGTTTCTTGGCCTTGGCGACGTCGAATCCGCGTTCGAGTGGCTGAATTATGCTCTCTCGAAGAAGGAGTTCTTCTTCTCCTGGATCAGGGGGCACCCCGCATTTGAGCCCATACGAAAGGACCCGAGGTATCGCGAACTTCTAGAAGCCGTGGGCCTTCCTTTCGAGTATGGGTCCAAGACCTAGGCGCGCCTGGAGACTTTGAAGGTGCCCGCGGCCCACGAATCGTAGCTCTCGGCCGCTGGTTCTAAGCCGTTTCAGGTCGTCTGCCCCGCCTCGCGAACACCGTCACGGCGGCCGCCACGAGCAGAATGGCAAGGACCGCGACCGCCGCCTGGTAGGGGACCAGTGAGGGAGACGGCGCCGATTCGGTCGTGGTCGACGTCTGGACCACCGTCTGGATGAGCGTCGATTGAGACGTTACCGTGGTCGTGGAGGCGGTCGTCTGGGTCACCGTCTGGGTCGTGGTGGTGGGCATGGTGGCCGTCGTCGTGACCACCAATGGGGCAAGGCTGCAGAAGGCGAACCCGATCGAGGCGGGGCCTGAGAAGCCGCTGTACCAGAGGTAGAGCGTGGAGTTCACGAGCAGGATCCATGGGTTCTGGATGACGAAATCGAAGGACGACGAGCTGTTCGAGTTCAGAAGCAGCGGCTGTGCGCTGGCCGTCCAGTGGATTCCGTCGGGCGATGTGGCGCTGGATATGAGGCCGTCCGTCTCATAGGCTGCGAAGTATTCGGAGCCGAGCTTCACCACTGACGGGCCCCACGGCCCGAGGACGTACGAGTCCTGGTTGGTCGAGCGCTCCATGATGGGGTTGCCGGCGTACTTCGTCCAGTGGATGCCATCCGAGGACGTCGCGTAGTTTATCGTGTGCGTGTCATTGAAGAAGCGCCCCGAGTACCACATCTTGTAGAGCGGCGGGTCGTAAATCACGCTCCGCGCGGTGAGGGAGACGTTGTCGTAGATGCCCGGCCCAGGCGTCAGAATCGGGTTGCCCGAGTACTCTGTCCAGTGCACCATGTCCTTCGAGAACGCGACGCCTATTGAGGACGGGCTGGTGGTGCTGAACCCCGTGTAGTACATGAGGTATTCGGAACCGTTCCATATCACAGAAGGGAAGGCCACGGCGGACGCGTCCCAGGAGCCCGAAGGTCCGACGTTGAGGACAGGAGTGGGGTACTTCGTCCAGCTGACGCCGTCGGGGGATGTGGCGAAGCCGATTTCGGAGGCCGTGCTGCCCTGGGTGCCGGTGTAGAGCATGACGAAGCTGGAGCCGTTCCACAGGACGGACTGGTACTCCACTCCTCCGCTGTCCCAGTCGCTCCCCGTCCCGTACGAGAGCACGGGATTCCCTGGGAACTTGACGCATGTTGCCGCAGGCTGGGCGCTCGCTTCGTCGACGAATGGTAGGCAGGCTGCGGCCAATAGGGAAATGACTGCGCAGACTAGAAGAGCCGACCTAGCAGAGCCCGGAGTCGGCATTCCGTGTCTGTTCTGCGCCCTCGGAAGATATACAGGTTTGCTCAGGAAACCACTTACTCGCACAGGCCGTTTCGTTTGCCAGACTGTTGATGCAGAGAAATAGTGCCCCGCCCAGATTGAACTTTTCCCTGTCGAAGTTGCAAGGAACCCATAAGAACCTGCGGAGGGCGTGAACGTTCGAACTGGGTTGAGGGTGAAAGGAGTGTGCTACGATGTCGGGCGAGTGATGATGGGGGACGACTGGCGCCCGAGGTTTGACCCTGAGACCGTGCACCGCGAGCTGGGAATCATCAAGAACGACCTGCACTGCAATGCAGCGAGAATCTGCGGACTCGACATCGACCGGCTCGTGCAGGCGAGCGAGGATGCGCTGGCCCAGGGACTGGAGGTGTGGCTTTCCCCGGAGATGTGGGACAGGCCTCAAGATGAGACGCTCGAATACGTCGCAGGGGCGGCGGAGCGGGCAGAGGAACTCCGTCAGCGGTGGCCCGGGAAGCTGGTCTTCAGCGTGGGCTCCGAGCTTACTCTCTTCTCTCAGGGGATGGTCGAGGGCAAGAACGTCTTCGACAGGATGACCCGTCCCTCTTTCTGGAGCGACGTGATGGCCGGGAAGCACAACGGCCCGCTCAACGCTTACCTTTCGAAGCTGAGCGAAGCCTCGAGGAGGTCGTTCGGCGGCCCCCTGACCTACTTCTCGGTACCGTTCGAGAATGTGGACTGGAAGCCGTTCGATTCCGTCGGGGTAGACCACTACAGGGACGCGCGAATCAAAGACTCCTACGGCCAGATGGTAGGCAAGTACAACGCGTTCGGCAAGCCCGTCGTCATAGGAGAGTTCGGGTGCTGCACCTTCCGAGGCGCGGATTTGCTCGGAGGCAGCGGCTTCGTGATAACCTTCGGGATGATGGAAAGCCTCCTTGGGCCCAACCAGAAGCTTCCCAAGATGTTCATGGACATGGCGCACGTCCCGCCCCGAGCCGACGGGCACTACATCCGCGACGAGGAGCTCCAGGCTCGTGAGCTGGCCGATCAGTTGGGGGTGCTCGACGCGGCGGGCGTTGAAGGCGCCTTCGTGTTTACCTTCGTGTCGCCCAACTCGCCCTACAACAGCGACCCGAGGTTCGATTCAGACATGGCCAGCTTCAGCCTGGTGAAGAGCTACCCGGAGGAATGGACGGCCGAGGAGTACGCGAGGCAGATGGCGAATCGAGGGAAGGAATTCCTGGGGGTGGACCTGGACCCCTCGATCCTTGCCAGGTTCCGCGAGAACGTCGGCAAGCGCGGGAAGACGTATCCCGAACTGCCTTGGGAGCCGAAGGAGTCGTTCGCGGCCGTAGCCAGATACTACGCGGAACACTAGTCGGACGTCGTCGCGGATATGTCTTCACCGCAACGCCTGGCGTCGCGTTCTCAAAACTAGAGCTATAGGACGCGCGGTTCATCGGGTTCCTGGCCCTTGAAAACCTCGAGGACCCTCGCCACCGTCTTCGTGTTTGCTATTATTGCGGTGGCGCTCGCCGCCGTAGTCCTCTCCCAGCCGAGGGGTTTGACGACCACGACACCAATGGTTGCGACCTCCACCGGCGTCGGCAACAGCTCAACGGTCGTCTATGAGAGCAGGGTGACCGGAACCTACACGGCGGTCAGCTACTTCGAGGGCGATGAGGAGGAAATAAGCCGCTCCACAATCACGGTGACATCCGGGAACGTAACGACCTACAGCTATGGGACGGTCGTCGTAAGCTCTCCCCATGTAACGACCCTCGGGACCCGGGCCTACTCGACCGCCTCCTCTGCCAACGACTCGTCCGTCTTCACCGTCTCCACAACGTCGCTGAACCAGTCCTATGCCCCCAGCGGCTTCTGGACGGTCACTGTCTGCACCTATGGAGGGTGAAGCGGTCGAGAGCCCGTCGAAGGGGAATTCCTGATCCATGCCCCGAGCTGGAAAGGCTTTTCTCTAACCGCGAGGGACAGCAGACTTGGTCCTTTGAAGAGAGGCTCTTCCGCCGTCGACTGGCTTCTTGAGGAAGACCAACCCTCGATAAGGTATCTCACCCTGAAAGAAATTCTCGGGAAGGCGGAGAAAGACGCCGATGTGAAGCGTGCGAAGGCGAACATCCTGAAGACCGGCTGGGCGAAGGACATTCTGGACGCTCAGCTGCCGAGCGGGTTCTGGACGAGCGAAAAGAGCCTCTTCTTGCCTACGTTCCATGCGACGTTCTGGATGCTCCTCGTCCTCTCCGACCTCGGCCTCACGAGAGAAGACCCCCGCGTCGACAAGGCCGCTCGGCTGTGGATGAATCACAACGCGACCAAGGACGGTGGTTTCAGTCAGACCGGGCGCAGCGGGGGACACCTCTGCATCACGGGCAATGCGGCCCGCGCTCTCGTCAAGTTCGGATACGCGGACCATCCTACGGTGACGAAGGCCTTCGAATGGCTTGTGAAGAACCAAGCAGAGCAGGGCGGGTGGTCGTGCTGGAACTTCGGCAAGCCGCCCTACCGCGGGAGGACGCTCGACTCGTGGGAGCCTCTCGGTGCTTTTGCCGTGTATCCGCGGCAGAAGTGGACGAAGGGCATGAAGCTCGCCTGCGAGAGGGGCGCAGAGTTCTTCCTGGAGAGGGAGCTGCACAAGCAGGGAGCCCGCTGGGAGCCGTGGTACCGGTTCCACTACCCCGTTCACTACTACTACGACCTTCTCGTGGGGCTGGATTGCATGACGGCGCTGGGCTATTCCGGCGACAGGAGGCTCGGATACGCCGTTTCGCTGCTCAAGGAGAAGAGACGTCAGGATGGAAAATGGAACCTGGACGCCAACCGCCCGGAAGACTCGCCTGCTTTGGCGGCCTTCAGGAAGCAGCACCCCAATTCCAAGGACCTGACTCCGCTCGTCCTAGAACAGCCCGGCCAGCCCAGCAAGATGATCACGTTGACCGCCATGAAGGTGTTGAAGCGCCTCGGCGAAGAGCGTTGAAATCGGTTGGTTGCGGCGGTAGACGAGGCGGCGCTGAAGAGCCTAGTCCGCGAGGCAGTTCGCCTCAACAGGGCCTAGCGGCGTCCGTTCGCCGATGATTTCGCTTCCTGGAGCCGATGTATCACTATCGTATCACCCTGCCCGAAGGAAGGTCCAAAAGCGAACCATGATTGTTTCAGCGAACTGATTTCTCGCCTGCCTTCCATACCCTCCCTAGAGGCAAGAAAAATGACTCAAACAACGTCGTTTGAATACCCTAGGACTGAATCTGCACTGGCCCTCGTGGGCGGCACCGTCATCATGCTGAGCGGCGTTCTGTTCTTGGTCGTCTCGGCACTGATCCTCCCGCACATCCCCTACAACAACCTCACCGTCCCGCCGAGCCTTCCCGCTTCAAGCATTCCGGGGATCGTCTCCGGATTCGTCGGATTGATGGGAGCGTTCGGGCTCGTGTCGGGCGCCGTAATCCTTGCATCGTCGGTGATGCTGCTGATGAACAAGGGCGAGCGGAGGACCTGGAGCATACTCATCCTGGTCTTCTCGGTGCTGAGCTTCGTCGGCATGGGAGGCTTCCTGATCGGCGCGGTTCTGGGCATCGTCGGCGGCGCACTGGCGCTAAGGTGGAGACCCACAACCCAGTGAGAGACGCAAGCAGCCCTGGTGGCGGCCCGGAAAGGCCCCCAGGGCATCCCCCGTTTTCAGAAACGTCCGGCGTGGTTCGCAAGCTTTGTTTCATGATTCAGAACGTGGTATCGTTTTCGTTTCAGCCAACTGATTTACTCCCGCCCGCCCACCCTCTGGCTATGACAACGGGCGCAGTCGCCGAGGCGACGTCGGCCTACCCCAAGACGGCTTCGATACTCGCCCTGGTGGGCGGAGTGTTCATTCTGCTGGGAGGTGTCCTGTTCCTCGGGGTCGCTGCGTTCGTACTACCTCACCTGAATCTCAGCAACCTGACGGTGCCGCAGGGGCTCAACCGTGCAGACCTCCAGAGCCTCATCTCGGGGGTGGTCGGGGTGATGGGAGGGTTCGGACTGGTCTGCGGCGCAATCGTGCTGGTCTCGGCGACCATGCTCCTCGCGAAGGTAGGCAACCGAAGGACCTGGGGGATACTCATCCTCGTCTTCTCCGTGCTGAGCTTCCTGGGACTGGGCGGCTTCGTCATCGGCGCCATCCTGGGGATCGCGGGCGGGGTGCTCGTCCTCAGGTGGAAGCCGCCGACGTTCTAGAGTCGGATGCGGGCCAGGGAGAGGGTTAACTCGTGAGGAGGGGACGGTAGAGGGGATGGAGAAGCTCCAGATCCTGCTGATAATGCTCGTGACGGCGGTTGCGGGCTTGGCTCTCTCCATGTTCCTCCTGGCCCTGAGCGTTGCTCCCAACGAGTCTCCGCTGAACGTGCTCGCCGAGCTGATGACTGGCGGGTTCTCGCCGAGCCTCGCAATACTCATCCCGCTGTCCACCCTGCTCTTCCTCTGCATACTGCTCGCCAGCGTGGTGGGGGTCGTCTACTTCCTCGTCCTCCCGGAGATGAAGAACTATGTGTCTGGGATTGGAAGCGAGAAAGACGTCGCTTCAGTGGTCATGAGAACCCTGAAGCCGGACGAGAGAAAGGTGGTCGTCGTGCTTCACGCCCACGGCGGGACCTACCTCCAGAAGTACATAACGAAGGAGGCGGGCCTCTCGAGGCTGAAGACCCACAGGGTGATTGCCGCGCTTTCGGAAAGGGGGATTGTGCGCGCTGAGAAGCGCGGGAACACGAACGAAGTCACGCTCGTGCAGTGGTTCCGCGACGGAATGCGCCAGTAGTTCTTGACCCGAAGCCCGGGCGGGTCCAAGTTGTCGATGGTTTCAAGCTGAAGCCGCTCGTGGTGCGTCTGCTACATGAGGGCGACGACGCGGCCGAGAGTGCTTTCGTCTCAGCATTGGGTTGAATGGTGCCTCAGGCAAGCGACGGCGGAGCCCTGCGTGCCAGCCCGGGTTCTCATATGATGCAATTCCCTCCCCAGAAACCTCAATTCTTGCATCGAAGAAGCCCAACAAAATAGGAAATTGTCGAAAATTGGGCCGCCGGAAATCAAGGCTTATCTTGTCGGGAGGGAAGTGGGCAACCCGTGCCGAAGGCGAAAATCAAGAAGTTCGGCCGTCCTGACGAATTGAGGAAGTTCGACAAGGGGAAGCTCCAGCTGATCAAGTTCGGCGAGGCCAGCATAGGCAGGGCCACATTCGAACCCGGCTGGAAGTGGTCCAAGCATGTGAAGCCGATAGCAAAGACGAAGAGCTGTGAGGCGCCCCATTTCCAGTACCATGTGACGGGCACCCTCCACGTCAAGATGGACGACGGCACCGAAATGGACATCGGACCCGGAGAGGTATCCTGGCTTCCGCCGGGACACGACGCCTGGGTCGTGGGGTTCGAGCCGGTGACCGTGATAGACTTCCAGGGAATGATCGACTACGCGAAGGGCTCGAAGAAGTAAGGCAACTCTGTCCGAAGCGGGTCGATTTCCCACCTATTTTGTTCGTCGTACCAGCGCCCGATGAAGACCTCGCGTGGCGCAAACTTCGGTGACTGCTCAATGGATTGCTCACGCTGGAATAGGCTTATTTCAACTTCCGCCGGTGTGACCGTGTTTGGTCTCCAGCGGGGTCCCCGCTCTCGACAGACTGCTGGCCGATGGGTATCCGGACAAGTCGGCCGTCCTGGTGACGTGGGCTCCGGGGGTCGGAAAACAGGCCCTGGGCTACTGGTTCGTTCATTCGGGTTTGCTGCAGGGAGACTTCTGCCTGTACGTGACCAGACAGAGCTCCAGGGAGGTCTTGAAGGACGCGAAGGGGTTCGGAGTCGACTACGGCCAGAAAGTCCCGCTCTGGATTGCCAGTGAGGGTGGACAGATTAAGTACGACTACAAGGATCTCTCTGGACTGTCGTTCAACATCAAAGGACGTCCTGAAGAAGAATGCGGGCCGGAGAATCAGGATTGTCGCTGACGTGTTCTCGCCTTTGTTGATATTGAACCCGCCTGAGACCGTCTACAACTTCCCTGACGAGATGAGTGAAGGAATCTAGGCCTGGCCGCGGGTGCGTCTTGGGCGGGGCGGATGAGAAACGCGTCTGCCGGCTCTCGTGGTCGTGAAGCGTTAAATAACGCAGGACCGAATTTGGGCCAGTGTTTAAGGTAGTTTCGCTATCTCCACTCCCGGAAGGGGTCATCCAGGGCTTCTTCGGGTCGTTTCTAGAGCAGCAGCGCCTTGAAGCCAAGGTCGTGGGCGTGCAGGGGCTGAAACCTGAGCAGATAATGAAGGAATTGGCCGACGCCGACTTCGTAATCGGGGACTACTCGTTCACGATTCCCATCACGGCCGAGATGGTAGAGGCGATGACAAAGGTCAAGCTGATTCAGCAGCCGAGCACGGGCTACGAGCACATCGACGTAGCGGCCTGCGCGAAGAAGGGGATCCCCGTGGCCAATATCGGCGGGGCGAATTCGATTTCGGTGGCCGAGCACACGGTTGCGCTCGCTCTCGTCCTTCTGAAGCGCGTCGTCTACGGGCACGAAAAGATGCTGAAGGGCGAGTGGACGCAGGACGAGCTGATGAACCAGGCGGCAGAGCTCCACGGCAAGACCTGGGGTGTGATAGGGCTCGGAAGGATAGGCAGGGCCGTCGCTTCCCGGGCCGCGGCCTTCGGAGCGAAGGTGGTCTACTTCGACGCGCGCCCTCTGCCTCCCGAAGAGGAGACGAAGCTGGGGGTCTCGATCAGGCCGCTCCCAAAGCTGCTTTCCGAGTCCGACGTGGTGTCGATTCACGCACCGCTCACCGACCAGACGAAGAAGATGATAGGGGAGAGGGAGCTGAGGCTGATGCGACCTTCGGCCGTGTTCATCAATCCGTCAAGAGGGGAGCTGGTGGACGAAGCCGCCCTGGCCCGAGCGGTGAGCGACGGATGGATCGCGGGCGCGGGGGTCGACGTCTTTTCCAAGGAACCCCCGGGAGTGGAACACCCCCTTGTGAAGGCCGCGAATGAGGGGGCGAACCTCGTGCTGACGCCGCATGTTGCGGGCGCGACCAACGAAGCCCGGCTCCGGATAATCCAGGTCACCATCGAGAACGTCGTCCGCGCCATGATGGGACAGAACCCGGAGAATGTAGTCAACAGATGAACGTCGCCCAGCTCCTCGTTCAGCGGCTCGAACAGTTCGGAGTCAGGAGGACCTACGGTCTCATTGGGACGTCGATCTTGGACTTGGTGGACGTGGTGGGAGGGAGCGGCCTGAGGTACCTGTCGACGCGGTTCGACCAGTCCGCTGCCAGCATGGCGGTAGCCGAGGGCAAGATCACCGGGAGGCCCGGCGTCGCGCTGCTCCACGGAGGCCCGGGATGCCTGAACGCGGTAACGGCGGTGGCCGTCGCGTACAAGGACTCGGTCCCGATGATGCTGGTGGCGGGGGCGGTGAAGAGACGACTGGGCGGGCTGGACTCCTGGCTCGAAGTGCCGCAGCTCCGGTTGTTCTCAGAGATCACGAAAGGCGCCTATAGGATCGACAGGCCCGCGGAGGCGGACAGGATCGTCTCCGAGGCGTTCTGGCTGGCTTCCTCGGCCCCGAAGGGCCCCGTCTTCGTTGAAGTGCCGGAGGACGTGTGGAGGCTTGAAGCGACCCCGATGAATCTGAGCTATCATGAAACAAAACCCGCCGCCCCCGGCGGAGTGGAAATCGAGCATGTCGCACGGCTCCTCAAGGATTCCAAGGCGCCGTTGATCCTTGCGGGCGGGGGCGTAAACGACGTGGATTCTTCCGACCTCCTGGTGCGGGTCGCAGAGCGGTTCGGCGTGCCTGTGGCGACGACCGGCAACGGCAGGGGGGCGATTCCCGAGGACCATCCGCTGTTCCTGGGCCGGGTGGGCTTCGGCGGCGGGAGCGCCGCCGCGGATTACGCTCTTGCCGAGTCGGACCTGCTCCTTTGCGTGGGGTGCGGCCTGTCGGACGTGAGCAGCTATGGATACAACTACGTGCCGAAGGGCCAGGTGGTCGCCGTCACCCTAGATGAAAAGGTCGGAGACAGGCCCGTCCCCTATGCGTCGGTGGTTCAGGCTGACGCCCGCGGCTTCCTCGACGAAGTCATGCGGCGAGGATTCTCGTGCTCCCCCAGCGAGGAGTGGAAGGCGGCGGTCTCGAAGAAACGCGCGGAGTGGGCTTCGCTTCTCAGCGAGGCGTGCTCAAGGTCGTATCCGGGGCGGGTGAACCCATCGGCGTTCTTCACGGCCCTTGACAGGCGCATGTCCAAGGAGACTATCGTCGCCGCTGGACAGGGGCTTCACATAGTCTACGTGTATGACTTCCTGCGCGTGAGGTCTCCGGCGAGCTTCCTCGCCGCGACGAACCTTGGGGCCATGGGCTACGCGCTGCCCGCGGCCCTGGGGGCCAAGCTCTGCTTCCCGGCGAGAGAGGTTTTTGCCGTGGTGGGGGACGGCGAGTTCATGATGTCCGTGCAGGAGCTTGAGACGGCCGTCCGCGAGAAGATTGGAGTTGGAATCGTAATCGTGAACGACGATTCGTACAGGGTACTGCTCATGCGCCAGAAGATTCAGAAGATGGGAAGAGTCTATGGGACCGTTCACAGGAACCCGGATGTGAAGAAACTCGCGGAGGCGTTCGGAGCTGAAGCCCTCGTTGTGGATTCCGACCAGCAGACCGAACAGGCTGTCTCGTTCCTGATGGAGAAGCGGGAGGGCCCGCGAATTGTGGAGCTGAAGGTCAGCGGCGAGGACATGCCTCCGATGAACTTCGAAGCGTCGATGAAGTTCTAGGTTTCTCGTTTGTCTTGCTGCGTTAGTGGTGCGCCCAACGCCGCCACTGGCTCATCCCCCAGACGATCCAGACCAGGGCCACGACCAGCCCGGCAATCGCCAAGGAAACGATGGTCACGACGATGTTTTGGAAGAGGGAGAATTTGCCCGACCAGTAGAGTGCGTAGAACAGGATGAAGAGCAGCCACACTATCGCGGCCAGTATCGAGACCACTATCGGCCCCAGCGGCTTCGCGCGCTCCCAATCGGCAGGCCGCTGGCCTCCTTCCATCCCTTCTCCTGAAGACGTGGTTCCCAGAAGGGAGGCTGTTGTATTTAATCGCGTGTGGTGCCGGGCGGTCTGTTGATTTGGCGTGTTAAATAGAGACCGCGATACCGCGGCTCCGTGTCTGCGGGATTCGGACCGGGGTTCCAAGACGCAGAATCGAAGCTCTACCGGGCGGAATACGCCGCAATCAGCTTGGCCGTTGTGGCGTTTGTGGTGTGGAGGGCCTACGCCCCGGGAGGAATTGGCTGGTTGGAGCTGGTGTTCTGGGTGGCCTTCCCGGATTTGGTAGCGTTTGCGGCCATAGGCGC
>Ga0335081_10012620_pt1 | contig 13695 bp, 10 predicted proteins | sample Lox_Sample_35_FD_206713 | JGI IMG/M metagenome (GOLD analysis project Ga0335081, IMG submission 206713) | Soil microbial communities from Loxahatchee National Wildlife Refuge, Florida, United States - Lox_Sample_3.5 | ecosystem: Environmental > Terrestrial > Soil > Wetlands | place: USA...
CGTCCGTCTCGCGATGCTGAGGCGTGAGTTATTCTCGAAGGCCCAAAGACAAGCGGTTGAACAGGTCCGGTTGACCGGCTACCGTCGGGTGCAAGCGGCAGGATCGCTGCGTACGAGATATCTTCGCCTGCGGCTAAGGGCACAAACAGGCGAGAAGGGCTGTCTAACCACTGATCAAAAACGGGGGCTGTGCTCCAATCCAATGATTGAAGGTTCTGCTTTTTCCAGAAGTCGTGGAGTGCACTGGGTTCCAGGATTTTGCCGTCCGGCGAAGCGAGCCAATGGCCGGGCCGGCCTTTACAGACACCTGCAAAAAGAACCCGCTTACTATCGGGCGACCAAACTGCTCCGGTGTTCACGAAGCTGCAATTGCGAGAAATTGGAACGGGTGATCCTCCCGCCACTTCCACCGTAAATAGGTTGGCACTCGATCCTCCCCATTTTGAGAATAATCCTCCGGCTGCTTGCCAGTAGAGGAGATAGCGGCCATCGGGCGAAAAACGCGGACGCCTCCCGCCAGAGACGACAAGGTGCGGCGTACCGCGCATAGATGAAACCTGGTAGATTCCGCCGCCATTCCGTTCCGAACGGAATGCGATTTGGGTGCCGTCTGGAGAGAATGCCGGAGCGTAATCGTCGGCAGGGTCCTCGGTAAATCGGGCGATGGCACCGCTCTTAATATCCTGTACGTAAATGTCCAGATTGTCTCCGCTCCCGCGATCGCTGGCATAAGCGATCAAGTGTCCGTCAGCGGAGATTTCGCCGTCTGTCGTGTACCCGGAATCGAACGTCAGACGGCTCAAGGCGCCCAAGAGCGGTGGATGCGGGTTCGCCACACTTGTTAACGAATATACAGCGACAGCCAGAAGTGTCGTAGCGGCGACCGCCGCGATCCAAATCCAATGGCGGTTCCATGTTTGCCGGATGGCCTCGGGGAGAACCGGGGTGTCAGTGGAAGCGTCTGCTCCGGCCGGCTGGGGAGTTGGTTCCCAATGAAATTCCGGGACATAGGCCCCGGTTGGCAGATCGATCCAGACCGCATCTTGTTCGGTTCCCTCTTCGGCATAGTACTGCGCCAAACGGCGGCGCACTTCATTTGCCTTGACCCGAACCACGGCATCATTGGCGGTGTCGTAATCAATGGGGCGGCCGAACATCTCGGCCCCGATCATGCGCTCTCTTAAATTATCCGGACGCCCAGCCAAAGCGTGTTCCAGAATCAGACGGAGAAAGTCTTGGGACCTCTTGCTTCCTGCAAAAGCTTTACTGGCGAGCACTCGTTCGAGGTGACGCCGCAGCAGACTGATGCGCTCAGAGCTCAAGCTCTGGTCCGGAGCTGGTGAATTCCCCGCCGTCACGGCACGCTCACTATTATTTGACCCGTGGCTCCATCATAACGCGGCTCCTAACGGGCTGCAAACGGGACGTCTGTACTTCGTTGTAAATTTGTGCGCATGAAGCCATTTATCGGAACAAACGTGCTCCTAACGTAGTTTGAGTATGCCCAAACGTGGCAGACATGCTAGCAAATACTGTTCCGAACATTCCGGGAGGTCGAATCTTCGGCGAAGCTGTCGACATGGCGAATTCAAGTGTCATCAGGTCGGGCGGCTTCGGGATTTTAACTTTGACGCAGGGGAAGTGCTTGGAGACACCACCGAAGCGAGGGGCTGGGATTCGCCTCGAAAATAGGAGAGGACTATGTTAGAGAACATCTCTAATCCGGATCTGGGTTGTGTCACGCCGAAGTGGGAAACGTCTGTCATGGGCAGTTCTGCCGCAACGTGCGCTCGGATGTCTCGAATCGATCCGAGCTCAGAGTGCAGCTCATGCATTGACATTGATGAGGGGCTTGAGCCGTTGCAACGCAGCGAAGCAGGCCCGAACGAATCCAGGTGCATTATAGGGTCAAGTCCAGCCCTTTGTGAGGTATTGGACCAAGTTCAGGTCGTCGCTCCTACGGACTCCACGGTCCTAATCGAAGGAGAAACCGGTACCGGCAAGGAGCTCATCGCCCACGCCATCCACATGCAGAGCCATCGGCGGGGTCGCCCGTTCGTTAAGCTGAACTGCGCGGCGATCCCTCTGGGCCTTCTGGAGAGTGAACTTTTCGGCCACGAGAGAGGCGCGTTTACCGGAGCCGTTACACAAAAGATGGGGCGGTTCGAGGCGGCAAATGGCGGCACTCTGTTCCTGGACGAAATCGGCGATATTCCGCTGGAGCTCCAGTCGAAGCTGCTGCGAGTATTACAAGAGCAGGAGTTCGAGCGTCTGGGCAGCACGCACACGCGCCGGGTGGATGTCCGCGTGGTGGCTGCGACCAATCAGGATCTTGCCGGACTGGTGGCGAGCAAGCACTTTCGAATGGACTTGTATTTCCGGCTCAATGTGTTTCCCATCGCCCTGCCCCCACTACGTATGCGCCTGGCCGACATTCCGATGCTGGTAGCGCATTTCGTTCAGAAGTTCGGCGAACGCATGTCCAAACGAATCTCCAAGATCTCGGAGGACGATATGGGAACGTTAGTGCGTTACGGGTGGCCTGGAAATATTCGAGAGTTGCAGAATTTCATTGAACGCGCAGTGATCGTGACCAACGGCGACGTACTGCAGATCCCAGCGTTGCCATCCCGGACGAATCGGACGCAGCCGGTGACCTTAAGAGACGCGGAGCGCGACCACATCCTAAAGGCCCTGGAGGATAGCAATTGGGTCTTGGGTGGTAAGAATGGTGCCGCAGCACGTCTGGGTGTTGCGCGGACGACCTTGATCGACAAGATGCGCAAGCGCGGGCTTTCGCGTGAAATAGCCCAAAGTCGATGTGCGATCTAACGGCCACCCCGCCTTCCTCAAATGAAGGCCGAGTTCGCCTTCCTGCTGGGGCTTTGTGAGAGGGCCTGCGAATGCGCGTTTATCGCAATCCGCTCTGCCAACCCTGTGGAATGGCAGCGAAATACAAATGCGTGCCGAGCGGGAGATAGCCGTGCAGATTCACGACGCAGATTCGGCGCTTCTTCAACGCTTGCATCAAGAAGTGGAAAAGCGGGTTATCGAACGGACCTCTCAGCTTACCGATGCGAATAGCCGGTTGGCGAAGCAGAATGAGGAACTCGCACGAGCTAGCAGAATGAAGAGCGAATTCCTGGCGCGCATGAGCCACGAATTCCGCACGCCACTGAACTCCATCATCGGCTTCACCGAATCGAAGCCGGGCGGATCGATTTGCGCCATGAGGAGTTTGCCGCAGCGGATGCCACCTCTGAAGTCCTTTCCGTCACGAAACCCTTGGCTGAAGTCAAAAGTATCGAAATCCGCAGCGAGATATCCCCCACGCTCTTCGCGTATGGTGATCGAAAACGATTTAAGCAGATTCTGTATAACCTGCTGAGCAATGCGGTCAAGTTTACGCCGGCCAGCGGCAGCGTGTACTTGACTGCCGAAACGGATTACGCTGAGATCTGCTTTCGCGTGAGCGATACGGGGGATCGGTATACCGCCCGCCCAGCAGACCGCCATTTTCGAGGAGTTCATGCAAGTAACGCCTGCCATCCACAGCATCAACGAGGGAGCAGGATTAGGCTTGACGATTACCAAGCGAATCGTCGAGTTCCATGGCGGGCGCATTTGGGTTGAAAGCACACTCGGGGAGGGTAGCCGTTTTTTTTCACCATGCCTGCCGCTTGTGCCGGCGAGCATGATTTGTACCAGCCATCCTCGACTACGGCATAGTTGACAAGAGTGCGAGCCGCGCCCTGATATTAGCCGTCCGAAGCCACCGGGACACCTGAATAGCCTTCACGCCGCTCGCAGCAGGTAGGAAATCGAATGGCCGAGTTCTTTCAGGCTGAACGGCTTCGTGATGACAGATATGTCTTTGAGGCGTACATCTTCCGCAGAACCCGTCATGCAAATCACCTTCGCATCTGGTCTCGTCTTCCAGATTTGAGTCACTGCGGCATTTCCTGTAATCACAGGCATCCGGAGGTCGGTCAGGACCAGATCGATAAGGTCGGGGCGGGAGCGGAATACTTCTACTCCTTCCAGACCATACCCGTGCTGACGTATTCCCAGGAATAAGTCCTATATTGGACGAAGTTCCCACTCCGGTCATAATCCGTCTTCACCTGCTGGGCGAGGGACACGCTCGCAAGGAGCAAGATCATGGCGCCTAGCCTGGTGAGATTTGATGTGAGCTTCATTTTGTCGTTCCCTTCGTGTTGGCACTGGTCCAACCGCGAGAATGCATCTTCGGCACCAAACCCGAAGTGCTTTCTTGGCATGGCGCGCTCAGCAAACTCGTGTCGCGGATTCGGTCAGATTCAAACCCGTATGCGGAATCGGGTCGAAATCGTCGAACGGACTCAGGCGCCCGGTTCGCTCCAGAGAGTACGATCCGGAGTGCCACCGTGCTCAAGAGTCCGACACGGAGCGCAAAAGTTCGACAGTGCCCTGTACCCTGTCTCGTCCGTATCCGCGCGGCAACGCTAGCCCACTGTATCTGAAATCGTTCGGCCCATCGCGTGCCTCTGAGTAGGTCTCAATGGCGCGTCTTGCTATTGCGATCGTATCGGAGCAATCGGCATGAAAATACCAGAACGGTCAAATCAACATGTGGCCGATCTTCACTGGCTGGCATTCCTCCTTACGGGGTGTTGCGAAACCAGTGTCGACGTGGTCATCGAAACCATTGCTTCGCAAGACGCCGAGCAGCCTTTCGTCTCCACCTGGATGCGCACTTGGTCCCGAAGATTAGTCATCGCGAATGCGTTGTCCGCTGTCCACGAGAGTCTTGACGCCTCCGCGCTACGAGCGGAAACGGCGCGTGTGGATAAGGCCGCACTTCCGGCCCGGGATTGGACGCTCGCTGAGGGCACGACGAAATTGCAACTGGAGCGCGCACTGCTTGCCATCGATCTGTTTCCTCGCGCCGCTGTTCTACTATTGGTCTTCGAAGGCATGCGCGTCGGCGATGCTGCTGTCCTTCTGGACGCTGACCCGGACCTGGTTCGCAAAGCTCAGGTGATCGGTTTGCAGGAGCTTACCCTCAACCTCGCCAGTATGCGGCATTGGACGCCCCGACTCACCAAATCAGATGCAACAAGCGGGGTGGAATATGCCTGAACGGAAACCCCGCCTTCGAGTGGCGGGAGATCTCGGCGCGCTTTGGTGCGTGATGATGCACGACTCACCCATGTGGCCGAGTCACGGAGAATACGAGTGCCGTATCTGCGGCCGGCGACACGCGGTGCCATGGGCGGACCACGATGCATCCGAGCGCAGCATGGCTCGCAGTGCAAGCTACAACATTCGGCAAGCCGCTTCCTTTACCTCGAAAGTGGTAGTCCAGAATGGAACTCGCTAGTAATCAAATAACTGCCCGTACGAGGGAAGTGTGACAAGGAAACCCGCTCCGTAATCAGGAGCAATAGGGCAATTTCAAAATGCATAACAGCCGTAGCCAACAAATCTCAGGCAAGGCGCTCTACATCGGTAAACCCAGATGGCGACGGCAGGTGTACACGGCATGAGCGGCAGTAGGACGAACTCAACAAGTATGGAAAATCACCTTCCCGTGATTTACATAGCCCGGCATGGTGAAACGGCGTGGAGCGTCACCGGTCAGCACACTGGTCTCACGGATCTACCCCTTACTCCGCAGGGCGAAACCAATGCGCGGGGACTGGCCAATCGATTGAATGGCATGGCGTTTGCCAAGGTCCTGACCAGCCCTCTGCAGCGCGCTCGTCAGACTTGCGCCTTGGCTGGATTCGGGTCTGTGGCCGAAATCGAGAACGACCTGGTCGAGTGGAACTATGGAAGATACGAGGGACTCCGGTCGGCAGAGATTCGCGCGGAACGTCCCGATTGGCAACTATTTCGCGACGGAGCTCCCGGAGGCGAATCGCCTGCGCAGGTGATGGCACGCGCCGATAACGTGGTGAAGCGCGTGCGCAATGTAAAAGGAAACGTGCTGCTCTTCTCGAGCGGACATTTTATTCGGGTGTTAGCGGCGCGCTGGATCGGACTCGAACCGTCGGTGCACAGCAATTCCTTCCTGCTGAGCACCGCAAGCCTGAGCGCGGTCGGATACGATCGGAATCTTTCCCAGCGGGTCATCCAGCTCTGGAACGACACAAGTCACGTGAGCAAAACGTAGACCGAAATACAAAGGAGTCGAATGAGCGCACCCCATGTAATCGAGCCACTAGCGCACGAACAGCACCTGAGCTATTCGAAGCTCGTGGAACAGTATGGCAAATGCCCGGCTCAATTCGCCGGCACGGACGACAGTTTATATGAGCGCCATCTCCTGTTTGACAATGTGATCGATAAAGCCAGCGCCAGCGCCCGCGATCATTTTGAGGCGTTCGCACGCGCATGCCGGGATACTCTTGCCCAGCGCTGGACATTAACCGAGAACACCTACGCACGCGAAAACTCCAAGCGCATTTACTACCTGTCGATGGAGTTCCTCATCGGTCGGTCGCTCGCCAACAATGTGACCAATCTGTTGCTCAGTCCGCTGGTGACCGAAGTCGTCCGGAAAAAGAACTTCGATTGGATCGAGCTGCTCGAGCAGGAGCCGGATGCGGCACTCGGGAATGGCGGGCTCGGCCGCCTGGCTGCTTGCTTTCTCGATTCTATGTCCACCATGCAACTTCCGGCCATGGGCTATGGTCTGCGATACGAATACGGCATCTTCAAACAATCGATCCAGAACGGATGGCAGAAAGAGCAGCCCGACAACTGGCTTCGCCGCCTGGACCCTTGGGAGGTCGCTCGTCCGCAGGAAAGCATCGAAGTGAAACTGAATTGCTCCTTCCAGGTACGCGGGGGCAGCCTGCGCGCGATCCTTGGGCGGCCCTCCAGTCTGATCGGGATCCCTTATGACCGGCCCGTAGTAGGCTACGGCGGCAAGAACATCAACACGCTCCGCCTTTGGGAGGCGGCAGCCCCCGATTTCTTCGATTTTCAGGCATTCAGCCACGGTGACTTCGTAGGCGCCGTTGCCGAGACGCTCGAAGCGGAATCTCTGACGCGCGTCCTATATCCGGACGATTCGACCAACCTCGGACAGGCACTGCGGTTCGTGCAGGAGTATTTCCTGGCCGCCTGCTCGATGGCTGATTTAGTGCGCAGGTTCCGGCGCACCAATACGAACTGGGATGCGTTTCCGGAGAAGGTCGCCATTCAGCTGAACGACACACATCCCACGCTGGCGATCCCCGAGTTGATGCGGATCCTCCTGGACGAGGAGCACATCGGATGGGACGAAGCGTGGGACATTACGCGGAGCACATTCGGCTACACCAACCACACGCTGCTTCCCGAAGCGCTCGAGAAGTGGCCGCTAGCGTGGTTCGAAGACATGCTGCCGCGGCATCTCGATATCATCTACGAGATCAACCGCCGGCTGCTCGATTCGGTCCGGACTCAATTCCCAGGCGACGAGGGGAAGGTCCAGCGCGTGAGCCTGGTAGACGAGCAAGGCGAGCGCAAGATCCGGATGGCCAACCTCGCAATTGTCGGCTCGCACAGCACTAACGGCGTCGCGGCGATCCATTCCAAACTATTGCGGGCGACCACGGTTAAGGATCTTGCCGAAATCTTTCCGGAGCGGTTCAGCAACAAAACCAATGGTGTTACACCGCGACGCTGGCTGCTGCTGTCGAACCCGTCCCTCGCGAACATTGTTACCGAGGCTATCGGCGATGGATGGATTACCGACCTCGGCGAGCTCAAGCGGCTCCAGCCAGTGGCGTGCGACAAAAGCTTTTGCAGCGCTTTTCGCCAGGCCAAGCGCGACTCCAAAGTACGGTTCGCGGACTGGCTCAAATCGACATCCGGAATGTCGGTCGATCCGGAAACGATCTTCGATTCTCAAATCAAACGCATCCACGAGTACAAGCGGCAGTTGCTGAATGCACTGCGGATTGTGGTTGTCTACAACCAGCTGCGCCAAAACCCGAATCTGGGCATCGCTCCACGAACCTTCCTGTTCTCGGGGAAGGCCGCGCCCGCCTATCAACTGGCCAAGCTCATCATCAAGTTCATCAATAACCTGGCCGCAACGATCGATCGGGATTCGGCGGTGCGGGGCCGTCTCAACGTCGTCTTCCTGCCCGAGTATTGCGTTTCGCTGGCAGAGCGGCTGATACCCGCCTGCGATGTCTCGAATCAGATCTCGACCGCCGGCTATGAGGCCAGCGGCACCAGCAACATGAAATTCATGATGAACGGAGCTTTGACTGTCGGCACACGCGATGGCGCGACCATCGAGATGGCGGAAGAGGCCGGTGAGGAGAATGTTTTTCTGTTCGGACTCACCGCCGAACAGGTTGCCGGCAGCCGATCGTGGTACAACCCGCATTGGCATTATGAAAACGAGCCGGAGATCCGCGCGGCCTTGGATTTAATCTTTTCCGATCACTTCAGCCCCGAGGAACCTGGCATCTTCGAGCCACTACGTCATGTTCTCTTAACACACGGGGATTACTATATGCACCTGGCAGACCTGACATCGTACTGCCAGGCGCAAGAGCGGCTCGGCGAATTATATACGGACCCCAACGCCTGGGCGCAAAAGGCCATTTTGAATGTGGCAGGCTCCGGGAAATTTTCAAGCGACCGTACGATTGCGGAATACGCAAGCGGAATTTGGGGGGTGAAGCCATGCCCGGCACCATAGAGACTCGCCCAGAGGCGAACCTTTCACCGCTCGCCGGCAAGCCCGCGCCGAAGGAAATGCTGATCGACATCGGCCGGCTGGAGCGTCAGTATTTCGAACGCCGGCCGGACGTATCGGATCCGAACCAGTTGGTGCGGTTCGGGACCAGCGGTCACAGGGGCTCGCCATTTTCGGGCAGCTTCACGGAGTCTCACATCCTGGCGATTACGCAGGCCATCTGCGATTACCGGCAGGCACACGGCACGGATGGCCCGCTTTACATGGGTAAGGATACGCACGCAATATCCGGCCCTGCGCAGCGGACGGCCCTCGAAGTACTGGCAGCAAACGGTGTAGAAACGTTGATTCAACAGAGTGACGGCGTGACCCCGACCCCGGTCATTTCGCGGGCGATCCTGGTGTACAACCGAGGCCGCAAAGATCACTTCGCGGACGGTATTGTCATTACGCCTTCGCACAATCCGCCGGAAGATGGCGGCGTCAAGTACAACCCCTTAAACGGCGGTCCCGCGGATACCGACGCAACGCGCTGGATTGAGGACCGGGCGAACGCGCTGCTCCGAAGCGGCAATGCCGGTGTGAAACGCGTTGGATACGAAGCGGCTTTTAGAGCCTCAACCACCCATCAGGAAGACTTCGTGTTGCCGTACGTTCGGGACCTCGAGAATGTCGTCGATATCGACGCCATTCGAGGTTCCGGGCTCAAGCTGGGTGTCGATCCACTGGGCGGCGCCGCTCTGGTGTATTGGGAGCCGATCAACTCCGTTTACCATCTGGATATTAGTGTCGTGAATCCGCGGTTAGATCCGACCTTTTCATTCATGACGGTGGATCACGATGGCAAGATCCGCATGGATTGCTCGAGCCCCTACGCGATGGCGCGGCTGGTGGCGCTCAAAGACGATTACCAGGTGGCATTCGCAAACGATCCGGATTCCGACCGGCATGGGATCGTCACGCCTTCGTCGGGCCTGATGAACCCGAATCACTATCTGGCAGTTGCGATCGGTTACCTGCTCACCCATCGTCCGAAGTGGCCTGCGCACGCTGCCGTCGGCAAAACGCTGGTGAGCAGCAGCATGATCGACAGGGTCGTCGGGAAGCTGGGGCGCAACCTGTCCGAGGTGCCGGTGGGCTTCAAATGGTTCGTGCCGGGCCTGTTCGACGGCTCGTGCTGTTTCGGCGGCGAAGAGAGCGCGGGAGCCAGTTTTCTGCGGTTCGACGGCTCCGTCTGGACCACGGACAAGGATGGACCGATCATGGACCTGCTCGCCGCGGAGATAACCGCCCGCACCGGTAAGGATCCCGGCGAGCACTATCGGGAATTGACGGCGGAGTTCGGCACACCGTATTACACGCGGATCGATGCGCCGGCCACTCCCGAGCAAAAGGAGAAGCTGCAGCGGCTCGCGCCAAATGCGGTGAGGGAGTCAAGCCTGGCCGGCGACCGGATTACGGGCAGGTTGACGCGCGCGCCCGGGAACAACGCGCCGGTCGGGGGACTGAAAGTAACAACGGCGCAAGGGTGGTTCGCAGCGCGGCCGTCGGGCACCGAAAATCTCTACAAGATCTACGCAGAGAGCTTTCAAAGCGAATCGCACCTGAGCCAGATCCTGACCGAAGCCGAGGCGATCGTGAACCAGGCACTGACCTCCCGGGAAACGGAGTCATGACACAAGTATTTTCTCCGGACCATCGCGGCGCCGGCCTCCTGCTGCACGTCACTTCGCTGCCCTCGCCATACGGAATTGGCGATCTGGGACCTGGTGCGTCCGCCTGGATCGATCTACTCTGCGACGCAGGCCAGGGCTGGTGGCAAGCGCTACCGCTCGGACCCACCGGATACGCAAACTCTCCCTACCAGCCGATGTCCTCCTTCGCCGGAAACTGGCTACTGATCAGTCCGGACGCGCTCATTGAGGAGGGCCTCTTACAGGCGAGCGATTGTGAAGGCCCCGCGTTTCCCGAGAACTTTGTCGATTACGACGCGGTTGTCACCTTTAAGCGATCCCTGCTGGAAAGGGCCTGGCGCAATTTCTCCCGCGGAAATCGTCCCGACCTGAGGCCAGCCTACGAGCAGTTCTGCCACTCTCAGTCACACTGGCTGGACGACTACGCACTCTTCCGCGCGCTAAAAGTCAGGCATAACGGAGCCGACTACATCGAGTGGCCAACCGAATTAGTACGGCGAGATCCCGACGCAATGGCCCAAGCAGGGCGGGAACTGGAGACTGAGATCGGCGAGGTGCGACTTACGCAATTCCTCTTGTTCCGTCAGGGTGAGCGGCTAAAGGATTACGCTCATGCCAAAGGCTTGAGGCTGATTGGCGATCTTCCGTTTTTCGCGGCCCCCGACTCGAGCGATGTCTGGGCCAACCCGGAGTTGTTCCTGTTGGATGAGCGGCGCCGGCCCCGCTTTGTTGCCGGAGTGCCTCCGGACTATTTCAGCGCGCAGGGACAACTTTGGGGAAATCCGGTGTACGACTGGGATGTGCTCAAGCGGACCGGTTACCGTTGGTGCCTCGATAGGATACGCGCGTTGCTGGCGCACGTGGACGTCATCCGGCTCGATCACTTTCGAGGCTTCGCGGCGGCGTGGTACGTGCCCGCGGGCTCGCCGACGGCCCAATCCGGAAAGTGGGTGAGCGGCCCAGGCGCCGATTTCTTCGAGGCGGTGGAGCGCGAATTCGGGGGTCTGCCGTTTATCGCGGAAGATCTCGGGATGATCACCGCGGATGTATCGGAGCTGCGTGACCGCTACCATCTGCCCGGAATGCGGGTTCTGCAGTTCGGCTTTGACGGTGATCCAAACAATCCACACCTGCCGCACAACTACGTTCAAAACTCGGTGGCGTATACAGGCACGCACGACAACAACACCACACGAGGCTGGTTCGAAGCCCTGCCAGAGGGCCAGAAGCAGCTCGTCCGTAACTATTTGGGGCGATCTTCAGGCACGAGTGACGGGATTGGGCCGGCGTTCATCCGTTTGTCATCGGCTTCCGCCTCCGCCCTCTCGATTGCTCCCCTGCAAGATGTATTGGATCTGGCCGCCGAGGCCCGCATGAATGTACCAGGGACCGCGGAAGGCAACTGGCGATGGCGATGCACAGAAAGCATGCTGTCGGCATCTAATTTCTGCTGGTTGCGCAAACTCACAAGAGCTTGTTGCAGGTGGAGCGACTCGCCTGGGGACGTTCGAGTCGATCATCGCGACCCTTGCGACGAATATACTCCCATCCACGTGAGCTGAGGTGAAATATGAAAGCGACCAAACAACTGCAAGATCTGGGACAGAGCCTGTGGCTCGACAACATCACTCGCGATCTGCTGAACGGCGGCACTCTTCAGCGCTACATCGACGATCTATCCGTAACAGGGCTTACCTCAAATCCGACCATCTTCGATCACGCCATTAAGAACAGCGCGGCGTATGACGCCCCGATCCGCGAAGGTTTGCGTAAAGGCCAATCCGGCGAATCGCTGTTTTTCGATCTGGCGCTTGAGGACATCACGCGCGCCGCTGACATGTTTCGGCCGGTCCATGACCGCACCAACGGCGTGGATGGATGGGTCTCACTCGAAGTGTCCCCGCTGCTCGCCCACGATACGGCCAGCACGATCGCCGCGGCGAAGGATCTGTACGGGCGTGCGAAGCGGCCGAACCTGTTCATCAAGATCCCCGGAACTAAGGAAGGCCTGCCTGCGATCGAACAGGCGATCTTTGCCGGAATCCCGGTCAATGTAACCCTGTTATTTTCGCGCGAGCAATATGTAGCTGCCGCCGAGGCGTTCCTGCGCGGGATCGAGCGGCGCATCGCAGCCGGCCTCAATCCTGAAGTCGGGTCGGTTGCATCGGTGTTCATCAGCCGTTGGGACGCAGCCGTTGCGGGCAGAGTGCCCGAATCACTCCGGAACCAGCTGGGAATCGCAATCGGGAAGCGCACGTTCAAGGCGTATCGCGAGTTGCTCGGCTCGGAGAGATGGCAGCGTGTCTATAACTTCGGGGCGCGTCCACAACGTTTGCTCTGGGCCAGCACGGGGACAAAAGATCCCAAAGCATCGGACATCCTCTACATCAAGGCTCTGGCGGCGGCCTTCACGGTGAATACCATGCCCGAGGGCACCTTGCAGGCCTTCGGCGAGCGCGGCGACCTCGGCGCACCCCTCCAAGCGGATGGCGGCGATTCCGAAGACGTGTTGGCTAAGTTCGCACAAGCCGGCATCGACGTCGATGCTTTGGCAAGTCAGCTCCAGGATGAAGGCGCCAAATCCTTTGTCAAATCCTGGAACGACTTGATGAACGTGATTGAGGTGAAGAGCGCCGCGCTGAAGAAGGCGAGTTAGTCACAAAGGAGCATGAATATGGCAACACTTGCGGAAAGCCTTGCCGGCCCCCATCTCATGGATCGGCCCGCCTGGAGGGGGCTCAAACTCCATCATCAGAGGGTCGCCGCTTTACATCTGAGAGAACTGTTCGCGGATGACCCCGAGCGCGGCGAACATTTGACTGCCGAAGCAGCCGGCATCTATCTCGATTATTCCAAGAATCGCATCACGGACGAGACGATGAAGCTTCTGATTCGGCTTGCGGAGGAATCCAGACTGCGCCAGCGGATCGACGCCATGTTTAAGGGCGAGAAAATCAACCCCACCGAAAACCGGGCCGTGCTCCACGTAGCGCTGCGTGCGCCCCGCGAAACTTCTATCGTCGTTGACGGAGAAAACGTTGTGCCCGGCGTTCACGAAGTGCTGGACCGAATGGCCGCATTCTCCGACCGCGTGCGCAGCGGCGAGTGGAAGGGGTACACCGGCAAGCGCATCCGCAATATTGTGAATATCGGCATCGGCGGCTCCGATCTCGGCCCGGTGATGGCCTACGAAGCTCTGAAGGCTTATAGCGAACGCTCCATGACCTTCCGCTTCGTCTCCAACGTGGATGGCACCGATTTCGCCGAAGCGGTCCACGACCTCGATCCCGCTGAAACCCTCTGCATCGTCTCTTC
>Ga0335081_10012621_pt1 | contig 13695 bp, 11 predicted proteins | sample Lox_Sample_35_FD_206713 | JGI IMG/M metagenome (GOLD analysis project Ga0335081, IMG submission 206713) | Soil microbial communities from Loxahatchee National Wildlife Refuge, Florida, United States - Lox_Sample_3.5 | ecosystem: Environmental > Terrestrial > Soil > Wetlands | place: USA...
TATCGAGCAGGCCCAGCGAATGGGCGATCTCGGTGACGGCCACCATGCTGCGGCCGACCACCGCGACGCGGCGTCCGAACTCCTGCGCCAGGTCGAGGACCAGTTGAATCCGGTGGATGGAGGAGCTGAAGCAGGAGACGACCACGCGGCGGTCCGCGCGATTAAAGATCTCTTCCATGCGGGGCCGTACGGCGCGCTCGGACTCGGTGTAGCCGGCGCGATCGGAGTTGGTGGAATCGGAGAGCAGGAGCAGGACGCCGCGCTTGCCATAGTCGGCGAGGGTGTGGAGGTCGAAGAGTTCGTTGTCGGTGGGGGTGGGGTCGACTTTGAAGTCACCGGTGTGGATGATGACGCCGAGCGGGGTGGTGATGGCCAGGGAGACGGCGCTCACGATCGAGTGGGTGACGTGGATGAACTCGACTTTGAAGGGGCCGATCTCGACGATCTGTTTGGGCTTGACGTGGATGAAGCGGGGCTCTTCCTCGAGTTCGTACTCCTCCAGGCGGCGGTCTACGAGGGCGAGCGTGAAATCGGTGCCGTAGACGGGAACGTCGATTTCGGAGAGGAAGTAGGGGACGGCTCCGATGTGGTCCTCGTGGCCATGGGTCAGGATCAGCGCCCGAATCTGTGCCTGGTTCTCCTTGAGGTAGGTGAGATCGGGCATCACCAGATCAACCCCGAGCAGCTCGGCCTCGGGGAACATCATCCCGCAATCGACGATGATGATGTTGTCGGCATAACGGATGGCGGTCATGTTCATGCCGAACTCGCCAAGCCCGCCCAACGGAATTACCTGTAATTTGTGATCAGCCATTCGTTCTTATTAGGATGTCACATCGAGGAGGCCCGGCGTCGATGCGGCAGGGAAGAAAAGGCTTTGCGGGCGTGGCAGGTTGAGGCGGCCAAAAAGCGTCCCGATGAGCCGGGACGCGGCAGGCAGGAGTGCCTGCGCCACGTCGGCGGCGCGGGTTTTCAGGGATTTGGGTGGGGCCACGGATTGCGGAACGAAGCCAATTTGTGGTGGGGGGACGGGAGTTACGGGTTCGGGGGGAGCGGCGGGAGGCGGGGTTTGGGGGGTGAAACAGTCGGGACGGAGGGCGCGCAGGGCGTCGAGAGCGCGGTGATAGGCGCGATCGGCGGAGACGAGGCGGCGCTGCAGGCGGTCGAAGACGCGCTGGCTGCGGGTGAAGGCATCGCCGAGCATGACTTTCTTGTGGAAGCGCTGCCATTCCCTGGCTTCCTGGAATTCGATCTCCCAGAGCTGCGGCTCGATTTTGCGCAAGCGGCGGAGGAGCCAGTCGGCGGTAACGAGGGCATCGACGAGGACGCACTGCTCGGGAGTGGCGGGTTGAAAACGTTCGTGGTAGCGGGCGGCGAGGGTTTCGAGGGTGGCGTGGTCTTCGCCACGAATGACGAGCGATTTGGCGTCGATGCCGGTCTTCAGGGCATTCTGCGAAGAGGCGGCCTTGCCCTCAGCGGAGCGCGGGCCGGTGGACTTTTTGGCATTGCGGCGGTTGGCCTGGATTTGGGAATCGGTAGGCATGAGTTTCGAACATGAGAGTAGCAGGGCGACTCCGGGCGGGCCGGTGCGCGAAACGGGCAAGCGGCTGCAGGGGAAAGAGTTCGGAGTTTTAGAACGGGCGTGACCGATCAACTCGACTGCAAGAACTGGCCGATGGCGCGGGTGGCCTGCCGGATCCTCTGGTCGTTTTCCACCAGGGCGAAGCGCACGTGGCCTTCGCCGAGAGGGCCGAACCCAATGCCGGGCGAGACCGCGACCTGCGCTTTTTCGAGAAGCAGCTTGGAGAACTCCAGCGAGCCGATATTGCGGTAGCGCTCGGGAATCGGCGCCCAAAGAAACATCGATCCGCGCGGCTTCTCCACGGGCCACCCGGCGCGTTTCAGCCCGGCCACCAGGACGTCTCTGCGCTTCTGGTAAGTCGCGCAGATCTTGCGGGTCTCTTCTTCGCATTCGCGCAAGGCAATGATGGAGGCGATCTGAATCGGCTGGAAGACGCCGTAGTCCAGGTAGCTCTTGATCCTGGCCAGCGCCGCGATCATTTTGGCATTGCCCAGGCAGAATCCGACACGCCAGCCCGCCATGTTGTAGCTCTTCGACATGGAGAAGATCTCGACGGCCACCTCCCTGGCACCCTCGATCTGGAGGATGCTGGGGGGCTTGTAGCCATCGAAGCCCAGGTCGGCGTAGGCGAAATCGTGGATGATCATGGTGCCGTGCTCGCGGGCGAGGGCCACGACCTCGCGGAAGAAGTCGAGGTCCACGCAGGTGGTGGTGGGGTTGTGCGGGAAGGAAATCAGCAGGAACCTGGGCTTTCGGGTGGAGGTGCGATAGAGGTCTTCGAGGCGGTTGAGGAAAGTGTTGGCGTCCGGCATGGGAAGCATGCAGGCGTGGCCTTCGGCCATGATGACGCCGTACTGATGGATCGGATAGGCGGGATTGGGAGAGACCACGGCATCGCCAGGTCCTACGGCGGCAAACATCAGGTGGGCGAGCGCGTCCTTGGCGCCGATGGTGACGATCGCTTCGCGATCCGGGTCGAGGTCCACCCCGTAGTTCGCCTGGTAGCGCTTGGTGATCTCCTCGCGCAGTCTGGGAATGCCCCGCGATTGCGAATAGCGGTGGTTGCGGGCGTTGCGGGCGGCCTCGACGAGCTTATTCACGATGACGCGCGGGGTGGCGCCGTCGGGATTTCCCATACCGAGATCGATGACATCGATTTGCGCGGCGCGAGCCTTGGCCCGCATTTCATTGATTACGGCGAAGACGTAGGGGGGTAACTTCTGGATACGGTAAAATTCGTCGGAACTCGATTCCATCCACCTATTCTACGATGGCCCCGGCGGGCGGTCTGCTTCGGGTCTTTTCGTTGAACTGGCGAGGGGACGGGCCGAGGTGTAAAACGGATAGCAGCTTTGCGGGCACGGGAGTTCGAGGCGAGAAAAAAGGGCCGGAACGAGTGCCGTGCTTGCGAGACGAGACGCGGCGGCGGTGGCACGGTGCACGCCCGACAGGCGTCCCCATGCGTGGGGACGCGGCAGCCTCGAAAACCCCTTCGCCAGCATTGAACTGGATGGCAGACCAACAAGCGCCGAGATGAGTCTCGGCGCGGCAGGCAGGAGTGCCCGCGCCACGTCGACGGCGCAAGGGTTTTCATGGAGTTCTGTGGGCCGGCGGGGCCCGTGGGTACAGGCACGAGTGCCCGCTCCACAGTGAGAGTCTAATCCGCCTTCGGAGTCAGCCCGGCCAGCACGGATTTCGGCACCTTGGCCACAACGTGCACAAACGGGTCTACCACCTCCGCCACGTCGTAGACCATCGCCGTTCCCAGCACCGAGGAGACTTCGGCTGCGTTCAGGCCGTACTTCCGCTCCAGCCAGCGCACCAGATTGGTGGTCGCGCCTCGAAATGCCTCGTCGATACTGCCCGCAATGCCGCTCGCCATCAGGTAGTCCGCATTCTCGAATCGCGGCGCCCCGGGTGCGTTCCCCGGCTGCAGGTCGACCGTGAATTCGATGTCCATCGAGGTCTCGAGCGCGTTGCCGGTGAGTTCCCCGGCGCCTTGCAGCGCGTGGCCATCGCCCACGAAGAGCAGCGCTCCGGGCACGGACACGGGAAGGTACACCGTGATTCCCTCGCGGAGTTGGTTGTAGTCCATGTTCCCGCCGAAGCCGCCGAGGAATCCGGAGCGGTACTGCATGCCACCCGGCGGCGCCACCCCGACGCAGCCGAGCATCGGCGCGACCGGCACGCGGTAGTTCTTCATGGTGTCGGTGGGCTTTTCGAGCATGGCGAAACCGGCCTGGCGGTCAATCTTCCAATCGGAGTTATACCCCTCCACCCGCTTCCGCTGCTCGATGTATCCGGGATTGAGCGCGCTGCTGGCGATCAGCGGGCTGCTGATGGCGGTATCGCGATTGAGACGGATCCGGTTGAAGTGAACCACCAACGTGTCGCCGGGGACCGCGCCCTCGACATAGAAGGGACCGGTAAGCGGATTGCCTCCCGAGGTGCGACGCACGCCTTTCGGATCAGTTCCGCCCGCGTCCACGGACCACGTCTTCACCGTGTCGCCCGGGTTGATATGGAGCGCCGGCTCGATCGCCGCCGAGAAGAAGTGGTGGAATTGCGTCGGTTCGAAGTTGTGGGTGCGGGGGGCGCCGCCTTTGGGCGGCTCGCGGCGGGCTTCCCACTTGACGTCCGCGTGTTGATTCCCCTGGTTCACGGTTCCCGTGCCGTCGATGCGATCTCCCGCCAGCCGGCCTTCCAGATGGATGGTGGTCTCCGAGTTCGGCTTGACTGTGGCTTCGATCCGTCCGCTCTGGAACGTCCCGTTGAAGTCGTCCCTGCCTAGTTTGCCGGTCAGCTTGTTTCCTTCCAGGCTGAGTTCCATGCGGTCGTAGTTGTCCTGATCGAAAAACTTCAGGTCCGAGATCCACTTGCCGGAAGGGGAGGTTTGAGAAAGTGCCGGAAGACACAGGCACAGCAAGGCCACGGTATGTCGCATAGAGCATCAGACGACGATCTCGCCGAAAGGTTCCCCGCCCGCAGTTACAAGCTCCGCTTGACAGACGAAAGCATTCGTAGTAATGTCTTCGTAGATGTCATCGAAAGCACCCGATCCGCCGCGTCCCACCGACGCCGAACTCGAGATTCTGACTGTGCTCTGGAGTCGCGGACCCAGCACCGTCCGCGAAGTTCACGAGACCATCGCGGTCCGCAAGCCAACGCAGTACACCACCATCCTGAAGCTCCTGCAGATCATGGCTGAGAAAGGGCTGGTGCGGCGCGATGAGAAACAGCGCGCGCATGTCTACGAAGCCAGCCAGCCCTGTGAGTGGACCCAGCGGCAACTGGCCGGCGACCTCCTGCAGCGGGCCTTCAGCGGCTCGGCGAAGAGCCTCATGCTGGGTGCGCTCTCCGCGAAGAAGGTATCGAAAGAGGAGTTGGCCGAATTGCGGAAATTCCTGGACGAGTACGAGAAGGGGGCCAAATGAACTACCTGGATGCTGGTCTGAAAGCCTGGATCCGCTCTCCGTTCGCCAAGGCATGCGGATGGTCGCTGATTCACTTTTTGTGGGAGGGCGTGCTGATTGCGCTGATGCTGGCCGCGGTGCTGTTTCTCTGCCGCCGTGCTTCGGCGCGCCTGCGGTATGCCGTGGCATGTCTGGCGTTGCTCGCCATGCCGCTCGCGTTGGCCATCACCGTGGTGGTTTCCGCGCCGGGCCGTCAGCCGGCACCACGGCTGTCGCCAGTGGATGTGACGGATGCCGGGTCTTTGGCGGCCGTGAACGGTGCGGCACCGGCCGCGCAACTTGGCCTCAAAACCATCCTGCCGTCGCTTCCGCTTCTCTGGATGGCGGGTGTGCTGATCTTTTATGTGCGTAGCGCGGGCGGCTGGATATTGACGCGCCGCCTTCGCTGCGCCGGCGTCTCCGCGGCATCCGGAGACTGGCAGGCACGGCTGGACGGCTTGCGCCGGCGGTTGCGGATCTCCAAACCTGTCGTGCTGCTGGAGTCATGCCTGGTGGATGTGCCGGTCATCATGGGATTCCTGCGGCCTGTGGTCCTGGTGCCGATGGGATTGCTCGCCGGCTTGCCGGCGGACCAACTGGAATCGATTCTGATCCACGAACTGGCGCACATCCGCCGGTGGGATTACGTGGTCAACCTGCTGCAGAACCTGGTGGAAGGGCTGCTGTTCTATCACCCGGCGGTCTGGTGGGTCTCGGGGCAGGTTCGCGCCGAACGCGAGAACTGCTGTGACGATGTGGTCGTGAACCTGAAGGGCGACGCGCGGGGATACGCGGCGGCGCTGGCAACTCTCGAACAGAACCGCTGGCCGGCACATGAGGCGGCGCTGGCTGCCACAGGAGGAAGTCTGATGAAACGGATTCGCCGTCTGCTCCAGGAACCGGAAAGTCATCGCGCGTCGTCCGCGCCGGTATTTGTGGCCGCGCTTGTGCTGACCTCAGTGGGAGTGGCGGTGGCGAACTGGCAGGTCCAACCAGCCGAGCCGCCCAGGCCCGCGCTTCCCATGGTGGCGCCTTCCGCGGTCGTCACCACGCAGGACATGGCGCCGGTCTCTCATGTGACGGAGCAGACACCCGCGAGGAGGCCCGTACAGGTTGTGGCGCAAACGGCGCCTCCGCAAGATCCCGCCGCGGCCAGGTTCGCGGCGCAAGTATCCGAGTTCGAGAGGACGCGTCAGGAGAAGGCGGTCCGCGGGGAACTGAACACTCCCTACCAGCACTGGCTGCATGAGGACGTGGCCTACATCATCAGTGACCAGGAGCGGACCGCGTTCCAGGCGCTCACCACAGACGAGGAGCGGGAGCACTTCATCGAGCAGTTCTGGCTGCGCCGCGACCCCACGCCGGGCACGCCCGAAAACGAAATGCGCGAGGAACACTACCGCCGCATCGCCTACGTGAACCAGCACTTCAGTCCAGGGAGCGGTCTTCCGGGCTGGAAGACCGACCGGGGCCGCATCTACATCGTCTACGGTCCGCCCGATGAAATCGAGTCGCATCCGACGGGAGGAACCTACCGGCGGCCCGCGGAAGAAGGCGGCGGAACGATCGATGCCGTCCCATTCGAGCAGTGGCGCTATCGCTGGATTCAAAACGTAGGCGAGAACGTCATCATCGAGTTTGTGGATCCCACGCGGAACGGCGAATACCGCATGACGACCGACCCCAACGAGAAGGACGCCTCCGCTCAGGCAGCCTTGTTGAACGGCCAGGGCAAAACCGGCACAACGGTGCAGGTGATGAGCACCGCGGCCCCCAACGGCAAGGCGGTAATGATCTCGATCCCGCTCGGTTCCTACGGCGGCCATTCGGTTGCCGTCATGAGTACGATTACTACCTCCACGCGACGGCCGGTGCAAAACTTCGAGCGGACCGTGCCGGCGGGCGCCCCGCTGTTCACGCATTTCATTCAACTGGCGCCGGGCTCATATCGCCTGAACGTAGTGCTCAAAGACACCGTGACCAAGGCCGTGAACAGCGATCAGATTGTGTTCGAAGTGAAATGACCATTGTCGTGGCGCGGACACCGACCGATCTGCCCCTCGGCGCCCACGGCTCCGCGCTGATCCGGGAGGGCTGATCCGTTAGACTGGTTGCTGGTGCACGCGCATGACGGAGAATGGCTTATCGATCGGCTTCGTGGGATTCGGCGAGGCCGGTTTTCATCTGGCGAAGGGACTGCGCGGGGCCGGCGTCGAGCGCCTGAGCGCGTACGATATCCACAGCGACACGCCCGGGCCAGGCGAGAGGATTCGCCGGCGGGCCGCGGAAACGTCCACACGGCTGTTGGAATCGAACCAAGAGCTGGTCGGCTCCAGCCAGATTGTCCTGTCGGTGGTGACCTCCGACCAGGCCGCGTTGGCCGCTGAGCAGAATGCCCCGTACCTTGGCGCCAGCCGGCTTTATGCCGATTTGAATTCGGTGTCTCCGGCGGTGAAGCAGTCGATCGCCGAAACGATCACTGCCGCTGGTGGACGATTCGTGGAGGTAGCGGTGATGGCGCCGGTTCCACCATATGGACACCGGGTACCGATGCTGGCGGGCGGCGAGGCGGCCGGCGAGTTCGCCGCACGGATGGCGCCGTTCGGAATGCACATCGAGGTGGGCGCGCGTGAGATTGGTGCGGCCGCGGCCACCAAGATGTTCCGCAGCATCGTGGTCAAAGGGCTGGAGGCGCTGATGATGGAATGCGTCCTCGGGGCCGGCCGATACGGCGCCGAATCGCGGGTGTTCGCGTCGCTCGCGGAGAGCTTCCCGGGCATCAATTGGGCGCAGTTGGCCGATTACATGGTGGGGCGCGTGGTGATGCACGGCGAGCGCCGCGCCAGGGAGATGGAAGAGGTCGCTGAAACACTGCGCTCGCTGGGGATCGAGCCGATCATGGCGGAGGCCACGGCGCGCCGGATGGAGTGGAGCGCTCAGCTCGGCTTGAAGGAGCGCTTCGGCGGCGAGGCGCCGCGGAGTTACCGCCAGGTGCTCGAGGTGGTCGCGCGAGGGGACGGCCGATGAATCCGATATTGGACGTCGAGGGGTTGCCGCTCGCGCCAGAGTCTGTTCGGATGATGGAGTATCTCGAGGCTCGTGCCGCGGAACTCAGTCCGGCCGCAATTCGCGACCGGATTCGCGCGGCTGCTTGCGAGTTGGAAGATGCTGTCGGTGCGGTGAGCGCCAGCGACGCGCGGCTTCGTCCCATCGCCGGTAAGTGGACGATCGCCGAAGTGGTCGATCACATCTCGCAAACGCAGGTCCGCGGAACGGAAGAGCTGCGCCATTTGTTGGCCGGGAGACGTCCGCCGCTGCCGCCGGTATACGAAGCGCTGCGGTCGGGCGCGGGTCAATGGGCGCCGTGGGACCTGTTGGTGGAAGAGTTGCGCGACGCGAACCGCGCGATGATCGACGTCCTGGATGGGGTTGGCGACATCAAGGCGTCCGCCGGCGCGCCAACGGTGAAGACGGTAATGGTAGCGCTGCGGAGACTCGACGACGGCCGCAACGAGCCGCAGATCTTCTTTGCCGAACTCGGCTGGAAGGAATATGCTCTGCTGCAACGGCTGCATCTGCTCGATCACAGAACGCAGGTGAAGAAGCTTCACGCGGCGCTGGCGGGACGGAGTTGACGCGATGTGGCGCGGACAGTCGTGTCTGCCGCGCCGAGAATCATCTGGGCGCTTGTTGGCCGCCACCTGAGTCGCCACTGGCACTGTACACGCCCGACAAGCGTCCCCAAGAGTGGGGACGCGGCAGGCAGGAGTGCCTGCGCCACGTCGGCGGCGCAAGGTTTTCGTGGATTTTGTGGGCCGCGCAGGGGCCCATGGTTACAGGCACGAGTGCCCGACCCCGCAGGGCCTCACTTCGACGCCCCGTAGTAAATCGAATTGAACAGGAGCTTGAAAGTGCCGTGGGTCTGCCCGCGATGCTGCACGCGGAAGCCGAGCATCACCAGCCTGCCGCGGCCATACTTCATTTCCACCACCGCGGCGCGCCCCTGGAGGCGCGATTCACCGATCAACAGCCCGCTCATCAGCAGCGGCCGGTCCGCCGGATAACTCGCCACCACATGCGGACTCGTTGCCGCTCGACCTTCGAGCGAGCCCAGCTCATAAGCGGGACTCCGCACAAATTTCGCCGCCACGAGTTCCGGAAGGCCGTAGCCGATGGGGTGGCGAGTGTCGATGTGCAGCGCCAGGATGGAGCCGGGAGCGTAGAATTCCTTCTCCGGCACTCCCTTCAAGGTGTCCTTCACCGGTGCTCCCAACTTTTCGATGGCGGCCTCGCCCGCCGAATCGAGCGTCACCAGGGTCCCGCCGTCCATCGCGAACTGCTTCAGGTTTGCGACGCCTTCGTCTCCGATGCCGCCCGCGTATTCCGCGGGCATGCGGTCGGCGGAATAGCCGTTGAGGAGGTTCGGCAGCGTGGTCTCGGCCGGCAGAATGATCACGTCGAACCGGTCGTGAAGGTGACCGGCTTTCACCATCGCGTTCGTCAGACTGGTATACGGAAACTCGTTCTGCTCCAGGATCCAGCGGGTCCACCCCTCGTCCATGGAAGCCACCCACGACTTGTAGAGCGCGATGCGAGGTTCGGTCAGTGCCATCCCCCAATTCGCAACGGCGGGCGAAAGTCCAGGTGGATCGGCGGCAACTGGAATTCCGATCTCTTTTGAGATGGTTTGCAGCCGCTCCTGAATTCCAGGCGCGGAGGCCGGGACCAGGAACGCTCCGGGCGAGAGCCTGCCGTTTCGCAGGTCGAGGGCTTCGCGAGCGCGGTACACGGGCACGCCGGCTTTCAGGAGCCGGTTGACGGCCACCACGGTCTTGTTGATCTCGTGATTCAGCACGTAGGCCACCTGCGCGCGGTCCACCGCGGGCGCAGGCAGAACGGCGCGCGAGATGGCTTCGACCGGCGCGTCAAACCGCTGCGGGATCCGATCGACTACAACCCCCATCTGCATCGACAGAGTGTATCCGGTCACGTCGTATGGCCGGATGGGCGGTCCGCCCTCATACGCTCGCATTTCGGGATAGCTCTGCGGCTCGAGCAGATCGACCAGTGCCGGCCGCGTTGCCTGCGCCGTGAACAAGACGAACGACCCCGGCGGATAGCTCTTGCCGCCGGCCTGGAACGGCGCGGAGGCGCGATGCGCCTCGACGCCCTGGTTGATCAGGCGCTGGACCAGGTCGGCGGCGGTCAGCGGGTCGCGCTGCGAAGCAGGCGAGATCACGTAGGCGTATGGCCCTTCGGACTCCGCCTTGGCAATCTGGTCGCGCGCCATCACGTAGTGGTTGTACAGCAGCTCTGTGCGATAGCGGGCGGAATGTTTCAGGAAGGCGCGCGCGGCAATCATCTGGTAATCGATGGCATCGCGCAAACGCCAGGTGCCGCCCGGCCAGGGATCGGGGTAGGCTTTGGTGATCTTCATGTTCGACACCAGGCCGTCGGTGACCGGCATTTGCAGGTCCTCGGGCCGCAAGGTCACGGGCGTTGCCACCGAGGCGCCGGCCGCTTCGGTGAGGACCGCGGTGATGTTATGCCACCACGCCGAAAGCGTTCCGCCCTCGTGATAAATACGGTAGTTGGTGCCCTCGGCCTGAACGCCCTTTTTGCCTGCGGATTCGAGAGCCGAGGCCATCGCGCCGCCGAAGAACAGAGTCTGCTGCCAGATCAGCGGATGCACGCGCTCGTTGGGAGGGTCCGGGAACGGCGGTACGAACATCCGCGCGGAGTTGACGCCGGCCTGGTGCTGATCGAGATACACCTGCGGTGTGTACTCCTGGTACACCAGCTTCTGCATGTAGCGCGTCTCAATCATGTTGCCCATGAAGAAATCGCGGTTGTTGTCGTGGCCAACGTAAGGGTGATACAGCCAAGGCATGGGCGACCGTTCGAACTTCGATCCGAGGTTGCGGTTGTACCAGTCCACCGTCAGGATCTGGCCGTCCGGATTGGCGGAAGGCACGTGTACCAGGATGACGTTGTCGAGGATCTCTTTCGTGTCGGGCGAGTCGCCGGTCGCCAGACCGTAGATCATCTCCAGGGTGGTCTGCGACGAGGCGATCTCGGTGGAGTGGATGTTGTGATTGATGAAAGCGAACACCCGGCCCTCGCCCGCGAGCCGGCGGGCTTCGGCTTCGGTAACGCGGCCGGATGCGAGGCGCCGGGCCGTATCACGGAACTGATCGATCCGGGCCAGATTACCCGGAGAGGAGACGATCACCGCAATGAACGGGTTGCCCTGAGTGGTCTTACCGAGCGTCTCGACACGGACGCGGTCCGACGACCTGGCGAGCAGGTGCATGTATTCGACGATCTTCTCCCAGCGGACGAGGCGGCGGTCGGCGCCGACGGGAAATCCGGCGAATTGTTCGGGAGTTGGAACGGCGGCGCCCAGCAGTGCGGGCGCCAGGAACACGCTGGCCAGCGAGGCGGAGCGCAGTCGAAGCATAGTCCGTTATATCAAAAACGGAGAGTTACTCTTCGTCTTCTTCGGGCCGATTGGGAGGAGTGGCCGAGGGGATCACGTACTTTCCGCTGGCCCAATTGCCCAGGTCGACAGTCCGGCAACGCTCGCTGCAGAAGGGAAATTCGGGGTCGCCGATGGCGACATCGTTCTTGCAAATCGGGCACTTCATACCGCGATCTGAATGAGCGGAGCGGGGGTGAAGCGCGGTGCCGGCTCGGTGCCCGGCAGCAGTGTGCCCACCACGTCGTAGTCGTGCGCCTCGGTGATGCGGAGCTGACGGATTTCCCCCTGCCGCGGCTCAGCGCCTTCGTAGTCGTTCACCAGGGTGACGCCGTCGATCTCGGGCGCCTGCGTGGGCATGCGGGCTTCCCACAACAGGTCGGTCTCGGCCGAACGGCCCTCCACCAGGACCGGCACCTCGCGGCCCACCAGGGCCCGGTTGCGAGCGCGCGAGATTTTGCGCTGGATAGCCATCAGGCGCCGCTTGCGATTGTGAATCGTCCGCCCGTTCACCTTGCCGTCGAGCCCGAAGCTGACGCTGGTATCTTCGTCCGAGTAGGTGAACACGCCCAGGTTGTCGAAGCGCGCCGCCTCCACGAATTGGCACAACTCCTCGAAGTCTCCCTCGGTCTCGCCCGGAAAGCCCGTGATGAAACTGGTGCGGATGGCCACCCCCGGGATGGTGCGGCGGATGCGCTCCAGCAGGCGGAGAAAGATGTCTCCTGAAGCCCCTCGCTTCATGCGCTTCAAGACTCCGGCGCTGGCATGCTGCAGCGGCATGTCGATGTACTTCACCAGCGACGGGTGCGCCGCCATGGTATCCAGCAGTTTCTGCGTGACCTTGTTGGGGTAGGCGTACAGGAACCGGACCCACTTGGCGTGCGGCGTCTCGATTTCGGCCAGCCGCGCGAGCAGGTGCGCCAAACCGTCCGCGAGGCCCAGATCTTCGCCGAAACAGGTGGTGTCCTGCCCGATCAGGTTGATTTCGCTCACGCCTTGCTGAAACAGCCGGGCGGCCTCCGTGACCACCGATTCGAACCGGCGGCTGCGGAACCTGCCGCGGTACTGGGGAATCACACAGAAGGTGCAGGGGTGGTCGCAGCCCTCCGCGATCTTGATGTAGGCGAAGTGCCGGGGTGTCGCCAGAACGCGCGGTGTGAGATCGTGATAAAGATAGGGCTCCGCGGGATTGCCGGAGGGCTCGATCCCTTCGCACAGCGACAGGATGCTGTCCAGCTCGTTGGTTCCGACGAGGGCGTCCACCTCGGGCAGTTCGCGGCGAATGTCTCCCCGATAGCGCTCCACCAGGCAGCCTGCCACAATCAACCGCCTGGCGCGGCCGATCTTCTTGTACTCCGCCATCTCGAGGATGGTATCGACGGACTCTTTCTTGGCCGGATCGATGAAACTGCAGGTGTTGACGACGAGCACGTCCGCCTGGTCGGGGTGAGGAGTCATCTCGTGGCCGTTAGCTACAAGCTGACCCATCATCACTTCGCTATCCACCAGGTTTTTGGGACAACCCAGACTGACAAAACCGATTTTCAAGTTGCTATCCGCAGTTGACCATCAGATGGTCTCGTTGCCCGGATTCGACCCGGCTCCCAAGGAGAATTCTCCGGACTCGTCATCCTGCTCACCGGACTCCGCCGAATCATCTTCGGTATGGGTTATCCCGGCTGCCTTCTCCGCTTTGCGCTGCAGTCTCCGCGCCGCCTTGTCGCGTTGCTTCTCCATGCGTGCGATTTCTTTCTGGCGTTTTTTGAAAGTGGTTCCCGAACGCATACCCATGAGGATCAACTCCTGATCTGCGGCCGGCTTTCGGGGCCGGCTGCGGTTTGTGAAGATCTTGTTATCAGCGGGCCCAGCCACTGCTTGGAACGGTCCGCCGATGCCCCACCGGCCGGTCCGCAGCGTGACTTCTGAACGCGAATATGACTCGAATTTCTGACGGTGCGGGCTAGACCGTGGCAGCAGAGTACCAAGTTTCGCGCGCCAGCCTGGAGACACTCCTAGTGTAGCAGATCGGGTGGCAGCACGTCTCAGCCGAAGCGCTCATTCGACATTGGTATGGAACCTGCAAGGCCGCCGCGGCCGCCTGGGCCTTCGTGACAGATCGCATTCCGCCCCACCGGCTGTGAAGTCCTACGGCCGCACCATACGCTAGCATAGTGGTTTACCGG
>Ga0335081_10012622_pt1 | contig 13695 bp, 10 predicted proteins | sample Lox_Sample_35_FD_206713 | JGI IMG/M metagenome (GOLD analysis project Ga0335081, IMG submission 206713) | Soil microbial communities from Loxahatchee National Wildlife Refuge, Florida, United States - Lox_Sample_3.5 | ecosystem: Environmental > Terrestrial > Soil > Wetlands | place: USA...
ATGTAAACGCCAGGATCACCTTCATGAATGCAGTTGCAGAAGGTCTTACCGGATGGGCGCTTCGCGAAGCCTTGCAGAAACCGGTGACGAAAGTTTTTAACGTTATCAACGAACACACCCACAAGGAAGTTGACAATCCTGTCTCCAAAGTCCTCCAAGAGGGAAAGGTTATCGGTCTTGCCAACCATACGGTCCTGATCCGTAAGGACGGCACCGAGGCTGCTATCGATGATAGCGGGGCACCGATTAAAGACGAGAGGGGAAATGTATCGGGCGTCGTACTCGTTTTCCGCGATATCACCGAGCGCAAGCGGGCCGAGGAAGAATTGAGAAAGGCTTACGACGAATTGGAGAAGCGGGTTCAGGAAAGGACCTCTGATCTGTCGGGAGCCATTGAAAGGCTCCGGATTGAAAATACCCAGCGCAAAGAATTGGAAGATATTCTTCGAGAAAAGGAAAACCAGGTTCGATTTTTCGCTTCTCAATGCCTAACGGCTCAGGAGACGGAGAGAAAGAGGGTTGCGGGTGAGCTTCACGACAGCATCGCCGCTGCTCTTGCTGCCATGAAATTCAGAATTGACAAAATAGCGGATGAGATGAAACAAGGGCGTGGTGGCCTCGAATCCCTGCAAGATCTCGGCTCAAAGGTGACGGAGCTTAATAATGAAGTCCGGCGGATCATGGCTGATCTGCGCCCTTCCATCCTGGATGACCTGGGGATCATTCCCGCCATGAACTGGTTCTGCCGGGAATACCAAAAGACCTATTCTCATATTTGTGTCGAGAATCGGATCGCAGTTTCAGAAGAGGAAGTGCCTGATTCTCTAAAAACGCCAATCTTTCGTAACTCTCAGGAAGCGTTGAATAATATCGCAAAACATAGCAAGGCAACTCTCGTGAATCTCGCGCTTCGAAAAGAAGATGACAAGATACTATTGATCATCCAGGACAACGGCCAGGGATTCAACCTGGAGACTGTCAGGAAGGGACTGGGTCTTTCCACCATGAGAGAACGTGTCGAACTTTCAGGCGGGTCTTTTGACCTTGAATCGACAATTGGGAAGGGAACCCTTATTTGTGTTTCATGGCCAGTCTGATTGATGATTTCAGATTACGGTTGGGTGTTCTTCAGTCAACAACAAACAATCCAGAGGTTGCGCCTGGGTGTTTTTCAATCAACAATCATCAATCTATAGAGCGGAGAAAAGCTTATGTTGAGGGTATTGCTCGTTGAGGACAATCGATCCTAATGTCTTCATTGGTTCACCTCCCGTCTAATGGCTCTCCCTTGCACCCTCTGTTTTCGATAATTATATTAAAATTAAAGCCATAGAAGAAAGGGAGGTGCGACAAATGAACCAAGGTCATCATTATACATGTCTTATGGAAGGAATACTGCTCGGCGCCTCGGTGGGGGCAATCGCAGGATTCCTCGTTGCTCCTCGAGCCGAAAAAACAATCAAAAAAGCGGCCTCACTCTACTCGGGTGTGCATAATAAGACCGAGCAGGCCATCGGACGCGCTGCTGAGAGCGCCGGAACAAAACTGAATAGGGTAAAAGAAATACTCGGTCGAGCTTAGTCCTTTTCTATTCTTCAGATGCGACAACTCCGGGGAAAAGGGGGACGAACGAACCGTGTCATCAGTTGAAAAATTACTAATACAAAAGCGTTAAGTTTTGTTGCATTTCACTGCCCCCCCCTCACCATCCCTCTTCCCAGCGAGACTATGTCATATATGATTTACCGAATAGGCACACACAAATATGTTGTAGGGGCTCAATTTATTGAGCCCTATTAGTGGGCTTGATAAATCAAGCCCCTACAATTACGACACAGTCTCAGCGGGGAGAGAAGTAGGTGAGCAAGTTATTTTTAAATTGAAGGCCGTCGAGAAATTAGTTATAAAATGAACTCGATGGAAATCTGGAGACTACTGGATACGGGTGCTCGTTCGGGGGCCGAAAATATGGCCCTTGACGAGACACTCCTCGAACGGAAGGCTTCCGAAAGAATCTCCCCTACCCTTCGGTTTCTCCAATTCTCAAACCCAACGGTACTGGTCGGACATCACCAATCCGTAGAAGAGGAAGTGAGGCTGGAGTACTGTCGATCTCATGGGATCGAAATCAACCGGAGGCTTACAGGCGGAGGCGCACTCTATTGGGGGGCGAAGGAGTTAGGCTGGGAAATATATATCTCCCATGGAGATCTAAGGCTTCCCTCAAGAATCGAGGATCTTTATAGAACGATGGGGGAGGCAGCAGTCCTTGGACTTCGCCATCTTGGAGTTCGCGCTTACTTCCGGCCAAGAAATGACATCGAAATCCTGGGCCGCAAGATTTCAGGGATGGGAGGAACAGAACTTTCTGGTGCGATCCTATTCCAGGGGACCCTTCTGGTTGATTTCGATGTTAATGAGATGTTGAGAAGCCTTAGAATCCCCACTGAAAAACTCCAAGACAAGGAAATCGAATCGGTCAAAGATAGGGTGACGTGCCTGAAATGGGAATTGGGCCGAGCCCCATCAATCCACACCATCAAGGCATCATTGACGAGAGGTTTCGGAGAGGCCTTCGGAGTGAGGTTCGAGGAGAGACCTCTGACCGTTGAAGAAGAGAATGGATTAAAAACCAAACTGCCTTATTTCTCCTCCCATAAGTATATTTTTAAAACGAGAAACTCCTTACCAAGAAGAAAAACCGTAAACTCTCTCTTGAGGGCGCCGGGCGGATTGGTCCGGGTTTCAATCGCTGTGGACAGTAAGGCTCGCGTGATCAATCAAATTCTTATCACGGGTGATTTCTTTGCTTATCCTAAAAGGACGATTTTCGACCTCGAAAGCCTGCTTAAGAACTCAAAGGCCACTCCTTCCAATATCGGAGACATCGTCCGTTCTTTCTTCTCCAATGAAAAACCGAAGATTCCCGGAATTGGCGAGACTCATCTCATCCGGGCCATTGAGGAGGCCCTTCAGAAAATGGACCTTCTCCCGGAGGGATTCAGTGAAGAAGAAACCCACCGCCTCTTCCCGGTCTTGAAACCGTTTAAAGAGGTGAAAAAGCCTAAAGTCCTTCTCCTTCCCTATTGTGCCAAAGAGGTCGAGTGTTCATACAGGAATTTGCAGGGTTGTGAAGAGTGCGGTCGATGTACAGTGGGCGATGCCGCACAAATGGCGAAGTCCTTCGGGATGAATCCTGTCACCATCCAGAATTATGAAGAGCTCGAATCGACCCTCCTCAGCCTTAAGCATTCCGGGGTGAAGGAATTTATCGGCTCGTGTTGCGAACCTTTTTACGGAAAACACCGGCCTGACTTTGAGCGAATCGGATTACCCGGGATCCTCATCGATGTTGAGAGAAGCACCTGTTACGATCTCGGGAAGGAAAAAGAAGCATCAAAAGGTCATTTTGAAAATCAGACGCATCTTAACCTCCCTCTTCTCAAAAGAGTCTTAGAATATAGCCATGGGTAAGGGTGCTATCGGAGAGAAAATAGCATCTTAAAATCCCTCCCAACCTCCCTTTGCCAAAGGGAGGGGATCATGAACCCCACTTTGAAAAAGGGGGGCGTGGGGGAATTTTCACGGTTCGCGAGTGACAACGAACCATCGGCGATTAGTAATATTGCTGTGAACGGTATTATAGGCGAATTCCTGGAAGGGGCTAAGGGGGTTCCTTTGGGTAAAGTTGACTTGAATTCATCCTACGACATCGTCGTGATCGGGGCCGGACCGGCAGGCTCAAGCGCAGCTCGTGCAGCAGCCCAAAGAGGCGCAAAGGTCCTTTTGATCGACCGGCGACGGCACATTGGAATTCCAGTCCAGTGTGCAGAGTTCGTTCCTCAGTGGATTTCCCGTCACGCTTTCTTCTCTTCAGCTTGCGTTATCCAGACGGTCGATAAAATGGTCACCCATCTGCCTGATGGAACGTCCTACGAGATGAAGAGTCCCGGCTTTATGCTGGATCGGTCTCTCTTCGACAAGGAATTGGCAGCTTCAGCCGTGCTATCCGGCGGAAAGATTTCTATCGAGACGGAAGCTGTTAATCTTTCTCCCGAGGGGCTTGCCGTGGAGCGTGGCTCGAAGAGAGAACTTATTCATTCCAAAGTTTTCATCGGCGCGGACGGTGCTCATTCGTCCGTTGCCCGCTCTGCCGGACAACCGCCATTAAAGACTATCTTGGCTCTCCAGTATGAAGTCGTCATACCGGAGCCCCAGAATCATGTAGACGTCTATTTTCATAAAGATTACAAAGGTGGGTACGCATGGTTTTTCCCAAAGGGGAGAACGGCCAATGTGGGGGTGGGTATCATCGCGCAGAAAATGACTCTTCTTTCAAAACGAATGGATCACTTTCTCGATTATCTCGTCGGATCAAGGAAATTGTCGAGCGTCGAGATCGTAGCAAAAACTGGTGGATCCATCCCTTGTGAAAAGCCCCGAAGAACTGTTTTTGATAATATCTTGTTAGCAGGCGACGCAGCCGGACATACCCATTCCATCACAGGCGCGGGAGTCCTCAACGCTGTTATTGCCGGCGAGATCGCAGGAAAGGTTGCAGCGGAAGCAATTGAGAGGGGAAACCTCCAACACTTGCAAAATTATGAAGTCCAATGCCAGGAGGCATTTGGGAAATCGCTTGCTTACAGTGCTTTGAAGAGAGAATTTCTGGAAAACAACTGGAACCAACCCAACATTGATTTCGAAGGGTTGATCCGCAAAACTTGGGTGGGCTTTAAGGAGTACTATGAGGGCCGAAGAAAAATCGAACTTCACCCTTCATTTCCCAGGGCCGAAGATCCCCCTCTTTGATAAAGAATCGTTTCTTCTTTCGTCATTCCGGCGAAAGCCGGAATCCAGGGGGGAAGGAGAAAAACCGGTGAATAAGCAGCCCGCTGTATACATTCTCGCGAGTAAGAAAAAGGGTACTCTCTATATCGGTGTAACTTCGGATCTCGTCAAAAGGATGTGGGAACACAGGAATAATACGGTAGAAGGATTTACCAAACGTTATAGTGTCCACCATCTGGTTTGGTATGAACTGCGCAAGAGCATGGAGTCTGCTATTCAGCGGGAGAAGAGGTTGAAGGAATGGAAACGAGTCTGGAAACTGGAATTGATCGAAAGTACTAATCCGAATTGGCAAGATTTGTATGAGAAAATTGTTTAACTGGGTCCCGGTTTTCACCGAGAACGCTGGATTCCGGCTTTCGCCAGGAATGACGAATAAAAATAGTCGCCGGCTCGTGAAGTTAATACTTGTGCCCGGGAGGAAAGATAACTTTTCGACAATGCAGATTTTAAAAAGAAGGGAAAGCGATGCAACAGAAGGTTAGTCCGGAGTATATTCAGACCAGCTTAGCCGCCTCTTTGACATTGGAGTTTCAATCTGGCTCTTTTCACAGGGATGCACAATTGAAGGGGCTAAACCTCCTCCTCCATTACGAGGAAGGTTGCCTTGGAAAATGCCACTTCTGTGGGCTGTCGAGGTCGAGACAGAACGCTCCGAGAGGAAAAACCTTTATCCGGGTGGACTGGCCTCTCTACCCGCTCGAAGAAATTATCGAAAGGACGAGGGATAAAGAGCAGATCCATCGCGTCTGCCTCTCGATGATCACTCATCCGAAGGCCCTGGAAGATACTCTCTCTGTGATCGAAAGATTGAGAACGGGAACTGACCTACCCATAAGCGTTCTCATCGCTCCAACACTGATTCGCCGCGATGATTCTCTTGCGGCAATGAAGAAGGCTGGCGCTGATCGGGTTGGAATCGCCATTGACGCCGCCACTCCTGAGCTTTTCGATCAATTGAGAGGGAAAGGCGTCGGAGGTCCTCATCAATGGGAGCATTACTGGGATGTTGTCCGGATGGCGGTAACTGTTTTCGGAAGATTTCGTGCGGGAATCCACCTCATTGTCGGCCTAAGCGAGACAGAGGAACAAATGGTTGTAGCCATCCAGAAAGCGCAAAGCATGGGAGCCCTCACCCATCTCTTTTCCTTTTTTCCTGAGAAAGGAAGCCCCATGGAGAAACATTCCCCTCCTCCTCTCGACCAATACCGAAGAATCCAGCTTGCACGCTGGATCATCAATGAGTCCCTGGGATCATTCAGCCAGATGAAGTTTGATGAGAGGGGAAGGCTGATTGATTTCGGGATGGACGTAGGACCTCTTACCCAGACGGGGGAGGCATTTACGACCTCCGGGTGTCCTGGAAAGGACGGGAAAGTTGCCTGCAATCGGCCTTACGGCAACGAAAGACCCTTGGAGCCGATCCGGAATTTCCCTTTTATGCCTGAAAAGGAAGATATCGAAGAAATAAAGAAGCAACTGGGAATCAGCCCCCTCGCGTCATTCCTTCGAAAGCAGGAATCCAGATCTTTTTAATAATGACTGGATTCCCGTCTTCACGGGAATGACAGAATCGAATTCTAGATGTCGATAGACAGCCTTGTTCAACTTCCCTTAAATGAACTTCAATCCGAGGCCTTCAGGATTCGGAAGAAGCATTTTGGCAACGGACTCACCTTCTCGATTCCCGGTACTGTTACCTACCATGACAGCACCCTCCCTATCCAGAAAGACCGGTTTGCAGCTATCAGTGTAACCGGGGGACACTGCGATCTCCGATGCGCACACTGTAAAGGAAAGCTTCTTGAAGCGATGATCCCCGCAGAAGATCCTGAAACTTTTCTAAAAATCGTTGATCGACTTCGTCTCGACGGGGCTCATGGCATCTTGGTGAGCGGAGGTGCGGATCACAACGGCCAAGTCCTTCTTGATCAATTCATCCCTTCCATCGGGGCGATCAAAGAAAAATATCCTCTGTTGAAACTCATCGTCCACACAGGTTTGATCCGTAGGGAGCCGGCCAGGAAATTAAAGGAGGCCGGGGTGGACCAGATTCTGATCGACGTCATTGGAGATAATGACACTATTCGGGACATTTACCACCTCAATAAAAGAGTCAAAGATTACGAAGAGACGCTCTGGATGTTGAAGGAGATGGGACATCGCCTCGCACCACATATTATTATCGGGCATCACTTCGGAGAGATCAGAGGAGAATGGAAGGCTTTAGAGTCAGTCACACGGGTCGGCGTAGAAACGATTGTTCTGGTCGTTTTCAAAACGTTGAATGCTTCGGAGAAGGATCATTTCAAAGTTCCGAACCCCGAAGAAACATCAAGAATTTTTGCTATCGCCCGTATCCTCAATCCGTCCATTCCGATTCGAATGGGTTGCATCCGCCCTGCCCATCCCAGGAAGGCAACCATGGAGAGAGGCGCCATCGACTCCGGAATCAATACCATTGCCTATCCGCTCCAGGGAACGATCAACTATGCAAAAGAAATCGGCCTCGATACCAAATTTATTGAGATGTGTTGTAGCCTGGTTTAGAAGATAGGGAAAAAGCTTGAATCCCCTTTCCCCCTTGTGGGGGAAGGTGCGGATGGGGGATGGCGATCCTCCCCCGCGAGGGGGGAGGAGACGAGCGAGTGGGTGTGCAAGGCAAGACTATGAAACGAATTCTCAACAAAAAAAAAATCCAGACCAGACTCCTTCGCTGGTTTAACAAGAACGGGAGAAACCTCCTCTGGAGAAAAACCACGGACCCTTATGCCATCTGGGTTTCAGAGATCATGCTCCAGCAGACCCAGGTATCCACGGTGATCCCTTATTACCAAAAATTCCTTAAATCCTTTCCCACTGTTGGTCGCCTGGCAAAAGCCGATCTCTCAGAAGTCCTGAAGGCCTGGGAAGGACTTGGCTATTATTCAAGAGCCCGAAACCTTCACCGTGCTTCTCAGATCGTGTCAGATCGTTTTCGAGGGATCATTCCTAATGATCTGAAAGACCTCGTGAGCCTGCCCGGAATCGGCCGGTCCACCGCTGGCGCTATCCTTTCCTTTGCCTTTCATAAAGACGCCCCCATCCTCGACGGAAATGCAAAAAGAGTCATCTCAAGACTCTTTGCTGTTTCTCATAACCCGGCGAGAGGCAAGACCGAAGACCTTCTATGGAAACTCTCTGAAGCCCTGGTCCCGGAAGGACTTTCAAACCCCTTCAATCAGGCCCTGATGGATCTTGGCTCAATACTATGCACGGTCAAAGAACCTGATTGTGCGAACTGCCCCTTGCGTAATGCCTGCAAAGCAAGAGCCTCAGGAAAGCCTGAGAACTATCCATCAAAGAGGATAAGGAAAACGATTCCCCATGTGGAGTCAGTTTCTGCGGTAATCGAGAGAAATGGAAAAGTTCTCCTCAGGCAGAGACCTCCTTCGGGTCTTTTGGGAGGGTTATGGGAATTTCCGAATTGGAAGATCAAAGAAAAACAAAGGTTGAGGTTAGGCATGAGGTTAAGAAATCACATTAAGAAAGACACCGGGATAACAAGCGACGTCAAGGAGCTTATCGGAACTTTTAGACAAACTTTCTCTCATTTCAAACTGACTCTACACGTCTATCACTGCCAGGCAATGAATGGAAAAGGAAAAGGGAAACGGGTCCCTATAAGGGACCTTCATCTCTTACCCATGCCGCGAATCCACCGAAGAATTGCCAATTTAATTTCAGAATGCAGCTTGCAGATTTCAGATTGAAGTAGAATTTCTTCAATTTACAATTGAAATTTGAAATTGATTTATCACCGGGTCATCGTGTCTCCAGATCACCGCGTCACCGAGTCGCCCCGTCTCCGCGTCTCTTTATCTTTCATGTCAGTCAGCCCGAAATCGATGTGGCGACTTTCGACATCTACCCGATCCACTCTCACCTTGACCTCATCGCCGATTCTGAAAGTCCTGTGAGTCCTCTCGCCAACAAGACAGTATTTTTTCTCATGATACTGGTAATAATCGTCGTGGAGGCTTGTCATTCTCACCAGCCCTTCTACAAAAATATCTTTCAGTTCTACGAAGAAGCCAAAAGCCGCCACGCCACTGATGATCCCCTCGTATTCCTCACCGAGCTTATCCTTCATGAAGCGCACCCTGTAACGACCCAGAATCTCTCTTTCGGCCTCCATCGCCACCCTTTCCCTGTCGGAGAGATGGTCAGCCCTCTCAGCCAAAACCTCTTCCGAGACCTTCATCTCCTCTTTCGCCAGAACCTTCTTTAAAAGCCGATGGACGATCAGATCAGGAAATCTTCTAATGGGAGACGTAAAATGCGTGTAGCCATCCGAGGCCAGACCGAAGTGTCCTAAGTTTTTGGCCGAATACTTGGCCCACTTCATCGATCGAAGGAGAATCTCGTTTATCACCCTTTCTTCGGGTCTACCTTTCACATCGGAAAGGACCCTCTGGAATCCCTTCGGGGAATAGTCCGGCTCTTTTTTCATCCGATACCCCAGTTGGGATATAAACCTTCTAAATTCATCGACCGATTCTTTCTTAGGAGGTTCGTGGATTCGGTAGATGAACGGAAGTCCTTTCTCTTCCATGAAATGAGCGACGGCCTCATTGGCAGCGATCATAAATTCTTCGATGATCTGATGGGCCAGGTTTCTTTCCGCCCGGACGACGTCCTCGGTCTCCCCTTGGAGATTGAGGACAATCTCGGGTTCCGGAAGATCAAAGTCAATCGCCCCTCTATCTGTCCTTCTCCGGCGAAGCTCCTGGCAGAGGTAGCCCATAAGGGCTAAGGAGGGAAGGAGGGGACTGAATCGCTCTCGGAGTTCCGAATCCCCATCCACCAGGATTTTCTTGACCCATGTGTACGTGAGTCTTTCGTCACTTCGGATCACACTGGGATAGAATTGAGCGCTCTTTCTCTCCCCATTTTCGTCATATCTCAACTCGGCTGTGAGCGTCAGTCGGTCCACTCTGGGATGAAGACAGCAGATTTCGTTCGAAAGCTCCTGCGGAAACATGGGAATGGCTCGGTCCGGAAAATAGACGCTGGTGCCGCGCGAATAAGCTTCGTCATCAAGAGATGTCCCTTCCTTGACATAATGGCTGACGTCTGAGATCGATACATACAGTTTGATGCTCCCGTCCCTTTCTCTTTCAACGGAGACGGCGTCATCGAAATCTCTTGCGTTTTGTCCATCGATGGTAAAAGTTGGAATTCCCCTCAAGTCTACCCGGTTTCGGTACTCATGGGAGGAGGGAGCGGGAGGGAGGCTTTGGGCCTCTTTCAGCGCAGCGGATGTGAACCGATAAGGAAGATCGTATTTGTGAATGATGATTTGGGGTTCAACCTCCGGGTCATCAGGATATCCCAGAATATGTGTGATTCTTCCTTCCGGTCTCGCTCTCTCCGTATGGTGCCGGGTAATTTCCGCCACCACGATCTGATTCGGCCTTGCCCTTTTCGTCTCTCCTTCGGGAATGAAGACTTCAGGAAGAATCCGTTCATCCTCCGGGATGACATAAGAATAATTCTTAGCCCTCATAAACTTACCGACGACTTTACGCGTCTTTCTTTCCAGAATCCGGATGATGCTGCCCTCTTTTCCTTTCTTCCGGATCGACTCAATCCTTGCGACGACACGGTCTCCGTGCATCGCCTCTTTGAGATTTCTGGGGCTGATGAAAATGTCTTCTTCCCCTTCTGCTTCGGGAATGACGAACCCATACCCGTCCGGATGCGTCTTGATCCTGCCGACGATCAGGTTCATTTTCGACGGAAGGCCGTAGCGGTTTCCCCGAATCCGAACGACCCTCCCCTCTTCCGCCAGATCTCTGAGGAATTCCCTTGCCTTCTGTCTCTGCTCTTTCTGGAGACCCAATCGGCGAAGGATCTCCCTCAAAAGAAGAGGCCGGTCTTCCGCCCTCATCAGGTCGAGAATCTGCGACGCCGAGAGATCGATGTGCTTCTCTCGCCGGTCTCTCCCGTTCTTTTTATTTTGTCTTTTACCCATCCTCTCACCGAATCGGATGATCCGCCATCTTCCGCATTACCCCCCGCCCTCCACACAAAAAAAGGGGCGCTTTGCGCCCCCGCTTTATTCGCCCCGTTAGAATCTCAACGGAGCATTAAACGCCTGTTGGAGCTTTTTCGGATCTACCCCCTGTGGAACTCTGTCTCGTCCCGCGTTTCGTGGGATACACGACAGAGCAGCGGGGCACGATTTCTAACGGGGTAAACAGCAAGCACCTCGTTTCTTTCAATTCACGCTCCCACTCCATGCGAGACCCCTATCGATGCGAGGAAAAGCGGGATGAGGATAGCGAGTAGGATGCCGAGTCCAAAAACGATAATGAGGGGAAGAAGAACGGCCAACACTGCCTTCCCCGTCGAGATCTCATGCCCCTCACGCACGCCAAAAATGGCGAGAACCAAAAGATAAATCCCCCCTACGAAAGTGCCGATGAACGGAACGATGTAAAAAAGTACAGCGCTGTAGGAATAAGAGATGGCGCGGAAGGTCGGAGCAAATCCTTTCCTGTTACCCCCTACAATCATCAGGCAGAGATGGGTTACTCCGCTTCCCAACAGAATAGAGAGAGCCACCGTAAAGGGTATTGAAATAATGGCGACCGTGAGGAAAACGCTGTACGTGGCCGCCGAGAAGATTTGGTGCGGAACAACTCCGGAAAAGAACAACCATTGCCAAAGCAGGGCTACCCCAGAGCCGATGATACCCGAGATCATCGCAAAAATAAACGGAGACCAATATCCTTCGCCCAAAGCCGCTTTCTTAAAAAACTTAGTCGGAGAGAAAAGAACCTCTTGTGTCGTTTTCAAAAAAGCCACGATAAAACCCTCACCGCTCTCCCATGGGGTATACTCTTCGGACGAAATTTCTCGAACCTGCTCTTCGACTGAACGCGCCATTTCCTGATACTGGACAAACTTAGATATGATCACACCGCACTTGATGCACTCATCCGTTTCGGGTTGCTCAAACCCACATTGGGGACAAGTGACCATTCCCTTTATGAAGGCCTTCTTTTCGGGCGCGGACCTGTAAGCAAAGGGGGGCTTCGGCTCGGGCCTTGGCCCGGGTTCAGCTCTTGGTTCAGGTTCATGTTCAGGTTCGAAACCCCGGGTTATTTCCAGAGTTGGAATCGGCTCTTTCTCTTCCTCCAATTTGGCTCTTCCTCCGATTTCTTCAAAGACCTTCGCGTACCTCTGCGCCTCCTCTACGGTAAGGCCTTTCTTCACCACGATGGGAACCCTTTGGAGCAGGCTTTCAGCCCTTTCAGGACTCAGATTAAACCTTTTCTGAAGACCGCCGATCAAACGAGTCTCTTCTTCAGGTCCGATTACCGAAAGACCCAAGAAAATCACTTTATAAGAAGCCACGTCCCCACCTCCTTTGGAGCTAAAAACAGTTTGGGAATATTTATCACATTCATCATTAAACTACAAGAATTATTTGTGTTGCAAATCCCGATTTATAAAGTGGCCATTGCGAGTGAAACGACGCCTTGTCCCGAGCGAAGCGAGGGGACTCTTGAGATTCCCACGCGCTTTGCCCTCACAACGACTTCGTAAGATTGTCACGGTCGACCCGACCTCGCAATGACCGCATAGAGGAGTCAACGTTGCAAAAGCATTCCGAATCCGGGATAATTCCGTCTGATGACTACCACTTTTTGCCCCTAAATAAAAGGAGAATTTTATGTTCGCGACGCGATTGACTGAGATGCTTGGGATCAAATATCCGATCGTCCAGGGTGGAATTCAGTGGCTTGCCACGGCCCAGCTGGCCTCAGCCGTATCCGAGGCAGGAGGCCTGGGAATCATATCAAGCCTCTCCTTCCCGGATCAAGGGAGTTTAAGAAAAGAGATCCGTCAGATGAAGGAAAAGACCCGAAAGCCCTTTGGCGTGAACCTGTCCATCCTGCCGGGATTAAGCGAGGGGGACCGGGTCACGAAAATGCTTCAGGTGATCTTAGAGGAAAGGGTCCCGGTCGTAGAGACTTCAGGAAGGAGTCCCGAGTCCTTTGTCCAAGAATTGAAAAGCGAGGGGATTAAACTCATCCACAAAGTTCCATCTGTCCGATTTGCTCAAAAAGCTGAATCGATTGGGGCAGACGCGGTGACAGTGGTGGGGTTCGAATGCGGAGGCCGGCCCGGGGTGGATGAGGTGACTTCTCTGGTCCTCATTCCTAAGGCAGTTGAGTCCGTGAAGATCCCGATTATTGCAGGCGGCGGAATTGCAGACGGCAGGGGGTTTCTGGCCGCCCTGGCCTTGGGAGCGGAAGGGGTTGTGATGGGAACACGATTTGTGGCCACCGAAGAATGTCCTGCCCATCCACGGTTCAAAGAAGGTTTCGTCAACGCAAGGGAGACCGATACGCTGCTTATCTATCGTTCGATCAAGAACGCAGCAAGAGTGCTCAAAACCGAGGCTGCACAAAAAATACTTTCATTAGAACAGGAGGGGGCCACCCCGGAAGAACTGATGGCCGCCATGGGTGGTCGAATGAGCCCAAGTGCTTATCGAGAAGCCAATGTGGATGGGACGATTATGGGATGCGGCCAATGTGTGGGGTTGATCCATAAAATAAAAAGCGTTAGAGAGGTCATCGAAGACATGATTCAGGAGGCTCAGTCCGTCCTCCAGAAATTGAATACCATCATTGGCGACCATGAACGTTAAACGATAAACGAGGAACAGTGTATTATCTGCATCATTCATAAAATCGATTTCAAGAGAGGAACCGATTGATGATACGACGCAACTTGGGGCACCCCGAAGTGAAAGCGACCCGCTATCGGGCCCACGGGGGTGGCGTG
>Ga0335081_10012624_pt1 | contig 13694 bp, 12 predicted proteins | sample Lox_Sample_35_FD_206713 | JGI IMG/M metagenome (GOLD analysis project Ga0335081, IMG submission 206713) | Soil microbial communities from Loxahatchee National Wildlife Refuge, Florida, United States - Lox_Sample_3.5 | ecosystem: Environmental > Terrestrial > Soil > Wetlands | place: USA...
CCGCAGCTGAACGCCGCGCAGCTGCTCGCTTTCCTGAAGAGCCTCGACGGCAAGGGCAATCCTTTCTACTGCACGGCGATCCCCTGCCTGCCGCCCTACACGCCGTTCGACTTCGCGCTGACGCTCCCGCAGGAGAACCCCTACAACTCCTACGAGGTGACGGAGAAGACCCTCACCGGCTACGTCGAGGCGCAGTTCGCCGCCAGCAGCTGGTCGGGGAACCTGGGGGTGCGCGTCGTGCACACCACGACCACCGCCAGCACCGCCTCCGCCGTGCCGGTGGCGCTGTGGACCCCGTCCAACACCGCGAGCAGCGTACAGACCTGGAACGTCATCTACGGCAACTCGCAGCCGATCGGCGCCAACGGCAGCTACACCATGGCGCTGCCGTCCGCCAACCTGGCCTACTGGCTGGTGCCGCAGCAGTTGCAGCTGCGCCTCGGTCTCGCCGAGACCATGGCGCGGCCCGACCTGAGCGAGCTCGCCCCGACGTCCTCCAACAACGCCATCAACGGCACCCCGCAGCTCTTCTATAACGGCACGGCGGGATTGAAGCCCGTCAAGGCCAAGCAGGCGGATCTCTCGATCGAGTGGTACTACGGCCCGCACGCGGCGCTCACCGCCGCGGTGTTCGCCAAGCGGATCCTCAACGACATCTACACGGCGGTGGAGTCGAACGTGAACCTCGGCACGCTGCAGTACGTCGGCGGCCAGCCCGGCACGGTGCCAGGGACGCCCTTCCTGTGGACGGTCACCGAGCCGGCCAACGGCGCGGAGAGCACCTTCTCGGGCCTCGAGCTCACCTGGCAGCACGTCATGGAAAATGGCCTCGGGGCGCGCATGCAGTACACAGCGACCCGCACCCGGAGCTACGATCAGTTCGGCAACTTCGTCGGCTCCATCAATGCGGCGCCACCGACCACGTACTCGATCGGACTCCTCTATGAGAAGGGACCCTGGGCCGCCGACGTCAACTGGGACCACCAGTCGAGCTTCGAGATCGCGTGCAGCCAGTGCACCGAAGTGCCCGGGTGGCCCGCCTACGCCGATGCTTTCGACTGGGTCACGGCGAGCCTGCACTATCACTGGGGCCGCTTCGAGATCTATACGGAGGGCAAGAACCTCACGAATGCCGTGGCACGCAGCTACCTCAACGGCAATCCGCTGCTCCCCTGGGCGCCGGGCCAGAGCGTCGGGGCGAGCGAGAGCGGCACCGGCATCGGCTACAGCGCCTATGGCCGGACCTACGTCCTCGGGGTCGCCTACCACTACTGAGCGGAGAGCACAGTGAGAGAGCCCATGGAAGCGCTCGGACTCACGGCGGCGCAGCTCGCCTCGCGAGGCGCGGGCGCGACCGCACGCGAGATCGCCCAGCAACCGCTCGTGTGGCCGCAGATCGTGCGCCTCGTCGCCGGCGATGCGGCGCTCTCCTCATTCCTCGCCCCACTGCTCGCGGATTCGGGGCTGCGCATCGTTCTCACCGGCGCCGGCAGCTCCTCCTTCATCGGCCAGTGCCTCGCGCCGGCATTGGCGCGCGCCGGGCGGCGGGCCGAGGCCCTCGCCACGACCGACATCGTCGCGGACCCCGCGGGCACGCTCAGCGCCCACATACCGACACTGATCGTGCACTTCGCGCGCTCCGGCAACAGTCCCGAGAGCGTCGGGGCGCTCGAGCTCGCCGCGCAGCGCGTCGAGCGCTGCGCGCATCTCGTCGTGACCTGCAATCGCGACGGCGAGCTCTATCGCCGTGCCGGCGCGCTCGGCCGCCAGGCGCACGTGCTGCTCCTGCCCGAGGTCTTCAACGACCAGGGCTTCGCCATGACCTCCAGCGTCACCGGCATGCTGCTCGCGGCGGCGCTGGCGCTCGGCGCGATTCCCGCGAGCGAGGCGCGCATCGCGTGCCTCGGGCGGCTCGCGCGCGAGGTCATGTCCGGCGGAGTTCCGCTGCTCACGAGCCTGGTGCGCGCGCAGTTCGAGCGGGCGATCTTTCTCGGCAGCAGCGAGCTCAAGGGCCTCGCGCGCGAGGCGGCTCTCAAGATGCTCGAGCTCACGGACGGGCGCGTGGTGTCGGCGGGCGATTCGCCGCTCGCCTTCCGTCACGGCCCGAAGACGATCCTCAACGGCAACGCGCTGGTGGTGCTCTTCATGAGCAACGACCCGTACACGCGCCGCTACGAGCTCGATCTCCTCGATGAGCTGCGGCGCGAGGGCGTGGCGGGGCGCGTGATCGCGCTCGCGAACGCACCCGGCATGCCCGAGAATCACGACAACCTGCTGCTGGCCGACGAGGCAACAGACTCCTTGAGCGATCTCGAGCTGTCGCTCCCCTACGCGGTGTTCGCGCAATTGCTCGCGACGCTCCGGTCGCTGTCGCTGTGGCTGAGCCCCGACAGCCCGAACGCCGCAGGTACCGTGAACCGTGTCGTGCAGGGTGTGACGATCTATCCCTACGGCGGCTCGCGGTGAAGCTGTTCCTCGGGGTCGATGGCGGCGGGAGCAAGACGCGCTTCCTCCTCATCGACGAGGCCGGGCGCGTTCTCGGCGCCCACACCACCGGCACCGCCTACTACCTCGAGATCGGGCTCGAGGGGCTCGAAGTCCTGCTGACACAGGGCATCCGCGCCACGCTCGAGAAGGCCGGCGCCGCGCCGGAGCAGCTCGCTTACGCTTTCCTGGGGCTCCCCGCCTACGGCGAGGACCGCGGGCTGGTTCCCGAGCTCGATGCCGCCCCGGCGGCGGCGCTTCCCCACGGCCGCTACCGCTGCGGCAACGACATGGTGTGCGGCTGGGCGGGCGCGCTCGCCGGCGCCGACGGCATCAACATCGTGGCGGGCACCGGCTCGATCGCCTACGGCGAGTACGCCGGCCGCAGCGCCCGCGCCGGCGGCTGGGGCGAGCTCTTCAGCGACGAGGGCTCGGCCTACTGGCTGGCGCGCGAGGGGCTGCGGCTCTTCTCGCGCATGAGCGATGGCCGCACGCCGCGCGGCCCCCTCTATGACCGCGTGCGCAGCCACTTCGCGCTTCAGGAAGACCTCGACCTGTGCGCGACCGTGTACGGCAAGAGCGTCGCGCAGCGCAGCCAGCTTGCCAGGCTGTCGAAGCTGGTCGCGGAGGCGGCGAGCTCGGGGGATGAGGCCGCGCGCGGGCTGTTCACGCGCGCCGTCACGGAGCTTGCGGAGATCGTCGATGCGGTACGGGCGCAGCTTCGAGTCCCGCATGAGGAGGAGCTGGCGGTGTCCTACTCGGGCGGCCTGTTCCGCCTGCGCGAGCTGATGCTCGAGCCGCTCGCGGCCGCGCTCACGCGCCGTGCGCAGCGCTACCGGTTTCTCGCCGCGCGGCTGCCGCCGGAAGCCGGCGCAGCGCTGCAGGCCGCGCGCCTCGGCGGCGCACCGCTCGCCGCGCAGAGCATCGCGACGCTCGAGTCGGCGATGGCGAAAGCCCCCTAAGAAGACTGGCGGACCACGGCGACGGCCGCCCCGGTGAGGACGGTCGCCGTACAGCGGTTCAGGAGCCGTACCGCGCGCGCCTCGCGAAACAGGCCCCGCGCGCGGGTCGCGGCCAGCACGTAGGCGCCGAGCACCGCCGGCAGGATCACGGCGATCGCGGCCGCGACAGCCAGGTAGTCGACGACCTGCAGCGCCCTGAGGTTCACGAGCGTCGGCAGCAGCGCCACGAAGAACAGCATCGGCTTAGGATTGCCGAGCGTCAGCGACAGACTCCCGAGGAAGGCCTCCAGCGGGCTCTGCGCTGACCCGGACTCACCGACCTCGACTGCCTTGGCCGGCGCCGTCCACAGCCGGTAGGCGAAATAAAGGAGAAACAGGGCTCCCGCGTAGCGCAGACCCGCGAAGGCAAGTTGCGCGGTGTGCGCGAGCGCCGCGAGCCCGGCGGCGGCGCCGGCGAACCAGGTCAGATCTCCGACAAGAAACCCCGCGATATACGCCGGAGCGCCCCGCACTCCATGAGCGAGGGAGCGTGCGAGCAGCGCCGCGACACCGGGTCCGGGCGTCGCGACCGCGATCGTGTACACGGCACAGAAGGCGAGCAAGCCGTACGCGGACAAAGCGATCTCTTTCTACGCTTGGGCATGGCGAGCCTGGCAGCGCGGCAGCGTGACCGTAAGTGTCACCGTGGAGCAAGGCCCGGGTGCGCCGCCGGCCCGGGTGGTTCCGCCACCGATCGGAACCGCCCGGGCGGCGACTGCGGGGGAAACGTCGCTAGGCGCGCCGGCCGCAGCGGTTGTACGGATCGCCCGTGCGTTCCTCGCTGGCCAGCCCGCCGTCGACCGTCAGCGCCGGGACATCGAGGGTGTTCATGAGCTCCGCGACCGACTTCTTGGCCAGCACCGCGGTCGACACGGCCCAGTCCCACTTGGCGTTGCCGCGCACGTCGTGGATCACGCGACCGCCGGCGGCACGCCCGACGTGGTGCTCGCCGACCTCGCTCAACCGAAGTGCCTCAACTGTGTTCGTCTTCATGGCCGTGTCTTCCGCAGTGAGTTGCAAGACTTGAATCGTCCGACATGTGGCTTATCGGTCGCGGCCCAGCGCACTGAAGCACTTGCAGCAGAATTGCGAATGGGATCTCAGGGGTTTGCGGCACGGCAGAGCGACGAAAATCTTGAGTGGCGCGCGCTTGCCGGCAAGCGGCAAGACCTTGCCGCCTGCGAGTCAAACAACCTTAACGTGATTCGCGCTACCTTAGCCCCATGCCAATCCTCAGACCGGGGCTCGCTGCGGTCCTGTTCGCGCTGTGCCTGCTCGCGACGGGCGCCCCCGTGCGCGCAGCCGGCAGCGACGGGCCCCCGCACTTCCAGGTTCCCGGTGTCAGTGCCCGGGGCCACCTGACCTTCGTCGTATACGGCGACACACGCTTCACGGACCGTGACGGCGTCGCGAACGGGGCGGCACGCCGCGCGCTGGTCGCGAAGATCGCGAACGACAATCCGGCCGCGATCGTGATCGGGGGGGACCTCATCTACAGGGCGAACCCGGCGGATGACTACGCGACCTACCGGACCGAGACGCTCGAGTGGGCACGGCGCGGGATTCCGGTCTACCCGGCCATCGGCAACCATGAGGTCCAGGACTGCGACCGCAGCGCCGCCGACAACCCCTGCCTCGAGAACTGGTGGGCGGCCTTCCCGCACCTGTCGCTCCGCCCCTGGCGGTGGTACTCGCTCTCCATCGGGCCCGCCATCCGCGTGCTGGTCCTCGACTCGGACTCCCCGCTCAGGGCCGGGAGCGAGCAGCGCACGTGGCTCGAGCGCGAGCTGACGGCCGTGAATCCGCAGGTCAAATTCATGCTTCTGGTGCTGCACTACCCGCCGGTGCGCGATCCCGTCTTCCCGCACGGCAAGGACGAGGCCGAGATCGAGCCGCTGCTGTCGGCGCGGGCCGAGTCGCTGCCCTTCAAGGTGATCGTCGTCGGCAGCCACGTACACAACTACGAGCGCTTCAGCCGCGGCGGCGTCGCCTACCTCGTGAGCGGCGGCGGGGGAGCAAAGCCGGTGCCGGCATTTCGCATGTCGGGCGAGCTGTCGCAGCTCACGACCGCCGTGAACTTCCACTACCTGCGCTTCACGCTCGAGAACGACCGGCTCAGCTGCACCATGGTGCGTTTCGATGCCAGCGACGAGACCGGGAACCCCTGGAGCGAGCCGGATCGGTTCGAGGTCAAGGCGCGCTAGCGGCCTCGCCCCGGGGAGCCGCGCGCCCAGTTGCCCGCGGGCTGAGCCGGGCGGCGGGGCGGGCTCCGCGGCGAGGGTATAATCGCAGCCCTCGTCCGCGCCCTGGGCAGAAGAAGGAACCCCAAGTGCCAGCTGCGTCCGATGAAGCCACCGTGGCGAATGAGCTCGCCGGCGCCGTGCGGCGCCACTGGGTACTGTTCCTCATCGAGGGAATCGCGCTGGTCGTACTCGGCGCGCTCGCGATCATGGCGCCCGCCATCGCCTCCGTCGCCACGGCCGTGTTCTTCGGCTGGATCCTCCTGGTGAGCGGGGTCGCGGGGCTCATCACCACGTTGCGCGGCCGGCAGGTTCCCGGATTCCGCTGGTCGCTGCTCTCTGCGGTAATCGGCATCATCGCGGGCGCGCTGCTTCTCGGGTGGCCGGTACAGGGGGCGCTGTCGCTCACCGCCGTGCTGATCGCCTTCCTCGGGATCGAAGGCGCGGTCACCATCCTGTACGCACTCGAGCATCGCAACGCGCTCTCCGGGCGCTGGGGCTGGATGCTCGCGAGCGGCGTGCTCGACGTGTTCCTCGGGGTGCTGCTCTTTGCCGGGCTGCCCGGCACCGCGCTCTGGGCCATCGGCGTCATCGTCGGTATCAACCTGCTCTTCGGCGGCTGGGCGCTCATCCTCATGGCGCTGCACGCGCGGCCGAAGTGAGCGCGATGGAATCGAAGAAGTACCTGGTCTACGGCCGGCCGACACTCGGCTCCGACATGCCGCAGATGCTGCTCGAGGAAATCGGCGCGCCCTACGAGCTGGTGCGCGTCGGCAAGGAGCCTGCCGACATCGAGGCCTATCGGCGCATCGCCGGCACCACCAAGGTGCCGGCTCTCGCCCTGCCGCAGGGAGGCGTCATGTTCGAGTCCGCGGCGATGTGCATCTACCTCGCCGAGGCGCACCCCGAGGCCCGCCTGGCACCGCCCGCCGGCACGGCGGAGCACGGGCGCTTCCTGCAGTGGATGGTGTATCTCTCCGCCAACCTCTACGAGTGCTGCCGGCGGATCTACCACCCGGAAGCCTTCGGCGGTCCGAGCGGCGCCGAGCTCGTCAGGAGCAAGGCGAGCGGCGACTTCGCCGCGATGCTCGCGCCCGTGGTCGCGGTCCTCGATCCCTACATCCTCGGCCAGGACATCTCGGCGGCGGACTTCTATTTCCACGTGCTCGCCGGCTGGCATCCGGACGGACGCGATCCCTTCAATCGCCTCTGGCCTGCGCTGGCGCAGCACGCGAGCCTCATGGGCGAGCGCGCCTCGGTGCGCAAGGTGGAAGCGCAGGCGCCCTGAGCCCCCGGCCCGAACCCGCAACAACACCAACCTGAGACAGGAACACATGTCCAAGCCCACGCTGACCGCCCGCCTCGGGCGGCTGACCTTACGTCTCGTGCTGATCACCGCGGCGCTCGCCGCGCAGGCGCAGGCGCCCGGTGAGACGCTCATGCGCTACCCGACGCTCAGCGACCAGACGGTGGTCTTCGTCGCGCACGACAACCTGTGGTCGGTGGCGCGCGGCGGCGGCGCCGCGACCCGCCTCACATCGGGCTCGGGGCGGGATCTGATGCCGCACTTCTCGCCCGACGGCCGCTGGATCGCCTTCACCGGCGAGTACCAGGGCAATCGCGACGTCTACGTGATCCCGGCAACGGGCGGCGCCGCCCGGCGCCTCAGCTTCGTTTCCGACGTGACGGAGGAGGCGCCCCTGCGCTGGGGCCCGAACAATCTCGTCATCGCCTGGACGCCCGACTCGCAGAACATCATCTTCCTGTCGCGGCGCGAGGCGTGGAACGCGTGGTTCGCGCGGCCCTTCAGCGTGCCGCTCACGGGTGGACTCGCGCAGCCGCTGCCGCTCGACCGCAGCGGCTTCATGAGCTACAGCCCCGACGGCAACCAGATCGCCTACACGCGCATCTTCCGCGACTTCCGCACCTGGAAGCGCTACCAGGGCGGCCTCGCAACCGACATCGACATCTACGACTTCAAGAAGCACGAGCTCAAGCACGTCACCGACTGGCCGGGCACCGAGACCTCGCCCATGTGGTATGGCAAGACGATCTATTTCCTCGCCGACCACGACGCCAGGCAGCGCCGCAACATCTGGGCCTACGACCTGGAGAGCGGCGCTTTCCGCCAGATCACGCACTACACCGACTACGACATCGACTTTCCGACTCTCGGCAACGGCTCAGGCGCAGCCGGCATCGTCTTCCAGCAGGGCGGCAAGCTGCACGTCATCGATCTGCCCTCCGAGCAGCTGCACGATCTCGCGGTGACCGTGCCCGATGACGGCACGCGCACCGGCCCCCGCTGGGTGGACGCGAAAGCGGCGCTGCGCGAGAACGACACTGCGCAGCAGCCCGACTACGACGTCGCCCCGAACGGCGGCCGCGCGGTGTTCTCCGCGCGCGGCGATCTGTTCACCGTGCCGGCGGAGCACGGCAACACCCGCAACCTCACCCAGAGCTCCAATGCCGACGAGGACCACCCGAGCTGGTCGCCGGACGGCAAGTGGATCGCCTACACGACGGATGTCTCCGGCGAGCAGCAGCTCGCGGTACGCCCCGCCGAGGGCGGCGCCGAGCGCATCCTCACCCACTTCGAGCACGGCTTCTTCTACCGCCCGCGCTGGTCGCCGGCCGGCGATCGCCTCGCGTTCTCCGACAACGAGCACCGCCTGTGGATCCTCAGCGTAGCGGGAGGCGATCCGCTGCAGGTGGCGCAGGACAAGTACGCCGAGATGCACGACCAGGCCTTCTCGCCCGACGGCCGCTGGCTCGCCTACAGCGTCACCGCGCCTAATTTCCTCACCGGCATCTGGCTCTACAGCGTCGAGAGCCGCAAGGCCACCCTCGTCAGCAACGGCCGCTCGAACGACTTCTCGCCGGCCTTCGACCCGACGGGCAAGTACCTGCTGTTCCTCTCCAGCCGCCACGAGAACGCGACGGTCAGCCAGTCGGAGTTCAACGTGGCGACGCTGCGCATGAACGGCGTGTACATCGCGACCTTGAAGCGCGACGCCGCCTCGCCCTTCGCGCCGCGCTCGGACGAGGGCGTGCCGAAGAAGGACGACAAGGGGAAGGACGACGACAAAGCCAAGGAAGAGGCCAAGGAGGCCAAGCCGAAGCCGGTGAAGCCGGTCGACATCGACCTCGACGGGCTGATGGCGCGTGCGGTGCCGATGCCGATCACGCCGGCCAACATCACGACGCTCGATGTCCGGGACGACAAGGTCTTCTATCTCACCATTCCCGATCAGACCTTCGCCGGGCCGCTGCCGGGCGATAAGCCCGCGCTGCACGTCTACGACCTGAAGGAGCGCAAGGACGCGACCGTGGTCGAGGGCGTGAGCTCCTACGCACTCTCCGCCGACGGCAAGAAAGTGCTCTACCGGCTCGACAAGGAGAAGGACTTCCTGATCGCCAAGGCGGCCGCGGATGCGGCCAAGGGGAAGGATGACGATGCCCCGAAGAAGCTCGATCTCTCCCACATGCGCGTGCTCATCGACCCGCGGCAGGAGTGGAACGAGATGTTCAACTCCGCCTGGCGGCTCGATCGCGACTTCTTCTTCGAATCGAAGATGAACGGCGTCGACTGGCCTGGAGTCCGCGCCGCGTACTCCAGGCTCCTGCCGCTCGCCGGCTCCCGCGGCGATCTCAACTACCTGGTCGGCGAGATGCAGGGCGAGCTCGGCAACTCCCATACCTACGTCGGCGGCGGCGATGACATGCCCGCGGAGCAGCGCGCACCTACCGCCTTCCTCGGCGCGGACTTCGCGCTCGATGCGGCTTCCGGGCGCTACCGCCTCGCGACCATCTACGCGGGCGACAACACCCGCGAGGGCTACCGCTCGCCCCTCGTGCAGCCCGGAGTCGACGTGCATGCGGGCGACTATGTGCTCGCCATCGACGGCACGGAGCTGCGCGCTCCGATGGATCCCTACAGCCTGCTGGTCGGCAAGCAGGAGTTCACCGTGCGGCTCACGGTCGCCGACGGCCCGGCGGGCAAACGCCGCGACGTCGTGGTGCAGCCGGTGAAGAACGAGCTGTCATTGCGCGAGCAGGCGTGGATCGACCACAACCGCGAAGTGGTCGACAAGGCCTCGGGAGGCAAGGTGGCCTACGTCTACCTCTCCGACATGGAAGAGCTCGGCATGAATCAGTTCGTGCGCCAGTTCTATGCGCAGATCGACAAGCAGGCGCTGATCGTCGATGAGCGCTGGAACGGCGGCGGCAACATCGACCAGATCCTGCTCGAGCGCCTGCGGCGCGTGCTGGTCGGCATGGACACCAACCGCGAGGGCGCCGGCATCACGATCCCGAACCAGCTGGTGCGCGGGCCGAAGATCTGCCTCATCAATCACTATTCGGCGTCCGACGGTGACATCTTCCCCTTCTATTTCCGCAAGTACGGTCTCGGGCCGCTGCTCGGTACGCGCACCTGGGGCGGAGTGCGCGGCATCCGCGGGCCGTGGGGACTCCTCGACGGCGGCTACATCACGATCCCCGAGGACGCGCTCTACGGGCTCGACTCGCAGTGGGTGATCGAGAACCACGGCGTCGAGCCCGACATGCCGGTCGATGACTCACCCGCCGACTGGATGGCGGGTCACGACGTGCAGCTCGAGGCGGCGATCAGGTACATCCTCGGCGAGCTCGCGAAGAAATCCGAGCCGCTGCCGGCCCCGCCGCCGCCGCTGCCGGCCTATCCGCCGGTGCCGGGCGAATGAGGAGACCCGGTCAGCCGCGCTCGCGGGCGCAGTAGCCGACGATCAGCCCGAAGAGAATCATCGCCAGGAGATTGGCGATGAGTTTTCCTGCCGTGAAGGCGGTCAGCAGGCCGTGGACGGTGAGCCGCGGCCTGAAAGGCGCCGCCGAGAGGGGCACGACGAGATAGTTCATGACGGCGAAGATGACGATCCCGGCGAGGATGCCGGTCGTCACCCAGCGCCGGCGCCGCGCGGGATGCGCGGCCGTGACCCCCAGGTAAATTGCGGCGATCAGCATCGACATCGCCCACTGCAGAGCGAGCCCCAGGGCGGCGCTCGGCATGCCGCCGGTGAATGCGGGCTTGCCGATGAGGCCGCTCGCGATGGCGTGCAGGATCACGACCGGATCGAGCGAGTTGATGGCACAGGCGGCGCCGATGTCGATGGTGCCGGCGACGAGCCCGGCGACCACTATCGTGGAGGCAGTCCGCGTAAGCGAGGTCATGAGCCGCTACCTTACTACCTGGCCCGCGGCCGCGCCCCTCCCTCCACCAGCCGCTCATCGCCCGGCTCTCTCTCTCCGGCGCGTGGCGAAACCGCGCCGGGATCGTTAGGATTTTCGCCTGCCGCGATATCCGGGGAGCGACGCCTTTGAGCCCAAGGACCCTGAGTACCTTCGCGATCCTTCTCACGCTGGGAGTCGGCGCGGCTCAGGCCGCGGCTCCCTCTGCCGGCGCCGCTTCCCCCGCCCGCCCGCGTGCTGCGGACATCGGCCTCAAGGTCGGGGTCCTCCCGGCCGGCCCGCTGGATGCCATCACCGACGTCGCGGGAGTCACCGTCGGCCAGACGACCATCGTCCGCGGGGACAACATCCGCACCGGCGTGACCGCGATCGTGCCGCATCCGGGAAATCTGTTCCGCGACAAGGTGCCGGCCGCGATCTACGTGGGCAACGGCTTCGGCAAGCTCACCGGCGTCACGCAGGTGGAGGAGCTCGGCGAGATCGAGACCCCGATCCTCCTCACCTCGACGCTTGCCGTGCCGCGCGTCGCCGATGCGCTCGTGAGCTACATGCTGGCGCTGCCGGGCAACGAGGACGTGATGTCGGTCAACCCGATAGTGGGTGAGACCAACGACGGCTACCTCAACGACATCCGCGGACGCCACGTCACCGCCGACGATGTGCTCGCTGCATTGAAGAACGCGCACGGCGGCCCGGTCGAGGAAGGCGCGGTCGGTGCCGGCACCGGCACCACGGCCTTCGGCTGGAAGGGCGGCATCGGCACCGCCTCGCGCCGCGAGCCGGAGAGCTTCGGCGGCTATACGGTGGGAGTGCTCGTGCAGAGCAATTTCGGCGGCGTGCTCACGATCGGCGGCGCGCCGGTCGGCGTCGAGCTCGGCCGCTACGAGCTGCGCGAGGAGCTCGAGAAGGCCGGCACGGGCCGTGACAAGGCCGATGGCTCCTGCATGATGGTGATCGCCACCGATGCGCCGCTCGATGCCCGCGGCCTGAAGCGCCTCGCTTCCCGCGCCTGGCTCGGGCTCGCGCGCACCGGCGGCACCGCCTCCAACGGCAGCGGCGAGTACGCGATTGCCTTCTCCACGGCTCCTGCCGTGCGTATTCATATGGACGACCGGGCGATCACCCGCCGCGAGGACGTGGTGACGGCCGGTGCCATGTCGCCGCTCTTCCTGGCTGCGATAGAGGCGACGGAGGAAGCGGTGTACAACTCGATGCTCAAGGCAGCCACCACCACCGGCAATGGACATACGATCGAGGCGCTGCCGATCGGGCGTGTCGTCGAGATACTGAAAGAACACCGTGTAATTCACTGACGGAGGTCCCGACCGATGCATCACTCACGCCTGTGCGCCGTGCTCATCGACTGCAACACACCCGACGTCGATGCGGCCGCGCACTTCTGGGCCGAGGCGCTGGGCCGGCCGGTCGATCCCGACCATCCGGGCAGCCGCGGCCGGTATCGCATGCTGCAGACACCTCCCGATGAGCCGATCGTCGAGATCCAGCGTGTGGATCACGACAGCCGCGTCCACCTCGACATCGAGACCGACGACATCCCGGCCGAGGTCGCACGGCTGACGAAGCTCGGCGCGAAGGTAGCGGCACGCCTCGAGCGCTGGGTGGTAATGGAGGCGCCGACCGGGCAGCGCTTCTGCGTGGTGCGCGTGCAGCGGCCCGGCTTTCCGAAAAACGCCCAGCGCTGGGAGTCATGAGACTTCGGGCCCCGGGCGGCGCAGTCGTCGGCGCCTGCGCCGTGACGCTGCTCGGAGGCCTGCTGGCTGCGCCCGCCGGCGCGGGGCCGGCGACCGCGGCGGCTTCCCCGGACCCGGATGCGATACTGCGCCGCGCCTTCGATGAGTACCGGGCGCGCAGCTCGCAGACCTCGGTGACGATGACCGTCCATCGACCCGAGTGGGAGCGGCACCTGGAGATGAAGGTCTGGACGCGCGGGCAGGACGATGCGCTGGTGCGCTTCATCGCCCCGCCGAAGGATGCCGGCAATGGCACCCTCAAGATGGGCGATGACATCTGGGTCTTCAACCCAAAGCTCAACCAGGTGATCAAGCTGCCGGTGAGCATGATGAGCCAGTCGTGGATGGGCTCGGACTTCTCCTACAACGATCTGTCGAAGTCCGAGGAGCTGCTCGAGTGGTACGTACACCGCCTCACCGACACGCAGCAAAGCGACGGGCACACGCTGTGGACGATCGAATCGCTCCCCAAGCCCGGTGCTCCGGTCGTGTGGGGCAAGGTGACGGTGAGGATCCGCGACGATGACGTGGTCATCGAGGAGACCTTCTTCGATCAGGACCTCAAGCCCGTGCGGCACATGGTGACGGAGAGGATCGGCCCGCTCGGCGGCCGTCCCTACCCGCTCGTGATGACGATGCATCCGCTGGATTCCCCCGCGCAATGGACGCGCATCGAGACACGCGACGGCAGATTCGACCTGCCGCTGCCCGCATACCTCTTCTCGCTGTCCAACCTGCAGTACCCGCGGGAGTAAGCACGTGCTGGCACTGCTGGCGTGGCGGAATCTCTGGCGACGGCCGCAGCGCACGCTCCTCAGCCTGGCGAGCATCGTGCTGGTGGTGGCGCTGCTGGTCTTCATGCTGTCCTTCCAGCGCGGTGTGTACGCCACCATGACGGAGAACAACCTGCGGGTATTCGACGGCTATGCGCAGTTGCAGGCCCCGGGCTACGCTGAGGATCCCGTCATAGATCGCGTCATCGACGATCCGCG
>Ga0335081_10012625_pt1 | contig 13692 bp, 13 predicted proteins | sample Lox_Sample_35_FD_206713 | JGI IMG/M metagenome (GOLD analysis project Ga0335081, IMG submission 206713) | Soil microbial communities from Loxahatchee National Wildlife Refuge, Florida, United States - Lox_Sample_3.5 | ecosystem: Environmental > Terrestrial > Soil > Wetlands | place: USA...
CCGGTTCAAATATTTCCTGAATGCCGTTGGCGTTGAGCGACAGCACGGCACATTCGATCTCGCATTTGTCCATTTCCGCGAGCCGCCGGTCGTACAGATCGGTTAGTTTGCCTTCGATCGCCGCCCAGTAAGGATGGTCGGGAAAGCGCACCGATTTGGCCGCGGTCTTGCCGATGGCGTAGTGCTCTTCGACGGCGATTTTGCCCTGCATGGCCCTCCCCTTATTCTAGAATAAATCGCCCTGATCCGATCCGCCGGCGCGACGCGGCCGCGGCCTTGCGGGTTCGGCGCGCGGCCTGATCGCCGATGCCGTTCCGTCGACATGAGCGCCTACGCGGCCGTCGGCCAACTCGATGTCGATCGGCATGCCCGCGCTCGTCGCGGCGACGCTGCGCAGCGGCCGGCCGGCCGCGTCGCGAACGAGCGCAAAGCCGCGCGCCAAAACGCCGCGATAGGAAAACGCCGCCAGCAATTGGCCGTCCCGTTCGGCGCGCGCTTGGCGCACAGCCAGGAACTGATCCATCGCTCGGCGCGCCCGGTCGGCAAAAGCCTTTACCCGCTCGCCATCGCGGGTGATCCGGGTGCGGTGCACGGCAATGTTCGCGGCGATGCCCGCGCGCAGCCGCAGCGCAATCGCGCCGTAGCGTTCGCGGCGGCGCTCGACGGTGCTGCGCATCAATTGTTGATTGAGCCGGACACCGATCCGGGAGAATAAAACATGATGGCTGTGGGCATTGGCGCGCAGCGCGCGCGGCAGTCTCGCCGCGGCATGATCGAGCCGCTGCCGCGGCAACGCCACAACCTCGGCGGCATCCGGCAGGGCCCGCGCCGCCGAGCGCAGCTCGGCGCGGCGCGCCTGCTGACAGCGCAGCCAGGCTGCGAGCCCGCGGCGCGCCAGCGAATCGACGTCGCCCATCAGATCGGCACGGACCGGAACTGCCATTTCGGCGGCCGCCGTCGGGGTCGGCGCACGCCGGTCGGCGGCGAAATCGATCAGCGTCACGTCGGTTTCGTGGCCGACCGCGGAGATCAGAGGAATGAAGCTCGCCGCCGCCGCGCGCACCACGATCTCTTCGTTGAACGACCATAAATCCTCGAGCGAGCCGCCGCCGCGCGCGACGATGATGAGATCCGGGCGCGGCGGCAAAGGCCAAGCCGCGACTTCCGTCAGCGCATTGAACCCCTCGATAGCGGCGGCAACCTCGGCGGCCGAACCCTCGCCTTGCACATTGACCGGCCACAGCAGCACCCGACGCGGAAAGCGGTCGGCGAGCCGGTGCAGGATGTCGCGGATCACCGCTCCGGTCGGCGAGGTGACGACCCCGATCACCGCGGGCAGAAACGGCAACAGCTGCTTGCGCGCGTCGTCGAACAACCCTTCGGCGGCGAGTTTTCGCTTGCGCTCTTCCAGAAGCGCCATCAGCGCGCCGAGACCCGCGGGCTCCAGCGTTTCGACGATGATCTGATATTGCGAGCGGCCGGGGAAGGTCGTCAGCCGGCCGGTGATCACGACTTCAAGGCCGGCCTCAAGCTTCAATCGGATGCGCGGCGCCGTCGAGCGCCAGATGACGCCGGCGACGCAGGCGCGATCGTCCTTGAGGTCGAAATAGACATGGCCGTTATTGTGATAACTGACCTTGCCGAGTTCGCCGCGCACCCGGACATAGCCATACGCATCCTCGATGGTGCGCTTGAGCGCCATCGACAATTCGGAGACCGTCAGTTCCGGTAGATTAAGCCGAGGTTCGTTCACGATGAGCTATCCGGCGAAGCTTCGCGGCCAGTTCCGGCGCTTCCAAGCGATGCGCTTTTGAACAAGTGTTCCGATCAAGTGTTCCGATTCTGTCATTACTCTAAGCAATTACGCCATCTTGATCGAGATTAATATCAAGAGTTCAGATCGAACCGTTGCCGCGACCTATTGAATCGGCAACCGATCGGCAACCCTTTTAGCGCATCTTGAAAGCGAAAGGGCGACGGTCGTGACCAATCCTCACGCTCATGAGATTGAGCATCACAAAGTCCGCATTCGCTGCGCCGAATGCCGGATCACCTTTCACGAGCGTCTGAGCCGGGTGATCCACGGTGATCGCGTGGTTTGCCCAAGCTGCCACAACGAGATGCATTTCCACGGCATCGGCCACATCCACGATCACGATACGGTAGCCGCCTATATCCATCACGTCGAAGAGCACACCTGCCATCCGCATTTCACGGTGCGGCGCGATTGACGCGCGAGTGCCCTCGAGAGTCTCCACAAGTTGTCTGCGGCCCTTGTCCTGATCGGCTCTGCCCGCTAACCCACCATGGCAGCGGACGGACAGGCGATGAACATCCTTATTCTCGGCTCCGGCGGGCGCGAGCATGCGCTGGCCTGGAAAATTGCGGCAAGCCCGCTCGCCGACAGGCTTTATTGCGCACCGGGCAATGCCGGGATCGCCCGCGAAGCCGAATGCGTCGCGCTCGACCCCACCGACCCCGCAGCGGTCATCCTGTTTTGCCAAAGCGCCAGCATCGACTTCGTCGTGGTCGGACCCGAAGCGCCGCTTTGTGCCGGCATCGTGGATGACCTCGAAGCCGCGGGCATCAAAGCCTTCGGTCCGAGCAAGGCAGCGGCGCGGCTCGAAGGCTCCAAGGGTTTCACCAAGGACTTATGCCGGGCGAACGACGTCCCCACGGCCGATTATGAACGTTTCAACACCGCCGCTCCCGCCAAGGCCTATATTCGCGCGCGTGGCGCACCGATCGTGGTCAAAGCCGACGGGCTCGCCGCGGGCAAAGGCGTGGTTGTGGCGCAAAGCCTCGCCGCGGCGGAAGCCGCGGTCGACATGATGTTCGGCGGCGGGCTCGGTGACGCCGGCGGCGAAGTCGTGATCGAGGAGTTTCTCGACGGCGAGGAAGCCTCCTTCTTCGCGCTGTGCGATGGCGAGACGGCAATCCCGCTGACCACGGCGCAGGATCACAAGCGCGCTTTTGACGGCGACGAGGGACCGAATACCGGCGGCATGGGCGCCTATTCGCCAGCACCCAATATCGATGCCGCGATGAGCGCGCGGATCATGGGGGAGATCATCGTGCCGACGCTGCGGGCGATGCAGGCAAACGGCACGCCCTATAAGGGCGTGCTTTACGCCGGGCTGATGATCGCGAACGAAAGCCCGAAGCTCATCGAATACAATGTCCGCTTCGGCGACCCCGAAACGCAAGTGCTGATGCTGCGCCTGATGTCGGACCTCGTCCCGGCGCTGCTCGCAAGCCGCGACGGCATGCTCAAGAATTTCGATTTGCGCTGGTACAACGAGCCGGCGCTCACTGTTGTCATGGCGGCGAAGGGCTATCCGGGCAATTATGCCCGCGGCACCGTGATCGAAGGCCTCGACGACGCGGCGGCCGTCGCAGGCGTTGAAATCTTCCATGCCGGCACCAAGGCGGAAGGCGGGAAGATCCTCGCCAATGGCGGCCGCGTACTCGACGTCTCGGCGACCGGCAAGACGGTGCGCGATGCGCAAGCGCGCGCCTACGAAGCTATATCCCGCATCCGCTGGCCAGAAGGCTTTTGCCGTCGCGACATCGGCTGGCGCGCGGTGGAGCGGGAAGGCAAATAATGCCGGGCTTTGGCGAAAATCCGACGGCGACTGCCCGGGCGTTGCTGGAATTCTCCAGCACGAGATAGGCTCCCATTATGACCGGGCTCGACCGCCAGAGCGCCTATTCCGGGACGCGCGACGTCGACGACCGCTTGCGCTTCGACGTCGAACGGCTCGAAGCGTTTTTGCGCAGCCACATCGCGGGCTTCGCCGGGCCGATTGTGGTCAGCCAGTTCAAGGGCGGCCAATCCAATCCGACCTATCTCGTCGAGACGCCGCTGCGGCGCTACGCATTGCGCAGAAAGCCCCCGGGAAAGCTTCTGCCCTCCGCGCACGCCGTCGACCGCGAATACCGGGTCATCAGTGCGCTCAGCGGCCAAGGATTCCCGGTCGCTGAGCCGCTCCTCTATTGCGCCGATGAGGACGTTATCGGCACGGCGTTTTTCATTATGGCCTATGTCGAGGGCCGCGTGTTCTGGGAACCGCAAATGCCGGCGTCGCATACCGCCGAGCGCACGCAAATCTATGACGCCATGAACGCGACGCTGGCGCGGCTGCACAGCTTCGATCCGGTCAAAATCGGGTTAGGCGATTACGGCCGCGGCGAAAATTACGTAGCGCGGCAGGTGGAACGCTGGTCGAAGCAATATCGCGCTTCCGAGACCGAGCCCATCGACGACATGGAACGCCTGATCGCATGGCTGCCGGCGCATCTGCCGCCCGGTGCGCCGCCGCGCCTGGTGCACGGCGATTACCGCCTCGACAACATGATCGTCGCGCCCGACGCGCCGAAAATCTCCGCGGTGCTGGATTGGGAGCTGTCGACGCTCGGCGATCCGCTCGCCGATTTCTCCTATCATCTGATGGCGTGGCACATGCCGCATTCGGATGCCGGCACCGGCTCGCTGGTCGGCTTCGATCTCGCCGCGCTCGGCATCCCGACGCTCGCCGATTACGTCGACGCCTATGTGGCGCGCACCGGACTCGATCCGCGGCCGCACCTGCCGGTTTATTTCGCCTATAATTTTTTCCGCCTCGCCGCGATCATGCAGGGCATCGCCGGGCGCGTGCGCGACGGCACCGCGACGAGCGCCTACGCCGCGGCCAAAGCGGGACTGGTGCGGCCGCTCGCGGCCAAGGGTTTTGAATTCGCACGGCAGGCGGGGGCATGAAGACCTTCGCGCTCGCGCTTGGCTCCGGCGGCGCCCGCGGCCTTGCCCATATCGCGGTGCTCGAGGCGCTCGATGAGATGGGCGTCAAACCGGCCGCCATCGCCGGCACGTCGATCGGCGCGCTGATCGGCGCGGCCTATGCCGCGGGCCTGTCCGGCCGCCAGATCCGCCATCACGTGCTGGAAATCGCCCATGCGCGCGGCGAGCTGCGCCGGCGCTTCATGAAGGCGCGCGTCGGCACGCTCTCCGATCTGCTCGCCGGCGCGATCAGCCGGGCGACGCAAATGGATGCCAAAAAAGCTTGCGCGCAGTTCTTGCCCGAAGCCGTGCCGGAAGACTTCTCCACGCTCGAAATCCCGCTGACGGTGATGGCAACCGACCTGCACCGGCGCGAGGAAGCGCCGCTGTCAGCCGGAGCGTTGCGTCCGGCGCTCGCTGCTTCGATCGCCATCCCCGGCCTGTTCCAGCCGGTGATCTTGGATGGACGCGTTTTGATCGACGGCGGCACCACCAATCCGCTGCCGTACGACAGGCTCACCGGCCGGGCCGACGTCATTGTCGCGGTCGACGTTTTCGGCGCGCCGCTGGCGGAACGCGCCGACATGCCGAGCGTCTGGGAAAGCTTGTACATCACGGTCTTGATCATGGGCAGCGCCATTCTCGCCGCCAAATTGCGCCACGCCGCGCCGGATCTCGTCATCCGGCCGAATGTGAGCCTGTTTCGCGGCATGGATTTTTCGCAAGCGAGCTCGATCATCCGCTCCGCCGAAACCGCCACGACCGAACTGAAACAGAAGCTCGGCGCATTATTGCGCGAGTGACTATCGCCGTTCCTGGAAAAACGCCTTCAACAATGCGCTCGCTTCGGCTTCCGCCAGCCCGCCGTAAACCTCCGGCCGGTGATGGCAGGCCGGTGAAGCGAAAAACTTCACGCCGTTGTCGACCGCGCCGCCTTTGGGATCGGCGGCGCCATAGTAGAGCCGTCGGATGCGGGCAAACGACAACGCACCGGCGCACATCGCGCAAGGCTCCAGCGTGACATAGAGATCGCAGTCGTCGAGCCGCTCGGAGCGGAGCAGGTCCGCAGCGTCGCGGACGGCGATCATCTCGGCATGCGCGGTCGGATCGTGGTCGGTAACGGTTCGATTGCCGGCCCGCGCAATGACTTCGCCGTCACGCACAATCACGCAGCCAACCGGCACCTCGCCGCGAAGGCCTGCGGCACGCGCTTCGGCAAGCGCCATGTCCATGAAGGCTGGCATGAAAGATATCTTGGTTCCCGGCGGTCCGCTCTGCTAATCAGCCACAACGGCGAGCGGAACTATGGACGGCAACGGCGAGCAGCACAAATCCGGCGAACGCGTCGCCAAGGCGATCGCCCGCGCCGGGTTGACCTCAAGACGAGAAGCGGAGGCCTGGATCGCCGCCGGCCGCGTCGCGGTCAACGGGGTCGTGATCAGTTCGCCCGCCCTCAATGTCGCCGCCGCCGATCGTATCAGCGTCGACGGCGCGCCCCTGCCCGGCCGCGAGCGCACGCGGCTTTTCCTCTATCACAAGCCACGCGGGCTTTTGACCACCCATGCCGATCCGCGCGGCCGGCCCACGATCTTCCAAAACCTGCCGCCAGACCTGCCGCGGCTGATCAGCGTCGGGCGGCTCGATTTCAACACCGAAGGCCTCCTCCTCCTCACCAATGACGGCGCGCTGGCGCGCGTCTTGGAGCTGCCGTCGACCGGCTGGCTGCGACGCTACCGCGTGCGCGCCCACGGCGCCGTCACGCAGGCGCAGCTCGATGAATTGCGCCGGGGCGTGACCATCAGCGGCATTCGCTACGGCGCCATCGAGGCCGCTCTCGACCGCGTACAAGGCTCGAACCTGTGGCTCACCTTCGCCATCCGCGAGGGCAAGAACCGCGAAGTGCGCAATGTGCTCGGTCATCTCGGGCTGACGGTGACGCGGCTCATTCGCGTCTCCTTCGGCCCGTTCCAACTCGGCGAAATCGAACCGGGCGCGGTCGAGGAAGTGCCGACCCGCGTGTTGCGGGCGCAGTTCGGCGAGCGGCTCGGCACACAGGCGGCCGCGGACTTTTCGGGGCCAATCGCGCGTCCCGTTCCGCCGCAACGCGAACTTCGCACCGGCGCTGGGCGCGAGGAACCGGCAAGCAAAAAAACGAAGGAGCGCAAGTCCTCCGATCACGCCTGGCGTGCGCATGAGGCAGACCGCCCGACCAAGAAACTGCGCCGCAAATTCCACGGCGGCAAGCGAGGCGCCGAAAAACGCGAGCCCCCGGCCGGCGACGCGCGGGCCGGAGTCTTGCACGATCGCAAGGGCCGTCCCGTGGCGGTCGAGCGCTACGGCCAACCACCGGCACCGCAAGCGCCGGGGGAAGCGCACAAAGACCGCCGTGAGAAAGGGCTGGGCAGATCCTCCCGCGTGCACGGCCGCCGCCGTTCGCCGGATCGCGCGTCTGGGCCGCGGCCGCGCCGTCCGCGCGGTGAAAAATAATGCGTGTTGTCGGCGGCCGGCTGCGTGGACGCGCGCTCGCCGGGCCGCAATCCAAATCGATCCGTCCGACGGCCGACCGCCTGCGCGAGTCGCTGTTCAACATTCTTACCCATGCCTATGGCGACCCGATCTCCGGCGCGCGCGTGCTCGATCTTTTCGCCGGCACCGGCGCGCTCGGCATTGAGGCGCTCTCGCGCGGCGCCGCCTTCGTGCTGTTTGTCGACGACGGCGCCGAAGCGCGCGCGCTCATCCGCGAAAACGCGGCATCGCTCGGTCTTGGTGGCGTCTCAAAGATTTTCCGCCGCGATGCCACCAAGCTCGGCCCAGCGCATCCGCTCGAGCCCTTCGCGCTCGCTTTTCTCGATCCGCCCTACAGCCAGCATCTCGCCGAAAAGGCGCTCGCCTCGGCGCGCGGCGGCGGCTGGCTTGCGCCGGACGCCCTGATCGTCGTCGAAGAAGCCGCCAAAGCGCGCTTTGCGGCGCCCGAAGGGTTTACCGAACTCGAACGGCGCGCCTACGACGACAGCGAACTCGTCTTCCTGCGGTTTAGTTCGGCGTAATGCCGGCGTCGTGGACGACCTTGGCCCAGCGCTTGACTTCGTCGGCCTGGAATTTGGCAAGATAGTCCGGCGTGCGTTGCGCCGGAGGGAGGATTTCAAGACCGAGATCTTCCAGCCGCTTGGCCACCGCCGGATCGTCGAGCGTGTCGCTCATCGCCTTGTTGAGCTTGGTCACGATCGCGGCCGGCGCGCCCTTCGGCAAAAAGAATGCGTTCCAGACGCTGGCTTCGACGCCGGGGAGACCCTGCTCGCCGGTGGTCGGCAGATCGGGGATGATTTTCACCCGTCCCGGCGACATCACGGCGATACCTTTGACCTCGCCCTGCTTGGCCAAGGCCGCGCCGGTCTGGATGGTGGAACACATGTAATCGAGGCGGCCCGCGATCAAATCCTGCTGCGCCGGCCCCTCGCCGCGATAGGGCACGTGGGTCACGGTGACGCCCATCGCGGTGTTGAGCAGCACGCAAGGAAGGTGCGTACCGGAGCCGACGCCGGCCGAGCCGAACTGCATCTTGGCCTGGTTGGCTTTCACGTAAGCGATGAATTCTTTCAGGTTGGACACCGGCATATCCTTGCGCGCGATCAGGATGCGCGGCGATTCGGTCGCGAGCCCGACCGGCGTGAAATCGGTAATAGAATTGTAGAGCGGATGTTTGCGCAGCGATTGGCTGAACGCCTGGGTGCCGCTGTTGCCGATCAGCATCGTGTAACCGTCGGGCTCCGACTTGGCGACGTGTTCGGCGCCGGTCATGCCGGCCGCACCACCCATATTGTCGACGAAGATCGGCTGGCCGAGGCGCTGGCTCATGCCTTGGGCCTGGATGCGCGCGCTGACATCGACTCCGCCGCCGGCGGCGAACGGCACGACCAGCGTAATTGGCCGGGTCGGCCAATCCTCGGCCAATGTCGGAACCAGCGCCGGAATAACGGCCGCCAAGGCCACGGCGCCAAGCAACAGGAAACGTCTCCAATTCATCGCATGCTCTCCCGCATTTCCGTCAGCGGCGGCCGAACAGCCGCTCGATGTCGGTGAGTTTGAGTTCCACATAAGTCGGCCGGCCGTGATTGCATTGGCCGGAATTCGGCGTCGCTTCCATCTCGCGAAGGAGCGCATTCATCTCCTGCGGCTTGAGCCGCCGCCCCGCCCGGACCGAGCCGTGGCAGGCCATCGAGGACGCGACCGCCATCAGCCGGCGCTCGAGCGGCAAGGTCTCATCCCACTCCGACAGGTGCTCGGCGAGATCGCGCACGAGGCCGCCGCCGTCGACCTCGCCGAGAAGCGCCGGGGTCTCGCGTAGCGCGACCGCGCCCGGGCCGAAGGTTTCCAGCACCACGCCATAGCGGCCAAGTTCGTCAACGCGGGCCATAAGCCGCTCCACGTCGGGCTCGTCGAGCTCGACGATGTCCGGGATCAACAAAAGCTGCCGCGCCATGCCGGAGCGGTCGAGCGCCGCCTTGAGCCGCTCATAGACGATGCGCTCATGCGCGGCGTGCTGATCGACGATGACCAGGCCGTCGCGCGTCTGCGCGACGATGTAAGTGTCGTGGATTTGCGCCCGCGCCGCGCCGAGCGGATAATCGAGCTGATCGGCGTCCGGCTCCGCGAACTCAGTGTCCTCGTCGAAGACCGCCGGCAGATCGGCGCGCTGATCCGCAGCCGGCGCGCCGGTGTCGAAGGCGGCCTGCGCCGCTTCGGCGAAGCCGCCGCGGAGCGGCACGATGGCGCGGCGAGCGTCGTAGGGCCACGCCGGCGATCGCCGCCATTCGAAGCCGCGCTGCGGTCGGAACGCGGCAATGGTCGCCGAACCGCCGGTGCTGGCGGCACGGGATGTTTCGCGCGCCAATGCGACTTTCAGTGCATGCACGATCAGGGCGCGGACCAGGCCAGCATTGCGGAAGCGCACCTCGGCTTTGGCCGGATGCACGTTGACGTCGACCTCGCGCGCATCGAGCGTCACGAACAAGGCCAGCAGCGGGTGACGGTCGCGCGGCAGATAGTCGGCGTAAGCGCCGCGCACGGCACCGATCAGAAGCTTGTCGCGCACTGGCCGGCCATTAACGAAGAGATATTGGCCGAGCGCATTGGCGCGGGTCAGCGTCGGCAATGCGGCAAAGCCCTCTATGGCGACGCCTTCGCGCTCGGCGCCGATCTCGATCGCGTTGGCGCGAAAGTCCGCGCCGAGCACATCGCCGAGCCGCGTCAGGCGACCGGTCGTGCCGGGCAGCGTCGCGGTAAAGCTCATCGGGGCACGTTCCTCGCCGGCAAGCGTGAAGGCAACGTCCGGTCGGCTCATGGCGAGGCGGCGCACCACATCGCGCACCGCTTCGGCTTCGGTGCGATCAAGCTTGAGGAATTTGAGCCGCGCCGGCGTGGCGTAGAACAGGTCGCGCACTTCGACGCGGGTGCCCTGGCCCAGCGCCGCCGGCTTGACCGCGGATTTGACGCCGGCATCGACCTCGATCGTCCAGGCATGCGGCTCGCCGGCATGGCGCGTGGTGATCGCCAGCCGCGCCACTGCGCCGATCGAGGGCAAGGCCTCGCCGCGGAATCCGAGCGTGCGGATCGAAACCAGATCGTCATCGGCGAGCTTCGATGTGGCATGGCGCTCGACGGCGAGCGCCAGATCGGTCCGCGTCATGCCTTCGCCGTCGTCGGTGATACGAATAAGCCGCCGGCCGCCGCCGTCGGTGAAAACGTCGATGCGGCGTGCGCCGGCGTCGAGCGCGTTCTCGATGAGTTCCTTGACGACGCTCGTCGGGCGCTCGACCACCTCGCCCGCGGCGATGCGGTTGATGAGACCTTCCGGAAGCTGGCGGATCGGCATGGGCAGCGGGCGCGAATTCACGGCGAAGATGACGACTCGGCGGTCACCGTAACCCGGATTGAGTCGCGACGAAATCCAGGGCAAAACCCGCCTCGGCGGCTTGGCGGAGTGCGTAATGGTCAATACGGTGCTTATCGGTTTCGGCGCGATCGCCATTGCGATCGGGGCCGTGCTCTATAGCGTGCAGTTCCGCCAGGGGCTGCGCGCCGATGCCAGCAAGAAATGGCCGCGGGCTCCCGGCACCGTGATCGCTTCGGCGCTGGAAAAGTCGCCGCAGCACCGGCGGCGCTACATTGCGGCCCTGCAATACCGCTACCGCGTCGGCGGCAAGGACTACGAAGCGACCCGGGTGTTCTGGGGCGGCAATGAGGGCCGTGAGAAACACATGGCGTCGGTGGTCGAGACCTATCCGGCCGGCAGCAGCGTACGGGTGTTCTACGATCCCCAAAACCCCGGCGAGGCGGTACTCGACCCGATCCAGCACACCGGCTCGCGACAGCTCGTGCTCTATGCGCTGGCGATGATCACGCTCGGGCTGTTCACCGTCACCGGCGGCGTCTACTCGCTGTTCCACTAGAGCATGTCCTTTTCGCAAAACCGGTTTCCACTTTTGCGGGACATGCTTTGATTAGAGCGTGATGAATTCAAAGCCGTCGACCGGCCGCGCGGCACGACTGCAAATGCCGAGCCGCGTGAGCGGCTCGGCATGCTCGACGATGAACGAGGCCAGCAGCTGCAATTGATGGAGCCGCAGCGGTTCGGCCAAAAGCAACTTGAACGGTCCGGCCAGGTCGACGTCGCGCACGGTCATGCGGCAATTGCGGATGAGCAAATGGCCCGGCATGCCGGATGTGGAATGCAGCGTCTTGATGTTCTTGTCGCCGATCTGGGCGGCGGGCCGGCCGCCGGCGGCGGCGACGAGCGTTATCTTGTCGAGCGATGGGCCTTGCGCCTGCCACTCCTCGCAATCCAGGGCGAGAAAGGCCATGCGCTTCTCATGCAAGGCCACATTGAACATGTTCTGCTCGAACAGCGGATGATCGGCGAGGGCGAGCGTCAGCTCCTGCCAGCGCGCCAGAAACGCCCCGGACCGGCAAAAAAACAACCCGCTCGACACATAAGGCCGCGCGAAATCCATCCCGAGCTGCGCCGCCACCCGCGCCGATGGCGCCATGGCGGAGGCATTTGCGCCGGACAACAATTGGCCGAATGAACGCTTAAGCGGCTCGGGACAAACGGCGATCGTGGCGCCGAGTTCTGTCATCGCGGTAAGCACTGCCGCAAAATCGCCGGTGCCGACCTCCATCAGCGTGAGATCCGCATCGAGCCAAATGACGGCATCGTCCCGGCCGATATCGTGGCCGTTATGGCGAAGATAGGCGAGCAACGCGGCCTTGCAGTGGAACACGCCGCGCGAGGCCAGTTCCGGCGGACGCTGCAGCAGCGCGCCGAGACCGCGCAGAAACTCCGCCTGCGCGGCGGTGAAACCGAAGTCGCAGATCATGAGCCGCTGACCGGGCATACGCTCGGCAAAGGATTGCAGGCCGACCAGCATGGAATTGAAAAAGGCGGCGTCGCTGCCGGTGACGAAGGCCATGTTCATTGCGTCGTGCCGTGGCGAGCAAGCACGATCATATCAATCGAGCGACGGGCTTGCCCGGCGCAGCCGCTTGATGCCGGCGCGGCGCTTCTTGCCTTCGATGCGGCGCTCGCGCGAGGCCTTGGTCGGCCGCGTCGCCCGCCGCTTGACCGGCGCCACTGCGGCGCGGCGGATCAGATCGAGGAGGCGCTCAAGCGCATCCTGCCGATTGCGCGTTTGGGTGCGGTGGCGTTGCGCGATGATGACCAGTACGCCGTCGCGGGTAAGCCGCGAGCCGGCGAGCCGCTCGAGGCGTAGGCGCACGTCATTCGGCAGCGACGGCGAATGCCGCGCGTCGAAGCGCAGCTGCACCGCGGTCGAAAGCTTGTTGACGTTCTGACCGCCCGGCCCCGAGGCGCGCACGAACTGTTCTTCGATCTCGCGCTCGTCGATCGCGATATGGGCGGTGACGCGAAGCATGGCGCGTCACCGTAGCCTTAATCGGGGGTCAGCGTAATTCGGAATTGGCGCCGGCCGACGGCGGACCGGGCAACGGCTCGACCGGACGATTTCGGAGCGGCTGGCCGGTTGCCGCGGCGGCCGAAGCGACGCCTTCGGGCCGGCCGACCACAGTCACCAGCATGCCGGCATCGAGAAGCCGCTTGGCGACGCGCTTGGCGTCGTCGAGCGTGACCGCGTCGATCAAAGCCGCCCGCCGCTGGAAATAATCGATGCCGAGATCGTCGAGCTGCAATTGCACCAAGAACGAAGCGATCTTGGTCGACGTATCGAGGTTGAGCGCAAACGAGCTGAGGACGTGGTTTTTCGCTTCGGCAAGCTCGGCCGCGGTGGGCCCTTGCGCCGCGAAGCGCCGGATTTCCTTTTCGATGAGATCGACCGTCTCGCCGGTGCGATCGGCGCGCGTCGCGGTGCCGCCAAGAAATACCGCGGAGTGATCGAGCCAGATCAGGCTGTTGGAGACCGAATAAACAAGCCCGCGCTTCTCGCGCACCTCCTGATAAAGGCGCGAATCCGATGAACCGCTGCCGAGAACGTGATTGATCAGATAGGCGGCCATGAAATCCGGGTCTTTGCGCGCGATCCCGGGGCCGCCAAAATCAACCACGGCTTGCGGCACATCCAGGCTGACATTGACTTGGCGGCCGAGACCAGCCGGCACGGCATTGGCGACCGGCATCAGATCCGGCTTTGCCGGCAGCGCGCCGAACACGCGGTCGAGCAATGCCTTGAGCGTCTCCGCGTCGATGTCGCCGACGACGGCAACTTTGAGGTTTTGCCGCGCCAGCACGCGATGGGCATAGGTTTTCAGGTCGTCGACGGTGATGGCGCGCACCGTTTCCGCCGTGCCGTTGATCGGCCGGCCGTAGGGATGGCCGGCGAAGGCGGTCTCCCACCAGCGCCGGCTGGCGATGTCGCCGGGACTTGTCGCCTCTCGGCGCAATA
>Ga0335081_10012626_pt1 | contig 13692 bp, 4 predicted proteins | sample Lox_Sample_35_FD_206713 | JGI IMG/M metagenome (GOLD analysis project Ga0335081, IMG submission 206713) | Soil microbial communities from Loxahatchee National Wildlife Refuge, Florida, United States - Lox_Sample_3.5 | ecosystem: Environmental > Terrestrial > Soil > Wetlands | place: USA: Florida...
CGCCGCGTCGAACGGCTCTTCCCGGCCGATGAGCGCCAGCGCCTCCTCTCCTCCGCGCGCGGCCACCGGAACCATCCCCCAGGATCCCGTTTGCAGCGCCAGGATCTTCCTGTTTGTTTCGTTGTCGTCGACAATCAGCACCCGCTTCCCGCTCAGGTGCGGCTGCTCGCCCCGGAGCAGCACGCGCTTCGTGGGGGGCGCGCCGGGCGCGACGATGGTGAAGAAGAACGTCGAACCCGCGCCCTCCCTGCTCTCCACCCACATCGTTCCTCCCATCAGCTCGCTCAGGCGCCTGGAAATGGCGAGGCCGAGACCCGTCCCCCCGAACTGGCGCGTCGTCGAGGAGTCGACCTGGCTGAATGACTTGAAGAGCCGGTCGAGATGGCGGGGCGCGATGCCGATGCCGGTATCGCGCACGGCAAACTGGAGCTCGTGCCGCTCGGCGCCGAGCTGGCGCGACGTCACGGAGACCACCACCTCGCCCGCCGCGGTGAACTTCACGGCGTTGCTCAGGAGGTTGGCAAGGATCTGGCGCAGGCGGGAGACATCGCCGACGATGTTCGGGGGGACGGTCTCATCCAGCATGTACGCGAGCTCGAGGCCCTTCTCCGCGGCGCGCGATGAGAGGAGGTCGAGCGACTCTTCGATGCACGTGGAGAGGGGGAACGACGCCGCCTCCAGGTCGAGCTTGCCGCTTTCGATCTTCGAGAAGTCCAGGATATCGTTGATGATGCCCAGCAGCGCGTCGCCGCTCGTGCGGATGATCTCCACGAATTCCCGCTGCTCGTCGGTGAGCGGGGTGTCCTGCAGGAGGCCGGTCATCCCGATGACCGCGTTCATGGGCGTGCGTATCTCGTGCGACATGTTGGCGAGAAACTCGCTCTTGGAGCGCGCTGCTGCTTCCGCGGCCTCCCGGGCGTGCATCTGCTCGCTGATGTCTGTCGCCACCCCCAGGAGCTGCGGCGGCGTGCCGTCGGCCGCGGCGATCGGTATCCGGGTGACCTGCATCCAGTGCCGCTCGCCGGTGCTGTCGGTGAATCCCTCCGCGGGGTTCGCGATCTCCCGCCCCCCGTTGATGACCTCGCGTTCCGCGCGCGAGTGCTCCGCGATCTCCGCGGCGTCGCGGTGGATGTCGGCGTCGGTCCTGCCGAGCATCGCGCCGACCGTGGTCCCGTAGGCCCGCGCCAGGGCCCGGTTGGCGAGCGTGAACCGTCCCGACGCGTCCTTGGCGAATATGAAGCTGGGGTTGAGGTCCATGATTGTCGCGAGAAACGACCGCTGCTGTTGCAGCTCGGCCGTGCGGGTCCTGACCAGGTCCTCGAGCAGCCGGCGGCGGGCTTCCAGGCTCCTCACCCGGAGGCGGACGATGCCGACGATCAGGCAGGCCGCCAGCAGCGCGGCAACGCCCGCGAACCAGTACGTCTGGTAGTACCGGGGAGCGAGCCGGAACTCCACCGCCGCGCCGGCCTCGTTCCAGAGGCCGTCGTTGTTGCACGCCATGACGCGGAATCGGTAGTCCCCCGGGGGGAGGTTTGTGTAAGAAACGTCCCGGCGCGTGCCCGCCTCCACCCAGGCGCGGTCATACCCTTCGAGGCGGTACCGGAAGAGGACCCGTTCCGGCACCAGGAAACTGAGCGCCGCGAAATGGAACTCCACCCGTTCCGTCCCCGGTGCCAGCGTGAAGGGACCCGTCGTCGATTGCCGCTCCCCGTCCGCGATCACCCTGTCGACCAGGACCGGCGGGGGAAGTTCGTTCTCCCGCAGCGCCCCCGGCCGGATCATCACCGCCCCCTTCTTTGTCGCGAACCAGAGGCTCCCGTCGCGCGAGCGGATCCCCGCCGGCTGCCACTCATCGAAGCACTCGTCCGTCTTCATCCCGTCGGCGGTGGTGAACACCTGCGTCCGGAGTGCGGGGATGCGGCCGGCATCAAGCTCATCGAAATCCCGGCGCCGGATCCGCCCGATCCCGCGGGGACTGCTGAGCCAGAGGTACCCGCAGTCGTCGGCGAGCACGCAGTAGATCTCGTTGGCGAAGAGCCCGCTCCGCATCGAGTACGCCGTGAACCGCCCGGCGCGGTACCGCGTCAATCCGCCGTGCGCGGAGCCGACCCAGAGGCTGCTGTCCGGGTCGTCGCACATCGAGCTGACCCAGTTGTCCGCGAGACCGTCGGTCGTCCGGAACACTGTCGTATCCCCCGCGACGCACCTGACGAGCCCGTCCGTCGTCCCGATCCACAGGACGCCGCGCGCGTCATGGTGGAAGCACTCGACATAGAAGTGGGAAGTGTACGGGCGCCCCCCCGCAAGGAGGAAGGGGCGCACCCTCCCCCCCTCGAATCTCCTGATGCCGGCGTTATCGACGAAGAAAATGATGCTGCGGTCGTCCTCCGTGACGGCGGAGATCCACGCCGGCGGCAGCCCGGCAGTGGTGTCGAACCGGTCCACGCGAGTGCCGTGGAGATGGATCAGCGAACCCGTCTGGCTGATCCAGAGCGAGCCGTCGTGCGCTACGTACGCGGGTCCCACCGGCAGCGCAAGCCTGGCGACGCTTCCCCCGCGGATGCGCGTCACGGTGGAGTTGGCGTTGCTGAAGAAATACATCGACCCGTCCGGCGTCTCGGCGATGCCCGACACGTAATCGTTGCCGAGACCCTCGTTCGTCGTCACGGTCGTGAGGTTGACGTCCTTGAACCTGTTCAATCCCTCAAGCGTCCCGACCCAGATGCTTCCTTCCCTGTCCTCGGTGATCGAGAGGACCTGGTTGTTCGACAGGCCGCCGGTCTCCGTGTAGACGGCGGAGCGCGCGCCGGAAAGCCGCGCGAGCCCGGCCTTCGTGCCGAACCAGATGTTCCCGTCGCGGTCTTCGCACACCGCGGAGACCTCGTTTGCCGGCAGCACCGAGGGGGCGGTGTACGTCGTGAGGGCGCCGGCTCTCCAGCGCGCGATGCCGCTGTTCGTTCCCACCCAGATGCCGCCGTGCCTGTCCGCGTATACGCACGTCGTCACGTCGTTGGGGAGCCCGTCGGCATGCGTCAGTTGTCCCGCGGGCCTCCCCTCCCTGTCGAATATCCGCATCCCGCCGTGCGTGCCTGCCCAGATCTTCCCCTCGGCGTCCTCTGCCAGTCCCGTGAAAAACGTCTGGTCCGTCCCGACATGCGTGATCGCGCCGCGGTCCAGGAGGAAGAGTCCGTACGATGTGCCGATCCAGAGCCGGCCGTCACGGCTCTCCAGGAGCGCGCGGATCTGCCGCGACGTGAGTCCCTCCGCGGCGCCGTATGCGCGGGTCGAGTCGCCTGTGGTGACCCGCAGCCCGCTGAACGACGTGCCGACCCAGAGCCCCCCTGCAGCCGATTCGCACAGGACGGAGATCGCCTCCAGGTTTTTCCCCCCCTCCATGTCCGTGGGAATCGGTTGAAACGCCGCGCCGTCGAACCTGAAGAGCCCCCCCGGCGTGCCGAACCAGAGATAGCCGTCGCGCGTCTGCAGCGCGACGTTGACCCCGTTTGCCGGCAGCCCGTTCTGGCGCATCCAGACGTCGTGGCCGTACTGGTTGATCGTCTTGTGAGGATCCAGGGCGAGTGCGGCAGGCGTGGCGAAGGACGCTGCCAGTATCAGGAGCCCGGCGCGGCAGAGCCTCCCCGGCCGCCGCCCGGCCGTGTGTGCCGGTCGTTTCACCATTGTCTCTCTGCAGGCGCAATCTCCATGCCGCCGATGACGGCCGTTCTCCCCTGAACGGGGCGCGCAAATTCAGTCGACGCCTGGCCCCGGCCGGGCGGCTGTCCAGGTCTGATCAGGTGGCTGAATCTGGCCAGAGGCATCTCCGGGGGGGATTGCCGATATCGACCGGTGTCACTATCTTCCGGACGACAGCCCTGTCGACACGAACCTCCCTTTGCAGACTCTCGCCATGAACCTGATCTCCATCTCCGCCGGGGGCTTCGCCGCCGGCATGCGCATTTTCTCTCTCGGCGTGATTCTCACCGCACAGGCGATATCGCGGCCGGCTCCCCCGGCCGATACGGCGGCGCCGCCCCGAACCAGGATCATCGTCGACTCCGATGCAAACAACGAGCTGGACGACCAGCATGCGATCGCCTACGTCCTCCTGAACCCGGAGAGGTTCGAGGTGGAAGGGATCACAGTCAACAGGACGGCCGGCGGAGGGGATATCGAGCGGCATGCCCGGGAGGCGGAGAGGGTGGTCAGGCTCTGCGGCCGCTCTCCCGCGGTGCGCGTCTACCGGGGAGCGAGCGGGAGCTTCGACTCGATACGCCCGGCGCTTGGCACGAGCGCGTTCGACGGGCACGGCGCGGTCGATTTCATCATCGGCTCGGCGCACAGGAAGGGGGGTGCACGACTCGTCATACTCGCCATCGGGAAACTCACGAACGTCGGGCTCGCGCTCTGCAAGGATCCCTCCATCGTGCCGCGCGTCCGCGTCGTGTGGCTGGGGACGAACTACCCCGCGAGCGGCGAGTACAATTTCGAAAACGACACCGCTGTCGTGAACTACGTCCTCGGCACCGCTGTGGACCTCGAGGTCGCCGTCGTGCGCTACGGCGACAGCACGGGCACGGGGGCGGTGCAGGTTTCGATCGACGAGATCCGGGCGCGGCTCGGGGGGAAGGGGCCCCGCGTCGCGCCGCCGGTTGTCGGCAGGTACGGGGGGACGTTTACCTGCTTCGGCGATTACTCCATCGACCTGTTCGCACACGTGAAGGAGAAGACCCGCTCACTCTTCGATCTCGCCGCGGCCGCAATCGTCAAGAATCCCCGCTGGGCCCGGCCCCGGACGATCCCGGCCCCCCGGTTTGAAAGCGGCCGCTGGATCGAACAGGGAGCGAACCCCCGCCGCATCACGCTCTGGGAGTCGTACGACAGGAACGCCATCATCGGCGACCTGGAGGAGACGATGGAGCGCGCCACGCACGCTCTCCCCCGGGAGGGAGGCGCCCGGTGACGCACGCACGGGAATGTTCCCGGAGGGACTTTCTCCGGACGCTCACTTCAGCATCCGCCGTCGCTGTCGGCGCGGGAGGCCGCCCGGGCGAGGCCGGTCGCCCGGCACGCGAAGAGTTCCCCCGCTTCCGCGGCACCGGATACAGCGCCGCGGACGGTCCTGCGGGTCTTCTCTACTCGCAGGTGGGGTACGAGGCGGGGTTGCCCGTGCGCGTGGTCGTCCGCCTCCCGCGCCGGGATCTGCTTGACGCCGGGGCGATGTGCGTTCTGGTGCCGGATGAGGGGGGGAAGACACGCTCCGCCCCCTGCGCCTACTGGGGAGAGCTCTGGGGAAGCCACTGGTGGGTCGCGGAGTTCCCGCCGCCTGTAGCGCCCGGGAGTTCGTCGGTGGAAATCAGATCGCACGGAGCGGCGGTGCTCTCCGACGGCGGCCTCGCGGTGGGGGAGAACATACTCTGGGACCGCACGCTTGAGCTCTCTGCGGTCGACATGCTCGAGAGGCGCACCCCGTTCACGAAAGTCGGCGCGGGGTGGCAGGATGCGGGAACGCTCTGGGTGGAGAGTTGCTCGCAGAGCGCGATGATCATCGCCCTTGCGGATCTCCTGGAAGAGGCGCCGGCGCTCATCGGCGCGCCGCTCGTCGAACGCATACACCGGCAGATGGACGTGGGATGCCGGTACCTGGTGATGACCCAGGAGAAGGCGCGCGAGCTCGGGTTCCCGCCCGGCGCCATGTCGCACGACCTCCTCGGGCATGAACGGGACATCCTCCCGCAGGATGCGCTCAAGGCGGTCATCGCGCTGGGTCGCGCCGCCGCTCTGCTCGGCGCGCCGTACGCGCGCCAGAAGGAATCGTACGCCCGCGCGGCCGCGCTCGCTTGGGAGTGGCTGACGGGCGCGGCCCGGCCGATGGGGAGCTACGGGATGAGCCTCTTCCAGCGCGGCCTCCCCGAAGGAACTGCGATCCCCGCCGACGAGTGGCAGACGAGAGACCTCCTCCTCTTCTGCTGGGCGGCGCTGGTGATGCACAGCGCGGGAAACCCCGACGCGAAAGAACTCTGCATCCGCTACGCCGGCGCGCTCATCGAAAGACAGATTCCCCGGGAAAAGGCTGAAGGGGGGTACTACGGGCACTTCCGCGAGTTCGCCTCGATGGAGCACTCCGAAAAATCCTGGACGCACGGAATCGTGGATAACCGCTTCGGCGCGGACATGGGAGGGATCTACCCGAACTACCTCCTCCCGCTCGTCTCCATGGTGAGATCATGGCCGGACCATGCCGGGGCGGCGCGATGGACGCGGGCGCTCCGCGATTTCGCGGACGGGTACCTCATCCCGGCCTGCGAGAAGAACCCGTTCCTGATCGTCCCCCAGGGGATATTCGGGGAAGAGGGGCCCGTCTGGTTCTGCGGGACGTTCCACGGCACGAATGCCATTTACGGCTTTACCGCGGCGCTGGCGCTTGAACTCGACCGGGTGCTGGCGAGGCCCGCACTCAGGCGCATCGCGTACGGCAACCTCCTCTGGCTCGCCGGACTCAATGCAGGATTGACGCGCCAGGCACTCAGGGCCGCAATGGTCTACAGCGCCGACGTGCCGGAGGGGGCGGCACTCCCGGTCAGCATGATGTGCGGCGTCGGCCGTCGCTGGGCGGGCACCTGGTTCCAGACACGGGGGGTCATCTGCAACGGATTTCATGCCGGGAAGCAATTCACGTACGACGTGGAGCCCACGAGGGCCAACGACGGCCCCTCCTCGCTCACGGACGAGGACTGGATCCCTCACTCGGCTGCCTGGCTCACGGGGCTCCTCAGGCTTGTAAGAAGAAGCGAGCGATGATCGTGGCCATACCCTTCATTGTCGATCGAGGTCATACGCCGATGAGCCATATTCCCGCACGCGTGCTCGCACTTGCAGCCGCCTCACTCTTTGCCGTGGCCGCGCCCGGCCTGGCACAGGACGTCGCCATCGAGAACAACGTGCCGATGCAGGCGCGCGACGGCGTGACGCTCCGGTCGGACATCTACCGCCCCTCCGCGCCGGGGCGGTACCCGGTGATACTCGAGCGGACGCCGTACGACAAGCGTGCCGACGTGAATTTCGGGGTGACGGGAGCCTCACGGGGGTATGTCGTCGTCATCCAGGACGTCCGGGGCAGGTGGGCCTCGGACGGCGAGTGGTACCCCCTGAAGAACGAGGCGAACGACGGGTACGACTGCGTCGAATGGGCCGCCGCGCTCCCCTCGTCCAACGGCAGGGTCGGGATGTTCGGCGGCTCGTATGTCGGCGCAACGCAGATGCTCGCCGCCATCGCCGCGCCTCCCCACCTCGTCTGCATCATGCCCGCGGTGATCGCCTCCGACAGCTACAGCCACTGGGTCTACCAGGGGGGCGCGTTTGCACAGATGCTCAACCAGGGATGGACGTCCGCGCTCGCGCTCAACACGCTCGAGCGGCGCGTGGCACGGACCGCGCAGCCGTCCCACTGGGATATGCAGCGCCCGCTCGACGCCTACCCGGTGCTCGATCTCGGCTCAGCGGACTCGCTGGCCGGCTATTACCACGACTGGCTCAGGCACCCGTCGTACGACGACTACTGGCGGGCGTGGTCGATCGAGGAACACTTCTCACGGATCACCGTCCCGGCGCTGCACGTCGGGGGGTGGTACGACCTGTTCCAGGACGGGACGCTGAGGAACTACGCCGGGATCGCCGCCGCCGGCGGGAGCGAGGCCGCGCGCAGGGGACAGCGCCTGGTGATGGCCGCCGGCGGTCACGCGGGCGCCGGTCCGAAGATCCGTGACGTCGATTTCGGGAAGGCCTCCGTGCTCGACACCTGGGCGCTCGCCTTCCGCTGGTACGACTACATGCTCAGGGGGATCGACAACGGGATGGCCGGGGAAAAACCGGTGAGAATATTCGTCATGGGGAAGAACGTCTGGCGCGACGAGGACGCCTGGCCTCCCGCGCGGGCGAGCGTCACCCCCTGGTACCTCCATTCCGGGGGGGGCGCGAACTCCCTTGCCGGGGACGGGCGCCTGGGCCCCCTCTCCCCCGGGAAAGAGCCCGCCGACACGTTCCGGTATGATCCTCTGGACCCGGCGCCGACGCTCGGCGGGCCGGCATTTGGCGACTTCCACCAGGTCCCCGGGCCGTGCGACCAGCGCCCCGTGGAGGCCCGTCGCGACGTGCTCGTGTATTCGACTCCCCCGTTTGCTTCCGATACCGAGATCACAGGCCATGTGACGCTGGACCTCTACGTCAGCTCATCGGCCCTGGACACGGATATCACCGGGAAGCTGATCGATGTCGCCCCCGACGGGGCGGCGATGAACCTGAGCGAGGGGATCCTTCGCCTCCGCTACAGGGAATCGCGGGAACGCGCCGTGCTGATGAAGCCCGGGGAGGTCTACCGCGTCAGCATCGACCTCTGGTCGACGTCGAATGTCTTTCGTGCCGGCCACGCGCTGCGGCTCGAGATTTCCAGCAGCAACTTCCCCCGGTTCGACCGCAACCTCAACACCGGCGGGGCGATCGGGGGGCCCCCTTCCGATGCGCGCGTGGCCGAAAACAGCGTCTACCACGACGCCGCCCATCCCTCGGCGCTCCTGGTCCCGCTCATGCCGTGACGGCACTCAGTGCGCCGCGATGGCGAACTCCCGCGACGACCCTTCGGCGAGCGTCACTGCCGCCGGCAGCGAGAGATCGCCTGTCCCGCGCGCGGTGAGCGTCTTCAGCTTCACCGCGCCGAAGTGCACCGACACGTTCAGCGTCACCCCGCCGGCGGCGCCCGGCCGCACAAGGGCGTCGCCCCATGCGTACCCCGTCGACCAGAAATATCTCCCCGGCCGTGATGTGATCGCCATGTGCCCCTCCACGGCCGAATACGTGAATGCGCTGTATGCGAGGAGAGTCGACCAGGCCGCCATCGCCCGGGCGTAATGGTTGCCGCATTCCACTTCGTTGAACGGGTTTCTCCTGGCGCCGTCGTAGCGGCTCCGCACGTCGGTGACCGTCCGGAGCGCCTCGGCGGTCATCCCTTCCCAGAGCATGCCGGCAGCCGCCGTATACTCCAGCCCGCTCCAGACCTCCGTGCCGTAGGAGAGTGGTGTCTTCGGCTTCCGCGCGCCCGGAGGGTATGCCGTGAGGACGAGCCCCGGCTCGTCCCCCAGCACATACGTCCGCATGTTGTTGAACTCCCGGCCCGGCGATTTCATGTAGTTGTACTTCAGGATGCTTGCGAGCGCCTTCCGTTCATGTGCCGGGTCCGCAAGAGCGCCGAGGCCGCACACGCTGGCCATCGCCTGGCCGACGAGCTGATCCACGAGGCAGCCGTCCCCGATCTGGAAATCAGGATCCGCGAGGTTCTTTGCGCCGTACCCGGCCTGCGTCCCCGCTGCGATTTTCGACGGGTCGCTGACGGGCATGATGATTTGCCTGTAGTATTCCCCGTTAAAGAGGTGATCGTCCGTCCACGCGCTTCCCCGCGCGAAGAGATCGCGGCACGTGCGGGCGAACGCCGTGTCGCCCGCGTGCGTCGCCATCGCCGCGGCCGCCTTCAGCGCGCCGAGATACCAGAATTCGATCTCGGGATTGGGGCCGTAGTACTCGATGTCCATCGTGTTGTGCTGGCACCCTTCCATGACGCCGTCCCTGTCGGCGTCCCACCCGCCGGGGATCCACGCGAAGCCGAGCGCTTTTTTCACGAGGGGCCAGAGATCCTCCAGGAAGGCGTCGTCGCCGGAGAGCTGCCACTCCCTGTAGACCTTCATGATCGTTCCCATCTGGCCGTCGGCCGCCGCCACCTTCCAGTTGCGGCTTTTGTCCAGGGGGAGCGCCACCCGGAAGCTCATGAGCCCCGTGGTGTCATTCAATCCCCAGTGGTATTCGGTTTCCCTCATTGAGCGGGCGAGCGCGCCGAAGAGAAAGGGCGTCGTCTGCTCGTAGTTCCAGACGTGCGTGCAGTTGCCGTAGCAGGAGCCGGTGGAATTGAACACCCCTTCCCAGCAGAAGAGATTTCCGTCCCGGGCCCGGAACGCGGTCTGCGAGCGGAGCGTGCTCGCGTTGAACAGCGCCGCCTCCTTGAGCACGCCGGGCTCATCGCTCTCGGCGATGAGCCGGACGAAATCCAGCGTCTTCTCCTCCAGCGCGGGGAGCCTCGGGAGCGTCTTTTCCGCCACGTCCCATGCGTCGGCGTAGAGACCGGCATAGTAGTTCCCCACGGTTTCCCTGTCCGACCAGTCTTTCCGGTTCGGGAAGTCCCACGTGAGGAGGAACTCCACTTCCCGCGTCGCGTGCGGCGCAAGGCGGAAGCGGAGGGCGAGGGCCGCGCCGGGAGCGTTCACTTTCTGCGTGAACGTCGTGTCCCGGAAAGCGCCGTCGTCGGCAAAATCGTCCCACAGGTCCGCGATGTTGGCGTTCCAGCCTTTCGGGTCCAGCTCCGTCCTGTAGCTCACGGCCGTCCCCTCTCCCGCATCGGGCGTCGTGAGCGCGATCGTGCCCCAGGCGCTCGCCCCCCGGTCGACGCTGTCGGACGTCATGAATATCCCCGCGAGGGCGGGCGTCCGCCGGAACGCGTTCCTGTTCTGCTTCGCCCCGAGAGGGACGATGGACCGGTCGAACGAGTTGAACTCGGCCACCGAGCCGTCCATGCCGATGAAGTTGTCCATGGCGCCTGCCACGGCGACAGTGAGGTCCCCGGCGGTCCTGTTTTCCAGGCGGTAGCGGATGACCGCGATCGGTATGCCGCTCGCGTCCGCATCGCCGGGGATAAACGGGTTGAACGCGCGGACGCTCACCCCCACGGGCACGTCCGGGTCTTCCAGGTGGACGACCCCGAAGGGATAAGCAGCGTCGAACGTCGCGGTCCTGAACCGGGGGAACCCGTGATCGGGGGCGGTCGACCCCTGCATCCCCTCGTAGTCGGCAAGCGCGACGGGCCCGGTCAGCGCCCGCACGTGCTTCGCGCCCGAAGGCTCCGCGACATAGATGAGGAAGCAGGGCGCCTCCTTCGGCGTCGGCGCGCCGTAGAACCCGATGCCCGGCTTGTTCATGATCTCGACGTCCCTCCACTGGCCGTTCCCGCCGAGTGAGATATCCCCCGTGCCGATCCCTCCCACGGGCATCGCGATCCTGTCGATGGAGTGTCCGTCGTAGTGTTTCAGGACAGGCCAGTCGCCCCCGTGACAGGTGAATGTGGCCGCACAGAGTGAGGCGAGCGCAGCAACGAAGCGTTTCATGGTTGGTCTCCCGTTGTCGTCCGAAAGCTCCGCGGCAATGTACGAATGCGCCCGGATAATTGACAATACGCCCCGGTCTTCCTACATTCTCCGCGACATCCCCCCGGAGAATGCAATGAGTTCCCTCCCGCAGTGCCACGCGCCGGTTCTCGTCCTTGTCGCCGCAGCAATGCTCATCGCTCCCGTCACCGCACGCGCAGGGTCGCGCACGCCGTTCGACAGGGGGTGGCTCTTCGCCCGGTTCGGCCCGATGCCCGACGGTTCCGTGAAGCAGGAGCCGCCCCGCCAGGAGGCGACGGATCTGGACGACAGCCCCTGGCGCTCGCTCGATCTCCCGCATGACTGGGCTATCGAAGGCCCCTTCCGCGACGATCTCCCGGCGAGCACGGGGAAGCTCCCCTGGGCGGGAATCGGGTGGTACAGGAAGCATTTCGTCCTCCCCGGTGCGGCGAAGGGGACGCGCTGGTTCATCGATTTTGACGGCGCGATGTCGCACGCCGAGGTGTGGCTGAACGGCCGCGCGCTCGGCGGGTGGCCATACGGGTACGCGTCGTTTCGACTGGAGCTGAAGGGGGCAGTTGAGGGCACGAACGTCATCGCCGTCAGGCTGGATAATCCCCCCAACTCCTCCCGGTGGTACCCCGGGGGAGGCATCTACCGTCACGTCTGGCTCGTGCGCACGGGCCCCGTCCACGTCGCACACTGGGGGACGGCGATCACGACGTCGGGGGGACCGGGCACGGCGCGCGTGGAGATCAGCACGGAGATCGAGAACCAGGACGCCGCCCCCGCCTCCGTCACTGTCGCCACGGAGATCTGCCTCGAGGGGACCGGCGCCGTTGTGGCGCGGGCGTCCGATGTCAGCCTCACCGTTCCAGGCGGCGCCAGGGCCATGGCGCGCGCGGGGGCGACGATCCGCGACGTCCTCCTGTGGGATACCGACGCGCCGAACATGTACGTCGCGCGGACGATCGTCCGGAGGGACGGCTCAGCGGTCGATTCCTCCTCGAACGCGTTCGGCGTCAGGACGGCGGTCTTCACACCGGACGGCGGGTTCATGCTGAACGGGAAGCACGTCCGGATCAACGGCGTCTGCGACCACCACGACCTCGGTCCCCTGGGCACCGCCGTCAACGCGAGCGCGCTCCAGCGGCAGATCCGCATTCTCCGGGAAATGGGGTGCAACGCGATACGCACAAGCCATAACCCGCCGGCTCCCGAGCTGCTGGACCTGTGCGACCGGATGGGAATGCTCGTGCTCGACGAAGCGTTCGATTGCTGGGTCAGGGGCAAGACGCCCAACGACTACAGCACGCTCTTTGAAGCCTGGCACGCGAAGGACATCCGGGCGCTCGTCCGCAGGGACAGGAATCACCCGAGCGTGATCGCCTGGAGCGCCGGGAACGAAGTGTGGGAGCAGAATGACGACCACATCATCAGGGCGCTCAGGTCGATCTTCCGGACCGAGGACACGACGCGCCCGGTGACGTCGGCCTGCAACGGGACGGATGCGGGCTTCGACGGGTTCCAGAACGCGGTCGACATCTTCGGCTACAACTACAAGCCGCACATGTACGAAGCGTTCCACGAGGCGAACCCCGGCAAGCCCCTCTTCGGCAGCGAGACCGGCTCCTGCGTGAGCACCAACGGCGAGTACTTCTTCCCGGTGAGTGACGACAAGTCGCACGGGTTTTTCGACACGCAGGTCAGCTCGTACGATCTCTACGCCCCCCCGTGGGCGACGATCCCCGACGTCGAATTCGCGGCGCAGGACCGTGATCCCTATGTCGCGGGAGAATTCGTCTGGACGGGCTTTGATTACCTGGGCGAACCCACCCCCTACGGCGAAGACGATTCCCCCGCGCGCAGCTCCTACTTCGGCATCATCGACCTGTGCGGCTTTCCGAAAGATCGCTTCTACCTCTACCAGGCGCACTGGCGGCCCGATCTGCCGATGGCGCATATCCTCCCGCACTGGAACTGGCCCGGCAGGGCCGGGAAGGTCACTCCCGTCCATGTCTATACGTCGGGGGACGAGGCGGAGCTCTTCCTGAACGGGCGATCGCTCGGCAGGAAATCCCGCGGCGCATTTGAGTACCGCCTCCGCTGGAACAACGTGCTCTATGAGCCGGGCACGCTCCGTGTCGTTGCGTATAAGAACGGGAATGTCTGGGCAGAGGACAGCATGGTGACGACGGGCCCGGCGGGGCGGATCACGCTCACGCCGGAACGGGCCGCGCTGAACCCGGAGAGGGACGACCTGGGGTTCATCACCGCGCAGATCGTGGACGGCCGCGGCAGGAGAGTGCCGACCGCTTCCGACACGCTCCGGTTCACCGTGACCGGGGCCGGGTCGCTCGCAGCGACAGGCAACGGCGATCCGACGGACCACACATCGTTCCGTTCTTCCGCCTGCCGCGCATTTCACGGCCGTTGCCTGGTGATCGTCCGGCCCCAGGGGGGTGTCGCGGGCCAGGTGCACGTGACGGCCACG
>Ga0335081_10012627_pt1 | contig 13691 bp, 16 predicted proteins | sample Lox_Sample_35_FD_206713 | JGI IMG/M metagenome (GOLD analysis project Ga0335081, IMG submission 206713) | Soil microbial communities from Loxahatchee National Wildlife Refuge, Florida, United States - Lox_Sample_3.5 | ecosystem: Environmental > Terrestrial > Soil > Wetlands | place: USA...
GATCGGCGAGTAGGCTTGAGATCGTGGCCACGGGCGGTCTCCTAACGATCGCAAGGTCGTTTGCCCCACGAGGGCCTTAGAACTAGAACCGGAGGCTAACCGTGGCCACCACCCCGGCGTTCCGAAGCAGCGCCCTTCCGCGAGCGAGGCTTATACCCGAACCGCGACCAGCTACCGGCCCTCTACTCGGCGGTATGAGGCTCGCTCGCTAAATCTAGTGACTGTTTGGAGGACGCAAAGCGTTTCTGTCCGCGACCGAGGACAGCAGACGGGCTCGGCCGGGGGCGACCAAGCCGCGAGGGAAATTCATCTCAGGTAACACCTTCATGGCGCTTGTCCCGTTCGAGCTCCCCCAACAGCTCCGCGCCGACCCGGTCGCGCATCACGCTGACGCTCCGCGGTTCGCGATCGGCGTAATCACGCTGGGGGACGCCGACCGACCTGCCGGTGACCGAGCCCACTGCGGGCGGTGGTCAGAACGGAGGCTTGTCACCGTCCGCCGGCTCCGGGCCTGACGCAGCGGCGCAGGCGTTTCCACGCACGCGGGGCCGATCATCGCGCCGAAGCTGAGTGATGTGCGTAGCCGGCTATCGCCGAACCCGGACAGGGTGCGAGACGTGTCGTGCGGGAACGGTCCGTCGGGGAAGCGGCTGACGTCGGTCGTAATCAGCGCCGCGTTCGTCCCGACCCCGCCATTGACCACGAGCGCATCTCCGGTCAACGCGCGGCGGCCGTCCGGCGTGATCGACGGAGTCACCGGCGGCGACGTCGCGGCCTCGAACGCGCTGAACAGATCAGCTTGCCGGCCGTTCTGCAGATCGACCACGATGACCCGCACGGTGCTGACGGCTGGGTCGACACGTTCGAACACGATGCGCCGCGGGTCGGGTGTCATGCTCGGATGGAGTTCATCGGCCGGCCTGTTGATCCCCGCCGGCAAGGGAGGTCGCGCCCGGTCGACGCGTCGATCAGCGCGCTGCCGAGGTCGGCGCCGCTCGGGCTGGGACGCTCGGCCGCGGTCGGAAATGCGGCCCGCGCGGCGGCCGGCCAGAGCCAGCGTCGCCACGGCCACGGCGACCAGACACAGCGCGGGGGCCGCGGGTGTGGAGTTGAAGCGGGTTGGTGAAGTCATGTCATGCAGCGGGTCACTGAATGGGTCTTCACCGTGAGGCGGGACTATGGGTGGGCGGCGGCTTGCTCTTGACGAACATGAGCTGGCGGCGCGCCTTGACGCGCCGCGTCGGCTCGGAGCCGCGGAGTTCTACCTCAACCGTTACCAGCAGGCGGTGCGGCACCTCACCCGAGGTGTGGGGCTCGCCCGCGAATCGGCCAGGGGCGGTTCCTGATGCCGATGCTGGCTCACCTGGGCACCGCTCAAGCGATGCTCGGGCAGCTCTCGCGGGCGCGAACCTCCGTCAAGGATGCGCTCGACGCCGGGCGCCTCGCCCCGCCCGCGCGGTTGCTGGGGGCGCTGATCTACGCCGGCCTCGGCGAAATCCAGTCCGGCGATTTCCGCGCCGCTCATGCATTTGCCCGCGAAGCCCACGAACTGGCCGACGGGCTGGCGCCGAGCAGCTTTACTGCCGCAGCCCACGCGCTGCTCGCGACCACGCGCCTCGAGCTCGGCAACCCGCAACAAGCCCTCGTCCTTTCGACCTCAGCGATGTGACCGAGATCAAGGAGCAAGAGGCTCCATGGCGCAGCCGGTTCCTGGAAGCGCTCGTCCGAACACTGCTCGCGCTCGGCCTCCACGACGACGCCGCACAGGTGCTCGACCGCATAGACAGCGCGATCGCGCGGCTCGGCCTGCCGGTGCCAGGCGCTCTCGCACACCGCGCCCACGCCCACCTGCTGCTCGCCACCGGCGACCCCGTCCGCGCCGCACAACACGCACGCGAAGCTGCCGCCAACGCCGACCGCGCCGGAGCCGTGATCGAGGCCGCCCTCTCCCGCATGCTCGCCGGCCAGGCGCTCGCCGCGGCCGGCGACGACGACACCGCCGCTCGCGAGATCTACTCGCCCACGACGTCTTCACTACACACGACGCCGCCGGCCACCGTGATCACGCCGCCCGCAGCCTTCGAACCCTGGGCCACCGCGTCGCTCGGCCCACCCGCCCCCGAGCACCACGCGACGCGGCCCCGCTCACCCGGCGCGAGCACCAGATCGCCCAGCTCGTTGCCGACGGGCTCACCAACGAGCAGATCGCACACCAGCTCCACGTCAGCACCAAGACGGTCGAGATGCACCTCACCCACGCCTTCGCGAAGCTCGGCATCGCTCGACGAGCCACGCTCGTCCGCATGCTGGGCGACACAAACAGTCACCGACGTCCTGCCTGACACGACACGCGATGGCTTACTCATCACGACTTCGGCGCGGGATCGGCGAAAGCGCTCGCTGCGCACCGATGGCTCGCCGACGAACTCCTTGAGCCGCGCTTAGCCTGAGTCGCGCGGCTTTGTCGCTGGTGACCGGGGGCTTGCCGGCGTCGGGGCGGAGTCACCGACCCGGGTCGGACAACACTTACGTCCGCGAGGCCGCCAGCGCGCCATGCGGGGGACGCCTCCGGGTCTACGAAACGATCGCGTGGTTCGCGGGATCGTGGAGCGTCGAACCGATCACCTGCGACAGTCGCTTTCCGCGCGGCGCATAGGCGGGGCGTGTTTCAGGTCCAGCGGTCAGCGGAGCGTCTCGCTTGGGCTCGGCGGCTCACGATCGTGAGCCGATCACGAAGGAGGCCGCGGTCGCAACGGTGCACGGCGCCGGAAAGCTAGCCGGAAGAGGCCTCGAACGTACTCGTACGGCAAGATCGCGGAGCTCGAGAGCGGACCACCGCGTGTCGGTGAACGTGCCGCCGATCTCGATGGGCGTAATCGCTCAGGCGCCCGTGACCCTCACCGCCGCCGATATGTATGGGGCGTCATGTATTTCATCCGTTGTGAGGGCCCTCCTTTCTCGGGCCGGGCGCTCGCGCTCATGAACCGGAAGGATTCGTCATGGGGCCGGTCCCTGCCACTTTCCGGTAGGCGGCGATCTTTGCGTCGAGAAAGCCGAACTCGCTGAACGAGCCGATGCCGCCCGAGACGTTGTGGCCGTACTTGTTGAAGATCGCCTTGTAGAGCTGCATGTCGGTCCCGTTGTGGTCATCGGGATCGGCGAGCTCGGCGTTGACGAACAGCTTGTGGTTCCACTTCGGTCCGAGTGCCTTGGCCAGGAAGTCGGTGTTGCACGTCGAGGAACAACCCCACCCCTTGACGCGGTCCTCGAGGCCCAGCTTCTGCGCGGCTTGGAGAACGGGGAGCGCATCGGGGGGCGTGAAGGCCAGATCGACCCACCCGTTGGGCCCTGCGGCGTTGACCGCGTTCAGCGCCACAGAGTTGGGGTCCTGGACCGGCGACCTCACAATCTGCGTGGTCATGGGAACGCCCGCCGCCTTCGCGAGCGCGGCGGGACCGGCGGCCATGTAGCCGGCGACGGGAATGTTCGCCTCGACGAACACGATCTTGGAGGGGTGCTTCGTAAGCGCGTACTGGACCGCCCCGTCGGAGGTGAAGCGCGGGCCCATGTTGACCGACGCGCTGTTGGGCGTGGACCAGCACCCGGGCGCGATGCCGGCATCGAGCTCGTAGACGCCCAGCTTCTGCCAGTAGTTCGCGTTGATCGTGCATTCCAGTAGATCGAACGCCCCGACGATCCCGACGACATGGTCGGTTTGGATCAGTTGCGCCGCGGCCGCGGCGACCTGTGCCGGCTGGCCCTGGTTGAACTCGATGAACATCTTCACGGGGTGGCCGGTGATCCCGCCGTTGTCGTTGACGCAGTCGAAGTAGGCCGCGACCATGTTGGGCACGTCGCTGAAGTCGCTGCCCGGCTCCTTGGTGGCGATCGCACCGAGGTTGATTGGCGTACCACTCGCCTTCACACCCGGCTTGGAGCCGCACGACGAGGTGCTGGAGGACCCCGAGGCGTTGCTCGCCTGCGCGCTCGCAGTCGAGCTCGCGGCGCCGGTTGAGCTTGCGCTGCTGTTCGAGGCCGACGTGCTGCTCGCGCTGCTGCTCCCGCAACCCGCGACCAACGCGAGTACGGCGATCGCGGCAATCGCCGCTAGAGCCCGTCCTCGCATCTCTCGTCCTGCAGCCCGGGAAAGGCCGGCCTGCTCTGCTTCCGCTCACCCATCTCTGTTCTCCTCACCGGCCCTCATTTCTTCTGGCCGCGCAGCGGCCACTGTTCAACATGACTTACGCACTGCCGATTAACTCCGGACGTCGCTCCCGTCGCCCCGGCGGGGCCAGCGCCGGCAACGAAGAGATCGACGTCACGCACGGCTAAATGCTCCTGTGCAAACCCCGCACCGAGCCGACCGCTTGTCGCTCTGCGAGGGTGCACAACAACGCTGAGCATTAACTCTCAACCCCACGAACCATCGCTGCGGGAGACGACGCCCGAGTTAATGGGAGCATGAGACGCGAGCGGTGGATCGCGTCGCGGTAGATCTTGTGCGTCACAGGTCGACCGACCGGCAGGTGGTAGGAATCCGGCGGCAACAGCGAGTTGTGCTCGTCGGCCAAAGGTTCGTTGTTGGACAACTCGAGCACTAGCCTGTGTCCGGCGTGGAACGTGGCGCCGAACGGGTATAGCCGCACCACGTACTCGTCGATCTTGCCCGGCTGCACAGGGACCGCCCGGGTGTGCGGGTGGTACGGGTTGCCCTCGGTCGTACGGTTGTCGAGCTCTCGGTGTGAGGCCTTCAGGTATCCGGTTGTAATCAGTTGGCGTTTGCCGCCTGTGGACTCATCCCGCAAGCGGACGATGAAGTTGGTGTCGTCCTGGTCGATCTCGGCGAAGATGTGTGCGGCGCCCGTCCCGATCATCTCGGTCGGCTCGGTGAATGGGGCGGCGCGCCACGATAGGATCTCCACCTTGTCGGTGACGGTCAGTGGCGCCTGGAAGAATCCGTCCGGGGCAGCATGCTCCGGACCCTTCGGCTCGGGGTCGAATGAGAGACCGCGCCGGGGCCGCAGGTAGAGCGACCGGTACTCGACTGGCTTTGGCGGCCACCGCGGGCCACTAACGAGTTGCCCTGAGCCTTCGACGTGGACGTTGAGCTCCGCCTCGTCCATGACACCGTTGTCGATGCCTTTGATCCAGTAGCCGTACCAGCGGAACATCTTGTCGTGGTCGTCGCTCCAGGGGCGTGACTGCATCGGTGGATACGGGCCGATGTCCAGTCGCTTCGGTCCCTTGAGTTGGTCGAAGAGTTCGATCGTCTCGTCGATTACCCAGCCGCGGCCGTGGTTGATTTGGAGGTAAACCGGGATCTCGATGTTCTTGGCCAGGTTTACGGGGTTCTGTTCCTCGTACCAGTCCCCGTCGAGGTGGTTCATGACGATGTCGAACCACGGTTCGTGGTGGATGGGGTAGTGGAGGGTGTGCACGAGGCTCGGCCACACCTGGATGTCGGGGTCGGCGAGACGCGCTTGGACCAGCTTCTGAAGCTCGTCCGGGGAGTAGGTGTTGAGCATGCGGGATTTCACCCTGTCGGTGTAGGCCCAACCAGAGTCGCCGCCGACCCCTTCCCTTGCAGCACGTGGCATGAACCACATCACGCCGCCGTGGTAGGTCGTCTCGTAGAAGTCGTAGTGACCGCCGGAGATGAAGATCGCCTTCAGATGTGGCGGCCGTTCGGCGGCAGCATAGATCTGCATGGAGCCGAAATACGAGATGCCGCTCATCCCGACCTTTCCGTCACACCACGGCTGCTCGGCAACCCATTCGATGAAGTCGTGGGCGTCCCGACCAAGGGGTACACCGCCCGCGTTGTAGTTGCCGATGTGCTCGCCCTCCGAGCCTCCTGAGCCGCGCAGATCTCCGATCACATGGGCGTCGCCCTCCGCGACAATGCGGGCGATGTCCCCCGCCTCGATGCAACCGTCCCACATCGGGCTGGGGCGACGTTGCGGTGGCATCGTCAGGGCCAGCGCCTGCAGCTCCTTCCCATACGGGCTCAACGCCACGAGTGCGGGCCGCGGTAGGTCCTCGGTTCCGTGGTAGACATCTGCCACGAGCCTGACGCCGTCGCGCATCGGGACCTGGAGGTCCTTCCGGACGCTGATCGTCTGCTCGCCGGCAGTGATCGTCTGGACGCCGGACATCACGCCGCCCCGTTGCGAAGGTAGCCGTGCATCGTCGTGAAGAACGGCGACGGCTCGAGCGCTGGGTCGCCGGTGTATCCGAGTTCCTCGGCGACCTGCCGGAACGGTGAATAGGGCGAATCCGACTCCACGAGGCCGCCGGCGATGCAGCCCTGGAACGCCTGCCGGATCCTGGCCTCGTTATCGATGCTCTCCTGCAGAGCCGCCAGCGCCTGCTCGCGGTCGAGCTCCACACCGTCTGTCTCACCGTTCGCATGTCGATACGGGTGGCCCAGAAACAGCCTGTTGGGACGGACCACGTCACGCAGATGGACCAGGCTTGCCCGATAAGCGTCAGGATCGATGTAGCTCGGAAAGCCGCTCGCCGCCCCGTACATCTCCACCGAGTCTCCGACGAATACATCGTTTTGGCCGTCAACGACGTATGCGACGGCTCCGGCACTGTGACCCGGGATCGGATGGACCGAGACAGTCATGCCGCCTCCCAGCGAGACCGTCTCGCCGCCTCTCAGCACCGTTGTCGGCTCAAGTTCGCCCGAGATAGCCGCCATCGTTGCGGCCGTCAGCTTGGCCTCACCATCGGGATCACCCATGTAGAGACCGCGACCTTCGAGATACTCCTGTACGTGCGCCCGACGCGTCCGCAGCAGCGACCCGTCGGCATGGTGGATTACCAGCTTCGCCCGGCGGCCCGTCAACTCCCATAGCTCGCGTGCGCCGCCAACGTGATCGATGTGCCCATGGGTGAGGAGGATCCAGCGGACGTCCTCAATTCGGCGCCCGAGGACGTCGAGCGCGTTAGCGATGTCTCCGGTCGGGGTCCCGGTGATGCCCGTGTCGACGATCGCTGGTTGCGGTGCATCGATGAAGTAGCTGAACAGCTCGAAGCGTCCCCACCTCGAAGGGATGACGTGGACATCCACATTCATGGCAGGAACTCCTTAGTCTCGGCGAACGCGGCGCCGAACTCGGGAATCCAGGAGAAGTGCTGTACGAATCCGTGCCCAGCACCCGAATACCGGATGACGGTCGCCGGGACACCCGCTTCCCGTAGGCGCTGCCCGTACAGCTCGCCCTCGTCACGCAACGGGTCGAACTCGCCAGTGAGGATCAGCGCGGGAGGGAGACCGCTCAGGTCCATACGCTTGATCGGCGAGACCCGTGGATCGTCCGGGTCGGCTCCGGAGCCCAAGTAGAACGCGTTGTCCGGCTTCAGCATCGCCGTTTCGAGCCCATAACCGACCGCGTTTTCACGTAGCGAGACGTACCGACCGGCATCGAAGTCGAGGTCGAAAGACGGGTAGTAGAGGATCTGATGCGTGATGGCGTCAAGCCCATCGTCGTGAGCGATGGCGACGACAGCGGCCACCAAGTTCCCGCCGGCGCTGTCGCCCGCGAGTGCCAGCGTCCGACGGTCCGACCCGCGTTCGTCGCCACCGGCGCCGGCGACCCAACGAACCGCCCCATAGCAATCGTCAAGTGCGGCTGGGAATGGGTTCTCGGGCGCCAGTCTGTATCCGACGGACACGACCTTGCACCCGGTCTCCTTTGCGAGCGACCTCGCCACGTGGTCGTGGGTGTTCAGACTGCCTAGGAAGAAGGCGCCCCCGTGGAAGTAGACGATCACACCGTGGGTGGCCGATCCGCGGTCGGCGTACACCCGCACCGGGATGCCGCCGTAATCGCTTGGGAGGACCACATCTGTGACGCTCGCAACCGGGACCCGCTCCTCAGGAGGCGGGACCCGCGCCTCCTCTGCTTGCCGCATCGCCATTGGGTCGAGTGGGCCCGAATGCATCGGCATGGTCGAGAGGACCATCGCGATCTCAGGGTGGAGTGGCACTGGTCAGCCGTCCGAGCCAGCGGATGAGGGCTTCTGGCCCGGAAAGGCGTCCTCAACGTGGTCTTCATTCCAACCGGCTCGCGAGATGCGCTGCAACTCGTCGGTAACAGGCTTGCGGGCCGCCTGATACCGCGCGAGCGCCTCCTTGACCGAGTCCGCGTCAGCCAGCTCGTCCGCCAGCGTGCCCATGTCCAAGATCGCTGATTGGCTCCCTGACCCTGATGGTGGAGCATGGCGTGCGCCGCATCGCCGACCAATGCGACACAGTCGGAATGCCAGCTCCCCAGCGGGTCGATGTCGTAGACCGCCCTGGCCGTCACCTGATCCATGTCGAGATCGCGCGTGATGTTGACAATCCGCTCGTCGAAACCCTCGACCGTGGCCACCAAGTCGTCCTTCGTCACCGTCGGCGACCAGCTCCCGTCACCATTGAGGGTCGTCAGGTCGTAGGACGCCTGACCGCGGTGACGCAGCGGCAGCAGGTAGAACTTCGTGCCGCGCCCGAGGAACATCCGGAAGTTGTTATCGAGAACCAGCCCATAACAATCTTCGACCGGAAGCACCGTGCGATAGGCATGCTCCCCGGCGAAGACCGGTTCCTTATCGCTAACAGCTGTCTGCGTATGACAGATCTGATGCCGTCCGCGGCCGACTACGAGATCAGCGGTGACACTCTCGTCGTTGGAGAATGTGACCGTTGCGCGGTCGCCCTCGTCGATTATCGTCTCGGCCGCGTGCCCGAGCCGGACCATGCCCGCAGGCAACACGCCCACGAGTGCATCGATGAAATCCCCCCGGTGTATCAGGTGGGTGGTAATGCCGTAGGTATCGATCTCGGGCCACGGCTCCTCGATGATCAGCTCGCCAGTACAAGTACGTACCTGAAGCTAGTCGCTTGGGGAACTGACATTGGTGATGGCCTCGAGAATTCCGCATCTCCGGAAGCGGTCTAGCGTCGAGGGCCGAAGGCCGATGCCCGCGCCGACCTCCCGGATTTGAGCGGCCTGCTCATACACCGTGACGTTGCAGCCGAGTACACTGAGCATCTTGCCGGCCGCGGCACCGGCATAGCCCGCGCCGATGATCGCCACGTCGAGCTTCTCCAATTCTGAGCGCTGCATGCCCCTCCTCAGGTCACTTCGCGATAGTTAGATAGCTCGCAGGGTTCTCGACGAAGATCTTCTTGATCATTGCGTCCTCGATCCCCGCAGCGTGCAGGTCGGGGATCAGTTCCTCGAAGAGGTAATTGACGGAGTGGCCCTTCACGCCGGGCCAGCCCAGCGGACTGCAGTTGGCGTCGGCAGACGCAAGCACGCGGTCGATGTATCCGCCCCGTATGAAGCGGAGGAAGTGCTCGAGCCGCTCCTGGCGATGGCGGCCCCAGAACGGCGGGTCCGGCACCTCGAGGTCGTAGCCGAACGTGTCGAAGCCGATCCGCCCGCCCTGATCGACGAGCTCCGTGTCACGCACCTTGCCCTGACTGATCCCGTCGTCAACGTGACCGAAGAGCACCCGGTCGAGCGGGAGCCCCTCCTCGTTGAAGATGTCGACCGCCGGCTGCGAGTCGACCGCGAGGTGCGTGAAGATCGGCACCCCCGTGTTCACAGCAGCGCGCGCGGCCGCGCGGTAGATGCGCTTATCGAGCTCGCTCATGCGAAAGCCGCGGCTGACGCCAACCTTGATGATCCCGGCCTTGCTCCCGGTGTCGCCGATGCCAAGTGATCTCGTGGACGAATTGCCGTGTCAGATACTCGACGCTCGCCCGGGCAAAGAACGGCAGTGCGGAGTCACCGGCGACAAACCCCGTGCAGGCGACGAAGTGGACGCCGGTCTTGGCCGAGAGGGATCTGAAATAGTCAACGTCCCGTCCGTTGCAGATGCCGGTCGCATCGACGAACGTTCCGCCTCCGTACTCCCGGTATTTCCGCAGCTTAGGGACCGTCTCCTCGTAGCGCTGCTCCGGGCTCTTCCACCACTTCGTGTCGAACTCGCAGCCCGGCATCCCGTAGCCGATGTGCTCGTGGATCGCGACGAATCCCAACTCCTCTGCCGGAATCGGCCCCAGCACGGTGTTCACGCGCGACATAGATACTTGCCTCAACCTCAGCTCGACGACTGAGCGGCTAGCGCGGGCTGACGCACGCTCAGTAGCTCACGCGGGTTCTCTACGAGCATCCGCTGGATGTCTGACTCCTCGATGCCCCCTGCCGTAAGCGCGGGACAAAGGTCGCGAGCACATGGTCGTAGGGCAGCTCGCGGGCGTCGTGACCGATCGCGTAGCCGATCGCGTCGCTCGAGAGCAGGATCCGGTCGCTATGGCCTTCGGCGACCAAGTCAGCCACCAGGGAGACACGATCGTCGTCGCTCAGATGGACCGAATCCGCCGAACCGATGTGATCGATCCCGGTAGCACGGCCCCGCCCGGGCGGAGGTGGTTCAGAACGACGCGGCCGCTTCGACCATGTGCTCCATCTTCGCGTTCAGCACCGGTCTGCTGCGTGCCGGGTGCCGTCCGAACCCGCACGATGGCGAGATCCAAAGCCGCTCCTCGCCGACCACCCGCGCCCAGTCGGCAGCGCGGTCACGGATCTTCTTGACCGTCTCGATCCCGTAGCTGGCCTCATCCACGATGCCGGCCGCCAGCTCCATGCTCTGCGGCATCTCCGCGAACGCCTCGCGCTCGAGGTACTCGGCGAAGTAGCTGCACTCCAGGGACGCGATGTCGATCACGCCATCCAACTCCTGCAGCAACGGCACCCACGAGGCGTTGCGGACGATCGGCGAGATTGGCCTGCCCTTGAAGTTTCCGTTGCAGATGTGCATCCCACGGGTCACGCCATCGACGCCATCGAAGCACCCAGCGACAAGCGCGGATAGGTCTTTGGGGCTCATGAGACCCTCGTTGAGGATCATGCCGAAGAAGGGCACGTCGAGCTGCACGTGCGGGCAGCCGGCCTCGGCGAGCTCCCGGATCTCGTGGTTGACGATGCCGACCAGGTTCGGCATCTGGTGGGCGAGCTCATCGCGCTGGTCCTGTGCGTGCACGGTGATCTCGAGCGGCCCTACCACGGTCGCCTTCCGCACTCCACCCGGCAGCTTCGACTCGCGCCGGTAGGCGGCCGCATACCCAAGTCCCTCGGGTGCGGAGAGCTCGCCAGTGATGACCGCGTGCGCCAGGTCGTCGTAGTCAAACGGATCGGGCTCATCCGGCTTGTCGATCTCGAACCCGTGGAGGACGCGCTGCATATGATCGATGAAGTTGTCTGTGAAGTACTCGCCGCCGGTCCACTCGTCGAGCCCGAGAGCACGCTGCTCATCGATCGCCGCAGCCGCGGCGCGGCTCAGCAGGTCCTCGCCCTCCTGCGCATCGAGCTCCCCGCGGTGGTAGCGAGCGAGCTGATCCTCGTGTTCGTCGAGCTTCCACCAGGATCCAACCACCGTGGTTCGCAGCGCCATCGACCGCCCCTTCCTGTCTCAGATTCTTGTAGGGCACCAGCCGAACAGCAGTAGACCACAAACGCGCGTGGCGCCATGTGGCGCTCCTTTGCGTTGCGGACGCTCCCGAGCGCGCCCAAGGACGAGCTCCGGCAGCGCGGCGTTGGCGCGGCCGGGCGCAGTCCCTCTTGCAGGCGAAGGGGGAGCCGCCGTGATCGGGGCGCGTCCGTCGTCGGAGCGGAGCTGCATATGCATCATGACTTCGGCGTTTGCTGGATCGGTCACCGCGAGCTAAGGGCCGCTCTTCCGCTCCGCTACGAACGTGAGCACGCCGGGCACCCGGCGGCGCGCTGGTGCAATGGACGGTGCGACGCCGACGCCGCTGGAGACGACCGCACCCCCGATGGCGTTGCAGAAGCGGAGGCTCACAGCGTCCGCGCCACCGGCCGTTTGTCGGGTTAGGCTCCCGCTTCGCAATTGGTTGAGGAGCCGTCCGTCGCTGGCGAGAGCGCGCTTTCCCGGCTGTCCAAGGGGACAGTCGGATCCGGCTCGCTACGTCCTTCTGAGTTGCGTTGGGGAGCGGAAGCCGGGCCTCTGTAATCTTGCGCGTGCCGCGGGCTGTGATTGGTTCAGTTGCCCGGGGGAAGGCCGCCGGTTTTGCGAAGGGCACGGTTGTAGGCGCGCCGGGCGGCTTGCCCAAGGTACGGGCGCCTGATCGCGTTTTGTGCACGCTGCCGCGACGGCAGCGGCTTATGCTCTTGTTGTGAGCTGTGGGGATCGGCTGGTGGGTTTGGGAGTTGGAGTTCGGGCGCTGGCTGGTTCGGGCTTGTGAGCGTGGGTTCTGCTGCGGTTGGGTTGGTGGAGCGCGAGCGTGAGCTGGCGCGCGTGGATCGCGAGTTCGACCGTCTGATCGCAGGGGTCGGGTCGGCGGTCGTGGTGGAGGGTCCGGCTGGGATTGGGAAGAGCGAGCTGCTGTCGGCGGTACGAGCGGGCGCGGCCGCGCGGGGGGTTGGTGTGCTGTGGGCGCGCGGCTCGGAGTTTGAGGGGGGAATGGCATTCGGTGTTGCGCGTCAGCTGTTTGAGCCGTTGCTGCGTGCGGCTTCTGCGAGCGAGCGCCGAGAGCTGCTTGACGGCGTTGCGCGGGTGGGCGCACGGGCGTTGGGGGTGGTCGCGGGAGAGCCGCCCGCGGACGGCTTTGCCGCGATTCATGGACTGTTTTGGCTGTGTGCGAATCGGGCGGAGCGTGGACCTGTGGTGGTCGTGGTCGATGATGCGCATTGGGTCGATGATTCCTCGCTGGGTTGGCTTGGTTATGTGGCGCGGCGACTTGGCGACCTGGCAGTGCTGTTGGTGCTCGGGTTGCGCGCCGGGGATGTGGGTGCTGAGCGGCCTGAGCTTGTTTCGTTGGTTGAGGGGGCGCGTGAGCGGATCGTGCTCGGGCCGTTGACCGGGTCCGCGGTTGCGGCGATTGTGCGTGCGCAGCTGGGTGCAGGCGCCGATGCTGAGTTCTGCCGCGGGTGCTACGAGCTGACGCGGGGAGATCCGCTGTTTGTGCGCGAGTTGTTGGCCGCGGCGGGTGAGGAGCGGATTGTCGCTCGCGCGGAGGGCGTGGATGCGTTGAGGAGAATCGCGCCCTCGGCGGTTGGGGCTTCGGTGCTGGCGCGGTTGGGTCGGTTGGGCGCGGAGGCTATCGCGCTGGCGCGCGCGGCCGCAGTCCTTGGTCCGGGCGCAGAGGTGACGCTGGCGGCTCGGCTGGCTGAGCTCGATCCCACTGTCGCGGAGTTGACTGCGGATCGGTTGGCGGCGGCGCAGATCTTCGCCCCGGTGAGGCCGCTTGAGTTCTTTCATCCTCTGATTGGCGCCGCGGTCAGGGAGGACATCGGAGCAGGCGCCCGGCGAATCGCGCACCGGCGCGCGGCCGGATTGCTCGACAGCAATGGTGGGGGTTCGCTGGCGCGGGTAGCCGCGCATTTGGTCGCCTGCGGCCCGGCGAAGGATCCATGGGTGGCGCGGCGGCTGGGCGATGCGGGTCGGGAGGCGCTCGAGCGCGGGGCGCCCGAGATCGCAGCTGAGTTTCTGCGGCGCGCGCTGTCGGAGCCGCCTCCGAGGGGTGAGAGGGGGGCGCTGCTGTTTCTGTTGGGAACGGCCGAGTGGCGCGCAGGACGGTCTGACGCAGTCCCGCTCCTCGAGCGGGCGCTCGGCGAGGCCAGCAGCCATGCGCGGACACTGGTCGCGGCGTGCGGTCTGGTGGCGCTGGC
>Ga0335081_10012628_pt1 | contig 13690 bp, 11 predicted proteins | sample Lox_Sample_35_FD_206713 | JGI IMG/M metagenome (GOLD analysis project Ga0335081, IMG submission 206713) | Soil microbial communities from Loxahatchee National Wildlife Refuge, Florida, United States - Lox_Sample_3.5 | ecosystem: Environmental > Terrestrial > Soil > Wetlands | place: USA...
GAGCGCCGCGACGCCTTCGGCCCCGGCGAGATCGAGCTTGCCGTTCGCGAGCGCGCGCCGCGTGAACTCGCCCGGCGCGGCCGGCCTCGCTCCCGCCGCGCGGGCGGCCCCGAGTAGCCCGGCCACGATGGCGGGCGACCCGTGACAGAAGAACTCCACGACCTCCTCGCCCGTGACCGAGTGCGGCGCCGGAAAGAACAGCACGAGCGCGCGGTCGAGGAGCCGGCCATCGTCTCCCACGAGGTGCTGCAGCGTCGCCTCGCGCGGACGCGGCGGTTCCGCGAGACGCGGCGCGATCCGGTGCGCGACCGCGAGCGTGGCGGCGGGCGGGCCCGTCAGCCGGACGACGGCAAGCGCCGACACGCCGGGGGGCGTCGCGAGGGCGACGACGACGTCGCCTCTGCGGTCCGGGTCGGCCACGAGAGGCGCCATGGTCCGGGCTCCGCCGCGCGCGGCGTCAGGTCGCCTTCGGCTTCATCGAGGCCGGGCCGAGGTCGGTGAACCGGTTCAGGAGCATCTGCTGCCCGATCGTGAGGACGTTCTGCATGAGCCAGTAGAGAACGAGTCCCGACGGAACGTCCTTGAAGAGGAAGCCCATGACGAGCGGCATGACGTTCTGGACCTTCCGCATCGTGGGATCGCCGCCCGTGGGCGTCATCTGCTGCTGGAGCCACATGGTCGCCGTCATGAGGATCGGCGTGACGTAGTAGGGGTCCTTCGCCGAGAGGTCCGTGATCCACAGCATGAACGGGGCGTGGCGCAGCTCGATCGAGTGCGCGAGCAGGTTGTAGAACGCGATCAGGATCGGCATCTGCAGCAGGAGCGGCAGGCAGCCGCCGGCGGGGTTGACGCCCTCCTGCTTGTAGAGGGCCATCATCTCCTCGTTCATCTTCGTACGCGCCTGCGCGTCCTGCTTGATCTTCCCGGCCCACTTCGCGCGAATCGTCTCCACTTTCGGTTGCAGCGCGCTCATCTTCTTCATCGAGACGAGCTGCTTGTGCGTCAGCGGGTAGAGAAGGATCTTGATGATGACCGTGATGACGAGGATCGCGACGCCCCAGTTTCCGACAACCTTGTAGATCGCCCTGAGGCCCCAAAGGAGCGGCTTCACGAGGATCGCGAACCACCCGTAGTCGATGAGGCGGTCCATGCCGGGACGCGTCTTCTCGAGGACGTCCAGCTCCTTCGGGCCGAGAAAGACGTCCGTTGCGACCGCGTTCGGCGCCGACAGGACGACTTCGCTCTCGGCGTCGGCGAGCGCGGGCTTGCCGTCGGCAGCGGGCGGTGCCGCGAGCGCCACGGGCCGCAGGGTCACCGCCGCGCTGCCCGAGGGGAGAAACGCCGCGAGGAAATAGTTGTCTTCGACGCCCGCGGCGACGAGGCCCGCGCCCCTGGGCAGGGGCTCCTTGAGCGCGTCCTTGGCCTTGCGTTCGACGGAGGCCGACGCGGAGAGCGTGACGGTCGCGCCAGGCTTCGTGTAGCGGCTCGCGAGCTCCTCCGGGGACGGATTGCCGATCCCGGGGCCGAGGACGAGCCCGACCGTCGCTCCAGGCGCGCCTTCGCGCTCGGCCTTCACGGAGAAGACGTACGAATCCCGGAAGACGTACGTGCGGACGAGACCTTCCCCGCTCGCCTCGCGGTAACGGAAGCGCACCGACGTCACGCCGTTTCCGCTCTCTTTCTCCACGGCGAAGTACGCCTTCCGGGCCCGCTCGAGGAACGGATCCGCCGGATCGAGCGTGAGCGTCGCGCCCGGAAAGGGCGGTCCCTGTCGGACGAGGTCGAGCGCCTTCCCCGCGCTATCCCGGTGACGCGTCAGGACGAACGACTTGAGAGCTCCCCCTTCGTTCGAGAGGCGCGCCGTGTACAGCGGGCTGCGCACCTCGACCAGCTCCTCGGCGGCGGCAGCCACCGGGGTCACGCTCGCGAGGATCGGCTGGGGCGCCGGCCCGTGCGACGCCGCTTTCGCGACGGACGGGGTCACCGGGGCCATCGGCGTCGCGACCGGCGTGGTCGCCGGCGTCGCCGCAGCCGGTGTGGGCCGAACCGGGGGCGCGGAGGTCTTGGGCGGCGGGAACAGAATCGTCCAGCCGATCAGGACCGCGGCCGAGAGCGCGAAGGCGAGAACGAGACGCTTCGTTTCCACGAAATCTCCTCTGCTTCAGGGAACGGGGTCGGGGCCGCCCGCGTGGAACGGGTGGCAGCGGGCGAGTCGCCGGGCGGCAAACGCGAGGCCTCGCCAGACTCCGTGGCGCCTGACCGCCTCGCGCGCGTACTCCGAGCACGTGGGTGTGAAGCGGCACGCCGGAGGGAGAAGGGGCGACACGAAGCGCTTGTAGGCGCCCAAGATTCCCACCAGGGTGCGGGCCGGCGCGATCGAGGCCGTCTTCATCCCGGCGCGCCCGCGACGGCGCGCGAAAGGAGCGCCGTCACCTCGGCTGCAAGGGACGCGAAGGAGGAGCGGGTCGCCCGCTCCGAGATGTTCACGACGAGATCCACGCTGATCTCGGGCGCGGTACCGGCCCAGCGCCGGAAGATCTCGCGCACGCGGCGGCGAGCGCGGTTACGAACCACGGCGCCGCCCGCCTTGCGCGTCGCCGTGAGGCCAAGGCGAAGCCCGCCATCGGCCCGCGGTCTCGCGAAGACGACCACGAGCCGGCCTTGATGCTTGGCACCGTCCTCATACGCGGCGCGAAAATCCCGGCGAGCCCCGACGCGGCGCGCCCGCGGAAACGCCTCGCCCCTCGGACGTGGGGAGACGATGTGGGCCTGTGCGTGCATGGCTCCGACCCGACGCCGCGTTCGCCTCTTCGGCCAGACTGACGCGGAGTCTCGAGTGTCGCCTTCCGCTCAGGCGGAGAGGCGCTTGCGCCCTTTCGCCCGCCGGCGGGCGAGAACGGCCCGGCCCGCCTTGGTCCTCATCCGGACCAGGAACCCGTGCGTCCTGTTCCGGTGGCGGTTGTTCGGCTGAAACGTGCGTTTGCTCTTCGCCATGACCCGGGCCCTCCCACGGGGGAGGGGGATTCTCCGGGCTTCCGCCGGTCCTGTCAACCGCGGGGCTCTTTTCCGGCCGGGCGGCGCGCTGATACCATGCCCGTCCCCCGCGAACCCGGTTTTGCACAGCGGTGGAGATCCTGTGGAAAAGCAGTCGACCTGGGCCAAGATCCTCGAGCACCTGAAGACGCGCGTGGACGAGCGCGAGTTTGATTCCTGGTTTCGGGACTCGCGGCAGAAGTCCGAGTCGGCCGAGGCCATCTTCGTCCAGGTGCGCACCCCCCTTTTCGTCGACTACATTCCCGAGGCGTACGCGCCGCAGATCGCCGAGGCGGCCCGTCTCGCGGGCGCCGGCAACCGGGAAATCCGCTTTGGCGCGGACGGTGAGTTCCGGTCCGCGGTCCACCCGCAGAAGGTCCCCGTCGAGCCCCGCCGCAGGGCGGGCGGCCTGAATCCCGCGTACACGTTCGAGCACTTCGTGACCGGCGAGTCCAACCGCCTCGCCCACGCGGCCGCGCTGCGGGTGGCCGATCAGACGTCCCGGCAATACAACCCGCTCTTCATCTGCGGCGGAACGGGACTCGGCAAGACGCACCTCATGCAGGCCATCGGGCATCGCCGCCTCTCGCGCCGACCGGGCGAAAAGGTGATCTACCTGACCTCCGAGAACTTCGTGAACGAGGTCGTGCTCGGCGTGCGCTTCAACAAGATGGAGAGCCTGAGGCAGCGCTTTCGGGCCGCCGACATCCTCCTCCTCGACGACGTGCAGTTCGTCGTCGGCAAAGAGGCCTCGGAGAACGAGCTGTTTCACACGTTCAACGCACTGTACGACGAAGGCAACCAGATCGTGTTTTCGTCGGATGTTCCGCCGCGGGAGATTCCCGGCCTGACCGACCGCCTGAAGAGCCGGTTCGAGGGCGGTCTCATCGTGGACATACAGCTCCCTGACTTCGAGACGAAGGTGGCGATCCTCCGCCAGAAGGCCGAGGCGAGCCAGGTCGTCCTCGAGGACGACGTGGCCTTCTTCCTCGCCGGCAAGATCAAGTCGTCGATTCGCGAGCTCGAGGGTTATTTCAACCGCGTCGTCGCGTTCGCCTCCCTGAAAGGCGAGGCGGTCTCGCTCGACCTCGCCCGGGAAGCGCTGCGAGACGTGTTTCGCGCAGAGGAACACACGACGACGCCCGCGGACATTCTGAAGCTCGTCGGCGCCCACTACGGCCTCAAGCCCGCCGAGCTCCGTGCCCGCACCAAGCGCGGGCCCATCGTTTTCGCGCGGCAAGTGGCGATGTACGTCCTCAAGGAGGCGACCGGACTTTCCCTGCCCGAGATCGGCCGCCTCTTCTCCGACAAGCACCACACGACGGCGCTCCACGCCATCCGGAAGATCGCGGCCCTGCGAGAAGAAGATCCCGAACTCGACCGGCTCCTCGCCGGCTTTCTGGCTCAGTTTCGCTGAGATATCCACCCCTTTTTCCTCTCCGGCGGGCCGCCCTCTCCGTGGGCCGCGGAAAAGCCCACGACGGTAGTTTGCGTGGTCTTTCTTTACACAAAGAAACCGCGCGAGATTCACAGGAACGCTAACGCTACAAACGTCTGAAAATGAGGTACTTGTTAGATAATGCACTTTTTGGACCGACCTACTTCTTCTGCTGCTTTTTGAGAGCCTGTGAATGATAAGATTCGAGATCTAAGGAGACGTCGTGGAGCTGACACTTCCAGCCTCGATTCTGGCCCGCGAACTGAGCCTGATTCAGGGAATCGTCGAGAAGCGGACGACGCACCAGATCCTGACGAACGTTCTGCTCGAGGCCAAGGGCGAGACGCTGACACTCACGGCAACGGACCTCGACACGACGCTCGTCTCCGAGATCACTCCGGTGACCTTGAAGAGCGTCGGTTCGGTCACGGCACCAGCTCGCCGGCTGTACGATGTCGTGCGCGAGCTGCCGCCGAACGCGGATCTGAAGCTCAAGGTGCTCGAGAACAACCACGTCTCTCTCGAGTGCCGCGAGCCGAAGCTCAGAATCCGGTTGAACGGTCTTGCCGCAGGGGACTACCCGACCCGGCCCGAACCCGCGGGAGGCCCCACCCTCACACTCGCGTTCGGTGCTCTACGCCGGATGGTCGACAAGGTGCGGTTCGCCGTCTCCACGGAGGAGATGAGGCTTCAGCTCCAGGGGGCTCTTCTCAAGACGAAGGGAGGAGCCGTCGAGATGGTCGCCACGGACGGTCACCGGCTGGCGCTCGTCGAGGTCGAGGGCGCGCAGGCCGAAGCGGGTTTCGAGCCGGTTCTCGTCTCGAAGAAAATTCTCGACGAGCTCGGAAAGCTCGACGCGGGCGACGATTCTGCCGTCACGATCGTCCGCGGCACGAACCACATCGGCTTCTCGGTGGGCAGCCGGAGGCTCTACTCGAAGCTCGACGAGCGGCGCTTCCCGGACTACGAGAAGGTCATCAGCAAGGAGAACGACAAGAAAGCGGTCGTGCCGCGCGAGGAGCTCCTCGGCGCCGTCCGGCGGATCGCCCTGCTGTCCGGCGACCGGATGAAAGCCGTGAGCCTCGCCTTTCAGAAGGACGCCCTCGTCGTCTCCTCGGAAAGCCAGGAAGTCGGCGATGGGTCGCAGGAAATCGCCATCACGTACGACCACGCTCCGGTCACGCTCCGCCTGAACGCACGCTACCTCGAGCAGTTTCTCGAAGCGGCCGAGACGAAGGATGTTCACCTCCTCGTGAAGGACGAGCAGGCGCAGTGCCAGGGCCGCCCGGCGGAGCCCCTGGGGGGCATCCGGAGCTATCTCTACGTCGTGATGCCGATGAGGATGTAGTCGGCCGCGTGGAAATTCTGACGCTCTCGACCGACGGGTTCCGAAACCTGGCGAACGGCCGGGTGGAGCTGCACCCGCGCGTGAATCTCATCGTGGGAGACAACGGTCAGGGCAAGACGAACCTCCTCGAGGCGCTCGCGCTCGTCTCGGGCCGGCCCTCGTTCCGGACGCACGACCTTCACGAGACGCGGCAGCACCTCGCGGCGCGGACCGTCGTCTCGGTCCGGGTGCGGGACGAAGGCGGCGACCCGAGAAACGACGTGACGCTCGGGTTCGTCCACGCCGACGGAGCGCGCGAGCAGTACCGGGACGGCAAGCGCGTCACGCGCCTCGCGGCGGCCCGCAGCCTCCCGGCGGTGTTCCTGACGGCGCGCGACCTGTCCCGCCTCTCGGGGCCCCCTTCGGACCGCCGCCGGGCGCTGGACCGGGCCGCGCTCGCCCTGAGGCCGGAGCACGCGCGCGCTCTCCTCGCCTACGAGCGGGCCCGCGCGGCCAAGACGCGCCTTCTGTCGCTCGGCGCGCGGTTCGACGCGGACGAGCTCGCCGTCTACGAGACGGCGCTCGCCGAGGCCGGCGGGCGCGTGGCGGTCGTGCGCCGCGAGGCCTGCGCGAGCCTCGAGCGGGAGATCGCCCGGCATGCGGACGACCTCGGTTCCCCGTTCCGCAATATCTCGCTCGAGCTCGTGAGCGACCTGCCGGCGAGCGGCGACGCACGCGAGATGGCGGAGGCCCTCGCGGGTCTCCTGCGCGGACGGAAGAGCGAGGAGCGGCGCGCCCAGCGGTGCCTCGTCGGGCCGCACCGCGACGACGTCGTGCTCCGGGCCGACGGGGTCGCCGTGGCGAGCCGGGCGTCCTCGGGAGAGAACCGGACGTTTCTGCTCGCCTGGACGCTCGCGGAGATGTCCCTGCTCGCGGGCGGCGAAGGGCGGGCTCCGCTCCTCGGGTTCGACGACTTCGATTCCGAGTGGGACCCGCGCGTTCTCGGTGCGTTTGCCGAAGCGCTGCCGGAAGAAGGCCAGGTGTGTCTGACGTCGGCCCGGCCCGAGGCCGTGCGCGGCCTGCCGCTTCCCGCGGGGGCGATCTACCGCATGACCGCGGGGAGGCTCGCCCGCGAGGGCATCCTGGGGGCCGGGCGGAGCCCCGAGAACCGCGCGGCGGCGGGAGGACCGCGGTGAGCGAGCGAAGCGGGAGCCCGGCCCTTTCCGAGACGATACCTCCTCCGCAACCCGCGCACGCGGGCGCCGAGGACTACGGCACGAGCTCGATCAAGCTCCTCAAGGGGCTCGAGGCCGTGCGCAAGCGGCCCGGGATGTACATCGGGAACACGGACGACATCTCGGGCCTGCACCACATGGTCACGGAGCTCGTGGACAACGCGATCGACGAGGCCCAGGCCGGATACTGCGACGCGATCTCCGTCATCGTCCACGCGGACAACTCCGTCACGGTCGAGGACAACGGGCGCGGGATCCCGGTCGGGCCCCATCCGGTGCACGGGCGCGAGACCCTGGAGATCATCCTGACGGACCTCCATTCGGGCGGCAAGTTCGACGACAACGCCTACAAGGTCTCGGGCGGGCTCCACGGCGTGGGGCTCTCCGTCGTCAACGCGCTCGCGGGGTCGCTCGAGGTCGAGATCAAGAGGGAAGGCCGGGTCTTCCAGCAGAGCTACGCCAAGGGCGTCCCGATCGAGCCGATCCGCGAGGTCGGCAAGACGACCAAGACCGGAACGAAGATCACGTTCGTGGCCGACCCCGAGGTCTTCTCCGTCACGAGCTACAACTTCGACGTCCTCTCACAGCGCCTGAGGGAGCTCGCCTTCCTGAACCCCGGCGTCGCGATCGACATCCTCGACGAGCGCGACCCGAAGGGCGAGAAGAAGCACGAGTTCCGGTACGGCGGCGGCATTCGGTCGTTCGTCGAGCACCTCAACAAGAACAAGCAGCCGCTCCACGAATCGGTCATCACGTTCTCCGACGTGAAGGAGCCCAGCGGCAACGCCGCCGTGGACGCGAAGAAAGAGCGCCTGGACGTCGCGCTCCAGTGGAACGAGGGCTATGCGGAGCAGATCTTCTGCTTCACGAACACGATCGCGAACAAGGACGGCGGCACGCACCTCGAAGGCCTGAAGACGGCGCTCACCCGCGCGATCCAGAAGTACGCCGAGGGCGCCGGCCTCACGAAGAACCTCAAGGACACGACGCTCTCGGGCGACGACTGCCGCGAGGGGCTCACGGCCGTGGTGTCGCTCAAGATCCGCGATCCGAAGTTCTCCTCGCAGACGAAGGAGAAGCTCGTCTCGCAGGAAGCGAAGACGTGGACGCAGACGGTCACCTACGAAAAGCTCTCGAGCTTCTTCGAGGAGAACCCGAAGGTCGCGCGCCGGATCGTCGAGAAGATCGTGGACGCGGCGCGGGCGCGCGAGGCCGCCCGCAAGGCGCGCGAGCTCGTGAGGAGGAAGGGCGCACTCGACGGAGCGGGCCTTCCGGGAAAGCTCGCGGACTGCCAGGAAGGGGACCCGGCGCTCTCGGAGATCTTCATCGTCGAGGGCGACTCGGCCGGAGGCTCTGCCAAGCAGGGGCGCGACCGGCGCACGCAGGCGATCCTCCCGCTGAAGGGCAAGATCCTGAACGTCGAGAAGGCGCGCTTCGACAAGATGCTCGCCTTCGCCGAGATCCGCTCGTTGATCCTCGCCCTCGGCGCCGGCATCGGGGAGGACTTCGACTGCGACAAGATCCGGTACCACAAGATCGTCCTCATGACGGACGCCGACGTGGACGGCAGCCACATCCGCACGCTCCTCCTCACGTTCTTCTTCCGGCAGATGAAGGCCGCGATCGAGAAGGGCTACCTCTACATCGCGCAGCCGCCGCTCTTTCGCGCCGTCGAGGGAAAGAAGGAGGTCTTCCTGAAGGACGAGAAGGAATACGCCCGCTTCCTCCTCGCCCGCATCGGCGACGACCGCGCGCTCACGGCCGAGCCCTCGGAGCGCACGCTCTCGGGAGGCGCGCTCATGGCGCTCGTGACGGGGCTGCAGGACTGGCGCGCGCTCGTGTCGCGCCTCGCGGTCCGGGGCTTCCCGGAAGCGCTCGTGAGGACGCTCGTCAGGCAGAGGCTGACCGAACCCGGCGCCCTGAAGGACCGGGCGCGCCTCGAGCGCGCCGCGCACGAGTTCCAGGCCGTCGTCGAGTCCTTCGCGATCGTGAAGGACGAGGAGCACGACGGCTTTGCCGTGCACGTGACGCAAGCCGTGAACGGCGTCACGAAGACGGGCATCGTGGACGCGGCCTTCCTCTCGGGGTACGAGATGAAGCGCGCGGTCGACCTCGCGGCCACGCTGGACGGATTCCTCGACGGACCGTACCGCCTGAGGACGAACGGCAACGGCGACGAGCGGAGCCTCGCGACGCTCGGCGAGGCCGTGGACGCCGTTCTCGAGAGCGCGAAGAAGGGCCTCGTGATCAACCGCTATAAGGGGCTCGGCGAGATGAACCCCGAGACGCTCTGGGAGACGACGATGAACCCGGCGACACGCCGGCTCCTCCAGGTCCGCGTGGAGGACGCCGTCGAAGCCGACTCGATCTTCACGATCCTCATGGGCGACGCCGTCGAGCCCCGGCGGGAGTTCATCGAGACGAACGCGCTGAACGTCAGCAATCTGGACATTTGAGAGACCCCGGTTGACCGATACCCCCGAAAAGCCGCCGACCGTCGATCCCTCGGAAAAGATCCCCGTCTCGATCGAGGAGGAGATCCGGCGGAGCTATCTCGACTACGCGATGTCCGTCATCGTCGGCCGCGCGCTGCCCGACGTGCGCGACGGCCTCAAGCCCGTCCATCGCCGTGTGCTCTTCGGCATGTGGGAGCAGGGCAACCGCCACAACCGGCCCTACAAGAAGTCGGCCCGGCTCGTCGGCGACATCATGGGCAAGTACCACCCGCACGGGGACGCCGCGATCTACGACACGATCGTCCGGATGGCGCAGGACTTCTCGATGTCGGAGCCGCTGGTGGACGGACAGGGCAACTTCGGCTCGGTGGACGGGGACGCGGCGGCGGCGATGCGCTACACGGAGATCCGGCTCACGCGCCTCGCCGAAGAGATGCTCGGCGACGACATCGACAAGGAAACCGTCGACTGGACGTTGAACTACGACGGCTCGCTCCAGGAGCCGACCGTTTTGCCGTTGAAGTTCCCGAACCTCCTCGTGAACGGCTCGGAAGGCATCGCCGTCGGCATGGCGACGAAGATCGCGCCGCACAACCTCGCCGAGGCCTGCGCCGCGGCGATCGTTCTCCTCGACGACCCGAAGGCCGAGCTCGCCCGGCTCGTCGAGGTGATGAGCGGCCCCGACTTTCCCACGGGCGGCATCATCCTCGGCCGACAGGGCATCTTCGACGCCTACCGAACCGGCCGCGGCGTCCTGCAGGTCCGGGGGCGCACGGAGATCGAGAAGGCGAAGAAGGGCGACCGCGAGTCCATCGTCGTCACGGAGCTCCCGTTCCAGGTCAACAAGGCGCGCCTCATCGAGCAGATCGCGGGTCTCGTCAACGACAAGAGGATCGAGGGCATCTCGGCGATCCGCGACGAGTCCGACCGGGACGGCATGCGGGTGGTCGTGGACGTGAAACGCGACGCCATCGCCCAGGTCGTCCTGAACCAGCTCCTCGCGGCGACCCCGCTGCAATCCTCGTTCGGGGTCAACGCGCTCGCGATCGTGGACGGACAGCCGCGCGTCCTGCCGCTTCGGGATCTGCTCCGCCACTTCCTCGACCACCGCCGGCAAGTCGTCGTGCGGCGCACGCTCTACGACCTCAAGAAGGCCGAGGAGCGGGCGCATCTCCTCCTCGGCCTCGCGATCGCGCTCGCGAACCTGGACGAGGTCATCGCGATCATCCGCAGGAGCAAGGACCCCGAGGAGGCCAAGGGGCGCCTCACACGGGAGATCTCGATCCCGAAAACCGCGCTGGAGAAGTTCCTCGGCGTCCCGAGCCTCGACGCCACCACGGCGGCGCGAAGCGGCGACGATCCGCTGCGTCTCGACGCGACGCAGGCGCAGGCGATCCTCGACATGCGCCTCCAGCGCCTCACGGGCCTCGAGCGCGAGAAGATCGTCGCCGAGTTCCGCGAGGTCCTCGCGGCGATCGCGGACCTGAAGGACATTCTCGCCAGGAGCGAGCGGGTCTCGGCGATCATCCGCGCCGAGCTCTCGGGAATCCGCGAGATCTACGGCCGCCCGCGGCGCACGGAGATCGTGGCCGAGGCGGGTGACCTCGCCGCCGAGGACCTCATCGCCGAGGAGGAAGTCGTCCTCACGATCAGCCGGGGCGGGTATGCCAAGAGGACGCCGCTCTCGGTCTACCGCGCGCAGAAACGCGGCGGCAAGGGCCGGATGGGGGCGCAGACGAAGGAGGAGGACGTCGTCGAGCACCTGTTCGTCGGCTCCACGCACGACTACCTCCTCGCGTTCACGAACAAGGGGCGGGTCCACTGGGTGAAGCTCTACGACGTGCCTTCGGGCGGACCCGCGACGCGCGGGAAGGCGCTCGTGAACCTCCTCGCCCTCGGAGAGGGGGAGCGCGTCGCCGCGATGGCGACGACGCGCACGTTTCCCGACGACCTGTATCTCCTGTTCGCGACGAAGCGCGGCCTCGTCAAGAAGACCGTGCTCTCGGCGTACGGAAACCCTCGCGAGAAGGGCATCATCGCGATCAAGCTGGAGGACGACGACGAGCTCCTCTCGGCGCAGATCTCGGATGGGAAGCGTCAGGTCTTCCTCGGCACGCGCCTCGGCATGGGGATCAAGTTCTCCGAGACGGACGTCAGGCCCATGGGACGCGACACGACCGGCGTCAAGGGGATCGAGCTCAGGGGAGACGACGTCGTCGTCGAGATGGACCTCGTCGAGGAGACGGGGACGCTCCTCGCGGTCACCGAGAAGGGCTTCGGCAAGCGGACGGACGTCGCCGAATATCGCCACCAGGCGCGCGGCGGCTCCGGCGTCATCAACGTGAGGGTCACGGAGAAGAACGGCCCGGTCGTCGGGATCTCGTCCGTGACCGAGGGAGACCACCTCCTCGTCATCACGGAGCAGGGCATCCTCATCCGCCTCGCGGTCGCCGACGTGCGAGAGACGGGACGCGCGGCGATGGGCGTCACGCTCATCGACCTCGCCGAAGGGGACCGGGTCGTCGCCGTGGCGAAGCTGGCCGAGCGGGACGAGGAGCCGGAGAACGGAGCGGCAGGCCCGACGGCGCCCGCCGCCTGACGACCCGGGACGAGTACACTCCCTTTTTTCGATGCGCTTCTTCCTCGACACCGCCGACCCCGAAGAGGCCCGCCGTGTGCGCGACTGGGGCGTTCTGGACGGAATCCTCCTCAGGCCCGAGTCCGCCGAGATGAGCGGACGCGACGCGCGGCGCGTCCTGGCCGACCTCGCGCAGGTGGGGGACGGCCCGGTGATCGCGACCCTGGCCGCCGGGGATCCGAAGGCCATGTACAAGGAGGCCCGCGAGCTCCACAAGCACGGGAAGAACGTCGTCCTGCGCGTTCCGATGACGCGCGAAGGCCTTCGCGTCGTCCGGCTCCTGGGCGACGAGCAGATCGCCACGGACGTCGGGCTCGTCTTCACGGCGACGCAGGCGCTTCTCGCCGCCCGGGCGGGCAGCGCGTACGTCAGCCCTTCCGTCGGCGAGCTGGACGACGCCGGCCAGATCGGGATGGACGTCGTCGAGTCGATCGTCCGCGTCTTCGACAACTACGGCCTCGAGACGCAGATCTGCGTCCAGGGCATCCAGAACCCCATTCACGTCCTGGACGCCGCGGCCCTGGGCGCGGATGTCGCGACGCTGCCCTTCGCGGTCCTCGACAGGCTGTTCGAGCACCCGTTGACGGCGCGCGGCGTGGCGTCGCTGAGGAACGCGCCGGCCGACGGCCCGAGGCGGATCCATTGATCTCCCGTGAGCGCGCCGTGGACCTCTCGCACCGCATGATCGAGCGCCTCTCGAAGACGCCCGGCGTCACGCTCTCCGGAGAGCGCGAGTACGTGCGGAACCATCTTCTCCAGGCGCTTCTGTCGTGGGACAAGGAGAACGAGCGCCTCTCGGGCGAGGTCGAGAAGAAGCTCCGGAGCCGGGCGCGGCGCGTCGTCGAGGGCTCGCGCGAGTGGGATCTGCTCTTCGCCGAGGAGATGGAGCGCGCCTACGCGGCGCTCCTCTCCCGGGGCGAATGAGCGCGGTCGGAATCCGGCTACACTTGGTTGGCCTCTGCACGCGACTGATTTGACCTTGGTCTAGGCCAAGAGCACGATGGGGCTATGGCGAGGAACGCGCTCGACTCCGGCCTGCCCCTCCGCGTGCCGCTCTACCGGACGATCGCGGACGCGATCATCCGGGACATCCGCCGGGGCCGGCACCTCGAGGGGGAGCGCCTCCCGGCGTCGCGCGATCTCGCGCGGGCGCTCGACGTGAACCGCGCGACCGTGCACCAGGCCCTGCAGCTCCTCAAGCGGGAGGGCTGGATCGAGACGAACAAGGGCGGCGGAACGCGGGTGGCGCGGCGCTCCAGCGCCTTTCCCGTTCTCGGCCCCGCGCCGGCGTGGGATCGCATCGCGTCGTCGCTGCTCACGCGCATTCTCTCCGAGCCTCCGGCCACGGAGCCGGCCTCGGTGCCGTACGACCTGTCGCGCCTCGCGCCGGACGAGCGGGACTTTCCGGCGGCGGCCTTCGCGACGCTTCTCGCCGACGTGGCGCGAGACGGGTCGCTTCTCGCATACGGCTCTCCGTTCGGCTACCGCCCGCTCCGCGAGACGCTCGCCGAGCGCCTCGCCAAGCGCGGCATCCCGGCCGACCCGGACGCGCTTCTCATCGTG
>Ga0335081_10012629_pt1 | contig 13689 bp, 12 predicted proteins | sample Lox_Sample_35_FD_206713 | JGI IMG/M metagenome (GOLD analysis project Ga0335081, IMG submission 206713) | Soil microbial communities from Loxahatchee National Wildlife Refuge, Florida, United States - Lox_Sample_3.5 | ecosystem: Environmental > Terrestrial > Soil > Wetlands | place: USA...
CCGGCGTTTGACGGCCGACGCGATGGCCTCGGCCCCCCCGAAAAGGATCAACGAGCCGGTGATGTCCAGAAAGGCCTCGTCCACGGAGAAGACTTCCACCAGAGGAGTGTAGTGAAGGAAAATCGTCAAGAGCCGCCGGCTGACGTCGGTGTAGCGTTCGTGATCGCTCGGCACCACGATCAGCGCCGGGCAGAGCGCCCGGGCCTCCGGGAGCGTCATGCCGGTCTTGACGCCGTAGGCCCGGGCCTCGTACGAGGCCGTCAGCACGACGGTGCGGGCGTTGGCGCCGCAGACCGCGATCGGTTTGCCCCGGAGGGCGGGATGGACCCGCTGTTCGACCGAGGCGAAAAAGGCGTCCATGTCGACATGCAGGAGGGTGCGGTCCGTCATGATAGATAGGGCCTCGCGCGGATCTTTACTTCACGGGAGGAGGATCCGGCTCGGGGCGGCCTCCTTTCGGATCGCTTCGGCCACCTCGGGATGGAATTGTTCGATGAATCCCAAGAGGCCCCGCAGGAACTGGTGCGACTGGAGCCGCCCGTCCAAGAACGACCGGGCCATCTTCAGGTAGGCGTCGACCGCTTCGACGGATGTTTGTGCGCCGATTTCCTTGACCAAGGGTTCCATTTCCTTCCAAAGCGCTTCGCCGAAGGGCGACCGGGCCGATTCAGGGAGGGCCAGGGGGCTTAGCCGTCTCCGGAGGTCTTCCATTCCGGAGATCGCCTCGGCGTCCGTTGCCGTGCCGCGCGGGGCAAACTGCTTGAAGATCACGACCTCCATCACGGAAAGGAGCGTGACCGTCCTTTGATCCTTCAGCGCCTGGAAAACGCGGACCCGTTCGGCGGAAAAGGTCTGGGCCGTCCGTACGCGCTGATAGCCCTCGTGCGTCGCGAGGTAGACGCAGTCCGAAGGGCACGCGATCCGGGTCAACCGGTGCTCTCCGCAGCAGCGCGGACAGATCAAGCCTCCTAACGCCGGGCAGGATCGTTTGCCTTTGGCTTTATGACAGTAAACGCAGGAAGCCATCCATCACCGAATCTAATTCAAACGAGATTCATCCGGTCGTATCGGCGGGCTCTGTCCTTCGGCGGCTCCATCCGTCCCAACGCCGCGTGCTCCGAAGATTAATCCGGGGAACCTCTCTTAATCATATCCGTGCCGGGTTTCGGAAAGTCTACCCGAATACCCCGGCCGGGTCAAATCGGGTTCGGGTCTCATAGATTCTCCGGCGACCAGAGATCAAGCTGCGCGGGCTTGATCCGGGGCGATGCCGGGATCAGGGGCCGGCCGTGGAGGAGCAAATATGGCGCGGCGCGCTTCATCACGACGCCCAGTCGGGTCAAGTGCCGGGCATCGGTGATGACCGAAGAAGGGCGCAGCTCCGCGATTCGTTTGGCCGAGATCGGACCGATCCCCGGCACGCGCAGCAGCCGCTCGTATTCGACCTTCATAACCTCCAAGGGGAAGAACTCGGGATGGCCCGTCGCCCAGGCCAGCTTCGGATCGACGGCCATGGGCAGATGGCCGCGGCCGTCAAACACCAGCTCCGAGACCGAAAAACCGTAAAAGCGCATCAGCCAGTCGGCCTGATACAGCCGGTGCTGCCGCAGAAGCGGGGCGGGCGGAAGATGATCGAGCGGGGTATCCGGAATCGGACTGAAGGCGCTGAAATAAGCCCGACGCAGACCGATTTCCCCGTAGAGCCGATCGGTGGCGGAGAGCAGGTCCTGATCGGTCTCGCCGGCCGCGCCCACCACAAACTGAGTGATCTGGCCGGCCGGGATCAGGCCGGGATATTCCTGCTTGAGCCGCTTGACCCAGACCATTCGGGTGAGCATATCGTCCAGGAAACTTTTTTTGGCCGAGAGCCGTGCGAGATGCTGGGGCGTCGGGGCCTCGAGATTGAGGGAGACGCGGCTGGCCAGGCGCAGGGTTTGTTCCACTGCCGCGGGGCCGGCCCCCGGCAGGATCTTCAGATGAATGTATCCCTTGAACTCATATCGTTTTCGAAGAATCTCGGCCGTCTGGACCATCCGCTCCTGCATCGTATCGATCTTCCGCGTGATGCCGGAGGAGAGAAACAGCCCGTCCACGAACCGTTTCCGGTGGAGCATCATAAAAGTCCGGGCCAGCTCTTCCGGGGAAACGTAGGTGCGGGGCACGTCGCGGCTCGCCCGGTGCTCGCAGTAAAAGCAGTCGAACTCGCAGATGTTCGTCTGGAGAACCTTGAGCAGTCGGACGGTCTTCCCGCCCCCCACCGGGCTGACATGAATGCCGCCGGGAAGACCTGCCTGTCCGGCAGGCAGGAAGCGTTCGGGCCCCTTCCTCACGGGGTTCCGGTGGCGTTGATCGCGGCCGTCCGGCGCCGTGATGCCTTGCGGGGTAAAGCAGCCGGGGACGGACTGGCCGGCCGAGAGCTCATGCTCTTGCGCGGCGCCTTCCCCTAGGATCGCGAGTTTTTGGATTGTGTCCATGACGTCTCCTCGATCATATCGCTTGTAGGGGCGTAGCATGCTACGCCCCTACGGTCGTTCATGTTCAACACGGTGCACGCGGGCGCCGTGTTCCTACGCGCATCACATCGGGCTCACGGTCATCAACCTCCAGGAAAGGGCCGCGGCGTCGTAGGTCAAGTCATAAAGGTTCGCCCCGTCCGTCACTGCGAAGTGATGGAAAACCCGCTGTCCGTCCCGGACTTTCCATGCGAAGGTCACCCGTTCCACGCTGTATTTGCGGTTGTTCCAGACGAACCATTTCGGAACGACGGTCTTCTCGGGATCAAATACCACGCCCACGGTTACGGATTCTCCGATCTCGGTGATCATGATTTCCCCTTCCTTCACAATTTTCGTATAATCGCCACGACCTTGCCGAGCACGCGAACCTCTTCCTGGTCCGGTTTCACCACGATCGCGTTCATCCGGGCGTTCGCCGGCTCCAGCCGGATCGCGTGGCGGTCCTTGTAAAACCGTTTGACCGTGGCCTCGTCGTTTACGAGCGCGACCACGATTTCTCCGTTGCGCGGCTGGGGATGGGGCCGCACCACGGCCAAGTCGCCCGAATGGATGCCGGCCTCGATCATGCTGTCGCCCGTGACCCGGAGCACAAACGATCCGGGCGGCGCGAGGCTCCGGTCCAGCCGGAGGTGCTGTTCCGCCTCTTCCGTCGCCAGCAGGGGGGCGCCGGCCCGGACCCGGCCCACCAGCGGCACGACGACGGTCGGGGAGGCGCTTTCCCCGGACCACCCGACCACCTCCATCGCGCGGGACAGTCTCGATCGGCGGCGGATGTAGCCCTTGCCCTCCAGGGCGGCCAGATGTTTCTGCGCGCCTTTGGGTCCCCGCAGACGGAGATGCCGGGCGATTTCCCGCACGGTGGGCGGGAAGCCGTTTTTCTCGCAGCTGTCCTTGATAAACGCGAGCACGCGTTCCTGTCGTCGGGTCAGCGCCCGCTCGCCGCGCTCGCGCGGCGGGTCCGTATTTAGCATCGCGGTTTCATGCCGTCGTTTCATGAGGTCTACATTTGTAGACCATACTACCCGAATCGAAAGGTCTTGTCAAGCGCCGCAGTAATCCGGGTCTTGTTCCAACGGAGATCGCGCCGTTCTTCGACGGAAATTTTTATTGACAACGAGGGTTCAATATGATAAAAAACGCAATGAATTTGACTCGGTCCGAAAAATCCTGGAAAGCCTTCCATCCCTCAGTGAGGTCGGAAACAGTTCAGGGTCGTCCAGTCCCTTGAATCCGTAAGTAAAACGAGGCTAAATCAGACTCCATGCACCACCTCCATTTCTTGCCCCATGATCATTCTCCAAAGGAGGGCCCGTATGTCCTTTTATCCGTTCCCCGTGGCGTTCCCCGCGGGGGTTTTGATCGTTCTTATTCTGGGTTTTATGGTACTGATGGGATGGTCCCCGCCGGCGTCGGCGGTCGGGAACCTGCAACTGGGTCCGCTTGAGCTTCATCCGGGCTTTCAGATTTCCGAATCTTATGATGACAACGTTTGCCGGACAAAGCAGAAGCTCTGTCAGGACCCCCAGGATTCGACCCCCGGCGCGACGAAGGACGGGAAGGACGAGTTTAGCGTCTTCAGCCCGGGGCTCCAGGTCGCGCTTCCCTTTTTGGGGAACAACCGGTTTGATGCCGAATATCGGGGAGACTTTGGACGGTACAACACGTTTAAGACCGAGAACTACAGCGACAACGACGTGCAGAGCCATCTGGCGATCCATCTCCCCGTCGGGCTTTCGCTCCGGATGAATGAAGACTGGACCGACGGCCATGACGCTCCCGGCTATGCCCAGAACATCCTGATCGATTTCTACCATCGGAACACGGCGGGGGGCGAACTTGGGATGGAGGTCGGACCGAGGCTGCGGATGGCCGTCGATTACACGAATTTGAAACTGAACTATGTGGACGACGCCCGGAACGGATTCCGGGACCGGACGGACAACACCGTCGGCGGAACGATTTATTACAAGTTTATGCCGAAAACGTCCGCGCTGCTGGAGTACGATTATACCGCCGTGAGTTTCGACCGCTTCAACGCCGACTTATTCTCGGTCGACAACCGGGTCCAGCGCGGCTATCTCGGTCTGACCTGGGACGTCACCTCGCGGTCGCAGGGGACGGTGAAGGTCGGCTATACCCATAAGAACTTCAAGGAGTCCGACCTCGACAATTTCAAGGGGGGCATCGTCTCGGTCGGCCTGAGTCATGAACTGACCGCGCGCACCTCGCTGCGCTTCGACGGCGTTCGGGACGTTCAGGAGAGCAACATCGTGAACCAGCCGTACTACCTGACCACCGGCGGCCGCCTGGAGCTGATCCACCAGATTCATCCCAAGGTTTCATTCAACTTGCGGACCGCGTTCAGTCGGGACCAGTATCCCGACGCCGATCCGGGGCAGACCCGGCCGCGGCTGGACGACACCTGGGACACGGGCGCCCGCTTCGAGTACCGTCCCCGGACCTGGCTGAATCTGGGGCTCGGATACGATCATTCCGACCGTCGTTCGGTCTTTCGTGATTTTGGATATGTGGACAACCTGTACACCTTCAGCGTCGGGGCCGTTCTGTAGAAGGGCCTCCGAGACCGCCGCCGTGTTTCGGCGGATCATCGCCCTGCTGATCGGCGCGGGGCTGGTCCTCTCCGGCCCGGCGTGGTCCCAGGACTATGTCCTCGGGCCGCGCGACGTCCTCAACATCACCGTGTACGACCACAAAGACCTCGAAACCAAGGTCCGCGTCAGCGAAGACGGGAAGATCACGTTTCCGCTCCTGGGCGAAATCGCGGTGTCCGGCCTCACGGTCCAACAGCTCGAGCGGAAGATCACGGCCCTGCTGGCGAACGGCTACATCATCGATCCCCACGTCGGCATCTTCGTGGAGGAGTTTCGCGTCGTGGTCTACGTGACCGGCGAGGTCAACAAGCCGGGCTCCTACCCCTACGAAGAGGGCATGACCGCCATCAAGGCCATCAGCCTGGCCGGCGGACTGACCGAGAAGGCGGCCGACGGAAAGATCACGGTCACGCGGAAGGCGCAGGGCGCGCAGGAGACCACGCTCCAGGTCGGGCTGCACGACCTCATCCGGCCCGACGACGTTCTGCAGATTCCGGAGAAGCGGTGGGTCTACGTGACCGGCGAGGTCAAGAAGCCGGGCTCGTATCTGTACGACGATCAGATGACGATCCTGAAGGCGATCACGCTGGCCGGCGGGCTGACGGACAAGGCCGCGCCGGGCCGGACGCAGATCATCCGGAAGAAGGACGGGAAGGAGGACACGATCCGCGTCAAGATGGAGGATTCGATCCTGCCGGAAGACGTGATCGTCGTCCCCGAAAGTTTTTTTTAACGTAGAGGCAGGCCCCCGTGCCTGCCCGATGTAGGGGCGCAATTTATTGCGCCCGATCGATGAGGCGAACATGATCCAAGAACCCGAAGTCCATCTGCGCGATTACCTCCGCGTCCTCTACAAGCGGCGCTGGACCGTGATCGCCTTCTTCGTGATCCTGGTCAGCGTCGTGGCGGTGGGCACCTTCACGGCCCGTCCGGTCTACCGGTCCACCGTTCAGATCCTGATCGAACGGGAGAATCCCAACGTGGTCTCGATCCAGGAGGTGCTCGCGATCGACGCCACCGCGACCGACTACTACCAGACGCAGTACGAAATCCTGAAGAGCGAGACGCTCGCGCGGCGGGTGATCGGCCGGCTGCATCTGGACGGCAACCCGGAGTTCCGGAGCGCCGCCGGGGCCTCGGGAGATCCGGCGGATGCCGAGATCGGGAGCCGGCGGCTGTTGAACGCCTTCCTCGCCCGGCTGACGGTCAGCCCCATCCGGAACAGCCGGCTCGTCAAGGTCGAGTATGATGCAAAGGACCCCCGCCTCGCGGCCCTGGTCGCCAACACGCTGGCCGATGAGTACATCAATTACAACATGGAGCTCAAGCTCAAGGCGGCCCAGCAGGCCAGCGACTGGCTCCGCAAGCGCGTGGACGAGATGCAGACGAAGGTTCAGGAATCGGAGGAGGCCTTCGAGAAGTTCAAGGAAAGCATCCCGAACCAGATCACGGCCCAGGTCGAGTCCAAGGCCGGGTCTTCCGAGGCCATGAAGGAGATGGAGTCCCGTCCGGAGGTGGTCAACAACAAGTTTATCCAGGAGCTCCGGACGGAGGAGATCCAGCTGACCGCGAAGCAGTCGGAGCTGTCGAAAAAGTACGGCCCGAAGCATCCCCAGATGATCCAGATCCAGTCGCAGCTCGCGACGCTTCAGGACAAGCTGGAGCGCGAAATCAAACGGCTCGTGGGCGCGGTCAAGATCGAGGAGTCGCCGCAGTACCTCCTTTTGAAACGCGAGATGGACGCCAACCGCCAGCTCTTCGAGGTCCTGCTCAAGCGGCTGAAGGAGACGGACCTGACCGAGAATCTCCCCCGGAGCAACATCCAGGTGGTGGATCCGGCCCAGGCGACCCAGATCCCGATCCGGCCGAGAAAGGGCATGAACCTGCTGCTGGCCGTCATCGTCGGGCTGGCGATGGGGGCCGGGCTGGCCTTCTTTTTCGAGTACCTCGACAACACGATCAAGGGGCCCGAGGACATCGAGCGGGTGATCGCCGCGCCCCTTTTGGGGATCGTGCCGTCGGCCGGGCGGAAGAAAGCGGTCCATCCGATCGAGACGATCCTGTCCGCCGAGCCGAAGTCCCCCCACGCCGAGGCCTACCGGACGATCCGGACCGGCGTTCTGCTCTCCTCCGCCGAGCGGCCGCCGAAGACGGTGCTGGTCACCAGCCCCGGCCCGGTCGAGGGCAAGACCACGACCGCCGTGAACCTGGCGATCGCGATGGCCCAGGCCGGAAGCCCGACGCTCCTGATCGACGCCGATCTCCGCAAGCCGAGGATCCACCAGATTTTCGCCCAGGATCGTCCGAAGGCCCGCCGCGAGAAGGCCGACGAAACGTGGGACGGCAACGCCAAGGGCCTCGGTCCGGTCCTGGTGGGCGGGACCACGCCCGAGGCCGCGATCCGGCAGACCCCGATCCCGTTGTTGAGCGTGCTGACCTCCGGACCGATCCCGCCGAACCCGGCCGAGCTGCTGGGCTCGCAGCGGATGCGGGACCTGATCGGCGAGCTGGGCCGGAAGTTCGACCGGATCGTGATCGACTCCCCGCCGCTGGTCCCGGTGACGGACGCCACGCTGCTCGCGACCCTCTGCGACGGCGTGGTGCTGGTGGTGAAGGAGTCCCGCACCACGAAGCGGCTCGCGATCGAGGCCCGGAGGCGGCTGGCCGACGCCAAGGCCAGGCTGCTGGGCGTCGTGCTCAACGACGTGGACCTGAAGAAGGACGGCTACCATTACGATTCGTACAGCCGGTATTACGGAAAGGATGAAAAAAGGGTAAAGGATTAAAGGGGAAAGGGGATTAAGCGGCCTGCCCCATACCCCCTAATCCCTCATCCTGTTTTGAGCCATGATCGACATCCACTGCCACATCCTGCCCGGCCTCGACGACGGCGCCCGGACGATGGAGGAGGCGCTGGCGATGGCCCGCATCGCCGCGGCGGACGGGATCGACACCCTCGTGGCCTCGTCCCACATCACGCCCGGGGTTTACGACAACCCCCCGGAGCGGATCGCGGCGGCCGCGGAGGCCTTCGGCGAGCGGCTGGTCGAGGAAGGCATCCCGATCCGGATCATCCCGGGCGCGGATGTCCGGATGACGCCGGAGCTGCTCGACGGGGACGGCCGCTGCCTTTGCATCAACCGGGACACGCCGTATTTCCTGTTCGAGTTCCCGCACGATCTCGTTCCGCCGGGGAGCGAGCGGCTCGTCGAGGCCCTTCGCGGCCGGGGGCGGGTGCCGGTGATCACCCATCCCGAGCGGAACACGGAGCTCCAGCGGCGGCCGGAAAAACTGGAGCCCTTCGTCCGGATGGGCTGTCTCATCCAGATCACGGCGATGAGCCTCACGGGCGGGTTCGGGTCGCGCGCGCAGGCCGCCGCGGAGCGGTTCCTGAAGGAGGGCCGCGCGCACCTGATCGCGACGGACGCGCACAATACAATAACGCGGCCGCCGATCCTTTCGCGCGCCGTCCGTCGGGCGGAGGCGCTGGTGGGCGCCGCGGCGGCGCGGGCGATGGTTTTTGAGACGCCGGAGAAAATGGTTAGGGGACTGAGGGTGGAGGTTTGAGGCGGGCATGGCTCTCGTTATCCAATTCGGAATCATCGCGTTGCTTGTCTTCGCGCCGCTGGCCTTCGGCTCGGTCGAGGTCTGGGCCCGGTCGGTCGTGGAATTGGCCGTCTTCGGCCTGGCCGGGCTCCGGTTGGTCGGGTACGGCTTCGGACGGAATACGACGGCGGGGCTGCCCGGGCCGGTCGCGGTCCTGCTCGCGTTGTTCGCGGGCTGGGCGCTGGTCCAGCTGGCCGCGCCGACCTCGCTCTACCCCCGCGGCACGCGCGGCGCGCTGGTTCTCGGGTCGGCCTACGTCGCGCTCTTCGCGCTGGTCGTCTCGACCGTCCGGACCGAAAGCGAGATAAGGCGGCTGACCCTGGCCTTGATCGTGACCGGCTTCGGCGTCGCGCTGTTCGCCATCCTCCAGAAGTACGCCTGGAACGGGAAAATCTATTGGCTCCGGACGGTGGCTGCGGGCGGCTCGCCCACCGGCCCCTTCGTCAACCGGAACCACTTCGCCGGCTACATGGAGATGCTGATCCCTCTCGCGGTCGGCTATACCGTCTCGGAGTTCGCGGGCGCGCCGGCGATGGGCGACACGGCCTGGCGGCGCTTCGTCGACCGGCTGACCCACGAGCGGTCGAACCGCTTCGTCCTCCTGTTGTTCATGACGCTGGTGATGTCGGCCTCGCTCGTCTTAAGCCTGTCCCGGGCCGGGATCGTGAGCTTCATCGCGGCGCTCGTCCTGATCGGAGCGGTTCTCGGGCTCGGCCGGACCGCGAAGCGGTGGGCCCTGCTGCCGGTAGCGCTGGCCGCGCTGCTCCTGATCTCGCTCGCCTGGTTCGGCCTGGGGCCGCTCATCGACCGCTACCGGACCCTCATGGATCTTCCCGACGACCGGTCGATGACGGGACGGGTCGCGGTCTGGAAGGACGCCGTGAAGATCGCGGAGGACCATCCTTACATGGGATCCGGCCCCGGGACCTTCGGGGCGGTCTTCCCGGAATACAAGACCGTCCCGGACCCGGTCTTCTACGAGCACGCGCACAACGACTACGTCCAGCTGCTGGCCGAGACGGGGACGGTGGGCTTCGGCCTGGGCCTCGGGACGCTCGGGTTCCTCGGAGGCTTTCTCCTCGCCGGCGGGCGCGCGCGCCGGAACCCCCGGGCGAGGGCCCTGCTGCTGGGCGTCGCGACCGGGATGGCCGCGATCCTGATCCACGGGCTGAGCGATTTTAATTTCCATATCCCGGCCAACGCGGCGCTGTTCGCGGTCCTGTCGGGGCTGGCCTGGAATCTCGCCCGGCCGGAGCGCCCGGAGCCGGCGACCGCGCCGGCGTCCGGAGGGTGGCGCCCGGCCGCGGCCGTCGCGGGGCTGCTCGCGGTCGGCCTCCTGATCGAGCAGACGACGGCCGCGCTGGCGGCCGACCGGAAATACCGTTGCGGTTTGGAGCTGGAGAAGGCGGGAAAGCTCGATCCGGCCGCGGAGGATTACCGCCGGGCGATCGGCTGGGACCCGTCCCATCCGCTGTACCACATGGCCCTGGGCGGGCTTTACGAGCGGCTCTATGCGGGGGGCGACGCGTCGGTCCTTCCGGCGGCCCGCTCCGAGTTCGAGCGCGCCGCCGCGCTGGGCCCCACGATGGCCGAGCCTCGCCTGAACCTGGGCTGGATCCGCGCGCAGACGGGGGAGGCGGACGCCGCGACGGAGGAGTTCGAACGGGTCCTGACGCTGGACCCCACGAACCCGCTCTATCAGCACTACGTCGGGCTGTGGTTCGCCGCGACCGGTCGGGCGGACCGGGCGCTTCAACTGGCCCGGCGGCTTCGCGAGAACCGGCAGGACGGGATGGCGGCCGAGATTGAGGAGAGGCTGAAGAAGACGTAATGTGCGGAATAGCCGGTATTCTAAAATTCGGTAGTCCCACGGCGGCCGAAGACCTCGCGGCCGTCCGGCGGATGATGAACGCCCAGATCCGCCGCGGGCCGGACGGGGAGGGGCTGTTCCGCGACGAACGGGTCGTCCTCGGGCACCGGCGGCTTTCGATCATCGACCGCTCCGACGCCGGCCGCCAGCCGATGTCGAACGAGATCTGCGTCGAGTGCGGGCGGGGCCGCGGAAGCGTCTGGGTGACCTACAACGGCGAGATCTATAATTTTCAGGAGCTCCGGGATGAATTGATGAACCGCGGGCATCTGTTCCGCTCGAAAACGGACACGGAGGCGCTGGTCCACGGCTACGCGCAGTGGGGCATCGACGGCCTGCTCGCGCGGCTCCGCGGCATGTTCGCCTTCGCGCTCTACGAAGCCTCCAACCTCCAACCTCACGCCTCACGCCTCTTTTTAGCCAGAGACCGTTTCGGGATCAAGCCGCTTTATTATCATCGCGATCGCGAGCGGCTGATCTTCGCCTCCGAAGTCCGGGCCCTCATGAAAAGCCGGATGGTCCCGGACGAGAAGAACGTCGAGGCCCTGGTCCGCTTCCTTCAGCTCGGGTCCGTGCCGGCGCCGCTGACGACGGTCAAGGATGTCCTGTCCGTTCCGGCCGGACATTACCTCGCGGTCGCCGACGACCGCGAGGAGCTGAAACCTTACTGGGATCTTTCAACGCATCTTCGCCGTCCTCCGGCCTCCAACCTCCAGCCTTCGAACGTTCCGATCTCGACCACCCGCTCGCTTCTCGAAGATTCCGTCCGCCGTCACCTCGTCGGCGACGTGCCGCTCGGGCTGTTTTTAAGCGGCGGGATCGATTCGTCCTCGATCGCCGCGCTGGCCGCGCGCTTCCATTACCGGCCGCTCGCCACGCTCTCGGTCGTTTTCGACGAACGGGACTACGACGAGGCCGGCTACGCCCGTCTCGTCGCGGAGCGATACGGGACGGACCACCGGGAAGTGCGGCTTCGCGCCGGGGACTTTCACGGCGAGCTCCCCCGGATCTTCGACGCGATGGACCAGCCGACCATCGACGGCGTCAACACCTACTTCGTGTCGAAGGCCGCCAAGGAAGCCGGACTGACCGTCGTGCTCTCCGGGACGGGAGGCGACGAGGTCTTTCTCGGCTACGACCATTTCAGGAAGACCGCGACGCTGGAGCGGACGCGCCGCTTTCTTGGCGTCCTTCCGCTCCGTGCGCGGAGAACGTTGATCCGCGCGGCGATCCGCGCCGGGCTGCCGTCGAAGGCCTCCGGACGGGAGAAACTGACTTATCTGGACGCGCCGTCCGACGGGAACCTGTACCTCCTCTTCCGCGGCCTCTTCGCCCCGCGCCGGATTCAGGATCTGCTTGGGATAAGCGAAGCGGAGCTGGGGCCGTACATTTCTCAGCCTCCGACCTCCGCCCTCAAGTCTCCGACGCCCGCATCGCTTCTCGCTTCCTTCGCCCTCTTCGAGTTCGGCCATTATCTCCAGAACCAATTGCTCAAGGACATCGACATCATGAGCATGGCCCATTCCATCGAGACCCGCGTGCCGTTTCTGGATCACCGGCTGGTGGAATACGTGGCGGGCCTTCCCGACAGGGTGAAGCTCCGGAGAGGCGTCAACAAGCCGCTTCTCGTCAAAGCGCTCGGCGCGGACCTTCCCCGGGAAGTCTGGAAGCGTCCCAAGATGGGATTCACCTTTCCGTTCGGGGAGTGGATGAAAGAGCGGGCGGACGAGTTGCAAGCGAGAAGCCTCGAGCAGAAAATTTTCGACCGGAGGGCCGTGGAGTGCGTTTGGGATGAATTCAAGAAGGGCCGGGCGCATTGGTCGAGGCCGTGGGCGCTGGTGACGAGTCAAACCTTCATGACGCGAAGGAACGATTAGCCCATGTTGTACGAAGATGTCTTCCGAGCGCTTGCCGAAAAGAAGATTGACTACGTGGTGGTGGGCGGCGTGGCCTTGGTCCTGCACGGCGTCGTCCGTTTGACGGGCGACCTCGACCTCTTCGTGAGGCTCGAGGAGGCCAACGTTCTGAAATTTGTCGCGGCCATGAAGGAGCTTGGATACAAGCCCAAGGTTCCCGTGAAGGCCGAGGATTTGGCCGACGCGGCTCGGAGGCGCCGGTGGCGGACCGAAAAGGGGATGCGGGTCCTCAGCTTTTATAACCCGGCGAAGCCGATGCAATTGGTCGACGTGTTCATCGACGAGCCGATTCCCTATTCGGAAGCCCGCGAAGGAAGGAAAGCGTTCGAGGCGGCCGGAATACGGATTCCGACGGTGTCGGTCGAGCATCTGAAAGCGTTGAAACGGATCTCGGGACGGCCGCAGGACCTGGCCGACATCGAGGCCCTGGAGGCGATCGAGGATGACTGACATCAATCAAGGCGGCCGGACCGCCGGCGGGGGGAAGCCGTTTGCCCATCGTCTCTCGCGCGAGGCTCTCCGGCAGTTCAAGGACGCGTCCGCCGAAGCGAAGCTGCGCTGGCTGGAGGAGGCCGCGGCCTTCATCGACCGCTTTGTGAGCGAGGAGAAGCGCGAGCGGTGGAGACGGTTTGTGGAGAAGAATGAAAAGCGCAGGAGTTAGTGCAGATCCATCGCGGGCCGGGCGGGATAATCCGGGATGGAAGATTAGGCGGGGGATGAAGTGGGAATAAGATGAGAATCTTAGTGACAGGGGGCGCGGGATTTCTCGGCTCGCATTTGTGCGACCGCCTGCTCAAAGACGGAGGGGAGGTGATCTGCCTCGACAACTTCTTCACCGGATCGAAGGACAACATCCGGCACTTGATCGGACACGATCATTTCGAGCTGATCCGCCACGACATCATCACACCGATTGAGATCGAATGCGATCAGATCTACAACCTGGCCTGCCCGGCTTCGCCGATCCATTACCAGGTCAATCCGGTCCGGACGGTTCAGGCCAACGTCCTGGGCGTGACCAACATGCTCGAATTGGCCAAGCGCACGCGCGCCCGTATTCTACAAGCCTCAACCTCCGAGATCTACGGCGATCCGACCGTCCACCCCCAAAAAGAAGATTACTGGGGGAACGTCAATCCCGTCGGCGTCCGCAGTTGTTACGACGAGGG
>Ga0335081_10012630_pt1 | contig 13689 bp, 16 predicted proteins | sample Lox_Sample_35_FD_206713 | JGI IMG/M metagenome (GOLD analysis project Ga0335081, IMG submission 206713) | Soil microbial communities from Loxahatchee National Wildlife Refuge, Florida, United States - Lox_Sample_3.5 | ecosystem: Environmental > Terrestrial > Soil > Wetlands | place: USA...
GGGGTCGCCGTCGAGCCGGTCCTCCGACGCGGGCGAGAGGCCCACCTGGAGGTGCAGGTCGATCGCCAGCACCAGCTCCGGCCGACCGCGGACCACGGCGTGCTCGCCGAACAGGATCGCCTTCGCGGGCGATCGGACGGCGAGCGGGAGCGACGCGGCGGGGATCGAGGGGCTCCTCATCCGCCCTCCGAGCGACCGGCCGAAGCCCGCATGCGCTTCCCGTGCGCCGTGGGAACGATCCGGTGGCGCGCGCCCGCGAACGAGGCGGGAGGCGGGATCCCGCCGAGCCGGTCGAGCAGCACGGCGAGCGCCGCGACCTCGCTGTGCGGCTGGGCGCCGACGGCGACGTTGTACGTCGCGAGCCGGTAGAGGTCCGGCGGCACCTTCGCCCCTCCAACCACGACGAGGAGGTCGCGGGCCCGCCGGAGCCTCGGCAGGACCCGGTCGAGCGGGAGGCCGTACATCGTGAGGTGGACGACCGGCCCGGGAGCCGCGCGGAGCGCCGCCCGCCAGTCCCGCACCCCCTCGAGCCGGAACCCGCCGCCCCACGCGGCCGCGATCCCCTGGACGCGATCGGCGAGCTCCCGGTCGGGCGGCTCGACCATCAACCGCTCCGCCCCGAACGCCCGGGCCGTGAGGGCGAGATGCGTCGTCAGCCGGGGGTCCCGCCCTGCCCGGTGGCCGAGCCGGAGGACCGCGATGCGCGGGGGGGACCGGCTAGGCGCCCGGCGGGGCATGGAACCGTTCGATCCGGTGGCCGCGGTACTCGAGCTTGTCGGACCGCTTCACGAGCCCCTTCAGCCGCGTCGCGGTCATGCCGAGCTCCTCCGCGATGTCGGAGAAGAACCGGCCCGAGTCGCCCGCGGCGTCGAAGATCCGCTTCTCGAGGCGCTCGTACTCCTTGGGATTCATGCTCGCGATCGCGAGGATCTCGCTCACCTCCTGAAGCGGGGCGGTCGTGTTGATGTTGATCGTCGAGTAGTAGAAGTGGTAGCTCTTGTCCGGCGTCCGACGGCCCTCCCGGGCGACCCACCGGGTGTCGATCAGCTTGAGCTTCTCGAAGAACGAGAGCGCCTTCATCCCCTCGCGGCCGAACTCGTGTTCGACGTCCTCCGCGGTGAGCCAGCTGTCGGCGAGACGCTGGACGAGACGGAGCTTCACCGGCGTGTCGACGGCCCGGAGGATCGGGACGAGCTCACTGATGTCGTTGACGACCTTGATGCGGTGCACGGCTCCTCGCTACTCCCCCGCCGGCGACGTCGCGGACCCGCCGGCGAGGAGCGCCCGCCGGTAGCGCCCGTACCGGTCCTGCGGCGAGAACCGGGCCGGGTGCGGCGTGCGAACCGCCTCGCCGCATCCGGGGCAGCTCTCCCCGAGCGTGTACCGGTGGCACGCGGGGCAGATCCGAAGTCGAGCGTCCGTCATGCGCGGGTGAACGACCCCTCCCCGCCCTGCCGCTTGATCGCGGCGAGCGCGGCCTCGGTCGCCCGCTTGAGAAGCTCCTCCGCGTGCTTGTACTGGCTCCCGCTCACGACGACCCGGTACCGCGGGGCACCGACGTACTGGACGGCGATCGACTCGGGGTCGACGGCCTCGGCGGCCGCGAGCGCGGCGCGCACGTGCTCGAGCCCGTCGGGGCCGGGATCCGAGACCTCGAGGGTCCCGCGGATCGTCACGTGCGGCGGGACGAGATTCTCCTGCGCGACCTTGGCGAACGCGCCCACCCACGCGCCGCGCCCGGACTCCTTCTGGAACTTCTTCGGGTCCGCGACGGCCGCCTCGAACGCGGCGAACAGGCTCCCGTACTTCTCGACGAGCCCGTCGCCGAACTGCTTCTCGGCCCCGGCGACGTCGAGCTTGAGGGCCTGGGCGACGACCTCGAGGAGCTTCAGCGCCCGCTGCTCGCTCTTCCATCCCTGGATCTTCTCGCGACGCTGGTGGTCGTTGATCCGCTTGAGCGAGAGGTCGATCTGGCTCTTCGCCGGATCCACCCGCAGCACGCGGGCGACGATCTTCTGGCCCTCGCGGATGTGGTCCCGGATGTACTTTACCCACCCCGTCGCGACCTCGGAGAGGTGGATGAACGCCTCCCGGCTCCCGAACTCGTCGAGCGTGACGAACGCCCCGAAGTTCCGGATCGACGTGACGGTCCCGACCACGAGCTCCCCTTCTTCCGGGAGCTCCCCCCGGAGCGGCATCGGAGCGCTCCCTAGCCCGAGGCGACCCGGACGAGCTCGCCGCGCAGCGCCGCCTTCCCGCCGGTCGGCGTCGCGAGCGTCGCCCCGCACACGGAGCAGCTCACCGCCGTCGCGGGTCGGCTGAAGATCGTCTGCTCACCGGAACAGTCCGGACACTTCACGACCCAGAACGGCGCCGGCGGCATCGATCCCCTCACCGGTGCTCGACCAGCTCGAGCTGGCTCGCGCGCCAGCTCCGGGGCTGCACCGTGTACTTGCACTTCTTGCACCGGTACTTGAGGTAGACCCGTCGGACCGCCTTCGCCCGGCCCTCGGGCTTCGGCCGCGGGAACCCGCCGTACCCGGACGTCGCCCGCCGGAAACGCCGCTGACCCCACTTGAGCTCCGAGGCGGGGCGCTTCTTGCCCTTCTCGACGTCGTGGTCCGTGTGCACCTTGCACTTGGGACAGTACGTCGAGACGGTCTTGGGATAGTGCATCGGGCGCCGCGGAGGCGGGTTTCCTATATAGGATTAGGGGCGCCCCGGGGGCGCCGTCGGCCGTCGGCGCCGCCGGCCCCGCGCCGGCGGCCGGGGCCGAGGGACGCCCCCCGCCTCGGGCGACTGCGCGAACTCCGCCAATCTTTATGTAGGGATGCCTGCTCGGCGGCGCCGCCTCGGGAGGAATCGATGGCCGACCGCACCGCGCTCGACGCTGTCAATGAGGTCCTCCAGAAGGCCCCCGCGCGCAACTTCGCCGAAAGCATCGAGCTCGCCATCAACCTCAAGGACCTCGATCTCACCGTACCGAAGAACCGGATCGAGGACGAGGTTCCGCTCCCGAACGGGCGGGGTCGGGACGTGCGCGTCGCGCTGTTCGGCTCGCCCGAGATGTGCCAGAAGGTGAAGGGGGTCGTCGACGTCGCGATCGATCCGCCCGCGCTCGAGGAGCTCCTCAAGGACAAGCCCCGGGCGAAGAAGCTTGTCGAGGAGACCGACTTCTTCCTCGCGGAGGCCCCGATGATGCCGACGATCGGGCGCCGGCTCGGCGTCGTCCTCGGCCCGCGGGGCAAGATGCCCCGGCCGATCCCGCCGGGCGGGGACCCGTCGAACCTCGTGACCGCCCTCAAGCGGTCGATCCGCGTCCGGTCGAAGGGCAACCGCACGTTCCACGCCGCCGTCGGCATCCGGACGATGCCCCCCGAGAAGCTCGCGCAGAACGTCGACGCGGTGCTCCAGCGGATCGTCGGGAAGCTCGAGCGGGGCCGCACGAACATCGAGTCGGTCTACGTCAAGACGTCGATGGGTCCGGCCGTCCGACTCTGGTAGGTGGGGTTCGCGCGCATGCCGGGACGGAGCGGGGTGCGGCCCGAGAAGACCGCGCGCGTCGACCGGCTCGCGGCGCAGCTCGTCGCCCGGCCGATGACGGCCCTCGTCGGGGTCCGCGGCGTGCCGGCGAGCGCGCTCCAGACGATGCGCCGCGCGCTGCGCGCCCGCGGCCACCCGATCCTCGTCGCGCCGAACAGCGCCCTCCGGCATGCCCTCGAGGTCGCCGCCCGGACCCGGCCGTCGCTCGCCCCGCTCGCGGAGGCGCTCCACGACCAGACCGCGCTCATGACTGCGGAGGGGAACCCGTTCTCGCTCTCCGTCGAGCTCGCCGGCACCCGCTCGCCGACCCCCGCGCGGGGCGGCGAGATCGCGCCCGACGACATCGTCGTCCCGGCCGGTACGACGTCGTTCAAGCCGGGGCCGATCGTCGGGGAGCTCCAGCACGCCGGGTTCCCCGCCGCGATCGAGAAGGGGAAGGTCGTCCTCAAGAAGGACACGCGCATCGTCGCGGCCGGCGCCCCGATCTCCCGCGAGGTCGCGGGACTGCTCACGCGGCTCGATATCTTCCCGCTTCAGGTGGGGCTCGAGCTCCGCGCGGTCGTCGACGGCGACACGTTCTACGGCCCGGGGACCCTCGTGGTCGACATCGAGGCGCGACGGGCGGAGCTCGCCGCCGCCCACCGGCGCGCCCTCGGCGTCGCCGTCGAGCTCGCCTACCCGACGGCCGCCACGATCCCGATCCTCGTCTCGCGCGCCCACCGGCGCGCCCTCGCGCTCGCCGTCGCGGCCGCGTACCCGACGCCTGCGACGATCGGGCCGATCGTCTCCCGCGCCGCGCGCGAGGCGCGCGCGGTCGCCGCCCTCGGCGGCGCGTCCTAGATCGAGGTCCACTACGGAACCACCCCAAGGAGAACGAAGATGGAGTACGTCTACGGGGCGTTGCTGCTCAACGCCGCAGGCAAGCCGATCGACGAACAGCACCTGAGCGCGGTCCTCACCGCGGCCGGCGTGAGCCCCGACACCGCCCGGGTGAAGGCGCTCCTCGCCTCGCTGGAGGGGGTCAACCTCTCCGACGTCCTGGCGAAGGCGGAGACGTTCGCGGCCCCGGCCGCGGCGCCCGCCGCCTCCGACAAGAAGGACGGCAAGGGCGAGAAGAAGGAAGAGGAGAAGAAGGAGGAGAAGGGCGTCTCCGAAGAGGAGGCGGCCGAGGGCCTCTCCGCGCTGTTCGGCTAGTCCGGGGCCAGCGGCCTTAAGACCCGAGCCCGGCTCCCTCGGGACCGGGAGAGCCCCCTCCCGGTCCCCTCGGGCGATGACGGTGCGCGAGTTCTGCGGCGTCGTCGGGGTGTCGCTCCCGGGAAAGGGGGCGGCGCCGACGCTCTACCGGGGGTTGCGGGCGCTCCAGCACCGGGGCCAGGAGTCGGCCGGGATCGCCACCACGGCCCACGGGGTCCTCCACATCCGCAAGGGGGCCGGGCTCGTCCACGAGATCTTCTCCCAGGAGCTGCTCGAGTCCCTGCGGGGCCCGATCGGCATCGGGCACGTGCGCTACCCGACGATCGGGCACACCGACCTCGAGAACGCCCAGCCGCTGTTCGTGAAGCTGCGCGACGAGGACGCCGCCGTCGCGCACAACGGCGAGATCGTGAACTACGAGCGGGTCCGCCGCCGCCTCCAGGCGCAGGGCGTCGAGTTCCTCGGTAGCGCCGACAGCGAGACGATCGCCCAGATGATCGCGGTCGAGTACGGCCGCACCCGCGACCTCGACGGCGCGATCCGCCGCGCCTGCCGGGAGCTGATCGGGGGGTTCTCGGTGGTGATGCTCGTCGGGGCGAAGCTCATCGCGTTCCGCGACCCGCTCGGGATCCGACCGCTCGTCCTCGGCAAGCTCGACGGGGGGCACGCCGTCGCGAGCGAATCGGTCGCGATCGAGCTCATGGGCGGCCAGCTCGTCCGCGACCTCCTGCCGGGCGAGGTCGTCGTCATCGAGCGCAACCAGGTCCGGTCGAGCCGGATGCCGACGAGCGGCGAGCGGGCCCACTGCATGTTCGAGTGGGTCTACTTCTCGCGCCCGGACTCCGTAATGGAGAGTAGGCCGGTCTACGACGTGCGGCACCGGATCGGCCAGCGCCTCGCGCGCGAGGCGCCGGTCGAGTCCGACGTCGTGATGCCCGTCCCCGACTCGTCGCGGCCCCAGGCGCTCGGCTACGCGGAGACGTCCGGGATCCCGTACGCGGAGGGCCTCATCAAGAACCGGTTCGTCGAGCGGACGTTCATCCTCCCGGACCAGAAGCGGCGCGAGGAGGAGGTCCGCATCAAGCTCCACCCGGTGCCGGGCATCCTGCGGGGACGCCGCGTCGTGCTCCTCGACGACTCGATCGTCCGGGGGACGACGCTCAAGGAGATCGTCGGGATGGTCCGCGGCGCCGGGGCGACGCGGGTCGACGTGCGGATCGGCTGCCCGCCGATCATCGCGCCGTGCTACTTCGGCATCGACATGAAGAGCCGCAAGGAGCTCGTCGCGTCGGGCCGCACGTCGGCCCAGGTCGCGGAGATCATCGGCGCGGACTCGGTCCACTACCTGTCGCTCCCCGGGCTCGTCGAGTCGATCAGACTTCCCGAGGAGAGCCTCTGCCTCGGCTGCCTCCAGGGTCGGTATCCGGTCGAGGTCCCCGAGGAGCGCCGGCGGTTCCAGAAGTCCCTCGAGGAGTTCTAGCCGGTGCGGCGCGCCGTGCTCGTGCGGCGCGGGGCGTCGCTCGTCCTGGTCCCGCCGTCCGGCGGGCCGATCCCCGTCGGGACGGCCGCCGCCGACCCGGCCGCCGCGGCGGAGGCGATCGCCCGGGGGTTCCCGGGCGGCCTCCCGGGGCCGGTCCGGGAGGCGATCGCCCGGGCGGCGGGGGGTCCCGTCGCCGTCGACGACCCCGCCCTCGGGCCGCCCCTCGCGCGGGCCGGGCTCGCGGTCGCGGCCGCGACCCCCGAGGAACGTCGGGACGCGCGGGAGGTCGCCGGCGCCGCGCCCACCGCCGAGCTCCGCGCGTTCCTCCTCGCCGACGCCCGGCGGGCGCTCGCGGAGGCGTTCGCCGACCCGGAGACCGAGCTCATCGCCCTCGCGCGAGAGGAGGCGCGCCTCGAGCGCGCGCTCGGACGCGAACGGTCCGCGGCCGGTGAGTTCCCGCCGAGCGGCACCGACGCGGCGGAGAGTTACCGGCGGTCCGCCGAAGCGCTCGCGCGGGCCCTCGAACGGCACGTCGCCGAGGTCCGCGGGACGGTGGGCGACCTGGCGGCGCGGGTGGCGCCGAACCTGACCGCGCTCGTCGGCCCGATCGTCACCGGCCGCCTCGTCGCCGCCGCGGGAGGACTCGCACCGCTCGCCCGGATGCCGTCGAGCCGCCTCCAGCTCCTCGGGTCGCGGCGGCGTCCGTCGCCGACGCACGGGCCGAAGTATGGGCTCCTCTACCGGGCCCCCCGCCTCGCGGAACTTCCCGCGTCGGCGTGGGGCGCGTACGCCCGGTCGCTCGCCGCGCTCGCGGTGATCGCGGCGCGGGCGGACCGGACCACCCGGCGGGAGCTCGCCGCGGAGCTCGTGCGACGCCGGGACCGGCGCATCGAGGCGCTCCGGAGGCGCCGATGAGGGGGCGGACGCCGATCCGCGCGGTCGACCCGGGGGGGGCGCTCTGGCGGCGAGTCGTCGACGGCCGGGACGAGTGGTTCACGGCGGGCCTCGGCGACCCCCCGCTCGTCGGCGCCGAGCGGTTCGTCCCGGCGGAGGGCCGGCTCCTCCGCCACTGGGACCCGACGCGCAGCAAGCTCGGGGCCGCGCTGTACCGGGGGTACGACGGGCGGCGCCCGGCGCGCGGGGAACGGTGGCTCTACCTCGGCGCCGCCGCCGGGACGACGGCGACGCACGTGGCCGACCTCGTCGGTCCGGAGGGGGCGGTGTTCGCGGTCGAGAAGAGCGTCCGGCCGTTCGCCCGGCTCCTCCGCGTCGCCGAGCGGTACCCGAACCTCCTCCCGATCCTCGCCGATGCGCGGACGCCGGACGCCTACTCGGGCGTGGTGCCGCCGGTCGACGGACTGTATGCCGACGTGGCGCAGCCGGACCAGGTCGCGATCGTCCTCGAGAACGCGCGGCGCTTCCTTCGGATCGACGGGATCGCCCTCGTCGCGCTCAAGACGTCGAGCATGGGGCGACACGAATCGGCGCGGGGCCACCTCGAGCAGGCGTCGGCCTCCCTGGCCCGGGCGGGCGTCGTGGGGGAGGCGGTCCGGCTTGACCCGTTTCACCGGCAGCACTACCTCCTCCCCTGGAGCCCCTCCGCCGGCCGACGCCTCGCCGACCCCGCACCGTCCCGAGACCCCCTGCGGGTTCCCCGGTCCGGACCGCGGGGCGGACGTGGGAGAGTCCGCCGGTAAGGGGGCCTACGCGCCGGGCGGGGCCCCGCGCTGGACGAGAATCGTCACGACGTCCTCGTCGGCGAGGGGATGGTCCCGGCCGACGGTCTGGCCGGGGAACCGGGCGCTCGGGCCCCAGACCTGCGCCGCCCGGAACGTTCGGTCGAGCTCCGACGGGAGCCGGTGGAGGAGCTCCCCGATCCGGTCGCCGCGCCGGAGGATCACGGGCTCGTCCCGGTCCGGAGGACGTCCCGGCGGCTTCACGTAGATCCGGATGAACGCGAGGGAGCCGCCGATCGCCTCGAGGATCTCGGGCACGCCGTCCCCCGTCTTCGCGGAGACGAAGTGCGCGGTGAACGGGCGGACCCGGTCGACGAGCGCGCTCCGCTGGGCGGGGCCGAGGAGCTCGGCCTTGTTCACCGCGAGGATCGCCCGGATGTACACCCGGTTCCCCGCGAAGACGTCGATCAGCTGGTCCGCCGTCGCGTCCTCCCGGAGCACGATCGACCCGTTGTGCACGCCGAACTCCCGGGCGATCCCGAGCGCGAGCCCGCCCCCGAGATGCGAGAGGCGCACCGTGCTCGAGACAGTGAGCCCCCCGCGGTCGGCCGGGGTGACGACGATCCGCGGCGGGCGCCCGTTGACCCGGACGCCGGCCGACTCGAGCTCGTTCACCAGCGCCCGGAAGTCGGGGTGGTCCGGGTCGATGAGGAACAGGATGAGGTCGACGGACCGGACGACGGAGAGCACCTCGCGGCCCCGGCCTCGGCCCTTCGCCGCGCCGGGGACGAGCCCGGGCATGTCGAGGACCTGGATCGAGGCGCCGCCCCATCGGAGCATCCCCGGGATGATCGTGAGCGTCGTGAAGTCGTACGCCCCGATGGCGCTCGCGGCCCCGGTGAGCCGGGTGAGCAGCGTCGACTTCCCGACCGACGGATAGCCGACGAGGCCGACCGTGGCGTGGCCGGACTTGCGGACCGAGTACCCGACCCCGCCGCCGCGGGACTGCGAGCGCTTCTCGCGTTCGAGCCGAAGGAACGCAAGCTTCGCCCGGAGCCGCCCGATGTGGTGTTGGGTCGCCTTGTTGTACTGAGTGTTTCGGATCTCGTCCTCGACCTCGGTGATCTGCTCCTCGAGGGACGACATCGGTGCGGGCCGGAGGGGGTGGGAGAGCCCTCGCTACTTGAGCCCTTTCCGGGGCCTCCCATCAGCTCCCACGCCTCGGACCGGCCCCAATCGGCATCGCCGGGGCCGCCTCCCCGGCCCGCGTGCGGCAACGGTCCGGGGAAGGATCGCCCGTGCGACTTGCGTACCGGCCTTCGGCGGTCCGACGGGATCTCGAGACCCTCCGGGCGCACCGCGCGGAGCTCGAGCACGCGATCGCGTGCGCGCGCGGTCTCGGCACGCGGTTCGCCCTCGAATGGCGGGCCGGTCCGAGGGCAGGCATCGCCCTCCTGCTCCCCCCGGGCGACGCGGGGTCGGCGTTTGCGCGGGCTGTTAGGCGGGCGTATCCGCCGGGTGCCTGGGAGCGCGCGTTCGACGATGGGTTCCCCGAGGGGCGGGCGGACCCCGGGTCCCGACGGTTCGTCCGCCTCGGGAGGGGCGCCCTCCTCCCCCTCCTGCCCGACGACCACGCGCGCCCCTGGACGGCCGGGCTCGCGTGGACCCTCCCGCCGACCGCTGCGGACGGCCGCGTCGTCTGGCGCTTCTCCCCGGGCGAGGGGGGACCGCCCGCCGGGCCCCGTCCGCCGCCCGTCGAGGGGGGGCTCCTCCCGATGGGGGCCCGGCTCGCACCGCTCACGCGGGGCGAACGATCGCTCCGCGACCGCCTCGACGACCGGGAGCGGGGTCCCTTGTGGACCGCCGAGGGGATCGCCGAGGCCGTCGCCGGGTCCCCCGCCGACTGGCCCGGAGCCGCCGTCGCGTCGATCCGCGCCCGGTCCCGCGGAACCGCGGGCGGGGGGCTCGAGCCGTGTCGGCCGATCCCGATCCTGCGGCCCGGCCCGCCCGTCCTCTGGTTGACCGAGACGGAGGTCGCGGCGTTCCTGCCCGAGCCGGACGACGCGTCGCCCGCGCCCCGCCCGATCGACGGGACCGTCCCGGGGATCCCGCTGGGGCGGGACGAGTCGGGGGCCCTCGTCCGCCTCCCCGTCCCGGAGCGGGAGGGGCGGCACCTCGTCCTGCTCGGCGAGACCGGGATGGGCAAGAGCACGGCCCTCGTCCAGCTCGCCCTCGGCGCGGCCCGTCGGGGCGGCGTGGTGCTGTTCGACCCGGTGGGCGACACCGTGGACGCCCTCGTGGAGCGCGTCCCGGCGGCGCTCTCGGATCGGATCGTCCGGATCGCGGCCCACCGATGGCCGGTGCCGATGAACGCGCTCGATCGACGCGATTCCCCGAGTCGGCGTTCTGGGGACCGCGGCTCGAGGAGGTCCTCACGCGGGCGGTCGGCGTCGCCGCGGAGCTCCCAGGCGGCACGCTCGTCGACGCGGAGCGGATCCTCTCCGGAGAGGCGGTCCCGCCCCGCTCCCAGCTCCCGGGCGCCGCCGGGGACCGGCTCTCGGCGCTTCGCCGCTCGCTGGAGGAGCGGCCCGACGACGCCGAGGGGGCGCGACGGCTGCTCGCGGAGGTGACCCGATCCGAGCCGCTCCGCACCACCCTGTGCACCCCCGGCGCACCGCCGCCCGTCCGGTGGCTCGACCGCGCCGACCGGATCGTGGTGATCTCCGGGGATGCGGCCGACGTCGGCGAGACGGCGGCCCAGTACGTCCTCTCCGTGCTCCTCGCGCTCCTCTGGTCCGCGATCGCCTCCCGGACAGGCGCCGCGAAGCGGTTCATCGTCCTCGACGAAGCCCAGTGGTATGCGAGCGACGTCGTCGCCGAGCTCCTTCGGCTCGGGCGAAGGACCAACGCCCACCTCTGGCTCGCGACGCAGGCCCTCGACTCCCTCCCCGACCCCGTGGCGGACGCGGCGCGGACGAACGCGGCCGACTTCCTCCTGTTCCGCGGGTCGCCTATCGATGCGCGGGAGTTCGCGCGCTTTCGGCCCGACCTCGACCCGGCGGGGATCCTCGCCCTCGAGCGGGGGACGCTGCTCGCCCTCCTGGGAAAGGGCCGGACGGTGATCCGGATCCGGCTCCCGTCGCCCCTCCCCAGACCCGCTCGCGGGGGGGTCGACCGGCGGCCGGCGGGAGACGCGCCGGCGGGCCCGTCGACCGACGCCTCGGCGACCCCCGCCGCGCGGGGGATTGAGCCCCGTCTCCTCGAGCGACTCGGAGCGGCGCTCCTCCTCGACCCGCACGCCGACCCGGTCGCGGTCCCGCTCGGCGACCTGCGCGCGGCGGATCCCGCCGGCGGCGGATCGGTGCGGTCGCTCGGGACGGTCCTGCACGCGGAGGGCGTCCTCGTCGGACGGCAGCCCGGGTCCGCCGGCCCCGAATGGCGGCTCCGCCGCGAGCCGCTTCGGCGGTTCCTCGAGTCCGCCCGGACCGGCCGGCCCGCCCCCGGCCGCCCGGAATCGGCCCCGCTCCGAGGGGTTCCGCTGAGCGACAATCAATAAGGACGGGGGGCGTGGTCCGGACCGGGATGGCGACCGCGGGTCCCCCGCCGACGGCCCCCGGTCCGGCCCGCGACCGGTGCGCGACCGGCATCCACGGTCTCGACGACATCCTCGGGGGAGGCATCCCGCGCGGGAACGCGGTGCTCGTCTCGGGGACCGTCGGTTCGGGGAAGACGACGCTCACGCTCGAGTTCCTGGTCCGGGGGGCGGAGAGCGGCGAGACGTCGCTCTTCCTCTCGGTCACCGAGGCGTCGGAGAAGCTCCTCGAGAACCTCGCGACGTTCGAGTTCTTCCGCCCGGAGCTCGTCGCCGAGGGGCGGCTCAACTTCCTCGACGTCCCGGTCATCTACGACCAGCTCGGCCTCGACAGCGAGGAGATGACCGGCGAGGAGGTGGACCTCCTCATCCGCACGATCGTCGACCTGGTCCGGGAGCTCGGCGCGAAGCGCCTCGTCCTCGATTCGCTCACCTCGGTCTGCTACCGGATCCGCCGGGAGGAGCGGATCCGCGACTTCATGCTGAAGCTGGGGCAGGCGCTGTTCGCCCTCGGCTGCACGACGCTCCTGGTCTCGGAGGTGGGGCAGACGCCGGGCCGGCTCTCCCTGTACGGCGTCGAGGAAGCGATTGTGGACGGCGTCATCCTCCTCGGCAACACCCGCCGGCAGGGCGATATCCTCCGCGTACTGCAGATCGTGAAGATGCGCGGCACCTCCCACTCGCGGGCGCAGTACGTGATCGAGCTCACCCCGATCGGCCTCCTGATGGCCCCGCACCTCAAGGGCGGCCGGCCCGAGGAGCCGTGACGATGGTCGGCGTCGACCTCGCCGAGAAGCTCCGGTCGCTCCAGGGCGGGGCCGCGGTGGCGATCCGGCTCGACCCGAGGGAGTACGCGGACCAGTACTTCGCCGTGATGAGCGCCGCGCTCCGCGACGTCGGGAGCGAGTCGAACGCGCACACCATCTACGTCTCCGTCACGAACCCCGCGTCGCTCGTCTGGTCGCTCGCGCAGGCGCTTGACGTCCCGGCGGAGCGGATCTCGTTCGTCGACGCCATTTCCCACATCATGATGAACTATCGCGACCCGCTCCCCAACGCGTCGTACGTGGAGAGCCCGCGGATGCTCGAGGACATCATGCTCCGCGTCGAGTACCTCCTCCGCCGGCGGCCGAGCCCCCGGTCGATCGTCCTCGTCGATTCCATCAACTCCCTCGCGATCCACAACCCGACGGACCTCCTGTCGGAGTTCTTCCACATCCTGCTCACGAACCTCAAGAGCCGTCAGGTCGTCGCGGTGGTGCTCGCGGTCTCCGAGGACGGCGAATCCCCGCTCGACCGGCTCCTCTCCCTCGTCGTCGACGAGTCGATCGAGGCCCCACGCGGAGGCGGGTGAGGTGCCCGAGGCGCGCCCCGTCCTCGGCATCCCCGAGATCGACGGCGACCTCGGCCCGTGGCTCCCGCCGGGGTGGCTCGGGCTCCTCGTGGGGGACGCCGGCTCCGGCACGACGCTCGTCGCGAAGCAGGCCGCCCACGCGGGCGACGACGACGTCCCCGTGCTGTTCTACACCACCTACGAGCGGACCGAGGACATCCGGTCCGCGTTCTCGGACTTCGGCTGGAGCATCGACGGCGTGCGCATCGTCAACCTGGCCGAGGAGTACTACGACCGGGTGCTGAAGCGGGACCTCGAGGTGTCGCGCCGGCGCGACCGGGGCGTCTCGTTCAAGGACCTCGCGGCGGCGAAGGGCGCCTCGTCGCCCCGGCGGACGTACAACCCCGCGTCGCGGCTCCTCTCGGACCTCGCGCAGCTCGACGGTTCGTTCCGGCTCGTCGTCGACTCCCTCGACTTCTTCCTCGAGGTGATGGACCCCGGCGACGTCATGATGGTCGTCCGGCAGATCCGGCACCGCGTCCAGACCCTCGGCGGGAGCGTCTGGCTGCTGCTCCAGCCGTCGGGGCACGAGCGGCGGGCGATCGGGCCCCTCGAGGACCTCGCCGACCTCGTGGTCGAGCTCCGCAGCGAGCCGAAGGTCGACGCGTTCGAGCACCTGCTCGCCGTCCGCAAGGTCCGCAACCACCCCGAACGGACGAGCATCCGGATCGTCCGCATGACCGATCGCGGCCTCTCCGTCCCGCCGAAGCCCGAGGCGTCGCGGACCACCTGACCGCCCGCGGGTTAGCGCAGACTTATCTAGGACGGCCCGGTTCCCGCCGAGGAGCGGCGATGGACGACGTGCTGATCC
>Ga0335081_10012631_pt1 | contig 13688 bp, 10 predicted proteins | sample Lox_Sample_35_FD_206713 | JGI IMG/M metagenome (GOLD analysis project Ga0335081, IMG submission 206713) | Soil microbial communities from Loxahatchee National Wildlife Refuge, Florida, United States - Lox_Sample_3.5 | ecosystem: Environmental > Terrestrial > Soil > Wetlands | place: USA...
CGGTGATGCCTTTCGAGAAGACATCGGTCATGAACAGATGATTCTCGGTGCCGCCGGAGACGATGCGGAAGCCGGCATCGCCGACCCCCTGCGCGAGCGCCTTCGCGTTGCGCACGATCTGCGTCTGGTACTCCTTGAACTCCGGCTGCATCGCTTCGTGAAACGACACGGCCTTCGCCGCGATGATGTGCACGAGCGGACCGCCCTGCACGCCGGGAAAGACGGCCCGGTCGAGATCTTTTGCGTACTGCTCTTTGCAGATGATGAGTCCCGCGCGCGGACCGCGCAGAGTCTTGTGCGTCGTCGTGGTGACGAAGTCGGCATACGGAACGGGCGAGGGATGATTGCCGGTGACGACGAGGCCGGCGATGTGCGCGATGTCGGCCATCATCAGCGAGCCGTTGCGGTCGCAGATCTCGCGGATGCGCTTGAAGTCGATGATCCGCGAATACGCCGATGCGCCGCAGATGATCAGCCGCGGCTTGTGCTCGTCGGCGAGGCGCTCCATCTCGTCGTAGTCGATCCGCTCGTCCTCGCGGCGGACGTGATACGCCACGACTTTGAAATCGCGGCCGCTGTACGACAGCGGATGTCCGTGCGTGAGGTGCCCGCCGTGCGACAGGTCCATGCCCATGATCGTGTCGCCCGGTTTGAGCACCGCGAAGTAGACCGCCATGTTCGCCTGCGAGCCGGAGTGCGGCTGCACGTTGACGTGCTCGGCGGCGAACAGCGTTTTCGCGCGGTCGATGGCGATGGTCTCGACGATGTCCGTTGGTCCGCACCCGCCGTAGTAGCGCTTGCCCGGATAGCCTTCCGCGTATTTGTTCGTGAACACGGAGCCCATCGCCGTGAGCACCGCCTTCGACACGTGGTTCTCCGAAGCGATCAGCTCGAGCGTGTCGTTTTGCCGCGCGGTCTCCAGCTTGATCGCATCGGCGATCTGCGGATCCACCTCGGCGAGCGTTCGCTGCAGAAAATCGTGACCGGTGGCGGCGTGATGCTCCTGGATGACTGACATCGGGCTCTCCTGAAAAGTTGTCAGTTGTCGGTTGTCAGTTGTCTCCGCCCTCCCTGACAACTGACAACTGAGAACTGACAACTGGTTTTGTGATCTTACTCGATAATGAATGTTCGAATGGCCGTACGGCGCGTCGTGTGGACTCTTCTGCCTGCGACCGCCGTGGCGGCTGTCGCGATCTTCGGATTCTTCTACTTCCGCGACAACGTCCTCACGCACTATCCGATCAAAGCCGTGTCCGCGCGGATCTTTCGGGCGGGACAGATCCCGTGGTGGAACTTCTACGACGGCGGAGGGCAGCCGCTCGCGGGCAATCCGAATACCCTCACTTTTTATCCTGACAATTTTCTATATCTGATTTTTCCGTTGCACGTCGCATTCAATCTCCACTTTCTGCTGCACCTCGTTTTCGCATGGTTCGCGATGCGCGCGCTCTGCCGGGCGACGGGAACCTCGAAAACGGCGGCGAACTTCGCAACGACGATGTACGCGATGAGCGGCGTGGCGATCTCCGCGCTCGCGTTTTACAACCTGATCACCGCCGTCGCGCTGATTCCGTTCGCGCTGTGGGCCGTCGAGCGCGATCGATCGCCGCTCATCGTCGGGGCCATCTTCGGAATGATTGGATTGGCCGGAGAGCCCGTGATCCTGATCTCCGCGTCGATCTGCGCGCTGATCATCGGCTGGCGTCGCATCGTCCGGCTGGCGATCGCCGCACTGGTGGCGCTCGCGGTCGTTTCGCCGCAGCTGATCGCCTACGCCGAGATCGCATCGGAGGTGGAGCGCGCGTTCGGATTTTCCGCGACGACCGTGTTGAACGCGTCGCTCTGGCCGATTCGCGTCGCGGAAATCGTCGCCGGCCCGCTGATCGGTTTTCTCACCGATCCCGGCCATCCCGAATATCGCGGGCGACTCTTCTCGTACCTCTTCGTCGGCGTCATCGTGCTTCCCGCCCTCTTCACGCGGCGCCGGCGCTACATCGCGATCGCCGCGGTGATGCTGTTCTTCGCGCTCGGGCGCTACAACCCGATCTTCAAAGCCGTCGTCGAGGCGCTGCCGTCGATTCGCATCGCGCGCTATCCGGAGAAGTTCGCGATCGCGCTCACCGTCGCGCTCTCCGTCCTCGTCGCCGCGTTCGTCGACGGCCTGACGACGCGATGGCGCGTTGTGTGGGGCGTGATCACATTCGTGCCGCTGGCAGTCTGCCTGATTCACGGCGCGCCGATCGACTGGTTCGCGCCGTACGAGGCCGCGCCCGCGCCGCCGATCCGCCTCTGCGACTCGGCGCGCATCGATTGGGGAACGCATCCCGCGCGCGAGGAGTATCGCTTCGCGGCAAAGACGGTCTTCCGGATCTTCGGCGCGGTGGGCGGTTTCCGCTACGCCGCGAATCGCTCGCCCGAGGGGATGCATTCACTCATGAGCCGGGTGGTGGCCGAGCGCGTGGCTTCGACGCCCGACGCCATTTGCCTTCACTACCTGCGCATCTGCGGCTGCAATGTGCCGGGCGCGCTGCCGCCGGCGTGGATCGTCCCGCGCGCGATCGGCATTCACAGCGTCAACGAGGAGGTGCAGAGGATCGAGAGCGGTCATTTCGACGAGCACACCGCCGCGCTCGCGCCCGCGGAGTTCGCGAATTTCACCTCGCCGCTCACCGCGCACATCACGGATTACGTCGAAGGGCTGCAGGACATTCACATTACCGTCGCGACACCGAAGCCGGCGATGCTCTTCGTCAATCAGAGTTTCTTCCGCGCGTGGGATGTTCGCGCCGGCGGGCACGGTCTCGCCACGCTGCCGCTCGACATCGACCGCCTCGGCGTGATCGTTCCGGCCGGCCGGCAGACGATCGAGCTGCGCTTCGGCCGGCATCGAACGGCGGTCGCCGTCGCCTGGGTCGTTTCGTCGTTACTGATTCTCGTCGCCGCGTTTGCGCTTCGCGTCGAAGGACTCGATCGCCGCGCCGGCGAGGTAGAGCGAGCCGCCGACGAAGATGTTGTCGCAGCGTGATCGCATCGCGCGCTCGAATGCGCGCGCCGGCTGACGCTCGACAATGGCATCGATGCCCATCGCGCGCGCGATCGCGACGAGCTCTTCGGGAGGCGCCGACCGCGGCGTGTACGGATCCGTGGCGATGATCGAATCGAATTTCGGGAAGAGGATCTGCGCGACGCGCTCGACGTTCTTGTCCCGCATGATGCCGAACACGAGCAATCGAGGGCGCGCGATGCGCGCGTCGATGAACGGCGCGACCGCCTCGGCCGCGTGTGCGTTGTGCAGGCCGTCGATCCAGATCGACTTGCCGCCGATCGCGATGCGTTCGAGCCGCCCGCGCCATCGCGTTCGCGCCACGCCGCGTTCGATCGACGCCGTGGTGATCTTGGGCAGGATCGAGCGAAGCTCGCGCGCCGCACGGACTGCGAGCGCGACGTTGTGCCGCTGAAAATCGCCCGCGAGCGGCGTGTCGTGCTCGTCGCGAACGACGATGAAGCGATCGCCGAACTTTTCCGCGCGTCGGCGGAGCACGTCGAGCACCGCCGCGTCGCAGTTCGATGTCAGCAGGATCGTGCCGCGGTGAATCACGCCCGCTTTCTCCGCTGCGATTTTTCGAAGCGTGTTGCCGAGGAACTCGGTGTGATCGAGGCCGATCGGAGTGATGAGCGAGGCGACGGGGCGGACCACGTTCGTCGCGTCGAGCCGCCCGCCCATCCCGACTTCGAGCACCGCGATCTCGCAGCGGGCCTCGCGAAAGGCGATGAAAGCGATGAGCGTCATCGCCTCGAAGTACGTCGGCGTGATGCCGCTCTCATCCGAGGCGCGGCGCAGCCGTTCGATCGACGCATCCAGCAAGGCGGGATCGATGAGCGCGCCGTTGATCGCCCACCGTTCACGGATGTCGACGAGATGCGGGGACGTGTACAGGCCCGTGGTGTAGCCCGATTCCGTCAGGATCGATGCGAGCGTCGCAGAGGTCGAGCCTTTGCCGTTCGTGCCGGCGACGATGACCGAGCGATACGCGTTCTGCGGACGGCCTAACACGCGCAACACCGCGCGCATGCGGCCGAGTCCGGGACGGATTCCGGAGCCCTGGAGCGTGTCGAGCCACGCCATCTGGGTGCTGTAAGGCACGATTGCATCATGCCGAATCTCTCTTCGGCACGGCGCAGCCGTGTCCTACGTCCGCTGCGTGAAGAATTTGAGGAAGCGGGCGATCGTCGGCTTCATCGACGGGCGCGGCGTGATGAGATCGACCATGCCGTGCTCGACGAGAAACTCCGCGCGCTGAAAACCCTCCGGCAGCGTCTGACGGATCGTCTGTTCGATCACGCGCGGTCCGGCGAAGCCGACGAGGGCCTTCGGCTCGGCGATGTTGAGGTCTCCCAGCATGGCGTACGACGCGCTGACGCCGCCCATCGTCGGATCGGTGACGACGGAGATGAACGGCAGACGGGCGTCGGCGAGACGCGCCAGTCCGGCGGAGATCTTCGCCATCTGCATCAGCGACAGGATGCCCTCCTGCATGCGCGCGCCGCCGGAGGTCGACACGATGATCAGCGGCTCTTTTTTGTCGATCGCGCGCTCGATGGCGTGCGCGATCTTCTCGCCGACGACCGATCCCATCGATCCGCCCATGAAGTTGTACTCCATGGCGCAGATCACCACGCCGATGCCGTCGAGTTTTCCCTCGGCGCAGAGCACGGCGTCGCCCTTGCCGACGCGCTGTTCGTAGACCTTCAGCCGGTCGCGATATCGCTTGGTGTCGCGGAAGTCGAGCGGATCGCCCGAGCGGATGTTCGTCGCGAATTCTTTGTAGTGATTGTCATCGAACAGCAGCTCGAAACGCTCGAGGGCGGTGATGCGGAAGTGATAGCCGCACTTCGGGCAGACGTTGAGGTTCTGCGCGACCTCTTTGCGGTAGAGCATCTCTTTGCATCCCTCGCACTTGATCCACAGGCCCTCGGGGATGTTGACCTGACGCTCGACCGCCTCTCTCGGCTTCTTTTCCTTGCGGAACCAAGCCATCGCCGCGTGACTCTACATCAAGTGGGGTCAGGTCTTTCTTTGTGATTTTTCCACGGGCCGTAGAAGCGAAAGCGACTCACGGGAGAAAATCACAAGGAAAGACGGACCCCTAAATCTCGCGGAAGATGTAGGGGCGGAGGACGTCGAGCCGCTCGTCGACTTTGACGGCGTCGAGCAGCTTGAGCGTCGCGGCGACCGACGAAAGCAGCGAGTTGCCGTCCTGAGGCGTGTAGCAGAAGCCGACGACCTTGCGCGGATTCGGCACGCTGACCGTCGATAGCGGCACGACGGTCTGCGAAAAGATGCGGCCGAAGTAGCCGTGATCGCGGCCGAATGAAAAAATCTGATTCACCGAGCGCCGCTGCGTGACGGCAATGCGCGAATTGTTGCGGAAGCGCGATTTCACTTCTTCGACGGACGTGTCGAAGCCGAGCTCGAGATCGAACCACAGCGTGTGCATGTACTGCGTGTTGATCTTGATCGCGGAGGAGTAGACGTTGAGCCGCTCGCCGAGGGTCTGGAAAAGATGGTAGGCGTCGCGAGCGTGGTGCGTGCCGAACTCGGGATCGTCGTGCTTGCCCGCTTCGGGCGAGGCGATGAAGTCTTTCGAGTCGGAGACATCGTTCGCGCGGCGCATGCAGACGAAACGGCCGGCGGTCAGATTGCATTTGCCGTTCTGCCAGCCGAGGGTCTTGAGCAGCACCGAGATGTTGTGCGTGTTGCACGAGACGATCTGCACGAACTTGTCGTCCGGGGTAACGACTTCGTCGTTGATGCCGCGCGCGTACGGCTTGCCGAAACCGAATTCCGATCCCTGCGCGAGAAAGCCTCGCGGACCTTTGATGCACTTGTAGAACTTGTCCTTGTTCTCGTTGCCGGCGGGGGTGCAGTCCACCACCACCGTCGCGCGCTCGATCGCCTCTTCGGCCGAGTACGACACACGGTGGCCGAGCGCGGCAAAGTCGGCGCGCGCTTCTTCGTCCGTGGCGAGGCGTGCGCCGTGGTCGATGAGCTGATTGACCTTTGCACGGTCGGTGGCGGCCGGCGTGCGCTTGTGGAACGTGACCTCGTCGATGTCCCAGCATTGTTTGAACTGATTGAACAGCCCGATGAGCGGCTCGCCGATCGTGCCGGTGCCGACGACATGAACGACGTTCTTCTTCGAGCTCATGTGCTGCGAATTCTAGCAATACAATCGGCGCGGCCATGGCCACGAAAAAAGACGCGGGCGAGAAGCTGATCGCCTCGAACCGGAAGGCGTTCCACGACTACTTCGTGCTGCAGAAGCTCGAAGCGGGCATCGCTCTGACCGGCACAGAGGTGAAGTCGCTGCGCGAGGGGCGAGCGAATCTGAAGGACAGTTATGTCGACGTCGACCGCGGGGAGGCGTGGCTCGTCGGCACGCATATTTCGCCGTACAGCCATGGGAACCGCGAGAACCACGATCCGGAACGGAAGCGCAAGCTTCTGCTGCATCGCCGCGAGATCGACAAGCTGGAAGGACAGATCGTCGAGAAGGGTCTGACGATCGTGCCGTTGCGGCTGTACTTCAAAGGCGGTCGGGTCAAAGCGGAGATCGCCGTCGTCCGCGGCAAGAAGCTGTACGACAAACGAGAGAGCGAGAAACGGCGGGAGCTCGACCGCGAAGCGGAAGCGGCAATGAAGAGATGAGTCCTGAGTCCTGGTGCTGAGTCCCAAGGTCCTAAGTCCTGAGTCCTAAGTCCTAAGTCCTAAGCCTGAGCGCTGACTCATGTCCTCAGTCCTCAGTCCTCATCACTGTTGTAAGCCAGCCACAGTTGTGACGTAAGAAAACCACAAAAAAGCAGGTCGCGGATCGTGGGTGGCAGGTAGGAAGTCTTTATTTCTATAGCACTTATGCTCAATTCGCGTCCGTGGCACTTCCCTCGCTCAAGGCGGGGGTGGACATGAATGTAAAGCGGAAGACGATCAACACTCCCGTCAGCATCAGCGGCATCGGTCTTCACTCCGGCATCTACACCACGGTCGAGCTCAAACCCGCGGCTCCCGGCAACGGCGTCACCTTCGTGCGCGCGGACCTCGACGGTCTGCGCATCCCGGCTCTCCAGGCGTCGACGACGGCCCTCGACTACGCGACGACGGTCGGGAAAGACGATGTCTCGGTCGGCACGGTCGAGCATCTTCTTTCGGCGCTGATGGCCAGCGAAATCACCGATGTCGAAATCCACATCGACGGTCCGGAAGTTCCGATCGTCGACGGCAGCGCGCTTCCGTTCATGCATCTCATCGACGCGGCCGGCGTTCGCGATCTGGGCACCGAAGTTCCGACGCTGCGGCTCCGCGAGCCGATCGAGGTGGTCGAGGGCGAGAAATTCATCCGCATGACGCCGTCGAATCACCTCGTGCTGAAGTACAAGATCGACTTCAATCATCCGGTCATCGGCAGGCAGTCGTATCAGTTCGATTACGGCCAGGACAATTTCCTGCGGAAGATCGCGCCGGCGCGCACGTTCGGCTTCGTGCGCGATGTCGAGAAGATGCACGCCGCCGGCCTCGCCCGCGGCGGTTCTGTCGAAAACTGCATCGTCCTCAGCGACGACGACGTGATGAACGGACCGCTTCGCTTCCGCGATGAATTCGTTCGCCACAAAATCCTCGACCTCCTCGGCGACCTCGCTTTGATCGGCCGCCCGATCACCGGGGAGATCACGGCAAGCCGCGCCGGCCATGCGCTGCACTCGCGCTTCGTCGCAGAAGTGCTTGCCGCCGCCGCGCGCGCCGAGCAGGACATGAGCGAGGCAGCCCCGACTGAGCCCGCATTCGCCTAAGCCGCGGAAGTGTGGTAAAAAAGCCACACCTTGTGGCGCCTCTCTCTCTTCCTCTATCTATTTCCTGCCGCGCTATTTCCTGCCGCACTCTTTGCGGCTAACCCCTCGATTGAGAGTCTGACCGCATCGTCGGCCGACGGAAGAGTCACCGTCCGTCTGTCGCTGGCGAACGCGTTCCAAAACCCGCAGACGATTCAGGCGCTGCAGAGCGGGATACCGACCGGCTTCACGTACGTGATCGAGATTTATCGCGATCGGCCGAACTGGTTCGACGAAGGCATTGACCGGTCGCGCATCGAGGTCATCGCGACATTCAACTCGGTCACGCGCGAATACCTGCTGAACTACCGGCGCGACAAGAAGCTCGTGCGGTCGGAAACGTTCAGTGATCTGCCGACTCTCGAGAAGCGGATGTCGACGATCGACGAGCCGGACCTCTTCGAGATCGGCAAGCGCAAGCCGTACAAATTGAAAGTGCGCGCGAAGGCCGATTTCATGCACGACTGGCTGCTGTACTTCATCCCGCGCGAGATGTCGACGCGCTGGCGCGACGCGCGCGTGACCGTCGCGGAGGTGCCGAAGCCGTGAGAGTGCGCGACTTCGTCGAGCGCCACCGGAAGGACCCGCGCTTCATCGTCACGATCCCGCTGCTGATCCTCGCGGCGACGAGCCTCATCTACTACGCGACTGAGAAAGCGAAAGAGCTTTCGCCCGAGGCGTTGAGCAGCCAGGTGCTGCTGTTCGTTCTGTGGAACATCAACGTCCTCCTCATTCTCGGCATCGTCTTCGTGCTGCTGCGCGGAATCGCGAAGCTGATCCTCGAGCGGCAGCGCGGCATCATCGGCTCGCGCTTCCGGACGAAGCTCGTGATCACGTACGTGATGATCTCGCTCGTTCCGGTCGCGCTGCTGTTCTTCGTGGCCACCGATCTGCTGCGGGTCTCGGTCGATCGCTGGTTCAACACTCCGGTGCGGAAGATTCTGGCGAACGGCGAGGCGATCGCGCAGATGGCGCAGGACCAGGCGGCGGCGAACGCGATGGCGGCGGCGCGCGAGATCGCGGCGACGCCCGGGTCGACCGATCCGTCGCGCCTCGATGCCGTGTTAGGCCGCGTGCAGCAGTTTCACGTCGTCGACATGGCCGGCGTCTATCGCGACGGCGCGATCGTGAAGGTCGTCGCCAATCCCCGCGCGCCGATTCAGGAAGTGCCGGAGCCGCCGAAACGATTCTTCCAGGACGTCGCCACTCGCGGCTCGGCGACCAAGATCGACCTCGGCGCGAGCGGCAAGTGGATCCGCGCGGCGACGCGCATCGGCAACACGCCGTACGCGGCGATCGCCGGCGTCTTCATTCCGGCGACGATGAGCCGTCTGATCGACGAGAACATCGTGCTGCACAAGAATTATCAGCAGCTCGATGCGCAGCGGCCCGCGTTGAAAGCGTCGCAGACTTCGCTCTTTCTCGCCGTGACGCTGGCGATTCTCTTTTTCGCGCTGTGGCTCTCGATGTACGCGTCGCGGCGCATCACCGTGCCGATCAAGGCACTGGCCGAGGCGACCGGAAAGCTCGCGGAGGGGGAGTACGGCTCGCGTGTCGATGTCGTCGGCACGGACGAAGTGGGACGCCTCATCGAGTCGTTCAATCAGATGTCGCTGCAGCTCGCCGAGCAGCGGCAGGCGCTCACGCAGACGAATCAGTATTTGTCGACGGTGCTCGAGAGCGTGTCGGCGGGCATCATCGCGTTCAGCGACGATTTTCGGCTGCTGAGCATCAACCACGCCGCGATGCAGATGCTGCAGATCGGCGAGCCGGCGGGTCCGACTCCGCTCTCCGACTTTCTCACGGGCGATCTCAAGATTCTGGACAGCGCGCTGCGCGATCTGACCCGGCGCGGCATGCGCACGCGCGAGATCACGCTGATTCGCGCCGGCGAGCTGCGGTATCTCGAGCTGTCGGTCGCCCGGCTGTCCGGCGGCGAGCAGGGGTGGGTGCTGGCGATCGAAGATTCGACGCAACTCGTGCAGGCGCAGAAGCTCGCCGCGTGGAACGAAGCGGCGCGGCGCATCGCGCACGAGATCAAGAATCCGCTCACGCCGATCCAGCTCTCGGCGGAGCGCATCGCGAAGAAATTTCAAAACGGCGAAGCCGACGCGCCGCAGGCCATCGAGGAGGGCACCAAAACGATCGTGTCCGAGGTGCGGCAGCTGCAGCGGATGGTCGACGAGTTCTCACGCTTCGCGCGCATGCCGGCCGTGCATCTGCGGCACGCGCAGCTCGCCGACATCCTGCAGCAGGCGGCGAGCCTCTATCGGGACGTGAAGCGCGGCGTGACCGTCTCGGTCTCCGTCGATCCGGAGATCGAGCTGCTCATGGACCCCGAGCAGATCCGCCGCGCGGTCGGCAATCTGCTGAACAACGCCGTCGAAGCGACGGAAGCCGGCGAGGTGCGCGTCACCGCCCGCCGCGCGCCGCATCGGGTCGTGATCGAGGTCGCCGATCCGGGGCGCGGCGTTCCCGACAGCGACAAGGAGAAACTGTTCCTCCCATACTTCTCGACAAAAGGACGCGGCACCGGCCTCGGCCTGGCCATCGTGCATCGCATCGTCAACGATCACGACGGCCGCATCTCGGTGCACGACAACTATCCGAAGGGGACACGATTTGAGATTGAATTGCCGGCTTAGTTCGCGGTTCGCGGTTCCGAGCGGGCAGTTCCCGCCACCCAATGCGAACGGCGAACGGCGAACGGCGAGCTGAACATGGCGAAGATCCTCATCGTCGACGACGAGCAATCGATCCGCACCACACTGGCGAAGATCCTCGAGGACGAGGGGCATCGCGCGGTCGTCGCGGAATCGGGCGAGGAAGCGCTTGCGCTCGCCGCGCGCGACGAATTCGATTTGATCATCCTCGACCTCTGGCTGCCCGGCGTGGACGGCATGACGGTGCTCGAGAGGCTTCGCGCCGCGGGCGCTCCGCCGGTGATCGTCATCTCCGGCCACGGGAACATCGACACCGCGGTCCGCGCCACGCGGCTCGGCGCCTACGACTTTCTCGAGAAGCCGCTGTCGCTCGAGCGGGTCGTGCTCACGATCAGCCACGCGCTCGCCGATCGCAAGCTGCGCGATCAGGTGCGCGATCTTCGGCGGTCCCTTTCGGCCGACGAGCTGCTGATCGGCGAGAGCGACGCCATGAAAGCGCTCGAGCAGCAGGTGCGCAGCGCGGCGCCGTCGAACAGCCGCGTGCTGATCACCGGCGAGAACGGCAGCGGAAAGGAGATCGTCGCGCGCGCACTGCATCGCTGGTCGCATCGTGCGGAGCAGCCGTTCGTCGACGTCAACTGCGCGGCGATTCCGGAGGAGCTCATCGAGTCGGAGCTGTTCGGTCATCGAAAGGGCGCATTCACCGGCGCGATCGACGAGCGCAAAGGAAAGTTCGAGCTTGCCGACGCCGGCACGCTTTTCCTCGACGAAGTGGGCGACATGAGCCTGCGCACGCAGGCGAAAGTGCTGCGCGTGCTGCAGGAGCAGACGTTTCAGAAAGTCGGCGGCGCGCAGCCGATCACCGTCGACGTGCGCGTGATCGCGGCGACGAACAAGAACCTTCCGGCGGAGATCGAGCGCGGCACGTTCCGCGATGACCTCTACTACCGCCTCAACGTCATTCCGATCGAGGTGCCGCCGCTGCGCGCGCGCGGCAACGACGTGATTCTGCTCGCCGAACATTTTCTGCGGCGATTCGCCGCGGAGACCGGCACCCCGCGGAAGAAGCTCTCGGCAGGCGCGGCGACGAAGCTGAAGGCGTATCACTGGCCGGGCAACGTCCGCGAGCTGCGCAACGTCATGGAGCGGCTCGCGATTCTCGTTCGCAACGAGACGATCGAAGCGGAGGACGTTCAGCTCGGCGCGCGCGCGGCCGCGCCGACGGGAATCTCGCCGGAGATGAGCCTGAAAGAAGCGCGCGACGCGTTCGAGAAGCAGTTCATCCTCGCGCGTCTGCGCGACTTCGCCGGCAACGTCTCCCGCACCGCCGAAGCCCTCGGCGTGGAGCGCTCGAATCTCTATCGAAAGCTCCATGCGTACGGAATTACCGTCGAGCGTGCGTAACAAAAACGACGAGGACTGAGGACTGAGCACTCAGGAGCCAGGACTCAGGACTCAGGACTTAGGACTCAGGACTTAGGACTCAGGACATAGTTTCGCCCGCTCTTTCCAGCGAATCACGGCAACGGTGTGCTACCCAGTCCTCAGTCCTCAGTCCTCAGTCCTCAGTCCTCAGTCCTCGGTCCTCAGTCCTCAGTTCTAAAAGTCTAAAAGTCCTAAGTCCTAAGTCCGGCCTCCCGAGTCCTCTTCCGGAATAGGGGCAGGAATGAGTCCGTTAGTTGACACACGCAAACGGCGCCAATTACCCTACGCGCGCGTTTTTCGCGGGCATAACTCAGTTGGTAGAGTGCGACCTTGCCAAGGTCGATGTCGCCGGTTCGAGTCCGGTTGCCCGCTCCAAATGAACGGGATTCGAGGCCGCCTCCGGGCGGCCTTTTTTCTGCGCCTCACTGCCCGTCACATCGTCCATCTCCAAGGCCGTCGAGGGTCGCTCACCGCCTGAAATGCGTCAGGATAATGTGTGATGATAAAGTGGGTTCCAGTCCAGAAGAGCGACAACACGTCGTAGCGCACTTCTCCCCGATGCGGGCAGCGCCCGAGATAAGCGTCCGCGAGTCGGACGAGCCGAAGCTGCTTGTCGCGGTCGACGGCTTCGAAGCCTTCACCTGCGGCGAGACTCTGCCTGGTTTTCACTTCGACGAACGCCAGGACGTGCCGCCGCTGCACGACGAGGTCGATCTCGCCTCCGCGCAATCGGACGTTGCGACCCACGATCGAGTATCCGCGCATCCGATAGAACCAGACCGCCCGCCGCTCGCCAAGCCGCCCCAACTCCTTCGAATCCACGTTCCGAGGGTACCTCGGTGGAGTTCGCAGTTCGCGGTTCGCCGCTCGTGCGAGCCGACCTTCCCCTCTGCGAACTACGATCTGCGACCGCGAACGTCTACCGCCTGTGGAAGTGCCGTTCGATGTCGGGATGCTTGATGTCGACGATGATCGGACGTCCGTGAGGGCAGGCGAAGGGGTTCGATGAGCCGAGCAGCTCGGCCGTCAGCCGTGCCATTTCTTCGCCGCCGAGGGGCCGGTGCACTTTGATGGCCGCCTGACAGGCGAGCGAGGCGCAGACTTTCTCGCGGACGCGCGCGACGTGCGGCGAGCGCTCCTCAATCGATGCGTCGATCAGCTTTCGCAGGAACGATTGCACGTCGTTGTGCACGAGCTCCGCGGGCACGGCGGTGATGGCGAAGGCGTTGCCTGAAAAGCGCTCGATGTCGAATCCGACTGCGCGCAGCTCGGCCGCATGCGACTCGAGCACCGCGCATTCCGCCGCGCCGCTCTCGAAGAGAACCGGCGTGAGCAGCTGCTGCGAAACTGGCTCACGGCGCTCGATGCGCGCGAGATAGCGGTCGTAGAGCACGCGCTCGTGAGCGGCGTGCTGATCCACGAGGCGCAGACCCCCGGGCGTGTCGAGCAGGACGTAGCTCATTCGGTACTGGCCGATGACGCGTCCGGCGAGATCGCCGAGCGCGGGCGGCTCTTCAACGATGGTCCGGCCGGCGAAAGCCGTCCCCACACCCGCCGGCGGCTGCACGATCGGACGCGATTGAAAGAGAGGCGTGAACTCGGTCGTCGCGGGGCGGTCGAAGATCTGCATCGGGACGAGGACCGGGGACTGAGGGCTGGCGATGGAGTCGTCGCCGAGCAGCTTCCCGCCTTCCTCCGCTCCGCCTAACGCCC
>Ga0335081_10012633_pt1 | contig 13687 bp, 15 predicted proteins | sample Lox_Sample_35_FD_206713 | JGI IMG/M metagenome (GOLD analysis project Ga0335081, IMG submission 206713) | Soil microbial communities from Loxahatchee National Wildlife Refuge, Florida, United States - Lox_Sample_3.5 | ecosystem: Environmental > Terrestrial > Soil > Wetlands | place: USA...
AAAAACGTCCTGCGAACACGAACCGAATAATTCAGCCTGGCTACTACACGATCGCGGGAAGGTAATATTTTTGGTGATTGCCCCAGTCCTCAAATTTTAGAACAAACGCTGTTGATGTATTCAAGTTCGACCGCATTCGAAGTTCGTTGCCAGCTCATCTCTTGGGATGAAAACCCCAAGAAACGACCGAGAAGGGCAAAAATTCTATCTGTGGTACAGGTTTATCTGCATCGTTTCGACGTGGGCCATGGTTATTCACATTTCAGTCAGATAGCGTGGCCGCGCAGAAAGCACTTTGGCAGGAATGATGCATTTACGGATCCCTCACGGTCTTCAGAATGCCTCTTGCGACCGATTTCAGGGAAGACGAGGTGTCATTCATGAATATTCCGAAGCCAGAGAACAGCCGCTCGGTGATTCACTCGATAAAACCAATGGAACACATTTCAAAGATGGCGGGGCCAAGGTCAAGGGGCTGACGTGACCGACGCATTCATTCCTATCCAATGGCATGGGTCACTTGATAACTGGCCCTATCACCTATTCCGGACATAATCTCACCCACAGGGATTGAAACAATGGCGAGAGTTGTAGATTGAGCGGTTGCTATGTTTAATATTGGCTATGAGATAAAAAGTGTAGAATTAAGGCATCGGACTTCGAGATATTATGAACAATCGAGAGAGTGTATCTTCATTCAAAATATTTTTGTAGACTGAAAAGTCGGCTTACAGTAGACTCTCATTTCTATGGTTGGCCGGCTGTTCAGACATGCAAGCCCACAACTATAATTCACAAACCCAATTGAATGCAAATTTCACATATATCCTCTTACCCAGATGCGAAAATGTAAAGCAATTTAGTGGCACCGTGCGATTCCTCCCCGTCTCCCATTACCCCTCCTCAACGCAAGTTCCTCGTCATCGTCAACCTTCGTCATCCCGATGAAATCCGCTAAATCAGCTTCATCAAACCACAACTTCTTTATAATCTCCTTCACTTTTTCTCGATCGGCAACCCCAAACATCTCGTCCCCTAGACTGCTTTTCGTCGAAGTGGGATTTGAAGCGGAGGACGCCGCCGACTTATCCGGCGACCGTTTCCAAGCCATACTAAGTCCAAATGCCGACGACTTTTTGGCCAACGTTTGCCCCTCCGACGACGAAAAGGAAACGTGTTGAGAGGCGGGGAGATGACCTATCCGTTCGCGCAGACGAGAAATTGCGTCGGTCGCGGGATCCCCGAACCGTCGCGCATTCACCAATTCCTTTGAGATTCTATCGAATTCGCGTGCTACTTTGATGTCGTACGGGATATTTACTTGGATGCCCGGAGTGGAAGGAGCGGGCGTTGAAGTAAGTGGGATGGGAGCAGCAAAATAATCTCCTCCCCCTTTTACGGCGATAGATTCCATATGCGAGGCTTGTTGCAGTGATGGGGAATCGTAGGATTTCATTGGTTGTGGAGCGAGAGGTTGTGTTGACGCGCGCTGGAGAAGGAGTTTTTGTTGGGTGCGTGTGAGTTTTCCTTGAGATACGGTGGAAAGCGGAATTGTATGACCGTGAGCCGTTGTCGCAAGAGAAGTCGCGGACTGATTCCGTCGGATAGCCCCAGCGGAATGGTCTAGGTCGGGAGTTCGTAGGCTGCGAAAGGGTGGTGTGTAAGTGACAAAGTCGAAGGTTGATGGATGGGAAGAGGGACCCGTGGGGAATTCTGAGGACGGTGTTCCATAGAAGAGGGCTTGGTGTTCTGCTGATGTAGATGACTTGGCAAGGTCTTTTGATACGGCATTTGTAAGTGATACCTTTGGTTGGGCAAGGGCCACTGAACTCAAGGATTTCTGAAGAAATTTGGGTGCCGAGCAAGCAAGGCCTTCTGTTGATGCTGATTTTTGAGCGGCTTGAAGAGATAATTGTTGTTTCGGCGATGATGGTTGTGGGGAATGAGCGAGACATGAAGAGCCGGTAGATATCCGATTCGCTGTGCAGTGGATAGGTTCGTGATCATCGTGTTGACGTGGAGACTCGACGATTTCGGAAGACTTGCGATGGACAAGGGTTGCATCATCGTCTTCGTCTTCGTCTGATGAATCGCGCGTGGAGAATTTGATGTGCTGTTCGTGAATACTGGGGACTTTGGGAATAGGAGCTTGTCCAAGGGATGATACGGATCGTCGTAGTTTTGGCTGTGCTGAATGAACACTACTACTCGATCGTCTTCGTTCTTTGTTCCCAAGTGCTAGCAAAAGTCAGGTACGTGATGGCGGCATTTTGGGATACCTTCGCCCTCGCTCAAACTGCGTTGCATACTTGGCCTACAAGTCCCAGATGCAACCATGGAATGAAAGGAAACATGTTCCTTCGGCGCGCCGTCAGCATTCACCGGCGTAAAGGCACTAAGTTTATTCAATCCCTTCCCATAGCTCGGCACACGATGTCCGAAGTTCGTTGCACGATTGTGCTTTGTCGAGGCACTCGTATGCGCGACATGTGGATGATGGTGATGCTGCTTTGCCACGCGGCCGCCTCGAGATACTGTCCCGGTCGACGCGTTGCTATTTCCGGAGACAGTCCGATGGACGGACAAGGTGGAACTTGTCCTGCGCACGAAGCCTGGTTTGTCGCCAGAGGCTTTGCAGTGTGATCGAGGCTGGTGGGTTTTGGAGGTGTTGGAAGTTTGGGAGTAAGAGGCGAGTTGAAGGGCGAGGGGTGATGGCATCCTTCCCCCGGTGCCGACGTGTCCCAATACCGCGGGGGGCAGAGAGGCGGGAAATATAGCAGCGGAGGAGAGACGAAATAACTATCTCCTCAAAGATGGAGAAAAAAGGCTCAAGGGATGAAGATGGGGGTGGGTTGGGTAGCTTGGGGTCTAATTATGTTGGTGTCATTAATTTCCCTGGGTCCTATTTTCCCCCACATTTTTCGTGTTACGGGTGACATCATTGCAATTCAACAACAATCGGACCCCTTCCCAATCCCTGCCCTGCCCGCGGATCCCATGGGCTTTATCGTGAAAATTCAAAATTTTCGCTCAAGAACGTCACCGCCGACTAACCGACCACTAACCACCCCCCCCTCTCCCCCAAATGGGGATTAATCGTAAATCCTCCTAGTCTGACGTTCTAAGCTGTTCTATTTTAGAGCGCGGATCATCCAAGTCCTCAGCAAAGCAGAGAGCAAAGGTAGAAAAGCAAATCGCCAAAGCCTCCCGCAAACATGCAAAACACAACCCCCAGGCCCGCACAAAATTAAAAAAGGACCCTGGCGTGCCCAGTAAATTCCCCTTCAAAGACAAACTCATCCGCGAAATCGAACAAGGTCGGCAAACCCACGAGAACGAACGGCAGCGGCAACGGGAATATTCCCGACAACTTCATCTACAATCTCAAGCCAATGGAGCCATGGACCTCGATAGTTCGGGGATCGCCCGTCTTGCTCAGGTGGCGGAGGAACGAGACTTGGAATATGAAGATGGTGTTATGGCGGTTGATGATGTGGGGGAAATCGAGTCCTCGGCCAAACGGGATACTTCGCGAAAGGCTTATAATAAGGAGTTTAAAAAGGTTGTTGAGCAGGCCGATGTGATTCTCTACATCCTTGATGCGAGGGATCCGGAAGGCACGCGATCACGAGATATCGAAAAATCAATACGTGAGTCTCCAAATGGCGAGAAACAACTCCTCCTCGTTCTCAATAAAATCGGTGGCCCCCTTTCATAATGGTCCGCTCACTGGTAGACCTCGTTCCTCCAGAGACATTGAATCGCTGGTTGAAATATCTACGTCAGTACTTCCCCGTTCTCCCCTTCCATTCCTCCTCGAACTCGGAATTCAACCACCCTTCTCTCCCGCCGAAGAAGCTCACGCTGCTCCTTCACAATGCACTCAAATCCCGCTCCACACAACTCAAACACACCATTTCCGTAGGCGTCATCGGATTCCCAAATACCGGAAAATCAAGCATTATTAACGCGCTTACGAAACGTCTCGGACAAGGCGAAAAAGTCACCACGGGCGCAGAAGCCGGTGTCACCAAAGAATCACGAGAAGTCAGACTCGACGGTGCTATAACTCTCATCGATTCCCCTGGAATCGTCTTTCCATCCACGGAATCGAGCAACGAAGTTTCCCTGATTCTGTTGAATGTCCTTCCTTCGTCATCGATTCTCGATGTACGACCTTCGATCAAGGAGATTCTCCTCCGGCTTTCTCGTGCGGGACTATTAGCCGAGGTATGTAAATTCTACGGGATTTTAGAGGTTACTGTCTCGGAGTACACTGACTTTACAACCGAGTTTCTCGTGCAGGTGGCGCGGAAACGGGGCAGGTTAGGAAGGGGTGGGATTCCGCTGTTAGATTCAGCAGGGAAGATCGTATTGAATGACTGGACGGCAGGGAAGATTAAATGGTGGACTGAGCCACCTGCGAATTCGTCGGCGACGGATGAAAAGGTTATTGTATCGGAATGGGCAGAGGCATTTGATATCGATGCGTTACTAAAGGATACGGACGTGGAAATGAAAGAGTAGTCGGAGTCCGGAGTTTTAGTATTTCATAGTATTGTCAGCCGCCATGCGTCGGGATGATCAATCTCCGTGAGATCATCCCGTGTTTTGACAAGGGATCATCGCGACGGTTTGATGATCGTCAAAACAGTACCTGCCGATCTCAAATATAAATTTCTACGCACAACGAAAAAATTGACTGAAACCCAACGAACGACCACAATTATACGGAACAATATAGAATGGACTATGAAAGGAAGAAGAAAGAAGAGAGGAAGTGGCAATCAATGAGCCACGTTTCCGAGGAGGCTTAACTCCTACACAAAATCCCACTGTTCCTTGATTCCACTTGCAAAGCAATCTGACCGCTCTCCCTCTCCGGTAGAATATACCACATATACATTTCCCGTGCTATCTCCAACGAGACCTCGATCAAAGAAAAAGGAGGAAAATCGTGGAGAAGATAAGAGCAAATGGCAGATAATGTCCTTTAATCCAAGAACGAAGAAAACAAACAAAGGAGTAAAAGAATAAAGAAGTAACAAAGAATATGTACAGACGCGAATCAAGCTGGAAAGGGAAAGAGGTGGAAATGGGACGAGACACAGATCGTCATCTCCCGTTACTGTTCATGTGAATTTTCTTGTGACGACGAAGATTCGAGACAACAGAGAAACTTCGTCCACACCCCTCAAACTCACATTTAAACGCTACAGTCAGCCGTCATCCACCAATAATGGGGAAGGTAAGGTGAATACGTTTCTCTCCCGTGTGACTGTACATATGCGTCTGCAAGGAACTCGGTCTTGTAAACTTCTTCTGACAAAGCGGACAAGCATGTTTCTTCATCCCATCCCCCAGCACACTCCCCGGCTGCGTCGCATTAGAATCCACACTCGCCCGTCTCCCCGATGGATCGTACATTGCCGGTGTCCCCGCTAGCATTCCCGAAGCCTCATAACTGCCCCGTCGTGCACCATCGTCCTGGAATTCACCGCCATAGTCCAGAGACGGGTCGCTCCCCTGTGAATGCGTTCCCCATTGGCCTCGGAGGGAAAGCATCCCTTGCGAAGCGTCGAGGTCGGCAAGTAGCGTATTTTCCGGTTGGGTGGGGTTGCGAGAGGGCATTGTTGAGCTCAGACGCCAGTCGACCATGGAATGTTGGCGGGGACGGGGGTCTGTGTGGGGTGCTACTGGGGGTGATTGGGTTTGTGGGGTTTGTGTGGAGGTTGTTTGGTGGTCTAACTGCCATAATGAATTTGTTGGCATGGACATCCGTCGGTCTAGGTTTGTATAGGGGGCTTGTTGGAAGGAACGGAGTGGTGAGGTGAAGGATGCGGAGGACCGAGAAGGGGGTTGAACGAATGAGGGGGAGGAGGTAAGTGCTGGATCCAATGTTCGCTGCGAGTACAAGGCTGGCGGATACATATTTTGTCGTCTTGGAACGGTATATGGGGCAGTTGCCGTCGAGGAAATCGCGGGAACAGAATATCGCCTGCCTGTATTAAAATTCGACGGTGGAACATGCTGATTTAAATACGATGAGGCTCCTCCTGAGGTCTGAGATGCATTCGCACGAGAAAAGGAGTTTGCAGCACTTGCACCACCTCTCGTCGGCGCCGCTGTCAATGCAGGGTCGATGGGCGTATATCCGGCCGCTCCATCGGCGCCATAACTCGTCTGCGACGGATCTATTCCGCCGTTCATACTATAATACCCGCCCTGAGAATCAGATTGCGAAGCTCCAGTGCCAGAAGGCTGTCCGAAGCTGAAATGAGCGTATTCAGAAACCGATGGGTCCCCTCGGCCAGCGGGCCCACCTGAAGCCGAGGAGGACGAATCGGGCCCGGTACCGGGGTTGGAGGCGCCGTTTATAGGTGGCGAATCGTGGTGTGAGAAGACATCAGAGGGATGTTGCGAGGCTCGTGTATTGTAGGATGCATGTTGAGAGTAGGATGCGGGATCGGCAGGCTCTGCGCCGCTTGTCTGCTGTGAGTTTGGCCAGTTGAACGTGCTGAAATCTGGTGTGTCGGACATGATGTACGTCGTGTTGCCGTCGTCGGTTGGCGGGAGCAGGTGAGAGATGTCGTGGAGCAGGGCCACGCGGGGATAATCAGGGGAAGATATGGGGACGGACAGCGGCTGGAGGGGCGTTGCGGGCGGAAATGATGATGGGCGCGGATTACGGAGCGAGGGGGGGTCGGGTCGGCACGAGACGAAAAGGGGAAAGGGAAGGAAAAAAACTCTGCGGTGACGTTCAAGGGTGCGGGACGAATTAAGCTTAGCCGATGCGTCTGCTAGACGCAGTCCACGGTCCTGTTGTGATATGCTGCTCGATTGTTGTAACGATCGGCAGAGTGAAGATCTTCCCTCGTTCAAAATTATTCGCACACACCGACTCTCTCTTCACGACCAAAAATGGAGGAATGTGAGTCTCACCTCTAAGACAACTTGTGCCCACCCACAATCACCCTCTACACGGACACGTAGACACAGGGAGACTGTAGAGCAGAGAAAATAAGGCTGATTGCCCGAAAGGAGGCCGAGATTTGAAGGTATTTAAGGGGGGCAGAGGACTCTGCGTGCCGTGTGCACAGAAGAGGAGCCTGTTTGGGGGGTGACGACGATCCCTCTTCCCACCACATAAAAAGATCATTTTGTACGGTGAGACTATTCCAAGCACGATCCACACATAAAATTCCTTCAGCCCGAACTGAAATATTAATAAATGAGGTAAGCGTGAGATATAATTATCCGTTAATTTCCGTCGCTGCGCATTCTTTCCCAAAACGATTAGCGGGAGTAACTGTAAACTGGCTTGTGACCAGACGATATTGCCTATTAGAGAGGCGTTTACCCACGTTAACGGTATTGACGCTCTTTGTGTGCGGGGTGGATATCGGTCTCCTTTGCGGTCTCTAAAAAGCGGCAGGCTCAGAACGTCATACTCCCCCTTGTTTTTGTTTTTTTTTTTTTTATTTTGTTTTATTTTTTCGTTTTTTTCGTTACCCCCTCTGTTCACGCAGCCACCCTTGCATGCATAACGCAAGCACCACCATTTGCTCATGATAGCGCAACCCTTCCCCCCGTTGCCGTGAAATCCGGGCCCCACATTAACAATCTTGGTTTGAACCGTGGATAGGCAAATGAATTCGGTAATGTGATAATATTTAGGCACAGTGATGGACGATCTCGAGATCTCATCTAGTAACCTTATTTCCGCACGAACCAGGACGCTTTATATCGAAGATCTTCCCGTCCCTTTTTCATTTTAAACGCGCTATATGTTCATTTGTTGGGGTTCTGGTGGGATTTAAAGTTTTCTGGGGCTGTGTGATCTTGGTGGAGTATTACAACCTGCTGGATAAGGTGTGGAGCCGAGGCTTTCACCCGGGACTAAGGAAACAACGACATCGATACCTGATGACCGACCATCTTTCGCACGTGCGGCGGGAACTTGCAGCCCGGATTACTGTGGCAGAATTATCTCCTTACACAGCACAAAAACACGACATTTTCACAGGATGTGGACATGAAACCCGATCATCGATCGCAATGAGACAGAGAGAATACTCGATTCAATGCAATATCAAGAAGTCAGTGTCTTGTGTTCCTCTTAGATCGGTCCGCTCGACGAGGACAGTCCGTCGCAAACGTTATGAGACACAAGCCTTACAAGCAGTCATCCCGGAAACGTGCCAAATGTGCCCTTGCTGTCTTTCCCGTTAGAGGAATCCCCGCGTAATTCCATTGATGCGGCATTCTCCAGATAAGGCATCAATACAACGCAATCCCACAGGCTCGAAGGATATCCCACGAGAAAGCGAAACATCAATCAATACTCCTCGGCCTCTCTCTGTTCCCTCTCCCGTCTCATAATCCACGTCTCCGTCTCCCTAAGCACATCATCCCACTCAGCAACACACCCATTAAACCCTTCGACAAACCCATACCAGGCCGCCAACACCTGCAAACTCCGTTGCACGAGTTGCCTTACCCGCTCCTCTTTTTCGGCAATGCGTAGTTGTAATTCCACGACTTCAGGAAGTGCATTGGCAATTTCAGCCGAGACAGTTTCCTCGGGGAAGGGTGTATCGCGGAGAGCGAGGAGGAGCGATGATGTTTGGTGGTAGATTGGTGCTGAGGGCAATATGATTGCTAATTTTTCGGGTTGAGTGAGGTCTGTTTGTGGCGGGGGAGTTGGGGGTTCTGCTAGCAGAGTCGGGTCCGTGTCGCCTGAATCGTCAGTGCTTGGTCACATATAAAAGAAAGGACGCAGAGGAAAGGGAAAGAGGGGATAGAAAGGGGCCATGGACATGCATATAAGAGTCGTTTGAGGTGTTTGCTTTGACTTGCGAGACGGGCAAATCGCTCGTTCAAAGTTGTAATTTGAGACGGAACATTCCCTCCTTCCAAACTCGTCTGTGAATTTTCCTCTTTTTTCGACGATATATTTCCTGTAATTGCATATTCTAGCCGTCGTAAACGAGTGTCGAGGGCATCAATCGAGATTTCCGTCAATGACGAGGCCATAGTCCGGTCAGTCACTTCACGCGCCCGTGTGCCGTGGCAGCCCTAGAAATTCCTCGACTGGTTCGAAATCGTCGGATGCGGTTGCCATGAACGGCCAGGTCAACGCATGGAATGTATTCTCTGCATCGGCACGGAGCGCCTCGTACCTCATCTTCCTGCAATTCTTCACACGCCTGCTTACGTTCGCCTTCAACCAACTCATCCTGCGACACACAACCCCTGCCACATTCGGCTTTGCCACGATCCAACTCGAACTTGTTGCCTCGACAGTCCTCTTTCTTTCGCGGGAGGGATTCCGGATTGCGCTGCAGAGGGAACAAGAGGCGATCCAAAGGACAATCAATTTAGCCTTCATTCCGGCTGGGTTGGGAGTGTTTGGCTCGTTTTGGGGATGTTGGCTACTGTGGAGAGGGGCCGATCAAGAGACGAGGAGAATCGGCGGATTCGGCACGAGTATTGTGCTTTGTGGGGTTGCAACGGTGATTGAATTGTTGGCTGAGCCGGCGTTTATTGTTGCACAAAAGTTACTTTTGTTTCGGCTGCGGACAGTTGCTGAGGGAACTGCTGTTGTCTTGCGATGTGCCATGACATTCCTCATTACGACCAACCTGGCAAGAAGAGGGACGCTCGAAGAATACGGCGCGATCCCGTTCGGATTGGGACAATTAGCTTATGCTATTGTCTTCACGGGACTCCTCACATTTCTCGTATCCATGCAAAGGGACTTACGGCCCGAGCCCATTGTCACGGAGGGGGATAAGAGGAGGACGTATATCTTTCACCAACCTACTTTGATCCTTGCATTTTCGATTACCGGACAGTCGCTGTTTAAACATGTCTTAACGGAGGGAGATAAATTTGTGCTCACGATGCTTACGACGCCGCATACCCAAGGGATCTATGCTGTTGTATCCAACTACGGTACTATGTCTGGTCAGGGAGGATCTCATGTCAGGCTCCTTGATCGCTAGGATCCTTTTTCAACCAGTTGAAGAATCGTTACGAACAATATTATCCCCACTGTTGGCTGACCCTCAACCCTCAACTCTCAAGCGAACATCCGGCTTAATAACCACACTTCTGCGACTCTATCTTTTCCTAACGCTCATAATCCACGCCGTGGTCCCTCCGATATTAGCACCTCTCGCGGTCCCGATCCTCGAAACCTTAATCGGCAGAGATCGCTTTCCCGCTTCAGCCCTCCTCCCCATCCTGTACGCATACCTCTATTATATCCCCCTCATGGCTATCAATGGCATTCTTGAATCCTTTGTCGCCTCCGTCGCCACACCGCAAGATTTACTCCGCCAATCCCGTGCCATGCTCCTTTTCTCCGTAATATTCCTTGCCTCATCGTGGGTGTGTTTCGCAAGGATGGGAATGGGCGGGGAAGGACTTGTGTGGGCTAATTGTATTAATATGACTGTGCGGATAGTGTGGAGTGGTGTGTTTATGATGCGATGGTTTACCGTGAGGAATGCGAGTTTGAAGTGGATCGACGCAATTCCGCGGAATGGCCTCAAGATTGTTTCGTTTCTGGTTGGGTGGGGAATGAGGCGGGTGCAGCCAGCGGGATTTAAAGAGGCTCTGGCCAGCGGTGTATTTGGTGGGATTATGCTTCTTCTTTCAATGTAACCTCCATCACTTTCACAAGTCTGGCTTTAAGGCGCTGACCTGCAGAACATATTTGGAGTCGGATTTCTTTGAAGATGCATACGCCACGATAATTGATAGAACCCCCAAAGTTAAAAAGGACAAGTGATACCCGTGGCGGAACCCAGTTCGATATCCTAATTGAATGACTACAAAATTCCTGTATAACAAAAACCACCTTCAAATTTTAATAATCCTCGATCACATACACCCGAAAATATTCCATTTCCAATGTATCTCCCTCCTCCCGTCGCCGCCCATTGTCGTAGTTGACACATAACCCCATCTTTACATTCTCAATCTCACAGACTACACACGTCCTAACTCCAGAAAGTAATAGCATAATAATGATAGTGACGTATAACAAATAACGTAATGAATGTCAAGTTTAAAAGCATGAGAACTTTGATTTCCTCCTGGAGGCAATTTCCTCCATTCGCTCCTCCAACTGTCGTTTCGCCAATTCAGCCTAAAGCAGTCAGTCTCCGCCCGAGAATACGGGGAGGTCAAGTCACCTTGGCACGCTGTTCCTTCGCCTCATTCAACTGATGCATACTCTCACGATTCTTCATGGCCTCCTTCTGTGCCATCTCGAGTTGATGCGTCACATCCAACATCTTCGTGTGCAAAATCTCCTTGTCAGCAGCAAGGGTGTTCGTTTGCTTCTTCAACTGCTTCATGCTCTTCTCCGTATCACTCAATGCTTCCTCGAGCGTCTGCACGAGTTGTCTCTCCTGTCGGAATTGTCGTTCCAGGTCCGCGATCTTGGCATCCTTCTCCTCGACTTGACGTATGAGTGCGAGGTCAGCTTCAGATGGAGACCGCTGGGCATCGCGGGAGCCAGGGCGAATGTGGTCTTGGGATGAGGTGCGCGCAAGACCGCGGGAGGTGGGCGTTGTGCGGCCGAACGTTGCGCCTGTGGGTGACGGCGGGACGGGCAGGGTTCCTGGGAGAGGTGGGAGCGGCATAGCGGGCGGGGGCGTGGGCGTCGTGTTTGACCAACGACCAGACATGGAGCCTGAGCGGACACGTTTCGTTGGATCGCCAGAGCCCGGTCTTGCTTCGAATTCAGCGAGACGGGTTTCCAGTGCCTTGATTAACTCTGCTTGTTCTAGGACGAGAGCTTCTGTGTCAGCAGACGGCCTACGCGCTTTTAGTGCATCGTAGTCCTTTTGCAGCTGCGTCAAGAGAGCCGAGACTTCGCCCAACTTGTCCTTGGCCTCTTGTTTCTGCTTCATAAGGACAGTGATCTCATTCCGAAGCTCCTTCATATCCCGATCCGCATTCGTCTTTGCCTTCTTCATCTTGTCAGCCTCCTTTGTCGACGCATCGTGCTTCTGCTGGATGCTTGTAATCTGCAACAAATGTGTCGAAATCGCCGTCTCACTCTCGGAAACGTGGTCCTTGAGAGGTTGGATAATGGTGAGGTATTCCGAATTATCATGCTTGAGATTTTGTACTTCTTCCTTGTGCGCGGCCTTCATGTCCTTCACCGAAGCATTGTGTTGTTTCGTTAAATCCTCGAGTTTGGTTTGTAGGGTCTTGGTCTCGGCGAGATGGGCGTCGCGTTCGGCAGTGACGGATTCGAGGAGGCGGGAGGCTTCACTGGCGATCTTTTCGAGGTCTGCGGCATTTTGGCGAGCTTCTTCGAGCTGTCTTTGATATTCGCGGTTGGCCAATTTGAGGGATTGGATCTCGGTGGTGAGATTGACAGTCATCGAGGATTGACTGTCGTACTCCGCTCGAAGTTTATCGAGGGTGACGTTCAAATCGTTCACCTTCTGTTCCCTAGACGTTGCCAACGTTTGCGCATTCTCGAGTAGCTGAATGACCTCCTTGTGATCCTCCCGTTGCTGTGCGATTTGCCGTTGAAGGTTCTGGACTTTGAGCAGAGTTGATTCCTTATCTGGGGTCGTCGTGTCAGAGCCGCTTGATTCGGAGCTCGAGCGTAGGCGAGTAAACGTGAGAAGCTGAGTTTTAACATCATTCAATGTCTTTTGCAGTTCCGACGTATCTTCCTCATAAGCCGATCGTACTTCGTGGAGTTCCTGACGTAGATCCCTGACGACGCGAGAGTGCTCGACGGTATCAACAATGGTTACACGCGAATCGTCCTTCAAGCGTGATTTCAATTCAGCGAGCAACATGCTGTGATCGGGTTCCTCCTCGTCCTCGCTCTCGGCCAAGGCAAGTTCCTTGTCAAGGGTCTCGTGATCGCCGTAATCCGAGATCAATTCCGACTTCGCGGCGGTCATGGCGGTGGAAGCAGGGTAAGAATCAACCGACGACTGGGACATATGGCTGTGTCGTTTCTTTTCGACAAGGATATCATTGAGGAGTTTGCGGTATTCGTTTTGGTACGTCTTTTGCTTCTCGAGTTCGTGGGATTGAACTTCCAGTTGTGTGGAGAGATCGTGGACTTTGGAAATAAGGTTTGCTTCGCGGGTATTCAGTCTGTCCACAACTGACTTGTGTTCTGATTCTCGCTCTGCCAATTGATTTTCGAGGGCGGAGATGTACGCAGGGTCAGCGGTTCTGAAGTCAGTTGGTGAAAGAGACGTGTTATACCTTGACTGAGCTTTGGTAAGACCGGAGATAAGTCGAGCTTTGCCCTCGACATCAGCGCGAAGGGCCGTGATCTCCGAAGCTTGTGATTGACATTGCGATGATTTCGAGATGAGTTCGGACGTCACAACACTCAAGCTCGACTGAAGATTCTGTTTTAACTCGTCATCGTGACCTGCCAACTCGACAATCTTTGCGGACAAGGTATCCAAGGCACGCGTTGCCCGATCATTCATCTGCACCAATTTCAGATCGCTCACCGACCGCGATCGAATCAGCCCTGGCCTCATAGGACTGACAGGTTGGACCGGCGATGGCGACGGCCTCTGCAACTGGGCCTTCAACTCATCCAACAAGTCCAAACTCTCATTATAATTCTCCGTCAATTTCGCATGTTCTCTCCTCAATTCTTCCAACCCCTCAACCTTCAACC
>Ga0335081_10012634_pt1 | contig 13687 bp, 11 predicted proteins | sample Lox_Sample_35_FD_206713 | JGI IMG/M metagenome (GOLD analysis project Ga0335081, IMG submission 206713) | Soil microbial communities from Loxahatchee National Wildlife Refuge, Florida, United States - Lox_Sample_3.5 | ecosystem: Environmental > Terrestrial > Soil > Wetlands | place: USA...
AGTTGCTCGCGAGCAAACCACAGCCCATGGGAGCTTAAACGAATCGAGGTGGCCGGGTGCCCAATTCTGGCTGGTGTTGCCAGAAGTGGGGATTTCCCATCCATCAAGAAACCGCTGACGATCGAAGCGATCTGACTGCCCCGTTCCTCCGCTGTGGTCCTGCCAGATTTGCGCTTTGCCTGCCCCAGGAAGCTCGACCTGCGGGACGATCAGGCGGCAGTGCAAATTCGTTTTACTTCGCTAACGGGAACTACTTCTTCCCGCTCACTGCGCCCAGGCATCTTCCATAGAGCTCGAGCAATTTCTCGGCGTAGTCCTCGGGCTTGGCCGCCGAGCCCGAGCCGGTGAAGCCCACTCCGGTTGAGGTCGTGCGCCCGTAGCCAGTGGTCATGGCGACAAATTTCATCAGATCGAGCGCGATATCTTCATCGCGGCGGGCAGCGCCCGAACCCGTAGCAGGTGCTTCTTCCATAATTCCTTCTCCTCTTCCGGAAATGACAGGGATCTCTTCGTCGTCTTCGAAATCCTGCATGCTGGGAATGATGACGCGATTCATGACGACGGTCCGATAACTTCTGGTTGCGATGATAGCAGAGCGGGCGTCCGGCTTCAGGCGTCGCTCAGGCTTCGACACTTCTCGGCCGCGGTTCCGGCAGCAGGGCGTACGGAGTCTTTGGCAGCGTCGATGCTGCGGACAAAGTCCAGAGGTCCTTCGCGGCAAAGAACGCTGCTCAGGATGACAAGTGTGTGAAGGTCGGAGGCGCAGTCCTCCACAAACGCATCATCAACCAGATTGATCCAAGAAACAGCAATGGCGACGAATAAAATCCCGGCGCCGGACGCGCCACGGGAACGGAAGCAACGGTCCGGCCGAGGATGGTCACGGCGGTATGTCCGATTCCGTTGAAGAACATGATAAGGGCGTAGAACCAGGCCAACGGTCGCAGCCCGCGAGCGTTCCGGGCAGCCAAGGGTGTCAGCGCAAAGCAGATGGCCACACCCGCGATCAGTCCGATCAGCCATTCGCGAAATCCGAACGTGGGCATCGGAAACCAGGAAAAGCGCGCCCGCATGGCCATCACGGTCGGGTTATAAATGTTGAGGAATCCGGTCGTCGCTTCGTCGGTGACATGCAGTGCGAATGCGACTGTCAGTGCGAACCAAGGTCGTCCAAAGCCGGACGCCGTCTGGGACGGTGCGTGCATCATGGCGTCCACCTCTGGCGATCATTATGCTCCCACCTTTTAGGATTCCAAAGCTTTTGCCGTTCCGAGCGGTGTTGTTGTCCGCGAAAAGATCTACCGTCCGACCACAGGATCGGTGGCGCCTGCAGGTTGCATAGGTCCTATTCCGCGAAAGCTGCGGCTCCACGATGACAAATCGGAGATTAGCTGGGGCGCTTTTACTTCTTCACCTCGCTCATCAGCGCCAGCAGATTGTTTTCCGAATCGCGGAAGAACGTCATCCACAGATCGTGGTCAGGCATGCGCGCAATCGTGTGCGGCTCGTCTTCAAACTTCACACCCTTGCCTTTCAAGCCAGCGTGCGCGGCTTGGATGTCGGGCACGGCGAAGTACAGGATGGAACTGGCATGGGCGAATTCTGGCTTCTCTGGACGGTCCAACATCAACCGGATGCCTCCGCAATCGAAGAACGCCAGTCCCGGCGGCGCTTTGAACAGCAGTTTAAGCTCCAGCACCTTCTCATAGAACTCAGCGGCGCGCTCCACATCCTGGGTCCCAATCTGGATCTGCGCTAGCCGCGCGATTCCTGGGCTTGCACTCATGGTCTTGACCTCCGTCTCTAAATTAGTTAGCATAGCTAACTATATTGCAGGGCGAATGTCAAGCAGATTCGACACAGATTTGTTCTGATCATGGAATCGCAGAAAGTGAAGAGAACACCCGCTGAGGACGCAGAGAGACGTATATTCCTGATAGCAGGCTCATGCAGCGCAACTCGCCAATCAAGCAGGAAAAATTGACAGTCGACAATTCTGTTCTCACGGTTGCGGACCGTCTGCACTCGGCTGCCATCCACTTGTTACGCCGCGTGCGTAAGCAAGACATTGCTACCGGGGAAGGTCCGGCGCGGCTTTCTGCCTTGTCGGTGCTTGTCTTTGGCGGTCCGAAGACGCTGAAAGAACTGGCGGCTGCAGAACAGGTGAAGGCTCCCACCATGAGCCGGATGGTTGCGGGTCTCAAGCGCAGCTGCCTGGTTGAGATCGCGCAGGATCCCGAAGATGCCCGCCGCATGCGTATCACGGCCACTGAGAAAGGCAGGTGTCTGCTGCAGAAAGGGCGCGAAATGCGTATCGCCTATCTCGCCTCACAACTCGAGCGCCTTACGCCGGCAGAGTTATCCCAGATGGGCGAAGCTGTGGAAATCTTGCGCCGATTGCTCCAGAACTGGTGCTAATTCGCACTTGAAGTAATCAACCAGTCGGGTACTATGGGCAGGTGAAATATGGAACGCGCGGTCTCATAATGGTAGGTCTTCAGCGTTCCACTGCGGCGGTTCCGAAATCGTAAGGCGGGTCTAATTTTCGGGAATTTCCCCCCGTGCGGCACAGAGATTTTTCATTTCTGGTCGAAAGGACAAGAGTGTCCCGTTCACGAATCATCGTGACGCTCGCGGCCGCTTTGTGGCTCGCCCACGTTGGCGTGTACGTGTTTCTGGGCGCAAAGACTCCCGGCCCATTTCTCTCGGACCTTCTGCAATTTTTGATGGGTGGGTGCCTCATCGGCGCCATGCTGCTCGCGGCCGAGCGTTCCGAAGGCATGTCGCGGGCGTTCTGGCGCCTCGGCGTTTTCGCTTACGCGCTGTGGATGGTGGCTCAAGGCTTGGGCGTCTACAACGATCTGGCCCACACGCCGATCGTGACCTGGGTCACCAATCTTCTGTTCTGCTTCTGGTTCGCGCCGCTGGCGATGGCGTTGTTCCTCGACCCGGAGCACGAGACGGGACGCATCGATGCCATCCTGCTACTCGACTTCGTGCAGGCGATGCTGGTCTGCGTTGCCGGCTACCTGTATTTCTTTTACCTGCCGAAATCCGAGTCGGCCGCAGGCCTGTCGCATGAAGTCTGGGCGCCTTATTTTGGCGGATACGCTCTGGTTGCCTTGGCCTTTGTCCTGCGCGCAATCTTCACGGGCTCGCGCGATGTCCGTTTCCTGTTCGGCACGATGGGACTATTTCTCTCCCTTTCCGGCTGCGTGGACGCAATGTATTACTACGGGCCCGGCCAGAACCTGAAGACGGGCGAGTGGTTCGACCTGCTGTGGAGCCTCCTTCTCCTTATCCCCGCGCTGATTGCCACTGCCTGGAAACAGGTTGAGGCGCCTGCGGTTCCGCTGGAGCAGCCCCGGCGCGACAAGCGGATCTACGCAGAAGTCTCCTATCTGCTGTACCCGCTGCTGGTGCTGATCATGTCGTTGCGAATCGCGCAGCAACGCTTGATGCTCGCGGCGCTGGTGGTGCTGCTGTCGTTCCTGGTCTCCAGTGCACGCCTGCTGGTTACACAGAACCGGCTGCTACTGGTGAAGGAGACTCTGCGGCGCGAGGCCAAGCGCGACAGCCTTACCGCTTTGTGGAATCACAAGGCGATCATGGAAATCCTGGAACGCGAGCTGGTCCGTGCGGAGCGCGATCAGCAGCCGGTCGGCGTCATCATGGCCGATGTCGACCATTTCAAAGATGTCAACGACAGCCGCGGGCATGCGGCGGGCGATGCGGTCCTGCGCATCATCGCCAGTGGTGTCGCTGCCATGGTTCGGCCTTACGACTCTGTTGGGCGCTACGGAGGAGAAGAATTCCTCATCATCGCTCCCGGCTGCGGACTAGGAGAAACCTGGGAGCTGGCCGAACGTGTTCGCGCCCACGTGGCACGATGCAACATCATGGCCGGAGCCACAGCCGTCCACGTCACGCTATCGCTGGGCGTTGCCACTGGAAACAACGTGGCAGATCTGGAGAAAGTGCTTCAAGCAGCCGATTCGGCCATGTACAGCGCCAAAGGTGGCGGACGCAACCGCGTCGAGCCCAGCCTGGGCCGCGCCGCCGGCGCCGGACAAAGTAACTTTTCTGCGGCCGAGCATGATTTCTGGATCTGACCTGGGCTAGCTGACCCCTACCGCCGTCTCAACCCTCACATTCCGCAGAAACTCCGCCGCCTCCTCGGGGATCACTGTATTTATGAACATTCCTGATCCGAGTTCGAATCCTGCCGTGCGCGTCAGCCGCGGGATGACACTCATATACCAATGGAAGTAACGGACGCCAACACACTCGGCCGGCGCGGTGCGGATAGTAAGGTTGAAGTCAGGATTGTCGAGGCCGATGTAGAGCTTGGCCAGAACCGTCCGCAGCACCCGGCCCAGGTCGGCAAGTTCTTTGGAACTTACGTCGCCAAAGCTGGCCATGTGACGCCGGGGATAGATGTGCGTGCAGAAGGGTGCGGGAGAAGCGAACAGTTCCATGGCCACAAAGTGCTCGCTGGTCAAGATAATGCGCTTCTGCTCCTCGAGTTCCTCGTCAACGATCTGGCAAAACATGCAACAGCCGAATTCGTCGTGATGCCGCAGCGCCTCCTGAAAGCGCTGCCTCACCTGGTAGGAAATGACCGGGGTAGCGATCATCTGCGAGTGCGGATGCTCCAGGCTGGTACCGGCGTCAGGTCCATGGTTCTTGAATATGGTCACCTGCGCGATGCGGGGATCGAGGCTGAGCTGGTCATACCTCATCTTATAAATGCGGAGAATGTCGGAGACCTGCGAGTCGGGCATCATGGCCATGGCCAATGAGTGATCGGGTGTTTCCACAATGACGTCATGCTGGCCAAAACCGCCCATTCGGCGCCGCGAACGCCGAATGATGCGCTCCGGCGCAACTTCGGGCGAGAGAGCTGCGAACTTGTTGGGCACGACACGTACCTTCCACCCTTGGCCGTCGGGCAAGCGCAGAATTTCCGGTGGCGTCTGGCTTTCATGGCCGGGACAGAATGGACATTTCTCCGAAAAGGAAACTGCAGGTTTGGCTTCGCGCTTCACGGCCATCTGATCGGGACGCTTGGCTCGTTCCGTGGCGATCACGACCCACTCTTTGGTCATGAAGTTCTGGCGGAGTTCAGGCATTCGGGAACCTCCTTAGGAGTAGTGTGCGCCAATTTCACGCCAATGGCGGATGAAATCAGCACCTGCTCCCGATTGATTTCCCAATTCTGTACCGGGGGCAGAATTGTGGCTGAATTGGGAAGTCATGATTCCACCTGATTGTTGCGCAGTCATCGCAATCATCGCGACGTCACCTCGCGGGGTTCAGTGGCTGTGGTGATGGTGGTGTTGTTCCGCGGTTTCGACGGGGATCACGCATCCGTGGGCGGTCGCACAGACCACGTGCTCGAACTGGATCGTGGTGTGATCGATATGAAAATCGTGATGCAAACGGTCCTTCACGTCACGCAGGATGCGCTCGCTCACTGACGGGGGTATATCGGCGATTGAGATATGACACGACAGGGCATGCGTTTCTGACCCGATGCTCCAAACGTGCAGGTCGTGAACATCGTTTACGCCCTCAACATCCCGGATCGCCGACTCGATCTTCTCCAGCTTCATTCCTCGAGGGGTGCCTTCCAGCAGGATGTTGAGCGTCTCGCGCACGATGCCGAATCCGGACCACAGGATCAACACTCCGATCGCGACCGATAAAACCGAGTCAATCCAGTAGTTGCCGGTCAGAAGAATCGCCCATCCGCCGGCAATCACGGCAGCCGTAGAAACCGTGTCCCCGACTTCGTGAAGCAAGGCGCTGCGAATGTTGATATCGCCGCCGGAGCGGTACAGCAACAGTGCAATGACCCCATTCATCACGACGCCCGTTGCCGCCACCCACATCATGATGCTCGCCTGAACATGTTCCGGATGCTGCAGGCGGCGGAAGGCCTCGTAAAAGATAAAGAAGGACACACCGACCAGAGAGGTGGCATTGACGAGTGCCACCAGAACCCCGGCACGATGATAACCGTAGGTTTTGGACGAGTTGGCTGGGCGCGATTGGAAATATACCGCGACCAGTGAGAGCAGGAGTGCCAGGAAATCGGAAAGATTATGTCCGGCCTCGGATAGCAGAGCCAGCGAGTGCGCGCGAATGCCCGCGATCACCAGCAAAAGGATGTAGGCCAGCGTCACGCCGAGCGAAATCGTCAGAACGCGAGTCGGGCTGCCAGAGCCGTGGGCGTGGACATGCATCCCTATAAGTCTACGGGCGCCGGGGTCCCTCATCAAGCCGAGTCGCGGGCAGAAACAGACGCGTCTTCTAATTTCTCGCCCGCGGCCGCAGACGGAGACATCGAAGTCTCGAGGGGAAGTGCCGGCCGGCGAGGAGAAGACGAACGAATCGTGCCACGACCCAAAGTGCGTTTCGCCTCTTTTCGGTGGTCCGCCGCTTGCTCGTTAATCCGGCGCAACCGCAGAAACCGGAATATATGGACGAGATCGTTAAAGATTTTCTTATCGAGAGCAACGAGAACCTCGACCGGCTGGACCAGGAGCTGGTTAAGCTGGAATCATCCCCGTCGTCCAAAGAACTGCTAGCGAGCATCTTCCGCACGATCCATACCATCAAAGGCAGTTGCGGCTTTTTGGGCTTTGCACGCCTGGAAAAACTGACGCACGCCGGCGAAAACCTGCTCTCCCAACTACGCGAGGGCAAACTCACCCTGACGGCGGAGATCACCAGCGGGTTGCTCGCTATGGTCGATGCAGTCCGCCGAATGCTGGCGGTTATCCAAAGCACGGAACAAGATGGAGACGATGACTATGCGGAACTGATCGCGCATTTGAGCACTCTGCAGAATCAGGACGCTGTGCAGGTCTCGGGCGAGGCGTCGAGCAAAGGGGCGTCGCCAACCGCCGCGGTCGCAACTCCACCCACCGCCGAATCCGCCTCTCCGCTGGTGGGAACCGAACCATTGGCCGATCCCGCGAAACTCGGCGGGGTTTTGCTGGAGCGCGGGCAGATTCGTGCCGAAGATCTGGCGGCGGCGCTTCAACAGCAGGAGTTGGGCCGCAAGCGCATTGGGGAGATCCTGGTCGCGCAGGGAACCGCGAGACCCGAAGATGTGCAAGCCGCGCAGAAGACGTTAGAGTCCCGCAATCCCGAGGCGGCGGTTGAAACGATTCGCGTCGGAGTCAATCTTTTAGACCGGCTCATGAACCTGGTAGGAGAGCTGGTACTGGCACGCAACCAACTGCTGCAGTTCTCCAGCGCCCGTCAGGACACCGGGTTCCAGGCCGTCTCGCAGCGCATGAACCTGATCGCTACCGAACTCCAGGAAGAGGTCATGAAGACCCGTATGCAGCCGATCGGCAACGTCTGGGACAAGTTCCCGCGCACGGTGCGTGATCTGGCATTGAGTTGCGGAAAGGATGTCCGGCTGGAAATGGAAGGGCAGGACACCGAACTCGACCGCACCATCATCGAGGCCATCAAAGATCCCATGACTCACCTGGTCCGCAACTGCGTGGATCACGGGATCGAGGCCCCGGATATTCGCCAACAGATTGGAAAGAAGCCGGCGGGTGTGCTGAAGCTGCGTGCCTTCCACGAAGGTGGACAGGTCAACATCGAAGTCAGCGACGACGGCGCCGGACTGAACGGCGAACGCATCCGGCAAAAAGCCATCGAACGCGGGCTGGTCTCGCCTCAGCAGGCAACGCGCATGTCCGACCGCGACGCCTACAACATGATCTTCCTGCCGGGCTTCTCGACCGCCGAGAAAGTAACCAATGTCTCTGGACGCGGCGTGGGCATGGATGTGGTCAAGACGAACGTCGCCAAAATCGGGGGGACCGTCGATGTGCACTCCACACCCGGCAAAGGTACGACGGTGAAGGTCAAAATCCCGCTGACCCTGGCGATCATTCCTGCCTTGATGGTGACATCCGGTGGGGAGCGTTTTGCCATTCCACAAGTGAGCCTCCTTGAACTGGTGCGCTTGGAAGCCGGGGACGGATGCAGGGGCATCGAGATGGTTCACGGATCGCCCGTCTACCGACTGCGCGGGCGGCTTCTTCCCGTGGTTTATCTGAACCGCGAACTGCAGCTGGCAAGCAACAGCGGCCAGCAAAACCAGGGTGCCAACATGGTGGTCGTGCAGGCGGATGGGCGGGAATTCGGCCTGATCGTCGATGAAATCACCGACACGGAGGAGATCGTGGTCAAGCCTCTGGGCAAACAGATGAAAGGAATCAGCGCGTACTCGGGCGCGACCATCATGGGCGACGGACGTGCGGCCCTCATTCTTGACATTCTTGGCCTGGCCCAGAAGGCCCAGGTGATTTCCGAGACCAGGGATTCCACCCAGAGCGAAAAAGTGAAGGCCCGGGAGCACTCCACGGTGCTGCGAAGGGAAGATGTTTCCCATCGCCAGGCGGTTCTGGTGGTTCAGGTGGGAGAGCAGGCTCGCATGGCGATTCCCCTGTCGCTGGTCGGCCGCTTGGAGGAGTTTACCGCAGGCGCCATCGAGGCCAGCGGCGGCCAGGAAGTGATCCAGTATCGCGGCGAGATCATGCCGTTGATCCGGCTCGCTCGCGTGTTGGGCGCGGGTCCGGAGGATGGCCGGCAAGGCGCCGAGGCTCGCCTGCCTGTCGTCGTCTATTCCGAGGCTGGGCGCAGCGTCGGACTGGTCGTCGACCGGATCGTCGACATCGTTGACGAAAAGTTGGACCTGCAGAATCCCGCCCGCCGCCAGGGCATGCTTGGCTCCTCGGTCGTGCAAAAGCGCGTCACCGACATGCTGGATGTGCCGAGTCTGGTCCGTGAAGCCATTCCGGGATTTGCCGAAACGTCGACACCCAACTAGGAGAGAAATCCATGGCGACATCCCAGCAATTCTGCACGTTCTTGCTCGATGGCCACTTGTTCGGTACGCCAGTGCCGCAGGTGCAGGAAGTGATCCAGTACCAGACCATGACGCGCGTTCCCCTCGCCCCAGAGGTCGTGAGCGGCCTAATCAATCTGCGCGGGCAGATCGTCTCCGCAATCGACTTGCGGCGACGCCTCGGCCTGAAAGACCGCCCCGAGGACCAGCTTCCGATGAACGTGGTGGTGCGTACCAACGAGGGTGCAGTCAGCCTCTTGGTCGACGAGATCGGCGACGTGATTGAGGTCGAGGAAGGAATGCTCGAGAGCCCTCCTGAAACTCTGCAGGGGTTCGCGCGCGAAGTTGTGCGGGGCGTTTACAAGCTCACAGGACGGCTGTTGCTCGCCCTTGACATTGAAAAGGTCGTGGATCTAGGCGATCTGAGCAAGCCGAAAAGCAACCGGGATTTCTGAAATTTCAAATCATCAACGGTCCCGCGAGACTGCGGAGCACCATAAGGAGAAGCAATGAAAAAAGCGCGGGGAAGAAAGACGACGAGACCTGACCAGCAACAGGACGACGATCACTCCCAGATCCTGGCCATTCGTCAGGCCCAACCAGTGATCTATTACGACATGAGCGGCATCATTCTCGACGTCAACCAGAAGTTCGAGACCCTCCTCGGCTGCCTGCGAGCCGATGTGGTCGGCAAGCATATAAGCATCTTCGTGGACGAAACAACCAGGCAGTCCCCGCAGTACAAGGCCGAACTGGAAAAGCTGTGGGAAAGGCTCCGTGCTGGACAGGAATGCGGTGGCGAGGGGAAACGTACCTTCAACGGCAGGGAACTTTGGGTCGAGTACTCCTACTCCCCTATTCTCGACGCCCAAAACAAACCTTATAAGGTCGTCAACGTTCTGCGAGATATCACGCAGCGGACATTGGCCCGCGCCGACTACGAGGGCCAGGTTGCCGCCATCAGCAAGGCTCAGGCTGTCATCGAGTTCCGCATGGACGGCACTGTCATCACAGCCAACGAGAACTTCCTGCAAGCCCTCGGATACACGCTCGACGAAATTAAAGGGAAGCATCACAGCATGTTTGTCGACGAAGCCTACAAGCACAGCCCCGCCTACAAGGAGTTCTGGGCCAAGCTGAATCGCGGCGAACACGAAGCAGCTGAATACAAGCGCATCGGCAAAGGTGGGAAGGAAGTCTGGATCCAGGCCTCTTACAATCCCATCTTCGACCTCGATGGCAAACCCTTCAAGGTGGTGAAGTACGCGACTGACATCACCAAGCAGAAACTGATAAGCGCTGACTACCAAGGGCAAATCGCAGCCATCAGCAAGGCGCAGGCCGTAATCGAATTCAACATGGACGGCTCGGTCATCACCGCCAACGACAATTTTCTGCATGCGCTCGGTTACACCTTGGATGAAATCAAGGGCAAACACCACAGCATGTTCGTGGGTGAAGCCTACCGGCAGAGTGCGGACTACAGCGAGTTCTGGAGCAAACTGCGCCGCGGAGAATATCAGGCGGCGCAGTACAAGCGCATCGGCAAGGGCGGCCGCGAAGTGTGGATCGAAGCCTCCTACAATCCGATCCTCGACCTCAACGGCAAACCGTTCAAAGTCGTGAAGTACGCCACCGACATCACTGCTCAAAAGAACGCAGTGAATGCCATGATGGCCGACGCCATGATGCTGTCGCAGGCGGCGGTGGAAGGAAAACTGGCCACTCGTGCGGATGTGACCCGGCACCAGGGCGACTATCGCAAGGTCGTCGAAGGTGTCAACCAGACGTTAGACGCCGTCATCGCCCCGTTGAATGTCGCGGCGAAATATGTGGACGACATCTCTGCCGGGTTGGTCGAGGCCAGCGAAATCTTACAGGCCATGGCCGCGAACGACTACACGCGGCGCCTGTCGGGTTCGAGCAAGCGGGTGAAGATTACCGACACCTACAACGGCGATTTCAACACCATCAAAAACAACCTGAACGCGTGCATCGAGGCGCTGGAAGGCGTCGGCATCGCCACGAATAAGACGGCGGATACGGTCGAGGCCAGCTTGAAATCGATCGCGCAGAACGCCCAGGCGCTATCGAGTTCTTCGCAGCAACTGTCGGCAACCAGCCAGCAGATGAGCAGCAACGCCGAGGAAACGTCGGCCCAGGCCAGCACGGTCGCCACCGCAACGCAGCAGGTGACCACCAACCTCAACAGCGTGGCTACCGGCGCCGAGGAAATGACCTCTACGGTTCAGAGCATCTCGAGCAACGCCAGCGAAGCGGCCAAGGTAGCCGGGGAAGCAGTTAAAACGGCCAACTCCGCCAACACCACCATCGCCAAGCTGGGAGAGTCCAGCGCAGAGGTTGGCCAGGTCATCAAGGTCATCACCTCGATCGCGCAACAGACGAACCTGCTCGCGCTCAACGCCACCATCGAGGCCGCGCGCGCCGGCGAGGCAGGCAAGGGATTCGCCGTAGTGGCCAATGAAGTCAAGGAACTCGCCAAACAAACCGCGAAGGCGACTGAGGACATCAGCCAGAAGATCACCGCCATTCAGGAAGACACCAAGCGAGCCGTGGATGCCATCGGGAGCATCACGGCAATCATCAACCAGATTAACGACATCTCCGGCACGATCGCGACCGCGGTCGAGGAACAAAGCGCAACCACCAACGAGATGTCGAGGAATGTCCAGGAAGCGGCCAAGGGTTCGGGAGAAATCTCGCACAACATTCAGGGAGTGGCTGCGGCGGCAGAGAGCACCACGCGCGGCGCGCAAGACACGCTGCAGGCGGCACAACAGCTGACGGCGATGGCGGTACAACTGCGGAGCCTGGTGGAGCAATTCAAGGTTAGCGACTCCGGCACAGGCGCGCCGTCCGTTGCCGCGCAACAACCCAAAGCTCATGCGGCTCGAGCCTAGTCGAGCCGCGTTCTTTCACTTCTCCGCTTCCGTTGAGACGAGGTCCCAGTGAAGAGTGCAAAGAAGCGCGTACTGTTGGTGGATGACGCGGTGGTCGTTCGCAAGGTTCTTGCGCAAGCGATTTCTGACGATCCGGCTCTTGAAGTGGCGGCTACCGCGGTGAATGGGCGCGTTGCACTGGCCAAGTTTCCGGCGCTGCAACCGGACATCGTATTGCTCGATATCGAAATGCCAGAGATGGACGGGCTTGAAACCGTCCGCGAACTGCGCAAACTCGATGCCCGCGTTCCGATCATTATGTTCAGCACGCTTACGGAACGCGGGGCGGCGGTCACTCTCGAGGCTTTGGCGCTCGGTGCCACCGATTACGTAACCAAGCCCAGCAATCTTGATGGCACGGCGACTTTAGAAGCGATATTGCGGGAGCTGATCCCGAAAATCCGCGCTCTGTGCCGTGTGCCGGGAGCGCAGAGTATCCTTCCTGTGCGGTTGGCCCCACCGGCGATTCCGCCAGTCTCGCAGCCACGCCTCATCAGCCCCGCCAAAATCGTAGTGATCGGTGTCTCGACGGGTGGACCAGACGCTTTGGCGCGAGTTCTACCATCTCTTCCCCCGACGTTATCGGCACCCGTACTCATCGCCCAACACATGCCAGCTATATTTACCAATATGCTGGCTGCCCGGCTCTCCGCCAAATCGGAACTGCCGGTGCGCGAATGTGTTTCCGGAGAACCTGTGGCTGCGGGATGCGCGATCATCGCCCCGGGAGATTTTCACATGATCGTGCAGCATGAGAACGGCTCCATTTGCCTCAGGACCCATCAGGGGCCACGGGAAAATTTCTGCCGTCCCTCAGTCGATGTGCTGTTTCGCTCTGTTGCCCAGATCTACGGAGAACGGGCACTGGCGGTGGTTCTGACGGGTATGGGCCAGGATGGTTTGAAAGGATGCGAGGTGCTACGAAACGCCGGGGCCCGGGTGTTCGTTCAGGATGAAGCCACGAGCGTGGTCTGGGGCATGCCTGGATTCGTGGCCCGAGCCGGGCTCGCCGACAAAGTCCTGCCCCTCGATCAGATTGCAATCGAAATTGAGCGCGCCACTGCCATGCAGGTTGCGGCGCGCACTCCGTCTTGAATCAATTCTTGGCGAGACTGTCCAGGTAGCGGTTGTTGTAGAAGGTTGTAGTCTTCTGAACAAATTCCAGGATCCGGAACATCCTGTCGCGGGCTTCCCGATTCATCTCGCGGAACTGTACGGCCACGCCGGAACCGGGATCGAGCCGGTTGACAAAACCTTCCGCCGACAAGGTGGGATCATCCATGGAAAAATTCAATTTGATTTTGCTGCCGGGAGCGAGGATCGTGCTGGTCTCAATGTAGCAACCACCCATGCTGACGTCAGTCAGGTTGGCAAATATTGGAACGGCGCCGGTCTCCGTAGTCACTTCGATCGTGACTCGGCACTTCGTTCGCGGATGCGCCCGGCGATCCTTATAGGCAAGCTGTTTCTGCTTTTCCAGGTACATGCGGCGATCTGCTTCGGAGAGAAGCTGCTCAGCATCGTTTCCGTCGTCGGGATAAACAGCACGCCCCACGCTGAGCGAGAGAATTTCCTCGTCACAGACTTCATTGCCGGCATGCCGCGCCAGAGCACGCAATTGCTCTGCCCTCTTGCCGGCGGCATCAGCAGGCAGTCCGGGAGCAATCACCACAAATTCGTCACCGCCCATCCGAGCCACGTAGTCATACTCTCGGCAGCTGTCTTTGAGCGCCTGGGCAAAGAGGCGCAGCACGCGGTTTCCCTCCAGATGGCCAAAGCGATCGTTGATCTGCTTGAAGCCGTCCATGTCAGAAACCATCACGGTCAACGTGGTGTTGTCGCGTTT
>Ga0335081_10012635_pt1 | contig 13686 bp, 9 predicted proteins | sample Lox_Sample_35_FD_206713 | JGI IMG/M metagenome (GOLD analysis project Ga0335081, IMG submission 206713) | Soil microbial communities from Loxahatchee National Wildlife Refuge, Florida, United States - Lox_Sample_3.5 | ecosystem: Environmental > Terrestrial > Soil > Wetlands | place: USA: Florida...
GCGCATGGTCTGCCTCGAGTCGCGCGAGGAGATGCCGGCGCACGCTTTCGAGGTGGAGGAGGCGCTCGCCGAGGGCATCGCCCTGCAGCCTTCCTGGGGCGTGAAGGAGCTGCGCGGCGGCCCCGCGGTCACCGGAGTGCAGCTGAAGCGCTGCACCGCCGTCTTCGACGCCGAGGGAGCGTTCAGCCCGCAGTACGACGAGGACGCACTCGACGAGATCGCCTGCGACGCGGTGATCACCGCGATCGGCATGCGGCCCGACACGGACGCGTTCGCGGACACGGTCGAGCTCAACCGCAACCGCACGATCCAGGCCGATCCGGAGACGCTCCAGACCGCGACCCCCTTCGTCTTCGCCGCCGGCGACGTCGTCTCGGGCCCGTCGATGATCACGACGGCGGTAGGCCAGGGCCGCCGGGCCGCGCACATGATCGACCGCTGGCTCCAGGGCCGCGAGCTCGACGGCTTCGACGACCCGCTCCCGGTCGTCGCCGGCAAGGACGTGCTCGCCCGCCAGCGCAGCCACAGCTTCCGCGAGCAGGCTCTCCGGAGCCTCGTGCTGAGCGGCGCCCCGACCGACTTCGCCGAGCTCGAGCCCCCGCTGACCGAGGACGAGGCGCGTGCGGGCGCAGGACGCTGCCTCGACTGCGGCGTCTGCTCGGAATGCCACGAGTGCGTCTCCGCCTGCCCGGCGAATGCGATCGACCTCGACATGCGCCGCCGGGAGCTCGACGTCGACGTCGGCACCGTGATCGTCTCGACCGGGTTCTCGCTCTTCGCCGCCGACCTCAAGCCCGAGTACGGCTACGACCGCTTCGAGAACGTGATCACCGGCACGCAGATGGAACGCCTGCTCGCACCGACGCGCCCGTACAACACGGTGCTGCGGCCGGGCGACGGCAAGGTGCCCGACCGGATCGCCTACGTCATGTGCACCGGCTCGCGCGACGAGACCGTCGGCAATCCGCTGTGCTCGAAGTTCTGCTGCATGTACTCGATCAAGCAGAACCAGCTGATCATGGGAGCGCTGCCGCTCGCCGACGTCACCGTGCACTACATCGACATCCGCGCCGTCGGCAAGGGCTACGACGAGTTCTTCGAGCAGGCGAAGGCGATGGGCGCGAACTTCGTCAAGGGCCGAGTCGCCGGGATCAGCGAGAAGGAGAACGGCGACCTGATCCTCCGCTACGAGAACGTCGAGAACGGCGGTGCCATCGAGGAGGCGGAGTACGACCTCGTCGTGCTGGCGGTCGGAGTCCAGCCGAACCGCGACGTACACACGCTCTTCGACGACGGCGAGCTCGCACTCGACGCGTACGACTACGTCGACGAGCCCGACGAGGATCTCAATCCCGCGAGCACGAGCATCCCCGGCGTCTTCGTCGCCGGCGCCGCCTCCGGTGCCAAGGACATCCCGGAGTCGATCCTCCACGCGGGCGCGGCGGTCGCACAGGCGGCGGCCCACCTGGAGCGGACGCAGGTGCCGGCATGAGCGAGCGGAGACTCGGCGTCTACATCTGCGGCTGCGGCGGCAACATCTCCGACTACGTCGACGTCGACCAGGTGGTCGCAGCCGTCGAGAACGAGCCCGGCGTCGTCGTCGCGCGGCGAGCGATGTTCACCTGTTCCGACGCGACGCAGAGCGAGATCGTGCGGGACATCGAGGAGCAGGGGCTCGACGGCCTCGTCGTCGCCTCCTGCTCGCCGAAGCTGCACACCTTCACCTTCCGCGGCGTCGCCGAACGGGCCGGCCTGAACCCGTACGAGTACACGCAGGTGAACATCCGGGAGCAGTGCTCCTGGACGCACACCGACGACAGGGACGGCGCCACGCGAAAGGCGATCAGGCTCGTCCGCGCCGGCATCGCCCGCACGAAGCTCACCTCGCCGCTCGAGCCCGTCGTCGTGGAGACGACTCCGGGCGCGCTCGTGATCGGCGGCGGCATCGCCGGCCTGCGCGCCGCCCTCGGTCTCGCCGAGGTCGGCCTCGCGGTGTTCCTCGTCGAGAAGGAGGCCGAGCTCGGCGGCTGGGTCGGCGGCTTCGGCGAGATGTATCCGCATGCGAAGAACGGCCGCGAGCTGGTCGACGACCTCGTCGGGAAGGTGCGCGCACGGCCCGACATCACCGTCTTCACGAACGCCGAGGTCGTCGCCAAGTCCGGCAGCTTCGGCAACTATCGCGCCACCATCCGCGTCGGGTCGGATCCCGGCGAGGAGATCCAGGCCGACGTCGGCTCCGTGGTCGTGACCACGGGCTTCGCGAGCTACGAGCCCGCCGAAGGCGAGCTCGGCTACGGCAGCGACGGCGTGCTCACGCTCCCCGAGTTCAAGCGGCTGCTCGACGGCTCCTCCGGCCCGCTGCGCTACGACGGGAAGCCCGTTCGCAGCATCGTCTACGTCTACTGCGTCGGCAGCCGCCAGGGTCCCGGCGGCCACGAGTACTGCTCGCGCTTCTGCTGCGGCGCAACGGTGCACGCCTCGCTCCAGGTCGCCGACCGCGGGCCGGAGATCAGGCAGTACCACCTGTACCGGGACATGCGCACGTACGGGAAGCACGAGCTCATGTACTCGGAGTCGCGCGAGCGGGGATCGCTGTATCTCCGCTTCCCGGACGACGATCCCCCGGTCGTCACGGCCGGGCCGGACGGTCTGACGGTCACCGTCCGCGACCTGCTCACCGGCGGCGAGGAGCTCGAGATCGGCACCGACCTCGTCGTGCTCGTCACCGGCATGGTGCCGCGCGAGAACGAGAAGCTGATCCAGACGCTCAAGCTGCCCGTCGGCCGCGACGGGTTCTTCAACGAGATCCACCCGAAGCTCCGGCCGGTCGAGACCGTCGTCGACGGCGTCCTCATCGCCGGGGCGTGCCAGGGACCGAAGAGCGCGCTCGAGGCGGTCACCTCCGGCCTCGCCGCGGTGGCGCAGAGCGCCGCGACCCTCAAGCAGGGCCGCGCGCAGCTCGACCCGCAGGTGGCGACGGTCGACACGGCCGCGTGCACGTGGTGCGGAACGTGCGCCGAGGCGTGCCCGTTCGGCGCGATCGAGCACGTAGCACGCGACGGCAAGGTCGTGGCGGCCGTGGTCGCGGCGAGCTGCAAGGGCTGCGGCGGCTGCGTTCCCACCTGCCCGGAGGACGCGATCGACCTGCTGGGCTACACCGACGCGCAGGTCAGAGCGGTCATCGACGGCCTCGCCGCGGAGGTGCTCGCGTGAGCGCGACGAGAGACGTCCGCGAGATCATCCGAGACGAGCCGCTCGTGCGCAGTCGAATCCTCGACGCCCTCGCTGAGGGCCCGCTGACCGTTCCCGAGCTGGCCGCCGCCCTCGGCTTCCCCGAGCGCGAGGTGATGTTCTGGGTGATGGGCCTGCGCAAGTACGGCCACATCGCCGAGGTGCCGGAGGCGGCGAGCGACGGGTACTTCCGCTACCAGGTGGTCGGGCGATGAGCGCACGCGTGAGCCACGACCTTCTCGCGCGCGTCGGCGCCTCTCGACCGTTCGACGCTACGGCCTGCATGAACTGCGGCGTCTGCACGGCCGTGTGTCCGCTCGGGCTCGACCTCCTGCCGCGCCGGCTCTTCCGCTACGTCGTCATCGGGCTGGAGCAGCGCGTGCTCGAGGAGAAGGAAACGGTGTACTCGTGCCTGCTCTGCAAGGCGTGCGAGGAGAGCTGTCCGGCCGGCGTGCACATCACCGAGAACGTCCGCTCCCTACGCCACTACCTCAACCGGACCGCCTTCGGGCTCTAGGAGCGATCAGATGCCTTTCCCGACAGGTGACGTGATCGGAATCCTCGGCGACAACCTCCGCCTGCGCGGCTCGGTGCTGCCCATCCCCGCGGCGAGCGCCACCCGGTGGGCCCGCGGTCTCGACCTGCCGCGCGGCGGCGAGACCGTCCTCTACACCGGGCAGATGTACCAGCTCATCCCGTACATCGAAGGCCTCGTGCGACTCGAGCAGCGCTTCGGAGACTCGCCTCTCGCCCGGTTCACCCGTCTCGGCAGGCGGGTGAACCGGGCGGTGAACGTCGCAGGGCTCTCCGTCCATCCCTCCGCGCGCGTGCGCGCGGAGTACGACGAGGTTCCGGCGAACGTCGCGCGCCTGCTCCTGGGAGCCGGTGTGAGCTTCGGCTGCCTCTACGAGGACGATCTGTACTCCGGGGCGCTCGCACACGACCTCGGCCTGGACGAGATCGTCGCCGATCACGCACGCAAGGTCTACGACGTCTTCCTGAAGCACGGCGTGAAGACGGCGATCACGATCGATCCGCACACGACGAACATGCTCCGCAGCGTGTATCCCGAGCTCGTCCCGGACTTCGACGTCGATGTCCGCAGCTACCTGGAAGTGCTCGCGGAGCGGAGTGCGGAGGTGCGCACGCCGCTGCCGGGAGAGGTCGTCCTTCACGATTCCTGCGTCTTCGCGCGCTACGAGAACGTCGTCGACGAGCCTCGGTCGCTGCTCGCGCAGACCGGAGTGACCGTCCGGGAGCCCGAGCACGCGGGCCGTCGTACCTGGTGCTGCGGGGGGCCCGTCGAGTCGCTCTACCCGGAGAAGGCGCTCGCGAACGCGAAGGTGCGGGTCGCGCAGCTGCGTGAGGTCGCGCCGGAGGCCGTGACGATGTGCCCGCTGTGCCTCGTCAACCTTCGGAAGGCCGCCGACGACACGATGCGGTTCCGCGACATCTCGCACTACCTCGTGCAGTCTCGTCAGTAATACCCGCGAAGCCGTCCATCAGCAGCCGACGCGCGGCGGCAGGTCGCCGGGTACTGCAGGGAGGTCGACGAACTCGCCGGCGAACGACTCGAAGCGGTGGATGTCGGCCAGGTTCGAAGCGAGCCCGAGAGAGGCCCGAACGGCGCCGCCCGAGGGAAGACCGATCGCGTCGACGTAGTCGTCGAGCGTCATGCCCTCGCCGAACTCGCCGCCGACCAGGGTCTCGCGTGAGATCGTGAACGCGACCTCGCCGGCACCGGGATTGCAGAAGCAGCCGGTGCGCAGGGAGATGGCGCACCGGCGGGCGACGCGGTCGACGTAGCGCTCGTCGACGATGCGCCCGTCCGGGTGGAGGAAGTTGAAGGCAATCGTCGCGCCGCGCCGGTCGAGGTCGCGCGGCCCGTAGATCGTCGCCGCCGGTGCGCCGTTGCCGTGTCGAAGGGAGGCGAGCGTGTCGATCAACGCGGAACCGAGCGCTTCGACACGGGCGTGGATCGTCTCGATGCCGATGCGGTCGAGCAAGCGCAGGCCGACCTCGACGGCGGGCAGGTCGAGGAAGTTGACCGTGCCGTCCTCGAATTGAGCCGCGCCGGGAGCCGATTGGTACCAGTCACGCTGCACGAACGCCGCGACGATCGTGCCGCCGGAGAACCAGGGCCGCTCGAGCTTGGCGAGCGCCTCGCGGCGGGCGACGAGGCAGCCGACGCCTGTCGGCCAGCCGAACATCTTGTAGAAGGAGAGCGCGACGAAGTCCGGGTGCCGGCGGGAGAGATCGAGCCGGTTCGTGGGTACGAACGCGGCAGCGTCGAGGAGCACGTCCCAGCCGTGCTCATGGGCCTGCTCGATCCAGGCGAGGGGATGTTGGACGCCGGAGAAGTTCGACTGGGCGGGATAGGCGAAGAGATTGTGGTGCTCCCCGCCGACTTCCGTCAGATAGCGGGGCAACAGCCCCTCGTCGACGCGCAGATCCGGAGGCTCGCTCGGCACGTAGGTCGTCTCGGCCCCGCGGGCCCGGGCGAACTCGCGGATGCCGTTGACCGAGTTGTGGTTGTCGAAGGTGAGGAGGAAGCGATCGCCCGGACGGAACGGGTACGCCTCGGCGACGAGACGCAGCGCCCCGGTCGCGTTCGGGGTGAAGATCGCAACGTATTCGTCGGGCGATGCTCGGAAGAAGGCGAGCACGGCCGCCCGAGCGCGCTCGACCAGCTGCGTCATCGCCGCCGCGGTCGGGTTGAGCGAGTGCGGGTTGCCGAAGACGTTCTGCCGAAGCAGCTCGAAGTGCTCGCGGAGTTGTGAGTCGGCGTAGAGGCCGGCACCGGTGTAGTCGAGATAGACGTGGCCGCCGGCATCGAGGCGGGCGAACTCGGTACGTCGCAGGTCGTCGAGTGCAGCGGTGTCGGCGTAGCCCGGATGGGCGCGCCGGAACGCAGCCTCCGCTGCCTCAGCCTGGCCCGGCGGGGTCACGATGTCGTCGTTCGTCGCCCCGCGCGAAGCCGCTCGAGCGCTCCGATCGCGTCGTCGAGCGAGGTCGTGACCTCCCCGCACGCCTCGATGCAGCCCTCGACGAAGAGGTTGAGGCCGTGCCCCTCCTCCAGCCGCAGGCTGCGGAGGTCCGTGAGCAGCCCGACGATTCCCCTCTTGGCCGGATCCGACTGCATGAGCGCGTAGAAGAGGCCGATCTCGGAGGCGGTGCCGTCGTCGACCTGCGACCCGTCGAGGAGCGCGATCACGGCCTCGGCGCCCGCCAGCCCCTCGAGGTCCTTGGCGAAGATCTCGGCCGCCGTCACGTCCGCGCCGAGGGCGAGCGCCTGCTCGTGGGGCACGAAGACGTCGAAGTCCCGCTCTCGCAGGCGGGCGGCGCAGTCGTCGAGGTAGCTCCGCTCGTACGGGGTGAAGAGCGGACCGGCCAGGTAGACGCGCACGTGGGGAGCCTACGTGCGGCGGAGCACGGTCAGCGAGAGGCCCGGCACCGTCACCGCAGTCCTCGCGGTGAAGCCGTTTCCGGGCGTGACCTCGCCCGTCGCGAGCTCGAGCTCCCAGCTCGTGCCGAAGCGGCGCGTGGGCAGCGTGAAGGTCACCGAGTCGAGCTGCGCGTTGAACAGGAGCAGGAACGAGTCGTCGACGATCTCCTCGCCGTGCTCCGTCCGCGTGGGGATCTCGAGTCCGTTGAGAAAGACGCCGAGCACGCGGGCGTCGGACCGCTGCCAGTCGCGCTGCGTCATCCGGCGCCCGTCCGGCCGGAACCACCACACGTCCGGCAGCCCCGACCCGCGCGTCTCGCGACCGGTGAGGAACGAGGAACGGCGGAACACCGGATGCGACGCGCGCAGCCGGATCAGCCGCTGCACGAATCCGGTCAGCTCCCGGTCGCCGCGTTCCCAGTCGAACCACGACAGCTCGTTGTCCTGACACCATGCGTTGTTGTTGCCGCGCTGAGTTCGTCCCAGCTCGTCGCCGCCGAGCAGCATCGGCACTCCCTGCGAAAGGAGCAGCGTGGCGAGGAAGTTGCGCTGCTGGCGCGCGCGCAAGGTCTTGACGGCAGGATCGTCCGTCTCGCCCTCGACACCGTGGTTCCAGGAGCGGTTGTCGTCGGTGCCGTCCTTGCTCCCCTCGCCGTTCGCGTCGTTGTGCTTCTCGTTGTACGAGACGAGATCGCGCAGCGTGAAGCCGTCGTGCGCGGTGACGAAGTTGATCGACGCGAACGGATCGCGCCCGTCGCGGTCGTAGAGATCGCTCGACCCCGTGAAGCGCCGCGCGAACTCGGCGACGCTCGCCTGTGCGCGCCAGAAGTCGCGCATCGTGTCTCTGTACACGCCGTTCCACTCTGCCCACAGGACGGGGAAGTTGCCGACCTGGTAGCCGCCGGGACCGACGTCCCACGGCTCTGCGATCAGCTTCACCTGCGAGACGATCGGATCCTGGTGGATCGTGTCGAAGAACGTCGACAGGCGGTCGACCTCGTAGAACTCGCGTGCAAGCGCGGACGCGAGGTCGAAGCGGAAGCCGTCGACGTGGCACTCGAGCACGAAGTAGCGCAGCGAGTCCATGATCAGCCGGAGCACCGACGGATGCGCCGGGTTGAGCGAGTTGCCGGTGCCGGTGAAGTCCTGGTAGTAGCGCGGCGCGTCGGGCATAAGCCGGTAGTAGGACGTGTTGTCGACGCCGCGGAAGGAGAGCATCGGCCCGAGGTGGTTTCCCTCCGCGGTGTGGTTGTAGACGACGTCGAGGATCACCTCGATTCCGGCGCGGTGCAGCGCCTTCACCATGCCCTTGAACTCGCGCACCTGCTCGCCTCGCCGGCCCGTCGCGGCATAGAGGGCGTGCGGGGCGAGGAAGCCGATCGACGAGTAGCCCCAGTAGTTCGTCAGCCCGAGGCCGTGCAGGAACCCCTCGTCGGCGATGTGGTGAACCGGAAGCAGCTCGACGGCGGTGACGCCCAGCGCGCGGAAGTGCGCGAGCGCCTCCTCGGAAGCGAGGCCGGCATACGTGCCGCGCAGATCGTCGCGCACGCCGGGGTGACGGCACGTGAACCCCTTCACGTGCACCTCGTAGATGACCGTGTCGGGCCACGGGGTCGCCGGCGGCCGGTCGTCCTCCCAGTCGAAGTGCTGGTCGATGACGACGCACTTGGGGATCGCCGCCGAGTCGTCGTGGCTGTCGGGCACGAGGTCGGCGTTCGGATCGGGGCTCGGAACGTACGGCAGCGTGTTCGCGCGATCCTGCAGCACCGGCCCCTCGATCGCCTTCGCGTACGGGTCGATCAGCAGCTTGTGCGGATTGAAGCGGTGGCCGACGGCAGGGTCGTACGGGCCGTGCACGCGATACCCGTAGCGCTGCCCTGGTCCGACGCCGCGCACGTAGCAATGCCAGTTGAACGCGGTGCGCTCGGTCAGCTCGATTCGCGTCTCGCGATCCGCGTCGTCGAAGAGGCAGAGCTCGACGCGGTTCGCGTTCTCCGTGAAGAGCGCGAAGTTCGTCCCGCTCCCGTCCCACGCCGAGCCGAGGGGGAACGGCTTGCCCGGCCAGACCTCCACCTCAGCGCCCTACGGCGTAGCCCTGCATCCCGCGCGGGTTTGCGCCTGCCTTCAGCTGCCCGCCCGGCTCGCGGCCGACGGCGCTGACGCGGCCGAGCGACCACGGCGCGCAGACCTCCACGTCGTGGCCGCGCGCCCGCAGCCCCGCGACCGTCTCCGCCCCGGCGCGTTCCTCGACGGCGACGTGGCGAGGCCGCGTTGCCCGCGGATAGAACGAGCTCGGGAACGCCTCCGTGTGGTGGTTCGGCGCGTCGATCGCAGCCTGCAGGTCCATCCCGAAGTGGACGTGTGCGAGGAGGACGTGGAGCGTCCACTGGTCCTGCTGGTCGCCGCCCGGCGTCCCGAGCGCGAGGGCGGGCTCGCCGTCGCGCGCCACGAGCGTCGGCGAGAGCGTCGTGCGCGGACGCTTGCCCGGCTCGAGCGAGTTCGGCAGCCCTTCCTCGAGCCAGAACATCTGCGCGCGCGTGCCGAGGCAGAAGCCGAGCTCCGGGATCACGGGCGCACCCCAAAGCCAGCCGCCGCTCGGCGTCGCGGCGACCATGTTCCCCCAGCGGTCGACGACGTCGAGGTGGACGGTGTCGCCACGCGTCGGTTCACCAACGCCCGGAGCAAGCGGGACGTCTCCAGCCTCTCCCGGCAGCCGCGGGTCGCGGCCGCCGGGACTACCCGGGCGGAGGTCCTCCGACGCGCTGTCCGTAACGAGCGTGCGGCGTTCGTTCGCATATTCCCGGGAGAGAAGATCGCTCACGGGGACGTCGACGAAGTCCGGATCTCCGTACCAGGCTTCGCGGTCCGCAAACGCGAGCTTTGCGCACTCGGTCACCGTGTGGACGTACTCGGCGCTCGCATGGCCCATCGCCTCGAGGTCGAACCCCTCGAGCAGGCGCAGCTGCTGGAGGAACACGGGCGCCTGGCTCCAGGGCCCTGCCTTCAGCACCGTGAGCCCGTGGTAGTCGACGGCGAGCGGCTCCTCGTACGCGGGCCGCCAGTCGCGCAGGTCCTCCTCGGCGAGGAGGCCGGCGTGCCGCTCGCCCGAGCTGTCCAGCCACTCCCGCTCCTGGAAGCGAAGAATCGCGTCGGCGACGAAGCCGCGATACCAGCAGTCGACCGCGGCGTCGATGTCGCCGCCCGACTCGTCGAGGATGCGCCCGTACGTGGCCGCAAGCGCTGGGTTGCGGTGGAGCGACCCGGGCTCGGCCGCGGGCAGGTAGACCGCGGCGGAGGGGGTCCACTCGTCGCGGAAGAGCGACTCGACGTTTCGGATCGCGCCCGCGATCTGCGCCAGCATCGGGTAGCCCTCGTCCGCGTAGCCGACGGCGAAGCGCAGGACGTCGCGCAAGGGCAGCGTGCCGTAGTCGCGCAGCATCGCCATCCAGCCGCCGAAGGCACCGGGGACGACCGCGGCGAGCGGCCCGGTACCCGGCACGAGCTCGAGCCCGAGCTCGTCGCGGTAGCGCCCGATCGTCGCCGCGCGGGGCGCCGGGCCCTGTGCGCAGAGGACGACCGGCGCGTCGCGTCCCGCCGGCCAGAGGAGCGCCGGCAGGTCGCCGCCGGGACCGTTCAGGTGCGGCTCGACGACCTGCAGCGTGAGACCGGCCGCGACGGCTGCGTCGAACGCGTTGCCGCCCTGCTCGAGCACTGCCATGCCGGCCGCCGAGGCCAGCCAGTGGGTCGAGGCGACCATGCCGAAGGTGCCGCGCAGCTCGGGGCGGGTGGTGAACACGCCGGGAGGTTATCCGGGTTGCAGCCAGATTCCCGCCAGAGGCGGCAGCGTGACCGCCGCCGAGAACGGCTGGTCGTGCCAGGGCGTCGCCTCGGCGGCGACCGCGCCGGCGTTGCCGACGCCGGAGCCGCCGTAGCGCGACGAGTCGGTGTTGAGCACCTCGCGCCAGCTTCCACCGGCCGGCAGGCCGACGCGATACCCCGGTCGCGGCACCGGCGACAGGTTGAGCACGCAGACGAGCGGTCCTCCGCGCTGCGCGTCGAAGCGGACGAAGGCGAAGACGTTGTTCGGCGCATCGTTCGGATCGAGCCAGCGGAAGCCGGCCGGCTCGAAGTCGACCTCCCACAGCGCAGGCGTCTTGCGGTAGATGCGGTTGAGATCGCGCACGAGCGCCTGCACTCCCTCGTGCTCGGCGTACTCGAGCAGGTTCCAGTGGAGCGAGCCGTCGTGGTTCCACTCGTCCCACTCGCCGAGCTCGCCTCCCATGAACAGGAGCTTCTTCCCGGGATGCGCCCACATGTACGCATAGAGCGAGCGCAGGTTGGCGAACTTCTGCCAGCGGTCCCCCGGCATCTTGTCGAGCAGCGAGCGCTTCCCGTGCACGACCTCGTCGTGGGACAGCGGCAGGACGAAGTTCTCGCTGAACGCGTACATGGTCGAGAACGTGAGCGTGTGGTGGTGATGGCGCCGGTAGACGGGGTCCTTCTGGAAGTAGACGAGCGTGTCGTGCATCCACCCCATGTTCCACTTGAACCCGAAGCCGAGGCCGCCGAGATACGTCGGGCGCGAGACGCCCGGCCACGCGGTCGACTCCTCCGCAGCGGAGATCACACCCGGGACGCGTGCGTACAGCGCTTCGTTGAGCTCCTTGAGAAAGCGCACCGCCTCGAGGTCCTCGCGGCCGCCGAACTCGTTCGGCACCCACTCGCCCGCCTTGCGCGAGTAGTCGAGGTACAGCATCGAGGCGACCGCGTCGACACGGATCCCGTCGACATGGTGCTCGCGCAGCCAGTAGAGCGCGTTCGAGAGCAGGAAGTTCTTCACCTCGTTGCGGCCCAGATTGAAGACGAGCGTGCCCCAGTCCGGATGCGAGCCGCGTCGCGGATCTGCGTGCTCGTAGAGATGCGTGCCGTCGAACAAGGCGAGCGCCCAGTCGTCGCGCGGGAAGTGCGCCGGGACCCAGTCGAGGATCACCCCCAGTCCGCGCCGGTGCAGCTCGTCCACGAACGCCCTGAAGTCGTCCGGCGTGCCGAACCGCGACGTCGGCGCGAAGTAGCCGGTCACCTGGTAGCCCCACGAGCCGGCGAACGGATGCTCCATCACCGGCATCAGCTCGATATGCGTGAAGCCGAGATCGCTCACGTAGTCGCCGAGCTCCTCTGCGAGCTCCCGGTACGAGAGCGGCCGGTTCCCTTCGAGCGGGTTCCGCCGCCAGGAGCCGAGGTGCACCTCGTAGATGGACATCGGCTCTCCGAGAGGAGTCGACGTCTCACGCCGGGCCGTCCACTCGGCGTCGCTCCACTGGTGCTCGGAGCGCCACACGATCGACGCGTTCTCGGGAGGGTGCTCCGCGTAGAACGCCACCGGGTCGGCCTTGAGGTGGACCGAGCCGTTCCGCCACCGGATCTCGAACTTGTAGCGCTCGCCCGAGGCGAGCGCGGGGACGAACAGCTCCCAGATGCCGGACGCACCGAGCGTGCGCAGCGGGTGCAGGCGCCCGTCCCAGGAGTTGAAGTCGCCGACGACCGAGACCGAGCGCGCGTTCGGCGCCCACACGGCGAAGGCGGTGCCCGTGACGCCGTCGAGCTCGCGCACGTGCGCACCGAGCTTCTCGTAGAGCTGCTCGTGCCGGCCCTCGAGCACGAGGTGGAGGTCGAGCTCGCCGAGCGTCGGCAGGAACGCGTACGGGTCGCGCAGCGTGACCGTACGACCGTCCGGATAGTCGACCTCGAGCTCGTACGCGAGCGGCAGCCGCGCCTCCGGCAGCAGTGCCTCCCACAGGCCGGCGGGGTCGGTCTGTTTCGCGTCGACGCCGGCCGGCTGCACGCGCACCGCCTGCGCCTCCGGACGGAACGCCCGGACGACGACGCCGCCCTCCGCCTCGTGCGCGCCGAGCACGGCGTGCGGGTCCGCGCCGGGCTCGAACATCAGGACGCCGCCGCCGGCTGCTCGATCAGGCGCAGGATCCCGGCCACCGGAATCCGCACCCATTCCGGACGGTTGTCGAGCTCGTAGCGGAGCTCGTAGACGGCCTTCTCGAGCTCGAAGACTGCGAGCAGGCGCTCGGCCGCCGCCGCCCCCGGCGGCAAGAGCGACGGGTCGACCGTGCCGAAGTAGCCGTCCAGGAACTGCGCGCGGGCCTGCGCCTCCCAGTCGTCCGGCGCCTCGGCGGCGCGCAGGAAGGAGGCCGCACTGGCCGCGTAAGAAAACGAGCGAAGCATCCCCGCGACGTCGCGGAGCGGCGAGCGCTTTCGCCGGCGCTCGGCGAACGTCCGCAGGGGCTCGCCCTCGAAGTCGAGGATCACCCAGTCGTTGCCTGCCCACATGATCTGGCCCAGGTGGTAGTCGCCGTGCGTGCGGATGACCTTGCCGGTCGGACCGCCGTGGGTGAGCATGCGCAGCTGCTCGCGCACGTCCCCGCCGCGGCCGGCGATCGGAGCGAGCGCCTCGTCGTCGGCCGGAAGCTCGAGGAAGACGCGCTCGATCTCCTCGTCGACCGTCGCCGTGAGCAGGCCGAGCGCCTCGACGCTCGGCGTCTCGACGCTGAAGGCGGGGTCGCTCTGGTCGGACGCGAGCACGCTGTGCATCTCACCCGTCACCTCGCCGAGACGGTGCAGACGCGCGAGGAACTGGTCCGGCGCCGCCACGATCTCGTCGAGCGCGAGCTCCCAGCCGTCGAGCCCGCCGCGCACGAAGGTCTGGAGGACGCCGAGCGTCGCGACGAGCAGGCCGCCCGAGTACGCGTACCAGCCGCCGAGAGGCGGACTGTTCGCGAAGCCATGCTCCGTGAGGAACCGCAGCATCTCGAGCTCCGGATTGACGCCGGGCTCGACGCGGCGGAACACCTTCAGGATCGCGTCGTCGTCCAGCACCACGGACGTGTTCGACTGCTCGGTGCCCACCCGGCGGACCTCGGCCGGATCGCCGCCGAAACCTGCGACGGTGTGGAACGCGACCGTTCCGTCGGCACCGTGCAGCGTCGCTCCCGTGCGCA
>Ga0335081_10012637_pt1 | contig 13684 bp, 11 predicted proteins | sample Lox_Sample_35_FD_206713 | JGI IMG/M metagenome (GOLD analysis project Ga0335081, IMG submission 206713) | Soil microbial communities from Loxahatchee National Wildlife Refuge, Florida, United States - Lox_Sample_3.5 | ecosystem: Environmental > Terrestrial > Soil > Wetlands | place: USA...
CATGACGGTCGACTATATCCGCTACGACATTCTCACCCAGGACGCCCTGCGCTCGGTCGTGCGCACGGTGCTGGTCGACGTCGCCGCCAAGGGCCTGCCGGGCGAGCACCATTTCTTCATTTCCTTCGACACGCGCGCCGAGGGCGTCGGCCTCTCGCCGCGGCTCAAGGCGGAATATCCGCGCGAAATGAAGATCGTGCTGCAGCACCAGTTCTGGGACCTGATCGTCAGCGAGCGCGGCTTCGAGGTCGGCCTGGCATTCGGCGGCGTGCCCGAGCGGCTCGCGGTCCCGTTCGCGGCGATCACCCGCTTCGAGGACCCGTGCGCGCGCTTCGACATCCAGTTCGTGCGGATCGACGAAATCGAGGAGCTGCTGGACGCCGAGCCCGAGGCCGCCGCGCCGGCGCCCGCCGAGGCCCCTGCGCCGCCCGCCGCCAAGGCCGACGCGAAGCCGGACGGCAAGGCCGCGGCGAAAGCGGATGCGAAACCCCAGCCGACGACCGGCGGCGAGGTCGTGCGACTCGATCGTTTTCGCAAGAAATAGCCCGATCAAGCCTGGCGCCTGCGGCAACATCGCGCGCGCGGCGGGGTTGCCGTCGCGTGCCGCGCGTGTCCCGATTCCGAAGTTCGCAATCGTCCCCGCCGAGAAATCGTGCGAACTTCGGGTTCGCAGCACTCGCGCATATCCCGGCGAAGTGGACGCCGGTTCGCCGATAACGATATGCGCCGACGTATGAATCCAAAGCACGTTCCGATTCCATCGGAACGCGCTCTACGAGGACCGCCATGGCGAAGACCCGCATCGAGACCGATACGTTCGGCAAGATCGAGGTGCCGGCGGACCGCTACTGGGGGGCGCAAACGGAGCGCTCGCGGCGCAATTTCGCGATCGGCGGCGAGCGCATGCCGGTCCCGCTCATCCACGCGCTCGCGATCGTCAAGCGCGTCGCGGCCGAGGTCAATCACGAGCTCGGGCTGCTCGACCGGCGGCGCGCGCGCGCGATCATGCGCGCCGCCGACGAGGTGATCGCGGGCGGCCTCGACGACCACTTCCCGCTGGTGGTCTGGCAGACCGGGTCGGGCACGCAGACCAACATGAACGTCAACGAGGTGATCGCCAACCGCGCCAACGAGCTCTTGGGCGGCAAGCTCGGCGCCAAGGCGCCGGTCCATCCCAACGATCACGTCAATCTGAGCCAGTCCTCGAACGACAGCTTCCCGACCGCCATGCATATCGCGGCCGCGACCGAGATCACGGCGGCGCTGGTGCCGGCGCTGCAGCATCTGCGCCGCGCGCTCGCCGCCAAGGCGCGAAGTTTCGCCAAGATCGTCAAGATCGGCCGCACCCACCTGCAGGACGCGACGCCGCTCACGCTCGGCCAGGAATTCTCCGGCTATGTCGCCCAGCTCGACGGCGGCATCGCGCGCCTGCGCGAGAGCCTGCGGCAGCTCTACCCGCTCGCGCAGGGCGGCACCGCGGTCGGCACCGGGCTCAACGCCAAGCCCGCTTTCGCAGGCCGATTTGCCCGGCGCGCGGCGGCATTCACGCACCTGCCCTTCGTGAGCGCGCCCAACAAGTTCGAGGCGCTGGCGTCGCACGATCCTTATGTGTTCGCGCACGGCGCGCTGACATCGGCGGCCACTGGGCTCTACAAGATCGCCAACGACATCCGCCTGCTCGCATCCGGCCCGCGCTGCGGGCTCGGCGAGATCAGCCTGCCGGAGAACGAGCCGGGCTCGTCGATCATGCCCGGCAAGGTCAACCCGACCCAATGCGAGGCGATGACCATGGTGTGCTGCCAGGTCTTCGGCAATCAGGCGGCCGTGACGGTCGCGGGCAGCCAGGGCCAGCTCGAGCTCAACGTCTTCAAGCCGGTGCTCGCCTACGGCATGCTGCAATCGATCCGGCTGCTCGCCGACGCCGCGCGGTCTTTCACCGACAACTGCGTCGTCGGCATCACGGCGAACGAGGGACGCATCCGCGAGCTGCTCGCGCGCTCGCTCATGTTGGTCACCGCGCTCGCCCCGGCGATCGGCTATGACCGCGCGGCCGAGATCGCCAAACGGGCACATGCCAACGGTACCACCCTACGGGATGAGGCGGTCCGCCTGGGCTATGTAACCGCCGCCGCGTTCGACCAAATAGTCCAGCCGGATAAAATGGTCCGGCCCGGATGAGCCGTTGGAGCACGCCGCAAAAAAATTTTGAGCAATCACAAGCATGTTACCGTTGATTGTCAGGTCTGCCCTTCCAAATCTGCATATGTAACCTAACGCACGGCAGGTAAACGGACTCTCGCCCTATCGCACTGCATCATAACGCCTGCTTAGACCCCCCAAAGCATTCGAAACTGGTGAGTTGCTGCCGGGGTTCCCGCAACCCTGCCATGATCCAGGGTCACGGTATCGGCGTAATTGACCTTGATGAGGGGGGTCGTCCCGATCCACCCATACATCTGGATACCGTCGACGTTCACATGGGGAAGGTGATCAACCTGGGGGGTGTCCGTAAACGTGCCGCGCGCCTGCGGGATGGGCAGCGTGCGGCCGAGCGCCGGGCTCTTTACGGCACGTCCAAGGCTGACCGTCTCCTCCGAGAAGCGCGGGATGAGAAAGCCCGCCGGAATCTCGACGATCACCAGATCGAAAAGGGAGAAGGTCGATGAAATCGCCGGTCGTCAAGCGCTCTATCGTCATCGCCGGGCACAAGACCAGCGTCAGCCTCGAAGATGCGTTCTGGAAAGGCTTGAAGGAGATCGCGGGGGGACGCGATATGACCTTGTCGGACCTCGTGTCCACAATCGATTCCGATCGCCGGCACGGCAACCTGTCGTCGGCGATCCGTCTGTTCGTGCTCGACTACTACCGCGCCCAGATCCCCGGCCACCAGCCGGAGCACGGCGCGCCGCCCATCATGGGCGTGCGCGGCCCGCAACAGGCGCTGCGGGCGGATTGACGCAAAAAGCACGACGCCGCCGCGCGTCGCATGCGCGCGTCGGCGACCTCGATCAGGCTTCGGCGACGCAGGTTTCGACAACGCGCGTCCCGTTCCGATCGAATGGGGCGCGACCCCATTTTCAGCGCGGATCCGGCCGCGTGATCACCAGCGGCGGCGGCGTAGGCAGCCGCTCGGTCCGCGGCGGCGCGCGCCGCGGCGCCGGCTCGGACGTGCCGGGCACCGGCTTGATCTCGATCGGCGGCGGCAACGGTGGCGCGCCGATTCCGGAGGTCGGCATCTCGGCCTCCTGGGCGCGCCGCGCGGCCTCCTGCGCCTTGCGGCGTGCCTCGTCCTCCTGCGCGCGACGGCGCGCCTCGTCCTCCTGCGCCTTGCGCCGCGCCTCCTCCTCCGCCTGGATGCGCTTGGCTTCCCGTTCGGCCGCCTCGAGCCGTATCGCCTCGCGCTCGACGTTGCGCAGCGTGAGCCAGCTGACCAGCGCCGTGACGTCGACGGTGCGGCGCGGCTGCTCGAGCGGTCCGTTGAGCGCCACCGAGAGCTGCGGGCGCTTGATGTCGGGCGTGTCCGCCGCCGGCGCGCCGGTGAGGTCGACGCGAAGATCGAGCCCATCATCGGCCAATCCGTAGCTGCCCGCGATCGAAACGTCGGCGTCCTGCGCCGGGCCGGCCAACGGACCAAAGGATGCCCGGCCGTCGGCGATCGCGACGGCGCCGTCGAGGGACGGAATGGTGAGCCGCCCGCCGTCGAGCGCGCTGCGCACGACGTCGCCGATGCGGACCGAATCGATGAGGACGCCGCGGTCCGCCGCCCGGGTGGCGGCGCCGATCGCGTTGGGATCGAGGCTCGCGAACTGCAGGTTCTCGCCCGTGACGGTGCCGCCGCCGTGCAGCCCGCCGACCAGCGCCGCCGGGCTCAAGCCAGTCCCGCCGGCGTCGACCTGCAGGGAGACGCGGCCGGCGGCGAGCGCGGCGGGGGGAATCAGTGCGGCGATGTCCGCATTGCGCAGCGACAGGTGCGCCTGCATCGACTGGCCGGCCGGCGTGGCGCGAAATTCGGCCTGCCCGGCGAGATGCCCGTCGCCGAGGCTTGCCTCGATCCGATCGAGCGCGACGAGCGAGGGCGCGATGCGCAGGCTGCCGCGCAGGTCCCGTGCCGCGACGCCCGGGGCGAGCGTGGCCCGGGCCGCCGTGAAATCGATCTGGCCGTCGGCCCCGGCGAGCGGACCGGCGACGAACGGCTCGGGCGACCAGCCGCCGGCGCGCGACGCCGGCGCGCCGATCGCGGTCGCGATCAGGGCGTCCGCATCCATCGCATCGGCGGCGATCTGTCCCTCGACGTGCCGCGGCTCGCCGAGCCCGACGGCGAGCCGCCCCTTGACGCCGGCGCCCGCGATCTTGCCGTCGATCCCATCGAGCGTGAGCTTGTCGCCGTCGAACGCGAGATGTGTCGCGAGGGCGACCGGGACTGCGGCCGCGGGGTCGCGCCGCGGCAGCCGCGCGTCGGCCGCCGCGAGCGTCACGTCGAGCGCGCCGCGCGGACGCGCATCGGCGAGCCGCACCGTGCCGCGCGCGGTGGCGTCGAGGCCGGCGCCGCCGAACTTGGCGTCGAGACGCAGATCGCCGTCGGGGCGGCCGCTCGCCGTCAGGGCGAGCCGCGCCGGGCGCTTCTCCAGCGTCGCCAGCCGATCGAGCCCGATGAGGGACGCGAGCGCCGCGCCGTCGTCGGCGTCGAGGCGGCCGTCGATGTGCATGTCGGCCACCGCGGGCGAGGCGATGCTGCCGTTGCCCTCGGCCGCGACGTTGACCCGCACGCCGGCGACGATGCCGTCGAGCGTGAGCTTGGCGGCGGTCTTGGCTTCGGTCTTGGCATCGGTCTTGGCGTCCGTCGCCGACGAGGCCGGCGCAACGTCGAGCTTGGCGGCGAGCTTCGCCGAGGCGGCGCGCTGGCTCAGCGCCTGCAGGAAGCCGGCGGCGCGCGGCGCAAACCGCGACGCGAGCGCGGTGACCCCGGCGAGCCGTTGCGCCTCGAGCGAGAGCGCGATCGAGCCGTGCGGCGACGACGACGAGGTGTCGATGCGGCCGCTCGCATCGAGCACCGCACCGCCGAAATCGGCGATTGCCAGCCGATCCACGACAAGGCCGTTCGCGTCGAACCGGAGGCTTGCGGTCGCGCCGCGGGCATCGATCCCCGCATAGCTGGCGCGGCCGAAATCGAGCGCAAGCGCGATCTCGCCCGGGCGGCTCAGCGTCGTGCCGGCGAGCGCGCTGCGGGCGAACGCGATGGCGCCGTCGAGATCGATCTCGCCGGCGCGCACCGCCGCGTCGAGCCGCGCCGGCCGCTGATCGGTCGCGAACACATAGGCGAGCCGCCCCGCGATCGCCTTGCGGTCGACTTCCGCGTCGAGATCGTCGACCGCCACACGCTCGGCGCCGAGCGTGAGGTCGCCGCGCGCCCGCAAGCTGCCGATCGCGGTGCCCGCCGCGTCGGAGCGGCCTTCGAGCCAGGCGATCAGCGCCTTGGGATCGGCCGAGTCGAGGCTCGCGGGTCCGGCGAATTGCGCCGCGCCGGGCGCGAGGTCGAGCCGACCGCTCGCGCGCACCTCGGTCGCGCCGGGGGCGCGGAACTCGACGTCGTCGAGGCTCCAGCCGGCGTCATTCGCCACGATGTCGCCGCGCAGGTCGATCAGCGATCCGCCCGCGAGCGTGACCGAGTCGACGCCGACGCCGATGGTGACGCTGACCGGCGGATGAGCGAACTCGCCGAGCGTGTCGGCCATGCTGCGCAGGAAAGCGAGCGGCGTGCGCCGCGCCGCGTCGGGCATCAGCAGCGCACGGTCGAGATCGACCTGCCGCGCCGACAGCACGCCGTCGAAGCGCGGCTTGGCGCCGAGCTTGAGGTCGGCGGTGCCGGCGAGCTTGATGGCGCGATCCTCCGGCCCGTACTGGAAATCGATCTGCTCGAACAGCGCGCCGGCAGACGTGGCCTTGACCCGGCCGGTCGCCCGCCACGGCTCGCTCGCGATGGTCTTGCCGTTCGCGAGCGCAAAGCCGGCCGGACGCGCCAGCGTGAGCTTTCCTTCATAGACCGGGCGGCCGTTGTCGATCCGCAGCGCGCCGTCGGTCTCGACGGTGAGCGGGCGGTCTGCCGGGTCGATCGCGAGGCGCAGCCGCTGGCCGCCGTCCTCGTCGCGGCGGCCGCCGACCAGACGGTAGCCGTAAAGGTGGCCCGACGACACGAAGGCACCCTCGCCTTTGAACGGGCCGTTGAGCGAGCGGATCTCGCCCTTGAACGACACCTTCTCGAGCACGAGCCGCGTATCGTTGCCGGCATCGGTCAGCACGGCGCGGCCGTCGTCGATCGCGACGCTGTCGAACGACAGCTGGTCGGGATCGAAGCCGATCGCCGCCTGCGGCAGGTCGAGCTCGCCGTCGGCGTCGACGCCGAGCGTGACCTCCGGCCCGTCGAGATGTAGTTGCGCGGCGCGCCATTCGCCGCGCAACAGCGAGCCGAGCGCGAACCGCACGTCGAGCGCGCGGGCGCGCAGCCGCGGCTCGCCGCCGGGCGGGCCGACCTCGATGCCGTTGAGGAAGAGCGACGGCGACGGCAACAGGCGCGCGTCGATGCGGCCGGACACGCGCACCGGCATGCCGATGAGCCGGCTCGCTTCCGCCTCGAAGCTGGTGCGCCAGCGGCCCCAGTCGACGAACAACGGCCCGACCAGGGCCGTCACCAGGGCAACGATGACCGCGACCGCCAATCCATGCAGCGTCGTCTGCACGTCGATGTGCTCCGCGCTTCCTGTTTTTGACCGCTACGCCTCGGGACCAATCGCCGGCGGCGGCAGCGTTAACCATGCCGTTCGCGCCCGTCCCGCGGCCCGGTCCGCTTGGTCGTACGGTTTAGCGGCGAATATGTGTCCGCACCACTCGTATCAGCCGAGCGCGACAATCTTGCCGGGGTTCATGATGCCCTGCGGATCGAGCGCCTGCTTGAGCGCCCGCATGACGGCCAGCGCGGGCTCGCCGTGCTCCGGACCGAGATATTTCATCTTGCCCTGCCCGACCCCATGCTCGCCCGTGCAGGTCCCCTCCATGGCGAGCGCGCGCTCGACCAGGCGCCGGCACAGGCCGTCGGCGCGCGCGACCTCGTCGCGGTCGGCCATGTCGACCAAGAGCGTGAGGTGGAAATTGCCGTCGCCGACATGGCCGAGGATCGGCGCGACGAGCCGGCTCGCCGCGATGTCGGCCTGGGTCGCGGTCACGCATTCGGCGAGGCGGGAGATCGGCACGCACACGTCGGTCGCGATGGCGCTCGCGCCAGGCCGCAAGCCGCGGCCCGACCAGTAGGCGTCATGGCGCGCCTGCCACAGCCGGCTGCGGTCCTCCGGCTTGACCGCCCATTCGAACGGTCCACCGCCCTGCTCGCGGGCGATCTCGCCAAAGGCCTCCGACTGCTCGGCGACCGAGCTGTTCGAGCCGTGGAACTCGACGAACAGCACCGGCCGCTCGGGCAGGCTGAGCTTGGAATAGGCATTGCAGGCCTTGACCTGCAGCTCGTCCAGAAGCTCGATGCGGGCGACCGGGATGCCGGTCTGGATGGTCGCGATCGTCGCCTTGCAGGCGGCCTCGACCGAAGGGAACGGGCAGACGCCGCTCGCGATCGCCTCCGGAATGCCGTGCAGCCGCAGGGTCAGCTCGGTGATGATGCCGAGCGTGCCCTCGGAGCCGATCAACAGCCGCGTGAGGTCGTAGCCGGCCGCCGACTTCCTGGCACGCTGCGCCGTCTTCACCACCTCGCCGTTCGCCATGACGGCCTTGAGCGCCAGCACGTTGTCCCGCATGGTGCCGTAGCGCACCGCATTGGTGCCGGAGGCGCGGGTCGCCGCCATGCCGCCGAGCGAGGCGTCGGCGCCGGGATCGATCGGAAAGAACAGCCCCTGGTCGCGCAGGTGCTCGTTGAGCGCCTTGCGGGTGATGCCGGGCTCGATCACGCAGTCGAGATCCTCGGCATGCACCGTGAGCACCCGGTTCATGTCGCGCAGGTCGATGCAGATGCCGCCCTGCGGCGCATTGATCTGGCCCTCGAGCGAGGTGCCGGTGCCGAACGCGATCACCGGCACGCCATGGGCCGCGCACAGGCGCACCACGTCCTGCACATCCTGGGTGGTCTGCACGTAGACGACGGCGTCGGGCGGCTGGTTGGCGACCCAGGTCGTGGTGTTCGCGTGCTGCTCGCGCACCGAGGCGGCGGTGACGAGGCGGTTGCCGAACCGGGCCGCGAGCGCCCCGATCACGGCGGCGACCGCGGTCGCGTCGCGCGGGGCATTTCCGAGCAGGGCCATCATGGGTCCTTCTTGTTGTTGCGGCCACCTTGGCGGCGCGGCCAAACATGTCGCGAGGCGCGGAACCGCCCCAGAAATATCAAGGAATCGGGCGACAGCCAGCGGAATCTCTGCCATAGTGGCGCCATCGCCAAGCTGACGCTCCCATGCTTGACCGCACCGATCTCGAGCCCCTGTTCTTCGCCCCGTTCGTCTCCTCGGTCATGCGGGTCGACGACCAGTGGATCGACTACAACGGTCATCTCAACATGGCCTATTACAATGTGCTGTTCGATCGCGCGGTCGACGAGGCCTATGAGCTGATCGGCATCGGCGCCGACTACGTCGACAAGCGCAAGCACTCGCTCTACACCGCGGAAGTTCACCTGCGCTATCTGCGCGAGCTGCATGCGGGCGACCCGGTCCGCGTGACGTTCCAGCTCATCGACTTCGACCGCAAGCGGCTGCACACCTTCGAGCAGCTCTTCCACGCCGAGCACGGCTGGGTGGCGGCCACCTCGGAAAATATGTCGCTGCACGTCGACATGGGGGCGCGCAAGGCCGCCGCCTTCCCGGCCGAGGTCGGCCGCCGGCTCAGCGAGATGAAGGCGTCGCATGCGCGCCTGCCGCGGCCGGAAGCGGCCGGCCGGCGCATCGCGATGCCGGCCAAGGCATAACCGGCGCCGCAGTCGGCCGCATCGCACCACAATCCACCGATCCGCCGCCGTCCCCTCGTAAAAGCCGGGGCCGAATGCCATTTTAGAACCCGAGAGAATCACGGGACACGGAACTTGGCCGATCCTCTGAAATCCGAGCGGGCCGTGGCGCCGGCGCCGCCCGCGCCGGCGCCGGGCGGGATCGCGGCACGGGCGCGCGCATCCGCGGGCGCGCCCTATCTGGCGGGCCTCAATCCCGAGCAGCGCGAGGCGGTCGAGACCCTCGACGGCCCGGTGCTGGTGCTCGCCGGCGCCGGAACCGGCAAGACGCGCGTGCTCACCACCCGCATCGCCCACATTTTGAGTTTGGGCCGCGCGCGGCCCTCGGAGATCCTCGCCGTCACCTTCACCAACAAGGCGGCGCGCGAGATGAAGGAGCGGGTCGGCAAGATGGTCGGCCAGATCGTCGAAGGGATGCCGTGGCTCGGCACCTTCCATTCGATCGGGGCAAAAATCCTGCGCCGGCATGCCGAGCTCGCCGGGCTCAAGTCCGATTTCACCATTTTGGACACCGACGACCAGATCCGCCTGATCAAGCAGCTCATCGTCGCCGAAGGCATCGACGAGAAGCGCTGGCCGGGCCGCGTTTTTGCCGGCCAGCTCGACGGCTGGAAGAACCGCGGCCTGACGCCCGCCCAGGTGCCGGCGGGCGAAGCGGCCGCCTTCGCCAACGGCCGCGGCGGCAAGCTCTACGTCGCCTATCAGGAGCGGCTGAAGATCCTCAATGCGGCCGATTTCGGCGACCTGCTGCTCGAGACCATCCGCATCTTTCGCGAGCACCCGGAGGTGCTGCGCGAATACCAGCGGCGGTTCCGGTTCATCCTGGTCGACGAGTACCAGGATACGAACGTGGCGCAGTACCTGTGGCTGCGGCTGCTCGCCCAACCGAGCCGCGAGGGCACGGGCCTCGCCCTTCGAGACGGCGCGCTGCGCGCGCCTCCTCAGGGTGAGGGGCGGACGGAAGAGCAAGGCGCAAATCTCTCCCCTCATCCTGAGTTGCCACCGTCGTGGCGCGTCTCGAAGGACGAGGCCGAGACGTCGCCGCCTCTTCCACCTAAAAACATCTGCTGCGTCGGCGACGACGACCAGTCGATCTACGGCTGGCGCGGCGCCGAGGTCGACAACATCCTGCGCTTCGAGCACGACTTCCCCGGCGCCAAGGTGATCCGGCTCGAGCGCAACTACCGCTCCACCGCCAACATCCTGGCCGCCGCCTCGCACCTCATCGCCCACAACGAGGGCCGGCTCGGCAAGACGCTGCGCACCGAGGACGCGGCCGGCGAGAAGGTCGCGGTGATCGCAGCGTGGGACTCCGAGGAGGAGGCGCGCGCGATCGGCGACGAGATCGAGGCGCTGCGGCGCGCCGGCCATTCGCTCGACGAGATCGCCATCCTGGTGCGCGCCTCGTTCCAGATGCGCGAGCTCGAGGACCGCTTCATCGCCATCGGCCTGTCGTACCGGGTGATCAACGGCCCGCGCTTCTACGAGCGCGCCGAGATCCGCGACGCCGTCGCCTATCTGCGCCTCGTCAACCAGCCGGCCGACGACCTCGCGTTCGAGCGCATCGTCAACGTGCCGAAGCGCGGGCTCGGCGACGCCACCGTAAAAGTCCTGCACGACCGCGCGCGCGCCGCGGGCACGAGCCTGATGGAGGCGACCCGCGCGATCGTCGCGACCGACGCGCTCAAGGCAAAGCCGCGCCAGGCGCTACGCGAACTCGTCGCGGCGTTCGACCGCTGGCGGGCGCAGAAGGATGCGCTGCCGCAGAACGAGCTCGCCGAGATCGTGCTCGACGAGTCGGGCTACACCGAGATGTGGCAGAAGGACCGCAGCGCCGATGCGGCCGGCCGGCTGGAGAACCTCAAGGAGCTGGTGCGCTCCATGGAGGAGTTCGAGAACCTGCAAGGCTTCCTGGAGCACATCGCGCTGGTCATGGAGGCGGAGGGCGGCGCCGGCACCGAGGCGGTCTCGATCATGACGCTGCATTCCGCCAAGGGGCTCGAGTTCGACACCGTCTTCCTGCCCGGCTGGGAAGAGGGCCTGCTGCCGCACCAGCGCTCGCTCGACGAGCAGGGCCGCGCCGGGCTCGAGGAGGAGCGCCGCCTCGCCCATGTGGGCCTCACAAGGGCGCGCAAGCGGGCAAAGATCTACTTCGTCGCCAACCGCCGCATCCACGGCTCGTGGTCGTCGACGATTCCCTCACGCTTCATCGACGAGCTGCCCGAGGCGCATGTCGAGGTGCAGGAATCGAAGAGCGGTTTTGGCGGCTTTTCGGGCTATGGCGCCTCGCGCTTCGACGAGATGCAGAGCTTCGGCTCGACCTATGCGACGCCCGGCTGGCAGCGCGCCCGCGCGGCCGGCCGCGGCAGCGAGTTCGAGGAGGACTACGCGCAGGACGAGCCGCTCGAGGGCGCGCGGAGCGCCGCCGAGCCGGTACGCGCGCCAAAGGCGCCGCCGCGCCGCGCGCCGCTCACCATCGAGGGCGAGCTGGTGGCGAAGTCGACCGGCACGGTGTCGCCGTTCAGCATCGGCGACCGGGTGTTTCACCAAAAGTTCGGCAATGGCGACGTGGTGCGGATCGAGGGCAACAAGCTCACCGTCGCGTTCGACAAGGCCGGCGAGAAGCACGTGGTGGACCGGTTCGTCGAGCGGGCGTGAGCCGGGCCGGGCAGGCGCTTACGGCCGTCACTTCTTCTCCAGCATGAGCGTGCCCTCGCGGCGGATCAGCTTCGACGCCGCGTTGGCGAAGCGGGCGAGCAGCCAGGAGAGCTCGACGCTCAGCACCACGCAGTCCTCGCGCACCTCGATCACACCGCTCGCGGTCTGGCCGAGCGCGGCGGCGCGGAAGGTCAGGCGATTGTCCTCCCAGTGCTCCTCCGAGATCGTCACCAGATGGGCGAAATGCGCGTGTGCGCTGGAGAATCCGGATTTTATCCGGCGCAAGGCCTCCTCGCGTCCGAGGCGGTGCGGAATCGATACGACGAGCGGCTCGGTCATGTCTTTCAGATGGGGACTTGGCCGGCAGAGTTGAAGACGCGGATGAGCGCCTCGCGATCACCGGCCTTTGATGATGCGGCGCCTGAAAACGTCATCGTAGCGTCGTGGCGCCGCCATGAACCTTTGGAACTGAAAGCCAGACAGAGGGTTTGAAGGACGACCTCCCTGGGGGCTTCACAGGTGTAACCATGCGTCATCGTGTCCTGATTCTGGCCGGCGGCCTCGCGCTCGCCGGCGCGATCGCCGTGGCGGCGGCTCCGGCCGACGCCAATGTGCTCGTCCAGATCGACAAGTCGACCCAGCAAATGACCGTGTCGGTCGACGGCCAGCTGCGCTGGCAATGGCCGGTTTCGACCGGCCGGCCCGGCCGCGACACGCCGAGCGGAACATTTCGCGCCTTCCGCATGGAGGCCGACCACTTCTCCAAGGAGTTCGACGACGCGCCGATGCCGCATTCGATCTTCTTCACCAAGATCGGCCACGCCATCCACGGCTACCTCGATACCCGCAACATCGGCATGCCAGCCTCGCACGGCTGCGTGCGGCTCGACCCCGCCAACGCGACCAAACTCTATTCGCTGGTCGAGCAGCAGGGCGTGCTCAACACCACGGTCGTGATCAGCGGCGATGCGCGGATCGCGCTCGCCCGCGGCCGCGCCCCGGCGGCGCAGGCGACGGAGGCGAGCGCCGAGCCGGAGGCCGCGCCGTCCTATGGTTACGGCTACCGCGACGATCGCGGGTCCGGCTACGGCGACAATCGCGGCTATGGCTATGGTTACAGCGACAATCGCAGCTCCGGATACGGAGACAATCGCACCCATGGCTATCGCGACGAGCGCAGCTACAGCGCCTCGACCGACGAGCGCTATGCGCCGCTGCAGCAGCGTCCGGCGCCCTATGACGGGCAACAGCAGTCGGGCTATCAGCCCTATGGCGACCAGCAGTCCGCTTATCCGGCGCCGCCGCCCGGCTATCCGCCCTACCCGCGGCCCTGGCGCTGACCCGCGCCGCGCTCGCAGTACGCTCAGCGAAACTCCCGCGCGCGGCTGAAACCGCGCGCGGTCCTCGCCGTACAGGAGAGGACCGTGCCGGCCGATCGGCGCCGGCCGCAACGGGAGGTATCGCCATGAAGTTCATGCTGACGTTTAACTTGAAGTCCGACGTCACCAGCCGCGACGAGGCGATCGCGCGGTTCAAGGCGACCGGCGGCCAGCCGCCCAAGGGCGTGCGGCTCCTCGGCCGCTGGACCGCCGCCGATTTCTCCGGCTGCGATCTCCTGGAGAGCGACGACGCCGCGGCGCTCACCGCCTTCTGCCTGATGTGGAGCGACCTGATGGAGCTGCGCCTCGTGCCAGTGGTCGAGGACGGCGAGCTCGTTCAGGCGCTCGGGCGCGCAGCCTAGGCACCGCGAGGTCGCGAACCCGGATGGCGCTGCGACGTTACCCGCAAGGGACGCCGGAGACCGCCATGATCCGCAAGCTCAAATCGGGCCAGTACCGCCTCTATTCGCGCAAGATCAATCCGAAGACCGGCAAGCGGCGCAACCTCGGCACGTTTTCGAGCCGCGCCGCGGCCGCGAAGCACGAACGCGCCGTGCAGTATTTCAAGCGCGCGGGCTGACCACGCAGATGTGAGCCGACAAGCCGTCATCCGGGTGCGATAGATCCGGGCCGCCGCCGCAGCCGCGGCGGCGCT
>Ga0335081_10012641_pt1 | contig 13682 bp, 11 predicted proteins | sample Lox_Sample_35_FD_206713 | JGI IMG/M metagenome (GOLD analysis project Ga0335081, IMG submission 206713) | Soil microbial communities from Loxahatchee National Wildlife Refuge, Florida, United States - Lox_Sample_3.5 | ecosystem: Environmental > Terrestrial > Soil > Wetlands | place: USA...
TGCCCATCCTCGTGGATCCCGGGCTCCCCTGCTATTCCACAGACCCTTCCGTCCGCAACCTTTTCCGCTCCACGCGCTATCACAACACCGTTGAAGTTGGCGGCGCAGAGCAGAACCGCTTCTGGCCTGCCCTCTTGTTCCGCATCGTGGACGATACCCGCAGCCAGACGCACGAATGGTCCGCCGCAGCCGGGGTCACCGCCTTCGCCGGTTCCCATTCCGGCTACGCACGTCTCCCGCAACGCGCCATCCTCCGCCGCGAACTTCGCCTCACCCCGGACGATACTCTCGCGGTACATGATGTTGTCGAGGTCTCCGGGCCTGCCCCGCTCGCGTGGTACTTTCATTTCGCGCCCGGCCTAACCCCTGAGCCTATGCCCATCACTCCATCGTCGCTTGCGGTTCCAGGCATGCAGCCCCATTCCGGCTGGCGCCTGGGCCCCGTCCATCTCGCCGTCTGGACCGCTCCTCCACCCCACGAACTCGCGGCGGAAACTAACATGGGCTGGGTCGCGCCGCACTTCGGCGCCAGGGTGGAAGCTCCCATTCTCGAATTTCGTGGAATCTTCGCGGGCCGCACGGAGTTGAAATTTATTTTCAGCCCAGCCGGCGCGGCCACCCTGTCGCCAGCCGGGGACCGATCGCAATGAGGCAGGTCGCCCAGAACCTTCGCAGCGGCGAGATCGCCGTCGCAGACGTCCCCGCCCCCGCTCTGCGCGGCCCCGGTGTTCTCATCGCCACCTCCTATTCGGTTCTGAGCCCCGGAACCGAGCGCGCCGCTGTCGAATTGGGCCGCTCGTCGCTCCTCGGAAAAGCCCTTCGCCGTCCCGATCAGGTTCGCAAAGTGCTCGACACTCTGCGCCGTGAAGGCGTTGCCGCCACTCTGCGCAAGGTTCGCGACCGCCTCGATGTCGACCGTCCCCTCGGTTATAGCGCCGCCGGAATCGTCCTCGAATCCCTCGATGCCCCCTTCGCTCCCGGTGACCGTGTGGCCTGTGCCGGCACGGACGCCGCCACCCACGCCGAAATCAATTTTGTCCCTCGCAACCTTTGTGCCCGCGTCCCCCAAGGGGTCCCGCTCGATGAAGCTGCGTTTGCCGCTCTCGGCGCCATTGCCCTGCACGGCTTGCGCCTGGGGGAGGTGGCGCTTGGCCAGGACGTCGCTGTCGTTGGTCTCGGCATGGTCGGCCTTCTGCTGGCGCAGGCGCTGCGCGCAGCCGGCTGCCGCGTCACCGGTTTCGACCTTCGCGCCGATCGTCTGGCCGCCGCCGCCCGTCTCGGCGTGGATCGTATCGCGGTCGCCTCTCCGGAAGCGCTCGCCGGTTCCCCCCAGGACATGCCGGGTTTCGACCGCGTATTTCTATGCGCCGCGTCTCGCTCCGCCGAGCCGGTAGAATTTGCAGTTCTTGCGGCGCGCGACCGCGCCCGCATCGTCGTTGTCGGCGACGTGCGCACCGATTTTCCCCGCAACGCCTGTTACGAAAAGGAGCTGAGCATCGTCTACGCCCGCTCCTACGGCCCGGGACGCTACGACCCTGCCTACGAAGAGCAGGGCCACGACTATCCCCGCGCCTACGTTCCCTGGACCGCGCAGCGCAATCTCGAATCCTTCCTCCACCTGCTCGCCACGCGCCGCATGGCCGTCGCTCCCCTTATCTCTCATCGCCTCCCCATCGCGGAAGCGGCCCGCGCCTACGAGATCGTCGCCGGCGGCGAGCCTTCGCTCGGAGTGGTCATCGAATATCCCGTGGTCGAGTCCGCTCGCCCATCCTCCATCGAGCTGCGTCCCCGCGAACCACGCCGGCCCGGCACTCTGGGCATCGGCTGGATAGGAGCCGGCAGCTACGCCGTCACCTCACTCCTTCCCCACCTCGCCGCGGACCACCGGATTCATATGTTGCAGGTATCGAACGCGCGGGGGCTGTCGGCCAAGCGCGTTGCGGATCAGTTTGCCTTCGCTTCCTGCACCACCGATCCGGGGGTCGTGCTCGCCGATGCTGGCTGCGATGCCGTTTTCATCGCCACCCGCCATGCCCTGCACGCCCGCCTGGTGGCCGCCGCGCTGCAGGCGGGCAAATCTGTTTACGTCGAAAAGCCGCTCTGCATCTCGCAGGATGAACTGGCCATCGTGGAAGACGCCTGGGCCCGCGATTCCCTGCCGCTCGTCGTGGGATTCAACCGCCGCTGGGCTCCGGCAACCTCCGCTCTCCGCGAGTTCTTCGCCGCGGACTCCCGCGAGCCGTTCAGCATCCGCTACACGGTCCGCGCCGGCGTTCTGCCTCCCTCGCACTGGCTCTCCGATCCGGCGGAAGGCGGGCGTATTGCCGGCGAGGTCTGCCATTTCGTCGATTGGTGCCTCTTCCTGTCCGCTGCGCCCGTCGATCGAGTGTTCGCCGGCCTTCGTGGCCGTGCGCCGGCCCAATCTCTCCACGCCACTCTCGAATTTTCAGGCGGCAGCCAGGCCTCCGTCATCTACGAGCAGTCGCCCGCCCACGGCCTGCCCAAGGAGCGCATCGAAATCTCCCGAGGCGGCCGCATCGCCATCCTCGAGGATTTCCGCGTGGTCACCTTCCACTCTCCCGAGGGCCGCAGGCGCCGCCTCTTTCACGGCAAGGGCCAGGCGGAAATGATCGCCGCTGTCGTCTCCGCGTTTCTTTCCGGCACTACTCCGCATCCTGTAGCCGGCGCGTTCGATTCCACTCGTGCCACGCTCAAACTCCTCGAGTCCGCCTCTTGCGGCCTTCCCCTTCCTCTCGATTCCGCCCGCTAATTTCCCCCTTCTGCTTCGCCTGCCCGCCGCCTGTTAACCACCTTCCCGCCCCTGCATCCGCACCGCCTTTTCTCCCGGCCCCGATTCGGCGAGAATGGCTCGCGGTCGCTTTCATCGCTTCGGGACCCGGAAGGAGCACTGTGCGCATTTCCATCGTCGGCTGCGGCTACGTCGGACTCGTCACCGGCGGCTGTCTCGCGGCCATCGGCCACCACGTGATCTGTGTGGACAGCGATGCGGAGCGCGTCCGCTCCCTCGTGGCCGGCCACGTTCCCATCTACGAGCCCCACCTCGATGAGCTGGTGGGCCGCTCCCGCTCCCAGGGCCGCATCGAGTTCACCGGCGATCTGCCCGCGGCCGTGGACCAGTCCGACGCCATTTTCATCTGCGTCGGCACGCCGCCCCTGGAAAACGGCGAAGCCGACCTTTCCTCCATCGACGCCGTCGCACGCGTCATCGCCGCAGAGGCGCGCGGCCCCAAGCTGGTCATCGAAAAAAGCACGGTCCCCGTGCGTACCGGAGAACAGCTCCGCCGCGCCCTCGAAGTCTACGGCCGCACCACCGCCGCCAGCTTCCAGGTTGTTTCCAACCCCGAATTCCTCCGCGAAGGCAGTTCGGTTTCCGACTTTCTTCATCCCGACCGCATTGTCGTGGGTGTGGATGATCCCTCCGCCGCGGAGAAAATGCGCGAAGTCTACCGCCCCATCCTCGAGCGCACCTTCTCCTGCCCCGCCCACAACGGTGCGTGTCCGCCAGGCCCGGCGCCCCATTTCGTCGTCACCACCATCAATTCCTCCGAGCTCATCAAACACGCCAGCAATTCCTTTCTGGCTCTCAAGATTTCCTACGCCAACCAGCTCGCCGACCTCTGCGAGAGTCTGGGTGCCGACGTCGAGGAAGTGACCCGCGCCGTGGGTATGGACCCGCGCATCGGCCCGCAGTTTCTGCGCGCCGGCATCGGATTCGGCGGCTTCTGCTTCCCGAAAGACATCCAGGCCTTTTACCGCCTGGCCGAACGCGCCGGCGTCGACTTCATGCTTCTCAAGGAAGCCGAGCGTATCAATAAATCCCGCATCGACCGGTTTATCGAGAAGGCCCGCCGTGCTTTGTGGGTGCTGAAGGGAAAACAGGTCGGGTTGCTCGGATTGACCTTCAAGGCCAATACGGACGACATTCGCTTCGCGCCCGCGCTGGAAATCCTGCGCCGCTTGCTTGCCGAGGGCGCTTCCGTCCGCGCCTACGACCCGCAGGGGATGAAGAAGACCCAGGTCGAGTTTCCCACCGTGACGTACTGCTCCGATCCTTACGAAGTGGCCTCGGGAGCCGATGCCGTACTCGTGCTCACCGAATGGCCAGAATTTTGCGACCTCGACTGGCCGCGCATCCACGGCATGATGGTCCGTCCGCTCGTGCTCGACGGCCGCAATTTGCTCGACCCCGGCCGCATGCGTCAGCTCGGCTTCGAATACCACTCGATCGGCCGGCCGGACTGACCTTCCCCCGGCTGTCGCCGGCGTGCCGCAATCCTCAGCGGCTCAGTTTTTCCTTTTCGAGCTGCGCGCGGAAGAATTCCAGCGTTCGCCGCAGGCCTTCTTCCAGCGCCACTTTCGGTTCCCACCCGAGCAGCGTCTTCGCCTTGGTTATGTCCGGGCAGCGCTGCTTCGGGTCATCCTGCGGCAGCGGTTCGAACACGATGGGGGAGGCCGAACCGGTGAGCGATTTCACGCGCTCTGCGAACTCCCGGATTGTGATTTCGTGCGGATTGCCGATGTTGGTGGGCAAGTGCTCGTCCGACTGCATCAGCCGGTAGATTCCCTCCATCAGATCGCTCACGTAGCAGAAGCTGCGCGTCTGCGAGCCCTCGCCGTACACCGTAATCGGCTGGCCGGTCAGGGCCTGGTAGATGAAATTCGGCAGGGCGCGCCCGTCGTTCAGCCTCATCCGCGGCCCGTAGGTGTTGAAGATCCGCACAATGCGCGTATCCAGCCCGTGCGCCCGGTGATACGCCATGGTCATCGCTTCCGCGTACCGCTTCGCCTCGTCATACACGCCTCGCGGCCCGATCGGATTCACGTTGCCCCAGTACGTTTCCGGTTGCGGTGATATCTGCGGGTCGCCGTAGCATTCCGAAGTGGACGCCAGCAGGAACTTCGCTCCCTTCGCCAGGGCCAGTCCCAGCGAGTTGTGCGTTCCCAGGGCGCCTACCTTCAACGTCTGGATCGGCAGCCGCGCGTAGTCCACCGGGCTGGCCGGCGAAGCGAAATGCAACACATAGTCCACCGGGCCCGCAACTTCGATGTACAGGCTGGCGTCGTGCCGCTGCACCCGGAAGCCCGGATTCGACGAAAGGTGCGCTATGTTCTGCTCCGCGCCGGTCACCAGATTGTCCACGCACAGCACGTCCCACCCGTTTTCCAGAAGCTTCTCGCACAGATGCGAGCCCAGAAAGCCGGCCCCTCCCGTCACCACTGCGCGCATCGATTCCCTCGGCTACGGAGTAATTTGGTTGCTTGATTCGGCCACAGCTCACACACCCGCTGTGCCGCTATTTCATAGTACCCCATTCCAAACTCCCGCTCCCGGAATGTCCGCGGTTTTCCTGCGATCCGGTATTCCGCTCTCCACTGGTTGTATTGGATGTGGATCAGAAGCTGGGCGCGCCCGTGGCCGCCGGCCGCGTTTCACCCGGTGAAATTCCCAATCGCATCCGTTCCAGATATCCCTGCCCCAGCGACATCAATCCCGTGTACGCGTATCCGCCCACGAACAGCAGCAGGAACGGCACCGTTGCGTAATTCTCGTTCTGGATCGAGTAGGCCACGGCACACGCGAAATAGATCCCCAGCGCCACCTCCACCCACGGCATCCAGCCGGATCGCTTCCGGTACGCTTTGGCGATCCAGTTTTCCCGCGCGTCCCCTTCAATGCGGTATTTCGGAGTGCGCACGAATTCCGATTGAATTCCCAGCAGCGCCTCGATCACCGCGATCGAATTTCGCACCCCGATCCCGATGCCCAGCGCCATCACATACGGCATGTAGAGGAGGCTCCGTGCCCACGTCTTCGGATACAGCTCCCGCTGCGACATCAGATAGAAACTGGATATCGAGCAGGTGGAGGCCAGAAACAGCGGCAAATCAATCACCAGAACCTGCAGCCACCCCTGGTAGAACCGCACGATCATCGCCGGCAGCAGCAGCGTGGAGAGCAGCATCATCAGCGGGTAGCTGATGTTCGCCGTCAGATGGAAGAATGCTTCGGCCTTCACGCGGAAGGAGACCGGCGCGCTCAGGATGCGGCGCAGGCTCTTCCGCGCCACCTGCGTCAGCCCTTTCGCCCAGCGCGCCTGCTGCGATTTGAACGAGTTCATTTCCACCGGCAGTTCGGAGGGGCACTCCACGTCCATCTTGTAGAGGAACTTCCAGCCCCGCAGCTGCGCCCGGTAGGAAAGGTCGGTGTCCTCGGTCAGCGTGTCGTGCTCCCATCCTCCCGCCTCTTCAATCGCTTTCCGCCGCCACACCCCCGCCGTCCCGTTGAAGTTGAAGAAGGTGCCCTCCCGGTAGCGCCCCCCGTGTTCCATCACAAAGTGCCCGTCCAGCAGGATCGCCTCCACCTCCGTCAGCGCCGAATAGTGCCGGTTGACGTACGTCCACCGCGTCTGGATCATTCCTATCTTCGGATTCTGGAAGTAGGGCATCGTGCGCTTCAGAAAATCCGCGTGCGGCTGGAAGTCGGCGTCGAAGATGGCGATGAATTCGCCCGCCGCCCTCTTCATTCCTTCTCCCAGTGCGCCCGCCTTGTATCCTTCGCGGTTCTCGCGGTGCAGGTACTGGATGTTCACTCCCATGGCCTGATACCGCTCCACGCACGCTCGCGCCACCTCCACCGTGTCATCGGTCGAATCGTCCAGCACCTGGATTTCCAGCTTTTCCCGCGGGTAATCCATCCGCGCCACCGATTCCACCAGCCGGTCCACCACGTACCGTTCGTTGAAGATGGGGAGCTGTATGGTAACCTTTGGCCACTCGGCGACTTCAGGCGGAGGACCTGGTTCCACGTGGCGGTGTTTGAAAAAATTGTAGACCAGCCAATACCGGTGGCTCCCGTACGCCGCCAGCACCACCAGCACCGCAAAATAGGGAAGCAGGATGGCCAGGTCGAACCCGTTCGTCTGGTACAGACCGCGGAACGTCTTGTCCGTCAGCCGCTGCCATACCGTGGAGAGCGGCCCCTGTGTCGCCGCCAGCACCACTCCCGAGCTGAAGAGTGAACTCACCGCCCGCCTCTTCCGCTGCCTCTCCGCAAAATTCTCACGGGTCTCATTCGCCGGTTCCCGTCGCCCTCGGTGGCGCCGTCGCCCTCGAACTGGCGTTCCTCATTCTCCGCCGGCTCAGCGACCTGAAGTGGCACGTCATCGAATCCATCGGCGTCGCCCTGGCGGCAGGCATTGTCTATCTCGTCTGCCTCTATCTCCTCGAACGTTCCGCCGAGCGCCGCGGCCTGCTCTGGTTCGTGCTCGCCGCCGCCCTCCTGTTTCGATGCACCCTCGTGCCTCTCGAACCCAGTCTTTCCGACGACCTCTACCGCTATCGCTGGGACGGCCTCATTCAGCGCTCCGGGTGGAATCCTTACGCCATCGCCCCGGAAGACCGGCGCTTGGTTGGCTTCCGCGACGCCTACTGGCCGCACGTCTCCAATCAGGAGATGCCCAACATCTACCCGCCCGCCACTGAACTCACGCTCCGTGCAACGGCGGCAGTTTCCTCACGCCTTCTCGCCTTCAAAGCTCCATTTCTTGCCGCGGAAAGCCTGCTCCTCGCGCTCCTGGCCTTCTGGATTCGGCGCACCGGCCGCAGAAGCTTCACCCTGGCCTTCTATGCGTGGAATCCGTTGGTCGTGGTGGAGGTTGCCGCCAGTGGGCACAACGACCCCCTGGCCATGCTGTTTGCGACGGCCGCGCTCTTCCTGATTATAGAGAGGCGCGCGGTGCTGTCAACGCTGGCGCTCGCCGCCGCCGTCCTCGCAAAATTTTTCCCGATCCTGCTCGCCCCTCTCCTGCTCCGCAAGGCCGGATGGCCGCGTACGGCACGTTCCTGGGCGGCGGCGGGCCTCGCCTGCGGCCTCGCCGCCGCGTCCTGGTGGCCCTATCGCGCCGCCTGGCCCGGGGTTCTCGAGCTCTTCCATCCCTACCGCAAACATTGGGTCAACAACGCCAGCCTCTACACCGTCTTTCACTGGTTCAGCGGGTCGGACGACTGGGCCTGGGGCCTCGGAGTGGGCATCGTCCTGGGCATTGCGCTCTGGGCCGCGTTCCGCAATCTGGATCCGCTGCGCGCCGCCTACCTTCTATTCGGCGCCGTGCCGCTGCTTTCGCAGAACGCGTTTTCCTGGTATTTCCTGTGGCTCACGCCGCTGCTGGTTTTCTTCCCCAATCCCGCCTGGTTGTTGCTCACCATCCTGCAGTTTCTTTCCTACCACGTGCTCATCGGCTACGGCATCCTCGGCACCTGGAAATTCGATCCCTTGTTTCTCTGGCTCGAGTATGCCCCCTTCTACGCCCTCCTGCTGGCGCAGAATTTTTTGCCGGGCAGGGCGGGTGCCCCCGCGGAAACGAAAGCGGGCTGAGCCATCTCTTCGCTCCTTGCCGCTCCCTTCGGTTTTTCGAACAAGGATTTCTCCAGCCGCGGGTTCACTTCCACTTTCTCGTAGCGGAGCGTGCTCCGCTGCGGCCGTCCCGCCACGCCGCTCACGTATTTGTGCGCGAACAGCACACCGCCCTCCTCCCGGTAATCCCCCACGCTTTCTACAATCACCATCTGGTTCCCGTTGAATGTCCGCTCGATCTCTTCGTGGATCTCCAGGTAGGTCGTCGAGTCCAGAAATTGGTACTGCACATGGCCGCTGCGCAGCGTCACTTTCAGTTTGTAGCAGGTTTTCCCGTCCACCACTGCCGCCCCCGCAAACTCCACCTGATTTCCTTTGTTCTTATAATCGGCCAGCGCCCCGTCAATCCCGTTTTCTCCCTCGTCTCGCAGGTTCTGCAGGTCGCCGCCCTCCAGCTCCTTCACCTCCTCCGCCCCGGCCTTTCGCGTGACCACCCACGCTGAAGTTCCGTTGAACGTCCGGATCGTCTGGACGCCGTTCAGCGTCAGATCCTCTTGAATCCTGCCCGGCCGCTCCAGGCGCACCATGAGCGGCCCCGTCCCTCCCGGCGTTTCCAGACTCGCCGTCACCACCATCGTATGGATCGCGCGCATCTTCTCCAGGCCCCCCCGCGCCGCCACGTTTTTCGCGATGATTTCGTCCACCGTCTGCGCGCGGACGGTCCCGGCAAGCCCGGCGCATAGCACCAACGCCGGAATCAGCGCTGCTCTCATGGGCATTCCCCTAGGTATTCAGAGTGACCAGCGTGGTGTTGGGACGTGCGGTTACAGGAGGAAGTTTCGAGCGGTCCACCCGGCGGTACAGCGTGTCGCGCTCCACGGGCTCGAACCCCGCTTCGCGAATCAGCCGCTCCAGTTCCGCGCGCGTCAATTCCTGCGGTGTCGTCGCGCCTGCATCGTGATAAATCTTCTCTTCGATCACGGTGCCGTCCATGTCGTTGGCGCCGAATTTCAGCGCGATTTGCGCGATTCGCGGTGTCAGCATGATCCAGTACGCTTTGATGTGCTCGAAATTGTCCAGCAGCAGCCGCGCCACCGCGATGCTCTTCAGGTCGTCGTACCCCGTCGGTTTCGGCAGGTGCGCCAGCGCCGTATTTTCCGGATGAAATTCCAGCGGGATATACGCCACGAACCCGTGTGTCTCGTCCTGTAGTTGCCGCAGCAGCAGCAGGTGCTCCACCCGCTCCTCGAGCGTTTCGATGTGTCCGAACAGCATCGTGGCGTTCGACCGCAGCCCCATCTGGTGCGCCGTTCGCGCGATTTCCAGCCACTGCCGCCCGCTCGTTTTGTGGTCGCAGATCACTTTCCGCACCCGCGGGTTGAAGATTTCCGCTCCTCCGCCGGGCATCGAATCCACTCCCGCCTCTTTCAATTTCAGCAGCACATCCCGCACGGACAGCTTCGTCATCCGTGATAAATATCCGATCTCCACCATCGTGAACACTTTCAGGTGCACGTGCGGAAACCGCTGTTTCAGCCCGCGCACCAGGTCCAGGTAATAGTCGAACGGCAGGTCCGGGTGCAGCCCGCCCACGATGTGGAATTCCGTCGCACCTTCCGCCACTCCCTCCGCGGCCCGCTGCCACACCTCGTCGAGCGCATAGGTGTACGCGCCGGGCGCGTCCGGCGAGCGGCCGAACGCACACAGCCGGCAGTGCGCCGTGCACACATTCGTAGGATTGATATGCCGGTTGATGTTGAAATACGTGGTTTTCCCGTGGCGCTTCTCGCGCACATAGTTCGCCAGCCAGCCCACCCCCAGCAGGTCCGGCGAGCGGTAGAGCGCCAGCCCGTCCGCGGTGTCCAGGCGTTCTCCCGCCATCACCTTTCCGGCCACCGGTTCCAGCCGCGCGTCCGTTATCTGCAGTTCAGCCATTTTGAATTGCTACCGGGCCACCCACAGCGCCGTGCCCCACGACACAAAGAACAGGATACTAATAAACCCGTTGGTTGTAAAAAACGCTGCGTCCAGACGGGAAAGGTCGTCCGGAGCCACCAGCGACTGCTCGTAGACGAGCAGCCCAGCCACCGCCGCCACCCCCGCCCAGGCCGGCCAGGCCAGCCCGAAGCTCCATGCCAGCCATCCCAGCAGCACCACCACACCCGCGTGCATCGTGCGTGCCACCAGCAGCGCCCGCGCCACGCCAAATTTTTCCGGAATCGAATGCAGCCCCGCACGCCGGTCAAAATCCACGTCCTGCAGCGCGTACAGCACGTCGAATCCCGCCACCCACAGCGTCACTGCCGCGCACAGCACCACCATGCGCCGGTCCAGCGACCCCGTCACCGCGATCCACGCGGCCGCAGGCGCCATCCCCAGGCACAGTCCCAGCACCACGTGCGAATACATCGTGAACCGTTTCGTGTATGAGTAGAGGAACAGCGCGCCCAGCGCCACCGGCGAGAGAAGAAACGCCAGCCGGTTCAGTTCCCAAGCGGCAAACACCAGCACCGCGGCGCTCAGCAGCGCAAACACCCACGCAAATCGCAGCGTCAACGCCCCGGTCACCAGCGCGCGTCCCGCCGTGCGGGGGTTTCGGCGGTCGTATTCCAGGTCCGCGATTCGGTTCATGGTCATGGCCGCCGAGCGCGCGCCCACCATGGCCACCACGATCCATCCGATCTGCCTCCACGCCGGCCAGCCCGGCCCCGCATACCGCGCCGCCAGCAGCGCTCCGGTCAGCGCAAACGGCAGCGCAAACACGGAGTGCTCGAATTTGATCATCTCCAGTGTGGTACGGAGTTTGGCGGCCAGCGTGGACATGGCAAAACTGGCTCCGGGGCCCTGCCTGTGCCTCTGTTCTACTTCCGCCCGCGTGGCGGGCGCCTTGCGATCTCTAGCCTCCGCGCCCCCGCGGATCCCGCCTGGCCCTTCCACCGGAATTGCGCCTCCTGCGGAAGCTCCAGGTGTTCCAGCACTCGGCAAACGTACTGGGTGACGAGCTCTTCGATTGTCTCCGCGCCGGCGTAGAATGCCGGTGCCACGGGCATGATCACCGCCCCGGCGGCCTGCGCGCGCAGCATATTTTCCAGATGGATCCGGCTGAGCGGCGTTTCCCGCACGCACAGCACCAGCCGCCGCCCTTCCTTCAGGCACACGTCCGCCGCCCGTCCCACCAGATCGTCGGCCAGGCCGTTCGCGATTTTTCCCAGCGTCCCCACCGAGCACGGCAGCACCGCCATTCCGTCCACCGGGTAGCTGCCGGAAGCGATCGGCGCCCCGATATCCGTGTTCAGGTGCCCCTCGAATTTTCCCGCTGGCGTTCCCGCCAGCGTCCCCGGCAATTGCCGCGGATCCGCCGCGCGGATGCCCAGTTCGTCCGTCAGCACGCGCATTCCGCTCGGCGTCACCACGAAGTGGACGCGTCTCACGCGTGCGTCCGCGTCCAGCATCCGCACCATCGTCCGCGCGCACGCCGCCCCGCTCGCCCCGGTTACCGCCAGCGTCACCGTTTTCGTTTCCTGCCGTTTCCCCATGGCCTGCTCTTTCGTCATGCGAGGCAGCCGTCTTCCGCACTGTCGATCCATCCCTCTCCGCGCGCCCTCAGAACCACGTTTGCCGGGCATATTCCCGGTACTCGTCCCCGAATTTTTCCTCCAGCACGCGCGCCTCCCTCCGGCTGCGCACGATCTGCATCGGGATCAGCACCACGAAGGCCAGTAAATACCACGGCCGGCCGATGGCCAGAAAAGCTCCCGCGATTCCGATCCCGCCGAACACGTAGATGGGGTTCCGCACTCGCGAGTAAATTCCCCGCGTTACCAGCTGCCGCGCCTCCGCGCCCACTGCGAACGAATCCCCTAGCTCCATCTGTGCGATTCCCCACATCACAAATCCGGGAATCATCAGCGCCACGCCGGCAATCCGCATCGGCGTCCACGGCTGCCCCTGCATCAGGATGAAGGCCGCCAGAAGCAGCACACCCGGCAGGGCCACAAACCGGAATCTGCTCCTCTGGGCCATCCGCTTCAGTCTATACAGTCTCCGTGCGCACGGCAAAGGATTGCTCGCGCCCGCCCGCGTGCTCGCGTGGGCCGGTTCAGCGCCTTCAGTTCTGCCGAACGAATCGAACGCAACGCGGTGATAGAATCGGGCCCCCGTGGACGAAACCGCAGTTCGCGAATTTCTCCGCAGTGTGCGCTCCGGGCGCATTTCGGAGCAGTCCGCCCTCGCGCGCCTCCGCAATCTCCCTTTCGAGGATTTGGGTTTCGCAAAGGTCGATCACCACCGTTCCCTCCGCCAGGGATTCGCTGAGGTCGTCTTCGGCCGCGGCAAGACTCCGCAGCAGGTTGCCGAAATTGTCCGTGCCATGCTCGCCCGCCGCGGCTCGCGCCACAATATCCTGGTCACCCGCGCCGACCGTCCCATTCACGCCGCGGTCAGACGGCTCTCCCGCGCCGCCATTTTCCATCCCCTCTCCGGCGCTATCGTCATCCAGCGCGACCGCACGGTTCGGGGCAGGGGAACGATTCTCGTTGTGTCTGCCGGCACCAGCGATATCCCCGTCGCCGAGGAGGCCCTCGTCGCCGCGCGCGCGTTGGGCAATCGCGCCGAGGCTGTTTACGACGTCGGTGTTGCCGGCTTGCACCGTTTGCTGGGCCATCGCGACCAGCTCACCTCCGCGCGCGTCATTATCTGTGTCGCGGGAATGGAAGGCGCGCTCCCCAGCGTCGTCGCTGGTCTCGTTTCCGCTCCCGTCATCGCCGTTCCCACCAGCATCGGCTACGGCGCCAGTTTCGGCGGCGTGGCCGCTCTGCTCGCCATGCTCAATAGTTGCGCCTCCAACGTCAGCGTCGTCAACATCGACAACGGATTCGGCGCTGCCTGCGTGGCCTCCTGCATCAACCGTCTCTAGGAAATCGGGATCGGTCAGACGCGCGCATCGAGAAGTATCTTCAGTGCGCCAGCCCGCCGCGCCTCGCGCATTGCCGCGGGTGCCTCTCGCAGGGGGAAGGTGCGGGAAATCAGCGGCCGTGGATCCACCCGTTCAGTTCGCAGCAGATCGAGCGCCCGGGCGAACGGCCCGCATCGCGAACCCATCACCGTCTGTTCCTCCACCACGATCGGCCACGTCTCCAGTCGTGCCGTTCCGTGGAACGTCGATTTCAGCACCAGCGTCCCGCGCGGTTCCGTCATGGCCAGCCCGTGCTCCAGTCCGTCGGGCGATCCGGTGGCGTCCACCACCCATGGAAACTTCCTCCCGGTCCACGGGCCGCGCGTGAGCAGCACCGTCGCCGCATTTCGCCCG
>Ga0335081_10012642_pt1 | contig 13682 bp, 11 predicted proteins | sample Lox_Sample_35_FD_206713 | JGI IMG/M metagenome (GOLD analysis project Ga0335081, IMG submission 206713) | Soil microbial communities from Loxahatchee National Wildlife Refuge, Florida, United States - Lox_Sample_3.5 | ecosystem: Environmental > Terrestrial > Soil > Wetlands | place: USA...
GCAAGGGCCTGGAAGGAGCCGCCACCATCGAGGGGCCCAAGGTGCCCGACCCCATCCCCGTGCCGGAGAAGCCTTACGAATTGAAGTGACACGAAGGGCAAATCGAAAGCACGCAAGCGAAACCGCCTGCGCCACCATAAGGTTCCGCCTGCCGAAAAGAGGTCGCTCAGTACACCGTTTTGTCGCTCTTACTCAGCCACTCCTCGAACGGGCGGCGGGTATATTCATCGGCGACATGCACCATGGGGATGCTGCGGCCGGAAAGCGGTGCCTGGATTTCGTGGTAAATGAAGGAGTCGTCGAAACCGGCTTCGGCCGCTTCGTCTTTGGTAGCTGCAAAAAAGACGCGCGCGGGGCGCGCCCAGTACAGCGCTCCGAGGCACATGGGACACGGCTCGCAGGACGAGTAGACTTCGCATCCGGAAAGCTGGAAGCTGCCCAGCACCCGGCAAGCCTCGCGGATGGCCACGATTTCGGCATGGGCGGTCGGGTCGCTGGTGCGGGTCACCTGGTTGGCGCCCGCCGCGATGACCACGCCATCCTTCACTACCAGCGCACCGAACGGTCCCCCGCCACGGCGGACGTTCTCGATCGCCATCTCAATCGCCTGCCGCAGAAATGAGTGGTCCATGAGTCTCGGGCAAAAGTGCCTCTAATAGACTACACGATCAGCCGAGGGGCTGTGCCTGTGTCATACTGCCTTTTGGATAGTCAACAGCGGATAACTTCCGCCGAATGCCGGGCTATATCGGGGGTGAAACTTGCAGGCTACCCTTCCATCGGCAACCACCACGCCAGGGTCCGTCCGCGTGACACCGGCCGTAACACGCAACCTCGCGATAGACACTTACCGCGGGTTGGTCATGCTGCTCATGATGGCCGAAGTACTGCAATTGTCGCGGGTAGCCCACGCCTTCCCCGGCAACTGGTTCTGGGGTTTCCTGGCCTATCACCAGACTCACGTTGACTGGGCGGGCTGCTCCTTGCATGACACCATTCAGCCCGGCTTTTCGTTCCTGGTGGGAGTGGCGCTGCCTTATTCCATCGCCAGCCGCCTGGCGAAGGGCGCGACCTTCGGGCGGATGTTCGGACACGCGCTCTGGCGCTCGCTCCTGCTGATCGCACTGGGCATCTTTCTGCGGTCGTTGCACAGCACACAGACTTACTTCACGTTCGAAGACACACTTACGCAGATTGGCTTGGGCTACCCGTTCCTGTTTCTTCTGGGTTTTCGTCCCGCGCGCTGGCAATGGTGGGCTCTGGGCGCGATTCTGACGGGCTACTGGCTGGCGTGGGCGCTCTACCCGGCGCCCGGACCGGGATTCGATTACCAGTCGGTGGGGGTGCCGGCGAACTGGGCGCATCACTACACCGGGTTCGCCGCCCACTGGAACAAGAACAGCAATCTGGGCAACGCCTTCGACCAGTGGTTTCTCAACCTGTTTCCGCGCACCTCGCCGTTTGTGTTCAACTCCGGCGGATATCTGACCTCGAGCTTCATTCCCACGCTCGGCACCATGATTCTGGGACTGGTTGCGGGCCGCTGGCTGCGGGCTTCGGCGCCGCAGATTCCCATGCGGCGGCTGCTGATTGCCGGCGCGATCGGAATCGCTTCGGGTCTTCTGCTGCACTTCAGCGGAATCTGCCCGGTAGTGAAGCGCATCTGGACGCCCAGTTGGACGCTCTTCAGCGGCGGCATCTGCTTCCTCTTCCTGGCGGGATTCTGCTGGCTGATCGAGGTGAAGAGTCATCGGAAATGGGCCTTCCCGCTGTTGGTAATCGGCATGAACTCGATTGCCGCCTACCTGATGGCGCATCTCTTCGAGCACTTCATCATGGATTCCTTCCGTATTCACCTGGGTGCGCATGCGTTCCAGATGTTCGGCACGGGCGTGGAGCCGTTGGTTCGTGGAATGGCCGTGCTGTTGGTCTACTGGTTGATGCTTTTCTGGATGTACCGCCGGAAGCTGTTCCTGCGGATTTAGGCCGCCCGTTTGGGCACCTGGGCGTATTTCGGCTCGAACGATTGCAGTCCGGACGGGGGAACGCGCGTCGCGGCGGGCGCTGTGTCCTTAAAGCGGCAGAAGTTCACGCAGCCTTTGTTCTTGCAGGTGAGACAGACACGCTTCTGAGTCATTTGTTTTCAGCGTAACCGAACATCCTGGGACCTCCAAGAGGTCTTATGCGGGCTGGGGAACGGTACCCCCAACGGAGGGTATCCGCTCGGTGCTTCACCTGGCAGACGCTTCAAATCCCAGGCGCCAGCCCAGTTCATCGGGATCGAACCACGAGATGTCGGTACCGAACCAACGCGTTTTCGACGCGGCATGGTATCGCCCGGGCTGGCTGGCTCCGAGAATAAACGCGCAGGGGGCCTCGCCGAACTTGTCGAGGCGCTCGGCGAGCCAGGAATCCTGCGTCAACGGCTGGGCCAGCACCACCGGCAGGCCGCCCAGCAGAGCCAGGTATGCGCCGAAGGTTTTGTCCACCTGCTTGATCGGCGGCGGCACGCCGTAAGCCTGCCGGTAGCGCCGGATCCCATCGTCGAGACTGCGCACCGCAATCACCACCTTGGCGATGCTGTTGAAGTCGCGTGTCACCGGTTTGCCCTGCGGAAACGCGCGCTGTTCCCGCGGGGTGAAGTCGTGGATCAGGAACGGAAAGAAAGTTCCACGCGTTCCGCCGCCCACGTCCGAGGTCTCCCAATCCAGCCGCACGCCGTCAGGCCGCTGGCGGCCGCTTTTTGCCGGCGCCGCGACGGCGATACCTGCCGCGCGCAGTCGCTGGACTTCGGCTTCCATATCCTTTTCGCGAGCCGCCCACGCGCACGGGCCGGCGTTGGCTTTCAGGAACTTGCCCCACTCGTGCTGATCGACGCGCTGGGGATCGGCGCCGGCCTGCACTCCCATCAACTCGAGGTACGACCCGTCCGCAAGACTGACCAGCGCCATCTCGGTGGTCTGGTTGGTGTGCGGACCGCCATACACGCTGGGAATTCCTTCGCCAGCGAGGGCCGACTGCAAGGCCTTGACGTCCATCGCGGCGACCGTGACGTGGTCGATCTTCAAGTCCGCGGCAGCGAGGAGCACCGGAATCCACAGGGCCAACAGTGCGTAGCGCATGACCTCGATTGTAATCTGGTGCGACGGTTTCAGGTCGCAACCAAAACTGAGAGCCTCTTCCCACCGCGGAGCCGGCGAGGTGCGGAGGTCGCGGGGGGAGCGGGGCATCAGTACGACCATCGCATTCACTGGCTTCGAGGGCACGAGTGCCCGCGCCACGTCGCCGAGCGCCGTTTACACTGGAGCGTATGGCAAGAGATTTCAGCGCGGAGCTGGTGGCGTGCCTGGGCGACCCGGTGCGCGAGAACCCAACCGGCGTCATGATCGAAGCTGCCTTCGCCGCGCTCGGGCTCAATTGGCGATACCTCACGATCGAGGTTCCCGCTGCGAAACTGCGCGACGCCGTCACCGGGATCCGCGCCTTGGGGATGCAAGGCGCGAACCTGACCATCCCGCACAAGGTCGCGGTGATTGAACATCTCGATGAGATTGCGCCGGACGCCGCGATGATCGGCGCCGTCAACACCGTGCGGCGTGAAGGCGGCCGCTTGATCGGCGAGAACACCGACGGCAAGGGGTTTCTGCGCGGTCTGCGGCTGGACGCGCGGATTGAGCCAGCGGGCAAACGGGCCGTTGTTCTCGGCGCCGGGGGCGCCTCCCGCGCAATCGTCACCGAGTTGGCACTGGCCGGCGTGTGCGAAATTGTGGTGGTCAACCGGTCGGTAGAGCGCGGCGAGCCGATGGTTGCGGAGTTGGCCCGGAAAACCAAGGCGGCGATCCGATTCGAGCCTTGGCGCGGCGCGTACCGGGTGTCGCCCGGCGTCGATCTGCTGGTGAACGCCACGTCCATCGGGCTTTTCCCAGACGTGCAGGCCATGCCGCCTGTGGATTGGAGCAGCTCATCGCCTGGCATGCTGGTGAGCGATGCCGTGCCCAATCCGCCCGAGACCCGCCTGCTGCGAGAGGCGCGAAGTCACGGCTTCGCTGTACTCGATGGTCTCTCGATGCTGGTACACCAGGGCGCCATCGGATTGCGGATGTGGACCGGCCAGGATGCCCCGGTCGAGGTGATGAAGGGAGCGCTGCGCCGGGTATTTGCCGAGGCGTAGGTTTCGCCGCCTAAGCTGACTTTTTCGTCCAATCGTTCACGACGCGTTCCAGCAGGGCGAGCGGAATCGATCCGCTGCCCAGGACGACGTTGTGATACTCCTTGATCGAGAATTTCGCACCGAGCGCCGACTTCGCCCGCTCCCGGAGTTCGAGGATCTTCATCTGACCGATCTTGTAGGAGCATGCCTGGCCCGGCATCACAACGTACCGGTCGGTCTCGCTCTGCGCGATGCCGTAAGCGATGGTCTGCTCGCGCGTCCAGTGCTTGGCGTGGATGCCGGTATCGGCCACGAGGCGCTTGGCGCGGAAGTATTCGCCGTTGAGATGGCCGATATCGCTCACAGGGTCGTCCTGGTACCAGCCCATCTCGCCGCCGAGCCGTTCGGCGTACAGTCCCCAGCCCTCCGAGTATGCGGACAATCCGCCCAAAGCGCGGAGCCGGCGGAATGCGGGAAGCGAGGTCATTTCGACCTGCAGCGCGATCTGGAAGTGGTGCCCCGGAATGCCTTCATGCGTCATCAGATTGCGCATGCCGGGCTTGGGGAACTTAGGACCGCGCAGCGGCACGCGTACGATTCCCGGGCGTGAGCCATCCTGCGCCGGAGCCTGATAGTTGGCCGCGGCGTTGGCCTCCTGAAACTCCGGAATTCGCTGCACGATGCACTTGGTTTTCGGGCGCCGGTCGAACACCGCGAGCGACCGCTCGTTGTTCTGGTCGAGAAACTTCTGATAGTCCGCGAGAACCTGCGTGCGCACGTCGGGAGCGTCGGGATAGACGTGGTCGTCCTGCAGTTTCTGCCATTTCTGCATCACCGACCCTTGGTTGTAGCCGAGCTTCCGGAAGAGCTTCTCCATTTCATCGCCGATGCGCGCCACTTCCTCGAGACCTTTCTGGTGGATCTCGTCCGCGGTCAGGTTGGTGGTGGTGTAGCGGTGCAGGAAAAACGCGTAGGCTTCGGCCCCGTCCGGAAAGCGCCACAATCCGGCGTCCTCGGTGGCTTTGGCGTTTTCGGTGGCGAGGCCGTCGATAGCGCGCCGATAGGCCGGATAGACCGAACTGCGCACGATCTGCTGCGCGCGCGAGATCATGTCGGCCTGCTGCTTGGGATCGATCGAATCGATCAGCTTCACCCGGCGGGCGAACGAAGTCACCAGGATGTTGTCGCCGGGATCGGGAGCCGTGAACCGCTTCATCTGCCCCATGGTCTCGACCGCGAGGAAGCCCGGAAGCCGTACGCCTTGCCGGGCGCGGTCCCGCGAAAGAGCCAGCGCCTGGTCAATCTTGGATCCGGCGGCCTGGAGGCGCGAGAGGTAATTCTCGGCATCCAGGCGCGTGCGCATGGGGTGGATGTCGGTGAGCAGGGTTGGCAGCCGCGCCTGAACGCCGCCCATCTGGTTCAGGGGGAAGTTGTAGACCAGGTAGGGCGCCTCATTGACGATGTCGGTGAGCTGATACTCGAACATCTCGGCGGAAAGGCGCTGCTCGGGAGTGAGCTTGGAGCGATCGAACTGCCTGAGTCCTGCCAGTCCCTCCTTGGCCCGGGCGATGCGTGCGTGCGCGGCCTCATCGCTGATTTCGCTGAGTTGGCCGTCGAGATGTTCCTGCTCGGCGCCCGAAAAGATGCGCAATTGGCTGGCCTGCTCGGGATCGGCCATCACCCACTTGCGCAGAAAGTCGTCGAAGAAGCGATCGATCGAAGGAGCCTCGGCGGCGGAAAGGGGCGCCGCGGCAGCAAGAGCGAGCCATTCGCGTCGGGTCATTGGGACATTCTAACCAATCCGCCCGTTCGGCTGTCTTGGCATCCGAGTTCAGGCATCGTCAGCTATGCCCAGTCCTGACCGATCTCTGTTAACAGCGCATTGACGGCCTTCCACGGCAGCCGGATTCCCCGTTTTCGGAGGGACTCGAAGCAACTCCGAAGCGCGGCTCCAAATTGCGAAGCTTGAACCACGGCTTCAACTTCGCCTCGATCCTGCGCGCCCTCTCGGAGCCGTTCTGCGAGAAGGAAACTTACAGTGCCTTGCTCATATCCATCACAGCGCTGCAAGAATGAGAAATCCTCAAATAGAGCCTGTAATCGATCCTTTGTAGCCCGGCGTTTGAAGAGACCCGCCCGGACGGCTTTCGGCACGAGAACGATCGGGAAAAGGAAACTCAATTGGGGAGCCAAATTGAGATGATCGAGAGCTATGATGCACGAGCTATCGATTGTACATCTGCGAACATGCATTTCCGGATTGCCGCGGTCACCGGTTGTGAGGATGAGCAGCCCCAACGCTGGGGTCCCTAATGCCAGAAGGGCTGTCTTCGAGCTCGGTTGCGCATCCAGCGTCTCGAGATGCAGCACCATCCCGATCTATGCCTCCTCCGGTTGGAGCGGATCGATGATCAGCAGACTCGATCCAGAATATGGTCGAAGCTGAAGTGCGAACGTGGGTAAGACATTACGATCATGCTCTTGCGAAGTGCCATGCCCGTATTAAGTTCCTGACGGCACGACTCCGCCAACCCTTCTCCAACAACGCCCAAGACCACTCCCGCTTCGTTGAGCTTTTGAGCAGCCTCTGGATCCAGCAGGCCCACCCCGTGGCGCGTGGGTGCGGGTGGCACGTATACGGTCAATCCGTTTACGGCCCCTGGCGCCTGCGGCGCGAACCGCCGATTCAGAGTTCCTTCGCCGGACGGCCATTCGAGCGGTTTGGCAGGCCGCGACTCACACACTTACCGGCGCCTGTGTCACCATAGAATCAAGCCCGAAAATGTGGATTGTCCAACTCGCGCTTCGGAGGCCATATACTTTCGTAATCATGGCGATGCTGATCGCCATCATGGGTGGGCTGGCCATCTTCCGGATGCCCACCGACATCTTCCCGGAGATCGACATCCCGATCGTCAGCGTGATCTGGAACTATGCGGGCGTCTCCCCGGAGGAGATGGCCGAGATCATCACCGTCCGCTCGGAGCGCGCCTTCACCACCAGCGTGAATGACATCGAGCACATGGAGTCGGAGTCGCTGCCAGGACTCGCGGTCATCAAGGTGTTCTTCCACCCCAAGGCGCGGATCGACGCCGCGGTGGCGCAGTTGGCGGCCGCCTCGCAATCGGTGCTGAAGTCGCTGCCGACCGGCATCACGCCGCCCGCCGTTCTTCGCTTCAACGCTTCCGCCGTGCCCATTCTGCAACTCGGGATCTCCAGCGATACCCTGCCGGAGCAGCAACTCTACGACTTGGGATACAACTTCATTCGCACCCAGATGGCCAACGTGCAGGGCGCGAGCTTTCCGCTGCCTTATGGGGGGCGGCCGCGCCAGATCTCGGTGGACCTCAATCCGCAGGCCCTCTACGCCCAAGGGCTCTCGGCATCCGATGTCTCGAACGCCATCAACAACCAGAGCCTGATTCTGCCTTCGGGAACCGTCAAGATCGGCGCCCAGGAGTACACGGTGCGGCTCAACAGCTCGCCGGACCTGGCGGCGGCCTTCAACCGGCTGCCCATCCGCCAGACCAACGGCACCACGGTCTACGTCGGCGACGTGGCGCACGTCCGCGACGGGTATGCCGTCCAGACCAATATCGTGCGGCACAATGGCGCGCGTGCGGCGCTGCTGACGGTGCTGAAGAACGGCGGCTCCTCGACGCTCGACATCGTGTCGCAGATCAAGCAGATGCTGCCGCGGATCCGCTCGACGCTGCCGCCCTCGCTCAATCTGAAACAGATGTTCGATCAGTCGCTGTTTGTCCGGGCGGCGATCGAGGGCGTGATTCGCGAAGCCATCATCGCGGCGGTGCTCACGGGGTTGATGATCCTCCTGTTTCTGGGAAGCTGGCGCAGCACGATTATCGTCTGCATCTCGATCCCTCTTTCGATCCTGACTTCGCTCGCGATACTGAACCTGCTCGGCGAGACCATCAACGTGATGACGCTGGGAGGTCTGGCGCTGGCGGTAGGCATCCTGGTGGACGACGCCACTGTCGAGATCGAGAACATCCACCGCAATTTCGGGCTGGGCAAACCCATTCTGCGGGCGATCCTGGAAGGGGCCATGCAGATCGCGACCCCGGCTTTCGTTTCCACGCTGTGCATCTGCATCGTGTTCGTGCCGGTGATCTTTTTGACCGGCGCCGCGCGCTACCTCTTTACACCCCTGGCGCTGGCGGTGGTGCTGGCGATGATGGCGTCGTACCTGCTTTCGCGGACGTTGGTGCCAACCATGGTGCGCTACCTGCTGGCGGGTGAGGCGGAGCGGTATCACGGCGATGCCGGCGTGATCGAGGAGTCGGGCCGCGGCTTCTTTACGGCCATCCACAACGGCTTCCAGCGGCGCTTCGACGCCATGCGGAACGGCTACCGCAATCTGCTGACCTCGGCACTGGCGCACCGTGGGCTCGTCGCCTCGTGCTTCCTGTTGATTTGCGGATCCTGCCTGGCGCTCACGCCGTTTCTGGGGCAGGATTTCTTTCCTCAGGTAGATGCCGGACAGATCCGGCTCCACGTTCGGGCGCCGGCGGGGACGAGAATCGAAGAGACGGAGCATTACTTTGCGCAGGTGGAAAACGCCATTAAAGGCGTGATCCCCGCGGGCGAGTTGACCGACATCGTGGACAATATCGGGCTGCCGTATTCCGGTTTGAACCTGGCCATGAGCGACACGGCGACCATCGGACCGTTCGACGGCGAGATCCTGGTGTCGCTGCGCGCCGGCGACCATGCCCCCACGGCCGACTACATGCGCGAACTGCGCGTCCGCCTGAATCACGAGTTTCCCGGCCTGACGTTCTTCTTCCAGCCCGCCGACATCGTCGGCCAGATTCTGAATTTCGGTCTGCCCGCGCCCATCGACATTCAGGTGGTCGGGCCGCTATCCAACGCCAAGGCGAATTATGCGCTGGCGCGGCAGATCGAGCGGCGCTTGGCCGGCATCCCCGGCGCCGCGGACGTCCACACTCACCAGGTAGTGGACGTGCCGGAGTTCCGCTTCGACGTGAACCGCACGCGCGCCGACCAGTTGGGCTTCACGCAGAAAGATGTCGCCGACAGTTTGCTGATCTCCCTGGCCTCGAGTACGCAGATCGCCCCGAACTACTGGATCGATCCGCGCAATAGCGTGGACTACCCGGTCTCGGTGCAGACGCCGCAGTATCGCGTGGACTCCACCGCAGAATTGCTGCGCACGCCGGTACACGCCGGCGCGCGATCGTCATCGCAACTGCTCACCAACGTGGGACAGTTGGGGCGCGACACCACCGCGTCGGTGGTCAGTCATTACAACGTGCAGCCGCTCTACGATGTCTACGCCAACGTGCAGGATCGCGACCTTGGGGCGGTTGCGAAAGACGTGGACCACGTGCTGGCGGAGTATACGCCCAGGATTCCCAAGGGCAGTTTCATCGAAACCCGCGGGCAGGTGGCCACCATGCGCAGTTCGTTCGTGGGGCTGGGTGTGGGAATGGTATTCGCGGTGGTGCTGGTGTACTTCGTGATGGTGGTGAACTTCCAGTCGTGGCTCGACCCGTTCATTATCCTCATGGCCTTGCCCGGAGCGCTGGGCGGCATCGTGCTGATGCTGTACGTCACCCAGACCACTCTCAACGTGCCTTCCCTGATGGGCGCCATCATGAGCATCGGGGTGGCGACCGCGAACAGCATCCTGCTGGTGAACTTTGCCAACGACCTGCGGGAAACCGGGTCGGATGCCGTTTCCGCCGCTCTCGAAGCTGGCTTTACGCGGCTGCGTCCGGTGGTGATGACGGCGCTGGCGATGATCGTCGGCATGCTGCCCATGGCGCTGGGTTACGGGGAGGGTGGAGAACAGAACGCGCCGCTCGGTCGCGCGGTGATTGGCGGTTTGTTGCTGGCCACGGTGGCTACGTTGTTCTTCGTGCCCGTGGTTTATAGTGTGCTCCGGCGCAAGGCGCCGCGCTACGGAAGGAATCCGGAGATCGATCTATGATTGCACAGGAACCCGGCGTCAAACCGGCCCAACGTGTCAGGCCTGGTCGCGGCCCTGTGGTGGCGTTTTTTCTTTTGCTGGCGGTGATCGTGGCAGGTGCCGTCGTGGGCGGCCTGCTTCCGCGCCTTTCGCGTCAGAAAGTCCTGCTGGCGGCCTCGCAGCAGGAGCAGGAGCGGACGCCGGTCGTGATCGCCTCGCCGGCGCACTTCGCTTCGTCGCAGGGCTCCATCGATCTTCCAGGCGATCTGACGGCGCAAATCGAGTCGCCCATCTTCGCCCGCGCCGACGGCTACCTGAAAACCCGCTACTCGGAGTTGGGCGATCACGTGAAGGCCGGCCAGGTGATGGCCGAACTGGAAACCCCGGAACTCGATCAGCAGATCAGCCAGGCACACGCCACCGTCTCGCAGGTGCAGTCCACGCTGAAGGAATTACAGGCGGACCTGGATCTGGCGCGCGCCAATCGCGACCTCGCCAAGGTGACGCGCGATCGCTGGCAGAGTCTCCTGCAGAAGGGCGTGGTTTCGCGGCAGGAAGGCGATGAAAAGCAGGCGGACCTCTCGGTGAAAGAGGCGCAGGTGGCCAGGGCCGAAGCCACTCTGAGCACTGCCCAGGACACGATCCACGCCGCGCAGGCCAACCTCGCCCGCCTGGAACAGATGAAGAGTTTCGCACGCGTGACCGCTCCGTTCGATGGGCTGGTGACGGCACGCCTGGTGGACGTCGGGGTGCTCATCAATGCCGGTAACGGCGGATCGAGCAAGGAGATGTTCCGGGTGGCGCAGATCACGCCGATGCGCATCTTCGTGAATGTTCCGCAGACCTACGTGGCGCTGATTCACGCCGGCCAGGACGGCGAATTGCGCGTGGAGGAGCGGCCGGGGCAGGTATTCCCGGCGCGCGTCAAGAGCATCTCCACATCGCTGGACACCGCTTCCCGCGCCATGCTCGCCATTCTCGTCACCCCGAATGCGGACGGATCGCTGTATCCCGGAATGTACGCCCAGGTGCGATTTACGGGCGCGGGCGTCAGGTCGAATCTACGGATTCCGGGTGATGCGGTGATTCTGGGGACGGCCGGGCCGCGCGTGGCGACAGTCGGTTCGGACCATGTAGTGCATTTACGGAACATCACCATCGGCCAGGATTTGGGTAACGAGGTGGAAGTGACCTCGGGACTCGCGGCCGGCACCATGGTGATCTCGAATCCAACCGACGCTGTGCAGGAGAATGCGGTGGTAGAGGTGCGGAACAAGTAGTTTTTCGCGTTTCTCGCGGGTCTTAGAGGTGTGAGGCTGGTTTGGACGGCGCTCGTGGCACTTCTGCCCGCTGCCGGCGCGACGCAGCAGTTCCAATTCGGAATCGAGGCCGGGGTCCCCGTCACACAGTTCCTGTCGGCCTTTCCGCCGAATCGGTTCGACACTTATGTCCCGCATACCGGCCGTTACATCGCCGGGGTCACGACCGAGGCCCGTCTCACGCGCAGAGTGAGCGTGGGAGTAGAGGCTCTTTTCCGGCATGGGAGCTATGACAATGGCGGATTCCAGCCGTGCTGTGCGGACTTCGCCAGCCATACGAATGTGAGGGACTGGGAGTTTCCGGTGCTGGCCCGCTATCATCTGCGCGCGGAAAGGAGAGTCTCGGTGTTTGTGACCGCGGGAGCCGCCGTGGACTGGCTGCAACATATGAAACAGGTCACCGTCGTGAGCTACTATTACGGCGGCTCTTCGGTTTCCGACAATTCGCAGCCGGTGGAGTTGTCGCAGCGAGTCGTTGCGGGCATCGTGGCCGGCGGAGGCGTGGATGCGCATCTGCACCGCGTTCACCTGGAGCCGGAATTCCGCTACACATTTTGGACGCAGCGGCATTTTGGCGCGTCTGAAAGTTCGAACTATGGCCTGTTCAGCAATCGCAATCAGGCGGAAGTGCTGCTGGAAATCAAGTTCTGAGGATTTCTTGAAACCGTCGGAGTCCGACGTTTTTGACTTGTAAGGGCCGGCGCAAAAATAATTTCACAGATTCGGTCGGATCGTATAGTTCCACCGCGGAATTACTTTGCCAGGGGTGAAGCGGAGTGAAGAGATCAATTGCGGGTCGGGCTTGAGATGAGTCTGATATCGTTTCGGTCGAGATAGGCGGTCACGGGCAAGCCAGTTTGGTGCTGGTGGTGCGAATGAAATTAAGCATTTTGTCGTAGCTGTCCAGGGGTTCGGCAGCCCAAGTTTTGGAGATTTCGGAGAACAACCGGTCGGCTGGCACATGTACGGATCGGGCCTGCCCACCCTGGGCGGAGTCACGAGCGCGACCTATCCGACGCCCGGCGGTCCGAACACGGCTGGCGGCAGTGGCGCGACATACCTCTCGCTGAACATCAGCGGAGCCGACGCAGCCAACTTCATGACCGGCCAGTACGTGACGCCGCAGTTCGTAACGGACCAGGCGATTGCCGCGCAGTCATCGAGTTACGGGCGCACCCAGCAATCGGCCAACATGCAGTTGCCGGGATTGACGGTGGCGTGATCGATGCCAGGAAATCTCCAGCCGGCTGCGCCCAACGGGGTGATGCCCGCATCGCTGTGCACCGCGTTCACGGAGTTGCGGGAGTTATCCGCAACTCCAGAACCAGTATCATGACGGCACGATCCAGCGGTCGCAGCTCGCGCAGAGTTCGCGCCGCACGTTCCGGCTCAGCAAACGATTGAGCGCGCCGGTGCTTTCGGCGCTGTACAATTTCTGGGTTTTACAGAACGGCGGATTGACCCCGTTCGCCTTTTACAATCCTTTCGATGTGGCGTCGGGCCAGCAGATCGGCAGCAACTTCGATGCAGCCGGCAACAATACGCTGGGGCGCATGACAGTGGTGTTCCGGGGGAACTGGGCGCAGGTTACGGACATCGCGCGGACGGACGCACAGGGTCTCGAGCTGGTGGAGGTTGTATAAGGAGTTCCACAGTCGTTTCCGAGTTGGCGATCACCCCGCCACGTCCTGTTGGCAACGTCTACGGGTAGGGCGTCTCTGATCAACATGGGTGGCTGGAAGAGTCCGATTCGGGAAAGCCGGCTTGTCGTTCCAAATCCGGCACGAGTTGAAATCTAACCGCGCAAGAGAGCCCGATCTCACTCTCAGCGTTGACGAGGCGGTTTTGGCGGCAGCGAAAGGGGAGGTTTGAGTGGAGGCTTCAGCGGTGGTTTAGAGGGAGCTTTCTTTTGCGGCGCCACTTCCGTTGCCCCTGGAACATCCGATGCGCTGGGCCGAGGTGAATCTGGTACCATCCCGCTGCGAGGCGTCGTGGGGGGCAACGGGTGAGGACTTGGTGGGATGTGTTTGGGCAGGCCAGGCAAAGGACGTCCGCTTTCGCTCGATGTCCGCACCGATGAACTGAGCACCGATCCGCTTGGCGTCTTGCGAGTAGGTTCAGCATTAGCCCAACTTCCGCACTTTTGACGGCGAGCGCTTGCAAGCAAAAGACTTATAGGTTTTTTAGTCACTATTTCGCATCCTCCTCGGGCTGTGACCAGGTCTTACGCGGTGGCACGATTTCCGATGGGATACTCAGT
>Ga0335081_10012643_pt1 | contig 13681 bp, 9 predicted proteins | sample Lox_Sample_35_FD_206713 | JGI IMG/M metagenome (GOLD analysis project Ga0335081, IMG submission 206713) | Soil microbial communities from Loxahatchee National Wildlife Refuge, Florida, United States - Lox_Sample_3.5 | ecosystem: Environmental > Terrestrial > Soil > Wetlands | place: USA: Florida...
GGCCCTCGACTTCGCTCGGCTCAACCAGCTAAACCGATCGTTCGGTGCCGGCTTGGATCAAGGGGCCGGTGCGTGGCTGGGAATCGCCAGCGCGGGCAAATCCTATTACGACCTGATGCAGGCGCTGCGCGACCTCGGCTTGGGCGAAGACGAACTGCGCGATCTGGGAATCCGCGTGGCCAAGTTCGGCATGACCTTCCCGCTCGACGGCGATTTCGCCCGCGAGTTCGCGCGAGGGCTGGCGGCCGTCCTGGTGATCGAAGAAAAACGCAGTTTCCTGGAGCTGCACCTGCGCGACGCGCTGTATCGCCTGCCCGCGCGCCCCATCGTGATGGGCAAAATCGATGCCGAAGGAGCTCCTCTGTTTCCCTCCACCGGCGAACTCGACCCAGACCGAATCGCGGCTGTCATTGGAAAGCTGCTCGGCGAGCGCGGCACCACCGAGCGCGTCGCCGCGCGGGTGCATTTCGTCGAAGACGTGATGGCACGCCCGCGTGAAACCGCGCCGTCGCGCCCGGCGAATTTCTGCTCCGGCTGTCCGCACAACCGCTCCACGCTGCTGCTCCCCGGACAGGTCGCCGGAGGCGGCATCGGATGCCACACCATGGCGATGCGCCTGATCGATTCCAATCGCCAGTTTTCCTATCTCACGCAGATGGGCGGCGAGGGCGCGCCGTGGATCGGCATTGCGCCGTTCGTCGAGCACCAGCACGTGTTCCAGAATATCGGCGACGGAACGTTTTTCCACTCCGGATCGCTCGCCGTAAACGCGCTGATCGCCTCCGGCCTGAATATCACCTACAAAATTCTGTACAACGGCCACGTGGCGATGACCGGCGGCCAAGCCGCGCAGGGCGCGCTGCCCATTCCGCAATTGACGCGCAAGCTCGAATCCGAAGGGGTCCGCAAAACCATCATTCTGGCCGAGCAGCCGGAGCGCTATCAGAACGTCGAGCTGGCCTCGAACGCGACCGTGCGCGATCGCGGGGAGCTTGAAAAAACTCTGGCCGAGCTCGCCCAGACTCCCGGCGTCACCGCCATGATCTACGACCAGGAGTGCGCCGCAGAGAAGCGCCGCAAACGCTCGCGCGGCAAGTACGCCGAACCGGTGATGCGCCTGATGATCAACGACGAGGTCTGTGAAGGCTGCGGCGATTGCGTCAAACAGTCCAATTGCATGAGCCTCACGCCCATCGCCACGCCGCGCGGGCAGAAGATGCGCATTCACCAGTCCTCCTGCAACAAGGATTACTCCTGCGCGTTGGGCGATTGCCCCTCTTTCGTCACCGTGAAGCTGAAGGAAGGCACGGGACTGCGCAAAAAACCGCTGCCCGCGCTGCCTTCCTCCGCCGTGCCCGCGCCGCGCGAGATCGCGAGCATCGGCACGGGCTACCGCATCATCGGACCCGGCATCGGCGGTACTGGCGTGGTCACCATCAACGCGCTGCTCGCCACCGCGGCGTGGATCGACGGGCTGTTCGTCGCGACGCTCGATCAGACCGGGTCGGCACAAAAGGGCGGCGCGGTGGTTTCGCACCTGCTGCTGAGCCGCACGCCGATCGAGGCTCCCAATCGCATCAACATCGGCAACGCCGACGTGATCCTGGGATTCGATCTTCTGGGCGTCGCCAGCGCCGAAAACCTTAAATTCGCCTCACCCGACCGCACCACGGCGGTTCTCAATACTAACCTCACGCCGACCATCGACGTGATTCGCAGCCGCGCCCCGCTGCTCGGTCCGGAAAAGATGCTCGGCGAGATCGACGCCGTGACGCGCCGTGGGCGCAATATTTATGTCGATGCCAATCGCCTGGCGGAGGGCTTGTTCGGTTCGCACCTGGCCGTGAACCTGTTCATGGTGGGAGTCGCGTATCAGGGAGGGTTGATTCCGCTCTCGCTCTCCGCAATCGAGCAGGCCATTCGCCTCAACGAAGTCGACATCGAAAAGAACTTGCAGGTGTTCGAGTGGGGCCGCAAGTATTATCACGACGCGAAATCGGTGGAAGCCGTGCTGGGCTCCGCCGAGCCAAAAGCCGCCGCGGAATTCGATCGCGTAGCCGAGCTGACCGGGTACCAGGACGCCGCCTACGCGCGCCAGTATTCGGATTTCGTCGCCGAAGTCGCCCGGCGCGCGCCCGCGCTCGAGGAAACGGTCGCGCGCTATCTGTACAAACTGATGGCCTACAAGGATGAATACGAGGTCGCGCGCCTGCTCACCAGGCCCGAGTTTCGAAAACAAATCGAAGAAACCTTCGCTCAGGTGGAATCGGTTTCCTACAATCTGCACCCTCCGCTGCTGCGGCGTTTCGGCGTCTCCAAGAAAATGAAGTTGGGACCGTGGTTCGCCGGGCCTCTTCGTCTGCTCGCGTCGCTCAAATTCCTGCGTGGAGGCGCCCTCGACATCTTCCACTACAGCGCCCACCGCCGCGCCGAGCGCAACCTGATCGGCTGGTATCGCGACCTGATCTCCCGCGTGATGGAACGCATGAACGAAGAAAACTCCGCCAAGGCACTGGAAATCGCCGCGCTGCCAGACCAGATCCGCGGTTACGAGCGCACCAAGGAAGAAAACATCGCGCGTGTGAAAAAGATCGCCGAAGAAAAGCTCGCGGAAATGACCGCCGGCGCCGCGATCGCGGGTTAGTAGAGATTTTTCAGCGCGACACGCAACCTCACAACCGCGCTGCGGTCGCATTGAGGCGCAGCCTTTCAGGCCGTGCCTTCTTTGCTTCGCTTATCACCCGATCCGCGCGTAGCGCATCGCCTCCAGCCTGGCGATGCGCTCCTCGGTCGACGGGTGCGTGGAGAACAGCTTCATCCCTCCCCCGCCACCGAACGGATTCAAAATGAACAGGTGCGCGGTGGACGGAGTCGCGTCCGTCATCGGGTCGCGGCGAATTCCAGTTTCCAGCTTTCCGAGCGCGTGAATCAGCGGGTCCGGCGAACCCATATATTTCGCCGACGCCGCGTCCGCGCTGAACTCGCGCGTGCGCGAAATCGCCATCTGGATCAGCATGGCCGCGAGCGGCGCAAGAATCATCATCAGCAATCCGCCAAAGGCGCCGCCCTCTTCGTCATCGCGTTCACGCGGCCCGAACCAGAACGCCATGCGCGCCAGGAACGTGATCGCCGACGCAATCGTCGCCGCCACCGAGCTGATCAGGATGTCCCGATGCAAAACGTGCCCCAGTTCGTGCGCGACCACACCCTCCAGTTCCTGGTCGCTCATCAGGCTCAAGATTCCCGCCGTGAACGCGACCGAAGCATGATTCGGATTTCGCCCGGTCGCGAACGCATTGGGCGAATCCTCCGGAATCAGCCACAGCTTCGGCATCGGCAACCCCATACGCTGCGTCAGATTGTGAACCAGCGGATAAACCCGCGCGTACACTTCCGGATTCTGTTCGGGCGTGACCGGCTGAGCCTGGTACATCATCAAGGACAGCCGCTCGGAGAAAAAATAGCTGAAAAAATTCATGGCGATAGCGAGGACCAGCCCATATTCGAGTCCTGTTCGTCCCCCGATCATTTCACCGCCAAACAGCAGAATTCCGCTTAAAAGCCCTAACAGCAGCGCAGTTTTAATTGCATTCATAAATCCCTACTACAATCTTAGATGTAACGCCGGAAATCAGGATTCGCGCCCAAGTGCCCGCCATCCATTGATTTGCTTGCGCCGGGGGTTAGGGCTGGCTCACAGCTCGAGTTTTTCCCCGGAGGCGAGAAGTTTGCGCGCCTTTACGTGATCTCCGGGACTGTTGATGGAATCGGCCGCGGCCAGCCGTTCGCCGTCGAAATAGTAGACCGAGAATCTCCGCGCCTCGACGCTTCCGCGCACCACCGCCCGTAAACGCGGCGACCAGATCCCCGCCATTTGCAACTTGATGTCGAACTGGTCGGTCCAGAACCAGGGCACCGCTTTATACTCCGCCGGCCCGTGAACGATCTGCGCGGCGATGCACTTGGCCTGGTCCGCGGCGTTCTGCACGGACTCCAGGCGCACGCCGTTCATCTCCGCGCAATCGCCGATGGCGAAAATGTTCGGATCGCTGGTCTTGAGGAACGCATCGACGACAATGCCATTGCGGACCGCCAGCCCCGCCGCTTGCGCCAGCTCCGTGTTCGGGATGACGCCGATTCCCGCGATCGTCAGATCGGCTGCCGGGATTGCAGTCGAGTTCAGCACGATGTTCACCCCTTCCCGCCGGTGAAGCTCCAGGAAAAAATCCGAGACCACCGGCGCGATGCAGCGCGGCATCAGACGATCCTGCGCTTCAACTACTGTCACGGATTTCCCCATCGCGCGAGCGACCGAAGCGACCTCCAGGCCGATGAACCCTCCGCCCACGATCGCGACGGACCCTGCCGGCTCGAGCCGCGCTTTGATCTGGATCGCGTCATCGATGTCGCGCAGATACAGCGCGCCGGACATGGAAAGCTTGCGCACACGCGCGCCGGTCGCAAGCACCAGGACGTCGTAATCGACCATCCGGCGCCCGGCGAGCGCGACCCGGCGGCTGGCCCGACCGATCGCGACGACGCTCTGGCTCAGCTCGAGATCGATCGAATGATCGGAATAGAAACGCTCGGGACGAAACGGAAGATGGCTGGCGTCCTGTTTCCCGGCGAGAAAAGCTTTCGAGAGCGGCGGACGCTGATACGGCAGGTGCGGCTCTTCGCCGATCAGCGTGATACCGCCGTCGAAGCCTTCCATACGCAGCGAGGCCGCGGTCTGAAATCCGGCCTGCCCGGCGCCGACGATCACCACCGATTTCATTGCTGAGTGGGCGGCGTGGTCACGACCAGGCCGTCGAAGTCGCTGGTCACGCGAAGCTGGCAGCTCAAGCGGCTGTTGGCGTGGCGCGGGGAAGCCGTCGATTCGAGCATCGCGTTCTCATCTTCCTGCATCGGCGGCAGACGGTCCAGCCAGGAGGGATCGACGTACACGTGGCAGGTGGCGCACATGCACGCGCCGCCGCATTCGGCGACGATGCCGTCGATGCCGTTCTTGATGGCACCCTCCATGACCGAATCGCCGAGCGGAACGTCCACGCGCGTCACAGCGCCCGCATCCGAAATGTAGGTGACCGAGGCAGTCTCTTGCGCTTTCTTTCCGAACAGGGGCATGCGGTTGAGGGGATTTATTATGATAGCGCGACCGACCTGCGCCTCATGCCTCCCGGCGCAGCACCAGGGCGGAATTTTTGCTGCCGAAAGCGATGCAGTTGGCGACGGCGTACTCGACATCCGCGCGGCGGCCGGGCTCGGGAACATAATCGAGATCGCATTCCGGATCGGGCACCTCGACGTTGGCTGTGGGCGGAAGAACGCCGCAGCGCATCGCCAGCAGGGTCGCGGCGATGCCCGCCGCTCCGCAGGCGCCTTGCGGATGTCCGATCAGGCTCTTGAGCGACGATCCCGGCAGCTTGTACGCGTGCTTTCCGAACGCCAGCTTCACGGCTCGCGTCTCGATGCGATCGTTGAGCTCGGTCGAGGTGCCGTGATAGTTGAGATAGCCGACGCCTTCGGGCGCCACGCCGGCTTCTTCGAGCGCCAGCAGGATGGCGCGCGCGGGCTCTTCGCCGCATTCTTCCAGGCGCACGCGATGATACGCTTCGCAGGTGGAGCCGTAACCCGCGATTTCGCCCAGGATCTTCGCGCCGCGGCCGCGGGCTCGTTCGCGCTCCTCCAGCACAAAAAACCATGCGCCCTCGGCGATCACGAATCCGTCGCGGTCGCGCGAAAACGGACGCGAGGCGCGCTGCGGCTGATCGTTCCAGTGCGAGCTCATAATGCGCATGGCCATGAACCCGCGCAGGATCAGCGGCGCGATCGGCGCGTCCACGCCGCCGGCGACAATGGTATCGAGCACTCCCGCCTGGATGCTGCGCCATGCGTGGCCGATCGCGTCAGTGGACGAGGTGCAGCCGGTCGAAACCACATGGCTCAAGCCGCGAAATCCGAAGCGCATGGACACTTCGCTCGCCAGCGTCCCGATGGTCGAGGTCGGGACCACGTAAACCGAGCACTGCCGCCATTTCCCGGTATGAAACAGCCGGTACTGCTCTTCGGTGAACTCCTGGCTGCCGCCGCCCGAGCCTAAAATCACGCCGATGCCGCGCAATTCCTCTTTCGACATCGCGCCGGGATGGATACCCGCTGATTCGAGCGCCTCGCCGGCCGCGGCGACCGCCAGCGGGGCCACTCGCGAAACGTGGGGCCGATCCTTGGGCGCGACGTAATCCTCTTCCCGAAAATTTTTCACTTCACCCGCCACGCGCACCGCCAGATCGGAAGCATCGAAGCGCGTGATGGGCCCGATCCCGCTTTCGCCCGCAAGCGTCGCGCGCGCGAATGCGTCCGTCCCGATCCCGTTCGGGCTGACGCAGCCCATCCCCGTGATGACCACCCGGCGTTTCATGGCGAAGCTCGGCGGACGCCCGTCATCATAGCAGTCTCCGCCGGTTGCGCTGTTACTTTTTGGTTGCCGGGGGCGTGGGGGGTTTGGGAGCCGCGCCCGGCTTAGGCGCTTCGCTGACCGGATAGCTCTGATCGTACAGCTCGATGATGTCGCGCGTGATATCGATCATGTTGGAAACATACAACAGCGGCGTGTTGGGATTGCTCACGTCGAAAACGACGCTGAAGCCGTGGGCCGTCGCGTACTTGTCGATCACCGAGGTCATCTTGGGGGTCATGCCAGCGATGATCTCGCGCTGATCGTCATTCATCTCCGCCTGCGCGTCTTCCATGTCGCGGTTGTAGGACTTGGTCTGCTCGTCGATCTGGCGCGTGAGGTCGGCCTTGGCCGCTTCCGACATGGCCACGCCGCCGCGCTGCAATTTGTCCTGCAAAGCGCGGATCTGGGCCGCCTTGGCGTCGATGGCGTTCTTGCGCGGAGTGAGCTTCTTAGCGAGATCGTCGGCGGCTTTCTTGCCCTCCTGCGTGCCCGTCATGGCCGCCTGAATATTGATCGCCCCGATCTTCTGCGGCGCGCCTTGCGCAGCGGCGAACACGGGCGCGATCAGCAGGAAAAGGATAGTGCGTGTCACGGCTGTTTCTTCACCGGGGTCGCGGGCTTGGAGGGAGCCGGGGCTGGAGCGCGGCTGGCCGGCGCCGCACCGCTGCTCGCGCTCTTGTCGTACAGCTCGATGATGTCCTTGGTGATGTTTACGTTAGGCGCGGCGTACATTACCGGCGTCTGCGGATTGCTCACATCGATGATAACCGCGTAGCCGTTGGCCTGCGCGTATTTATCGATCACCTGCGTCATTCTCTGCTCCAGGTCGCCCAAAACGCGCTGCTGTTCGCTTTGAAATTCGGCCTGCGCGTCCTCGACGTCGCGCTGATAGCGCTTCTGCTTCTCCTCGAGATTGCGCTGGAGGTCCTGCTTGGCGGTGTCCGACAGGGCCGCGCCGCCGCTTTGCAGCTTGTTCTGCAAATCGCGGATCTCCTGCGCTTTCCCATTCAGCTCCTTCTGCCGCGGGTCGAACTTGACCTTGAACTGCGCGCTGGCCTTCTGGCCGTCCTTGGTGTTCAGGATGGCCGCCTGAATCTCGATCACCCCGACCTTGCCCGGCTGGAGCGCGGGCGACGCCGGCGGCGGGGCGGCGTGGGCGGCAGGGGCTTGGCCGAAAGCCGCGGCCGCGATCAGAAACAGCATGAAAACTGGCTGCTTTTTCACGAAAAACTCCTCATAAACGATCTTAATATCCTAGCATCAGAACGTGCGGCCGACCGTGAACTGAAACATGTGCGCCTGCTCGAAAAACGGAATGACCTGGCCGAACTGCGCCAACGCGTTGGCAAACGTCGCCGCATTGGCGAAGTAGCTCCGGTCGGAGACGATCGGCGGCTGAATATTTTCTTCCACACGCCACGGATTGTAGGCCCAGTACACGCGGAACGGAGCGTTGACCACCGGCATCAGCACCTGCAGCTCGATTCCCGTGGACATGCGCGGAACCTGCGTTCCCGGCGCCACCAGCGCGTGGTCGGGGAAGGCGGCTTCGGGGAACAGCCCGTTCAACTGCGAAATGCGGTCCGGATTCAGCTTCAACTGGCTGGTCTGCGCCAGCTTGTCGATGCCCGTGTCGAGGAACAGCGCCAGCGTCACCGGCCCGAAGATGGGAATGCGGTACTCGAGGTTCTCCACCCCTTCCAGATCCCCGCCCGGCGTCACCATCTGGTAGGTGGGGATTTGCTGCGTCACGGGAACCTGCGTCGGAGTGCCGCTGGTGGTGAGTCCGTTCTGCATTTTCTGGCTGCCGTCGGCGTTCAAAACGTTGACGCTCGCTTGGGTCGGAACGAACGCGATGGGCGTGACGCTGAACAGGTAGAACCCGCGCACGTCGAACTCGCCGCCCATGAAGAACCGGTTGAACGGCGCGGCCGTCTTGCCGTCGTATCCGGTGAGCCATTTGCCCATGACGTGGACGCCGATCACGTGCTTGGGATTGATGGGCGATTTGAAGAAACGCTTGTAATCGATCACCGGCTCGAGCTGGTTGACATTTCCTCCAATGGGCCCTCCCGTGAACCCCAGCGACGCGCTGAATCCGGTGCCCGCGGTCGGCGTGATCGGATGGTTCACCGAGTTGTAGGTGAAACTGGGCGTGATCGTGGAGGAGCGGATTCCGTTCAGCTGGTTGGGGCCGTTGATGTTCAGGAAGTTGATGTAGTCGAAATAGGCGCCGGCTGCGTCCGTGAGCGTCTGCACGCTCTGAATCGTGTAGCCATAGCTCACGCCGACGCGCGAGAATCCGCGGCGCAGCGGGTAGCTGCTGAATACCGTAAATCCGTAGGAATTGGAAATGTAGTTCAACAGGTTGTCCTGGCCCAACTGGTTGTACAGCGGAATCAGGTTGGTTCCGGTCAGGATCGATGCTTCCCGCGCCTGGTTGAAGTCGAAGCGTGAATAAAAGACCGTCGCGCCGACGGTCAGAGGAATGTCGAACAGGTACGGCTCGGTGAACCCGATGGTCGCGCTGCTCATCACCGTTCCCAACTGCGTGTTGAGGCTGAGCGTTTCGCCCAGACCCAGGAAATTGTTGGTCGAATAGGAAAAGCCGATGAAGCTTCCCGCGATCGCCGAGACGCCGCCGTTCAACTGGATCGAGTTCTTGCCGCGCTCCTTCACCTTGAGCGTGATATCCACCGTGTTGTCCTTGGTGTCGCGCTTGATGTCTTCCTATTCGCCCTGCTTGAGCGGCTCGAAATAGCCGAGCTGGTTCAATTTCAGAATGCTCATCTCCCACAGGTGCTGGTTGAAGATGTCGCCTTCGTCGATCAGCAGCTGGCGGCGGATGATCTTGTCGCGCGTGGTGGTGTTGCCCGAAAAATCGATGCGCCGCACGAAGAACTGGTGGCCTTCGTCGAAGGTCAGCGTCAGGTCGATCTTGTCGCTGTTGGGAATCGGCTCAAAATCGGGCGAGGCGACGAAATCGATGTAGCCGAAGGTGCCGTACACCTTCTGCATGTCGGTCATGCCCTTGCGCAGCTTGGCGGTGGAGAAGATATCGCCCTTCTGCATGCCGAAAACGCGCTGCGGAACGTCGGGCGTCTTGAACAGCTTCATGCCGACCACGTTGAAATTGTTCAGGTGGTACAGCCGGCCTTCCTCGACGCTGATGTGAATGTTGGCGGCCTTGCCGATCTTGGTGCCCTTGATCAGCGGCAGGCGGAATTTTCCGCCGCCCACGTTCACGATCTCGACCTTGGCGTCGGTGGTGCGCGCGGTGAAGTAGCCGTGATCCTGATAGAACTGCTGGATGCGCTCCTGGTCCTCTTCGAGCTTGGTGGAGTCGTAAGTTTTCGGGAACAGGCTCTCAAAGAAGATCGAGTGCGGGATGCCGTAGGGATGCATGTTCTTCATGGCCGATTCGACCGCCTGGTCGCTCTCGTTATCGTTGCCGGTGAAGGTGATCTTGCCTACCTTCACCTTGGGTCCCTCGTCCACTTTGAAAGCGATCTCCAGCGAAGCCGGCGGCACCTGGCGGATTTCCGGATCGACGGTGGCGAACTGGCGCCCACGCTCCGCCAGGTATTCCTGCAACACCACTTTGGCGCGCTGGACCCGGTTGGGGTCGTATTGCGATTCAACCGTGAGGTTGACTTTGCGCTCTTTAAAACGATCCAGAATTTCGGAGGTGCTGATCGACTTTAGGCCCGGGTAGGTGATGGTGCGGATAATGCGGCGCTCGACCAGCACGAAGGTGATGTCCCAGCCGCCCTTGGGCCCGCGCTCGCGCTCCAGCCGGATATCCTCGAAACGCTGCGTGTTCCACAGCGCCATGAAGTCGCGGTCGAGCGTCTGCTGGTCGTACTTGTCGCCGGTTTTGGTTTCGAGCAGCGCGCGAAGCGTATCCTGCGGAACGCGCCGCGCCCCGCGAAACGAAATCGATTCGACCACGTCCTGCGGCGCCACCGGTACCGCCGCTGCTTCCGGTTTGGGCGCTTCAGCCGGCTTGTTGGTTTCGGGCGCCGTGGGGATCGCTTCGAACGGATTGGCCTTCTTTTGTTGCGGGGGCTGCGGCTTGGGAGGCTGCGTCGGCGGAGGCTGCTGTCCGGGAGGATTTGGCGGCGGCGTCTGCTGCGATGGCGGTTGTCCCTGCGAGAAAAGCGGGACCGCGACGAAGGCAGACAAAACCAGCGCGCGCAGGCTTCCAGGCCTGAAAAACGTCATCTAAACGGGATTCCTTTCCACTCTGCGCTTTCCATCAGACGCCCATCTTCAACCCCCGGTTTCACCGAACGAGCGGAGTCCAAGGAACAAGACCGACGCAGACGTGAATCCTGTAGTGTACCATCAAGGGCGTAACGCTCACCACCTCGCACGAGGCGGGCCGAATGCTTCGCGGCCTGAATTTTCGCGGTATATCCAAGGAAATCCGCGCATCCGCGCCGAGCTCACGTCGCCGAATCAGCACAGGTGTGCCAAAAGGCTGCGTCCTCTTCCGGCTGCCCCGCTACCTGCTACCCTGTTCGTGGTGACTGGCGTTCTCTTCCGCCGTCTTCTGTTGATGGCGTTGGCGCTGATCGCGGCGACGCTGTTCGCTGTCGATTACACGCTGACGCGCTCCTCCGGCGAGCTTGGCGCGGCCGACGTGCGCGACCGCATTCTGGCCATCTCCGCGGGATCCTTTCTGCTGGCGTTTCTGATCGCATTCTTCGTCTCGCGATCGCTCAGCTTGCGCGTGCGGCACTTGAAAAAACTTGCCGAAAGCATTCCCGGCGGCGCCGCGGCCGACCGCCCCAGCGAGGAATCGCGCGACGAACTGGGCTCGCTCGAACGGTCACTCGGCGGCGTCGCCATCGAAACGCAAAAGCTGCTCGACAGCCTGCGCTACGAATCCGCGCGCCGCTCCGCGATCCTTGCGAGCATGACCGAAGGCGTCCTGGCGGTCGACCAGGAGCTGCGCGTCACCTTTTGCAATGCGGCGTTTCTGCGCGCCATCGAATTTCGCGGAACGCGCTCGGAGGGCCGCTTCCTGCTGGAGCTGGTTCGCGACACCGGCCTGCACGAGCTGCTGCGCCGCGTGCTTTCGACCGGCGCCGAGGAAAAACAGCGCTTCCGCATGTCCACGTTGAATGCGCGCGTCTTCGAGGCGCACGCGACGCCGCTCGACATGCCCACCGGCCGCGGCGCCATCGCCATTCTGCACGACATCACCGACCTCGAACGGCTGGAGCAGGTGCGCAAGGATTTCGTCGCCAACGTCTCGCACGAACTGCGCACGCCGCTCGCCGGGATCATCGGCTACGCCGACACGCTGCTCGAAGGCGCGCTCGCCGATATGCGGCACAATACGCAATTCGTGGAGATCATCCGCTCCAACGCGGTGCGGCTCGCCAATATCGCGCAGGATCTGCTGATCCTTTCCGAGCTCGAATCCGGCAAGGACCCTCCCGAGCCGGAGTCGATCTCCATTCGCGCCGTGGTCGAGAGCGCGCTGGCGACGGTCGCCTCGGAGGCCAAAATGCGCGACGTGAATCTGGTTGGCGAGCCGGTCGAGGATGTGTACGTGAACGGAAACCGGCTGCGCCTGGAGCAGGCGCTGCTGAATCTGCTCGCCAACGCGATCAAGTTCAACCGCCCGGGCGGAGAGGTGCGCGTCCGCGCCGAATTGACCGAGGAAGGCCACGTGGCGATCACCGTCGCCGATACCGGCGTGGGGATCCCCTCCGAAGATGTGCCGCGCATCTTCGAGCGCTTTTATCGCGTGGACAAGGCGCGTTCGCGCCAGGTGGGCGGGACCGGCCTGGGATTGTCGATCGTCAAGCACGTGGTCGAGCGCATGCACGGCGCGGTGCGGGTGGAGAGCCAGTTGGGACGCGGATCCGCTTTCACGCTGCTGCTTCCCGCCGGCACACTACCGTCGAGCGTCTACGAAACCCGGTTCGCGCCGCCCGCCTGATTCGCACGCCCGCCCCGGTAACCGAAAATTCATGAATTTTTCCCGTGGTCTTTGTGTAAAGTGGATAGCGTGACACCCAGCCGATCTGAAGAACTGAAAATCGAGATGCTCGACAGCCCCAAAGGCGCGCGAATGATGAAGCTGACCGGTCCGTTGAGCCTGAAGACGCTATTCGACTTTCAGCAGATCTCGCGCACCGAAACGATGCGGCCCGTCATTGTCGATCTCAGCGGCGTTCCCTACCTGGATTCGGCCGGGTTGGGATCCATCATCAGCCTGTTCGCCTCGTGCCAGAGAACCAGTCGCGGATTCGGTATCATCGGCGTTTCCGAGCGCATCCGCACGCTGTTCGAGGTTACGCATTGCGACGGGCTACTGCCGTGTTTTGAATCAATTGAAGCCGCCGACCGCGGCGTCATGAAATAGTAACGTTTCGTTCATACAACCATCATTTCGCGCGGATATACTCTCCGTCTACGCACCTGGCTTAGGTTTTTTCCAAATAAAAACAAGGAGTTGGAATGATGACGAAGAGGATACGGAAGCCGTGGACCATCACGGCTGTGCTGGCCTGTCTTGCGGGACTCGCAGTGCCTGTGGCGGCGCAAAATTCCGGCGCGGACAATTCAGACACGCAGTCAGCCAAAACGAATTCCAGCGGTGCTTCATCCGAAATCGAGCAGCTCAAGAAAATGCTTCTCGATCAGCAGCATCAAATCGACCAACTGCGCCGCGAGCTGACCGCGCAGAAGGGCGCCAGCGAGAAGCCCGAGCAAAAAGCAGAGGAGGCGAAGCCGGAACAGAAAGCTTCGGATCCCGCGGCCGCGCTCGCCGCGCCGATTCATCCGGGAATCGCGTCGCACGACGTGGGCAGCAGCCTGGGAGAAGTCGCCAGCACCACACCAGCGATCCCGCCCGCTCCCTCGCCGGTCACGCCGCCGGCGGCCATCGCCGCGGCTCCGGCGCCACAGACGGGCGAAAGCTCGCCGCTCCAATTGAAGATCGGCGACGCCTACATCACGCCGGTCGGGTTCATGGATATGACGCTGGTCAGCCGCTCCACCAATCCCGGCACAGGCATCGGCACCAATTTCGGCAGCATCCCTTACGGCAATACGCAGCAGGCTGCGCTGACGGAAACCCGCTTGAGCATCCAGAACAGCCGCATCGGCGCGCGTTTCGATTCGCTCTATCACGACTGGAAAATCCTGGGCTACTGGGAGTCTGACTTTTTGGGTCAGCTCGGCAACCCTCCCAATGGAGGC